>Ga0080064_1001036_pt1 | contig 62543 bp, 51 predicted proteins | sample Subgrocontami54m_FD_69260 | JGI IMG/M metagenome (GOLD analysis project Ga0080064, IMG submission 69260) | Subsurface groundwater microbial communities from S. Glens Falls, New York, USA - GMW46 contaminated, 5.4 m (SPADES assembly) (version 2) ... | reverse complement strand
CGAGCAGTCGCGGCCCAGAGCGACCATCAGCACGACCACACGCCCGACCGCGGCGGCGCACGAACGCTGCTCTTGCTTGTGCAACACCTGCGACAGAAATGCCCACAGGGTGACCGCCGCGGTGTAGACGACCTTCTCGGTGTGCGCTGGCTCTTGTTGGGCAGCGACCTTAGCAACGCCGGCGTCCGCGAAGGCTTGCTCAATGGTTTCTTCGGGCAACACGTCGGCAAACGGCAAACCGGAATGTTGCAGAAACGATGACAAGATCAAACGAAATTGGCACAATGGCATGAGACCTTCCTTGGCCTAAAACTTGCGAACATTGGCACAAGGAAGGTCTCGATGGTCGGGAATTGTAGGTCAAGGAAGGTTCCAGGCCAAGAGCAGCTGCCGCTTTTCGTCCCCAGCGGCATCTTTTGCAAGCACGGATGCGTGTTGGCGTCCGCCCTACGCGCCGCCGCAAGCACGCAACCCCGGCAGTGCCATTCGTTCCTGACACCTGCTCCCCCCAAAGTCGGTGGCGATGTGTGTGTGGAGTCTCGTGGCATTGTGGCCCAGTCGAGCAGGATGTGCGTCGCAACTCCATTGATTTCTTAGACTTCCGTACGTACAGGTCGAGTGGGCCAACTGGGCCAAGTGGCCCAGTCGATTTGGCTCACTCTGCCGGTGCATGCCCACCACCCATCGTTGAGAAACGATTCCTACCAAACCCGCGGCGCGTCGATTAGGATGAGTGGATCTGCAGCGCTCATTGGTCGTACGGCGGACAAACACTGCCGTTTGCGCGGAGACGATCATGCTCACGCCCGCGGAAGAACTCGGTCTCAGCGGCCTCGGTTTGGCGAGCCGGGTGCGCAAAGCGTTCTTTCGCATTCCGGAGAACCGACTGATCGAACTGGCGGCGACCATTCGCGCCGAGGCGAAGCGGCGGCATCTTTGTTATTTGCGCGACGGGCAGGAGGAAGTTTGCCATGTGATGCTGTTGCCGATCACGGTGCTGCCCGAACAGCTTTCGTACATTCATTACGTGTCGCAGACGATCACCAATGCGCTGAAGCGGTTGCCGGAGCTGTACATTCAGGATTTTGCGGTGCGCGAGCTGCTGCGCGTGTCGGAGGGGGAGGAGAAGTGGCTGTGGGATTGCTGGGGGCCGAGCCAGCGCGAGAACAATCCCGTCTTCGGCCGGCTCGATGCGATGATCGATTTCATCAGCCCGATGTGGAAGGATTCGCTGAAGTTCGTCGAGCCGAACATGGGCGGCATCGGCGGGCTGCACATGATTCCGACCGCCGAGCGCATGCTGGCCGAGATCGTGCTGCCGGTGCTGAAGGAATACGACGACAGCTTGCAGCTTGAGATTGGCCGGGATATCCGCGAGCTATTGATGCAGGAGATGCTCGACCATTTGCAGGCGATCGGGCGGCCGGCGGCGAATGTGTGCTTCATCGAGCCGAAGTACGCCGGCAGCGGGCCCGACGAGCAGGAGGAGCTGGCCCAATACTATCACGCGCGGCACGGGCTGAAGGTGCTGCACGCCGATCCGGCCGAATTGGAGCTGCGGCAGGGCGAAGTCTATTACAGCGGCGAGCGCGTCGATTTGGGTTACCGCGATTACTCGGTGTTGGACTTGCTCGTCCTGGAAAAGCAAGGCGTCAGCATCGAGCCGATGCGGCTGCTGTTCAAGCAAAACCGCATGGTCTCGTCGATCACGGCCGAACTGGATCAAAAGAGTTGCTTCGAAGTGTTCAGCGATCCCGCCTTGACGCAGAAATACTTCAGCGCCGAGGAGCGGCAAATCTTTCGCAGGCATATTCTGTGGACGCGCATCGTCTCGGATCGGGCGACGACGTTGCCCGACGGGGCGCAGGGACCGCTGCTCGATTTCATTCGTCGTGAACAGGAACGGCTGGTCATGAAGCCCAACCGGGCGTACGGCGGCGAGGGCGTGGCGATCGGACATTTGGTGTCGGCGGGCGATTGGGACGCGTCGATTCAAAAGGCTGTAACTGATCCCGAGCGCTGGGTAGTGCAGAGTTTGGCGAGCATTCCGGTGAGCGAGTTTCCCGTGGTCGTGGACGGCAAGGTTCACTTTGAGCCGTTCTACACGGTGATGGGTTTCGCCGCGACCAAGTACGGCGTGTCGATTCTGGGCCGAGCGTCGCAGAAGCAGGTGGTGAACGTGGCCCAGCGCGGCGGGTTGTGTGTGCTGATGAATGGGCGGCCGCCGAGCCAGTTGCATGGGCCGGGACCGGGGCGGGGATAGTTTGCTGGTTGCGCAAAACGTAAACCAAAGTTCGGCGGATGATTCAATGCCAGTAAGCTATCTGCCCTGTGTCACGCCCTTGTTGCTGCTCACCATTCCTCTGCTCTGCTTGGTACGAGGGCGGCGAGCGTTTTACATAGGCGCGTCGATCTCGGTTGGTCTATTTGCCCTCCTGTTCTTGTGGGTGTACGTTCCGGGCTGGATCCTAATGTCACAAGCGCATCGCGGTGACCCGGCGGCGCAATACGAATTGGCCCGTTGGACCGAGAATCACTGCGAGCGGCTGGGGAGTGTCATCCTGTGGCCGTGCGAGCCGGATGTGCTCGGTGGCTTTGCTTGGCTCGAAAAAGCGGCCGCACAGGATTATCCGCCAGCCGTATACTTGGTTGGCGTGCGGCTCAAGCACGGGGAGCATGTTCCAAAGCCACCAGATTGGAACGGTCCGGGAGGAAATCACTTTCCTCAGCCTGAGAGGGGCCAGAAGATGATTGATCTAGCTCTGGACCTTGGGTTCAGGCCACCTCCCGGCGATGAAGTGTCCTATTACATGCGAGTTTATCGCAGGTAGCCGCCGAACTGGTGCGGTATCCGTGGCCTATTTGCTCTCGACTTCCTTCACTTCGCCAATCACCTTCGCCCGCAACGTTGGCGATACGATCGGCCAGCCGAAATAGCTGGTGATGGCCGGGTCGGTCAGGGCTTGGGAGCGCGCGGGTTGCAGGTCGATCTCGACCTCGACGAAACCATCGCGATCCTTGCAGAAGGCGCGGGCGTCGCGCGGCGTGAAGTAGCCGCGGCTGGTCTTGCCTTTGTGGAGCACCAGCGGGTCGCCCGGATAGAGCTTGCCGGTCTGCGTGTCGCGAATCGTCACGTCGAAACAAAGATCGATGGGCAGCGGCTCCTTCACCGACCAGACCGGCACGTGCAGGCCGCGTGTCTTGCCCTTGGATTCTTCCCAAGTCACTTGCGGCTGCCAGGGGTTGCGGACCTTGCCGCGGCCGTCCTGGCCTTGGTAATCGTGGATGCGCAGCGCCGCGCGGACTAGCTTGGCCAGCGCGGCATCGGTGGGTGCGATCAGGTCGTTCGCCAGGACGGCGGGGCCCACGGCGAAATCGATTTCCAGCGCGTGGACTTTGCCTTGGTGTTTGCTTCCTTGGTGGGTGAAGGCGTATTCGACCTCGCAGCGGAGCACGTGGTTGCCCTGTTCGAGCTTGCCGGCGTTGATCCAGCCCGTGGCGGCGCCGTCGCCGGGATGCTTTTGGACAAAGGGCTTGCCGTACGGCCGGCCATCAAGCGCGTGCGTCATGCGGATCTGCCAGGAGAGGTCCTTGGGCCAGCCGATCCAGCCGTAGCGGTGCCAATAGCGCGTCTCGATGTAGGCGTCCACGCTCTGCGGATAACGGCGGCGATGGACGGCTTGCAAATAGAAAGTCGTCTGCAAATAGGTCTGCAATTGTTGGGGCGAGCCGGAGAGCCAGGTTTCGCAAAACAACTGCGTCGCCGGGCGATGAAGCTTGTGGTTCGGGTCGGCGATGATCTTGAGCAGGAAGTCGCCGGAATTGGGCTGATGGACAGCGACCAGCGACACCACCCCGGGCAGCGGGTTCGGCGGTTCGTCGAACGGCAGCGCGGCCAATGGCCGCCTTGGTCGCTCTTCGGCGTCGGGGAAGGCCGGTCCGCTGAGGAACGCCGTCAGGTCATCGATGTAGCCAACCAGCTGATAACGGATGCGATCGATGCGGCGCGAAAGCTCCAGATCGGCGCCTTGGCGGGCCCGGTCCAAGAGCGGCACGATGGCGTCGCCTTCCGCGAGGAGCGCCTTGGCGGCGGCTTCACGCTTGGCGAATGAAGCGTCGCCGAGCTGGCGGATCAGCGCTTCGATGCGCGGCTGCCCTGCGGGCGCGGGTTGCCCACCACCGGCGCCGAGCAGCGAACTGGTGACGAGTAGCCATGCGAACATGGCGGCATTGTAGCATGGATGAGGGGTAAGGGGCACCAGAGAAGCGCGAAACCGCCAAACGAATTCCTGTCACGCTGGTCTTTCGACAGAGTGAAAAATGGCTCGCTGCGCGGCTGCGCGCCCGAAAAGGGGACAGGACCTCTGAATGCAAAAGGTCGGTTCTCCGCCAAACTTGTGGAATCGGCTGGTCTTTGTGGGGCAGACATTCTTGTCTGCCTGCGTATTCAGCGGCTTCAGTGGCAGACAGGAATGTCTGCCCCACAAGAATGGCGCAGCACCAAAAGGTCCTGTCCCCTTTTCGGGGGCGGTGATCAGAGTCCCGTCGACGTGGTGCCGTGGTCCGTTTCGCGGTGCGGCAAAGACAGCGCGCCGTTCGGAATGCCGAACAGCGACATCTCCGCCGGCGACATGCGCTGCATTAACGTCGGCGGCGAATAGCGCTCGAGTTTTTCCTGTTGGGCCGCGTGCGCCGGCTTGCGATCGAGAACTTCACGGACCGTGCGCGCGAGGTCGGCGGGCGAAAACGGCTTGAGGAGGCAATCGACTTGCCCGGTGACGATGCCGTTGCGCATCAGGTCGCTGTCGGTATAGCCCGACATGTACAGGACTTTCATGTTGGGGCGCTGCGGCGTCAAGAGCTGGGCGACTCGGCCGCCGCTGACGCGCGGCATGACCACGTCGGTCAGCAACAGATGGATCGGTCCGCGGTGGGTCTCGACCTGCGTCAGGGCGGCGCCGCCGTCGGCGGCTTCGAGCACCGTGTACCCGCTTTGCTCCAACACTTGCCGGGCCATCGAGCGTACGCCGTTTTCGTCTTCGACGAGCAGGATCGTTTCGGTGCCGCGTTGCACGGCGGGGGCGGCGGCGGGTTTGGCTTCCGCGGCATGGGCGTTTTCGAGCCCCGGTAAAAAGATGCGGAAGGTCGTGCCTTGGCCGACTTCCGATTGCACCTCGATGTGCCCGCCCGATTGCTTGACGATGCCGTAAACGGTCGCCAGGCCCAGGCCGGTGCCCTTGCCAAAGTCCTTGGTGGTGAAGAACGGCTCGAAGATATGGCTCATGACTGCGGACGGCATGCCGCAGCCCGTGTCGGTCAACAACAGCGCCGCGTAGGGGCCCGGCTTGACTTCGGGGTGTTCGCGCAGGGCATCGAGGCGAACATTGGCGGTGGCGATGGCGAGCTTGCCCCCCTTGGGCATGGCGTCGCGAGCATTGACGCCCAGGTTGAGCAGGATTTGCTCGATCTGTCCCGGGTCGGCCTGAATCGGATGCAGCGCCGGATCGAGCGTGGCGGTCAACTCGATGTCTTCACCGATCAGCCGGCCCAACATGCGCTGCATATTCGTCACCAGCGTGTTGAGATTGAGCACGGTCGGCTTGAGCATCTGCTTGCGGCTAAAGGCCAGCAGCTGCTGCGTGAGCGATGCCGCCCGTTCGCCGGCTTGCTTGATTTCCTTGATGAAGTCGTGCGACTTTTCTTCGGGCGGAACCATGGTCAGCAGCAAGTCGCTGTAGCCGGTGATGATGCACAAGAGGTTGTTGAAGTCGTGGGCCACGCCACCCGCCAGGCGTCCGACGGCTTCGAGCTTGAGCGCCTGCCGCAGCTGGTCTTCCAGTTGCCGGCGTTCGCCCAAATCGCGGGCAATCGTCGAATAGAACTCGACGGCGCCTTCGGCCGATTTGTGCGCCAGCACCACCTGGGAGACGGGTATCTCTGCGCCGGCGCGCGTACGCCAACTGACCTCGCCTTGCCAGACGCCATTCCGCAGCGCCGTCGGCACCACGTCGGTCGTGAATTGCTTCCGGGCCGTATCGGTGAAGAATCCGGACAGGCAGCGGCCGCACAATTCGTCTTTGAGTCCGACCCCCATCATCTCCCGGCCGGCGCGGTTGAGGTAGAGCAGATGCTGATCCTTGTCCATGATGGCGACCAGGTCGGTGGTGGCTTCGAGGATGGCTGCCAAGCGCGAACGCGCTTGCTCCGCCTGGGCATGTTCGATGCGTGTAGCCAGGATGTTGGCCAGGGCGTGCAGGAAATGGGCGTCGTCCTTGGTGAACGTGCGCCGGCTTTTCGTGAACACGCCCAGGACGCCGTAGGAACGCTCCTGGCCGCGGATAACCGTGCTCAGGCCGCTGACGACGTCGTGCTCGTGCAGCCATGGTGAGGCGCGCAAGCGCGGCTCGGAGCGGGCATCGTGGACGAATACGGAAGAGCCGATGGTGACATCGCCCGCCGCCAGCAATTCGACCCGGTCGGCCACTTTGGCGCCGGGAGGGTAATACGATTTCCAGCCGACGCCGCCCGACAGGTAGAGCGCGGGTCCGTCGTCATGACGGGTCGCCACCAAACTGCAATCGACCGCCAGGGTTTCGTGAATCAGCGCCGCGACTTGTTGGAACAACTCGCTCGGATCGCCGCCGGCCAGCGCCTTTTGCCCCAGGTCGGCCACCGCCGCTTGCTGGCGCACGCGCTCCTGCAATTCCACCAGTGTCTGCTTGCGGTCGGTGATGTCGAGCACGATGCCGATCGTGCCGGTGATCGCCTTCTTGGAATTGCGCAGCGGCTCGACGCGCACTTGGAAAGCGCGCTTCTTCCATTCCATCTCATAGCTGAGCGATTGCCCTTGCAGCGCCTTGACATGAGCGGCAATCGGCGTCGATTCCAGATTGCGATTGTCAAGGTTCTCCAGCATCGTCAGGCCGATGATCTCCTGCGGCTTGAGATCGAGGGCGGCCAGGCCGGCGCCCATCGTCGACGTGATCTTCAGCTTGGTGTCGGTGGTCCACAGGATGGCCGGCATCTGCTCGACGACGAGGCGGAGATGCGCTTCGCGTTCGCGCAACACCTGTTGGGTTTGCTTGGCGCGGGTGATGTCGCGCAGGATCAGAGTCTTGACGCCTTGGGCATCGGGCATGCTGGAGCCGATCTCGAGGGTGATCTCTTTGCCGCCTTTACGCTTGCCCAGGTATTCCTCGCCGCCATTCGGTTCCGCAGTCGACAGACTCGAGCGCGACGCCGGCTCGAGCTGCGGCAACAGCAAGGTCAGCGGCTTGCCGTGCAGCTCGTGGCGCGAATAGCCAAACATCTGCACCGTGAACTTATTGGCGGAGACGATGCGTTCCTGGTGATCGACAATCAACACGCTGCAAGCGGGAATCGATTCCAAAACGCCGTGCAGCATGCGCTCAATGGCTTCCGCGCGGCGCGTGCGCTGTTCGAGCATCACTACGACGGCGAGCATGCTCACTAGCAGTGCCCCTAAGATCGCATGGGAAGGCTGGAAAGACGCGTTGATCGTGAATTCCGCCGCCGACGGCTGCAGCAAACCCAGGTAAAAGCCCAGCCAGATTCCGGCCGCTACCAGGCCTGCGAGCAGCAAGCCGGCGTACCATTTTTTCCAGCGCGGCGCTGTTTTGTCATGGCGTAGCGGCAGCGTTTGCGTAAACTCAAGGGCGTTGTTCGCAGGCACAAAATTGGGACGGGTTGCCATCACATTCTCTTCAAAAAGGGGCGTGACGGGCATCAGCGCCGCGGTTTCGTCGGTGTTCGAACGAACATGCCATTTTGCTACGGACTAATGCTGTCTGACCCGGAATCCTTGCGAATTCCGCTACAACTGACGCCGCGGCAGGCTTGCCGGCATGCTACTCTAGGTTATTTTGACGGCCGCGGACGGCACGGCGGGGACGATTTAGCCTGGATTGCGCACGGCCGGAGGGCGGGTTTTCCAACCCGCCCAAATTGACGGCTTTTGCGAGGATGGGCGGGTTGGAAAACCCGCCCTCCGGACTTCTGCACAATCCAGGTTAGCTCGGCCGGTGGTTCATGGAGACTTGGTGAGCACGCACACAACCGAAAACCCGATCGCCCAAGAGCGCCCAACGCGCGTGCGCTGGGTCATGTTTGCGCTGGCCTGTGCGGTCAGTTGGCTCTTGTATTTGCATCGTTATTCTTGGGGCGTCATCAAACCGCAGTTCTTGAGCGAACATCCCGAGATCAGCCCCACCGAGGTCGGCTGGCTCGATGCGGCATTCCTGGCGGCGTATGCGCTGGGCCAAGTGCCCGGCGGTTTGGCCGGCGACTGGTTCGGGCCGCGCGGCGTGCTGACGATCATCGTCCTGTTGTGGTCCGTGGCCGGCGCCGGCGTGGCGTGGACGGCTGGGTTCTGGCGGCTCGGCGCGATGCGGGCGGCGTTCGGTCTGGCGCAGGCCGGGGCGTATCCGGTCGTCAGCAAGATGACGCGCACCTGGTTCCCGTTGTCGGTGCGCACTTCGGTGCAGGGCGTGGTGGCATCGCTGGGACGGATCGGCGCCGCCTGTTCGTCGCTCGTCATCGCCAGCTTGCTGATGGGCGTTTGCGGACTGTCTTGGCAAACGGCGCTGCTGGCGATTATGGCGCCTGGAATCGTGCTGGCCATCGCTTGCTGGCTGCTGGTGCGCGACAATCCGCGCGAGCATCCGCTGGTCAACGCCGCCGAGCTGGAGGTGATTGAGGAAGCGTCAGAAGTCAGCGGTCAGAAGTCGGAAGTCAGAGAAGCGGCGGCAAGCCCCAAGGCGAACAACGTGAGCCTTGGGGGTCTTCAACTGAACGGTCCCTCACTTTTCAGCCTCGGCATGTTGCTGGTCTACGCATTTGCCAGTACCTTTCAGGATCAGCTGTACGTCTTCTGGATTCCGCTGTTCCTCGTCGAAGGCCGCGGCCTGGATGCAACGACGATGGGCCTGTTCACGCCGTTGCCGCTTTTGGGCGGCGCCGTCGGCGGCATCCTGGGCGGCTTCTTGAACGATTGGCTGATCCGCGCCTGGGGCAATCGGCGCTGGGCCCGCAGCGCCGTGGGTTTTGTCGGCAAGGGCATCGCCGCGGTGCTGATTCTCCTGAGCCTGCAAGTTGACGACGGCCGCATCGCCATGGTCGTGCTCCTTATCGCGCGCGTGTTCGGCGATTGGAGCCTGCCGACGCAATGGGGCACGATCACCGACATGGGCGGCCGCGCCTCGGCGACGTTGTTCGGCCTGGTCAACACCGTGGGCGCCGTCGGCGGCTTCGTGGCCGGGCCGTGTCTTGGATATCTCAAGCAGCATTACGGTTGGGACGGCTTGTTCTACGGCGTCGTCGCCATGTGCCTGGTCGCGTCGCTGACGTGGCTGTTCATCGATTGCACACGCCAAGTCGTCCGTGGTCAGTAGTCCGTAGTCAGTAGCAAAAGAGCAGTAGCATTGATATCTTGATTGCGATCATCGCGACGATTCAATTGCTACGGACTACTGACCACTGACTACGGACTCTTGACCATGAAAATCTCCAAACTCAACGCCCAGCGTGTCCGCATTCCCCAAAAACCGCCGATTGCGCCGTATCAGAACCGCTACACGGCCGGCACCTACAAGGAGTCGCTGCTCATTCGGCTCGAAACCGACAGCGGCCTCGTCGGCTGGGGCGAGACGCCGGATGATTGGATCAACAAGACTTACGAGGGCACGCCGGTGGATCGGCTGCGTGAGGCGGTGCTGGACCGCGATCCGTTCGACATCGAAGCGTGGTATGCCGAAAGCAAGCTGGGCAGCTATTTGACGAGCGGCGTCGAGATGGCGATGTGGGACCTCGTCGGCAAAGCAGCCGGGCAGCCTCTTTACAAACTGTTGGGCGGCGCGATCCGTAAGAAGATCGAGCTGGCCGCGTGCATGGGCATCCGGCCCTATGACGAGGCCAAGGCCATCGCCAAGCAATATCTCGCGGATGGCTTCACGACGCTCAAGACCAAGGCCGGTCGGCGTGCCGAGGAAGACTTGGAGATGGTCCGCGGCATCCGCGACGGCGTCGGCGACAAACTCAAGCTGCGCATCGACCCGAACATGGGCTACACCCCCGAGATCGCGCTGCAGTTGGCGCGCGATCTGGAGAAGTACCACCTCGAATACTTCGAACAGCCAATGCACTTCACCCAGATCGGCGAGTCGGCGCGCATCCGGCGCCGGACGACAACGCCGCTGGCGCTCAACGAATCGGTGACGACGCCCGAGATCACGCTGCAAATCCTCGAACTGCGCGCCGCCGACTATTTGCTGCCCGACACGTACCAGTGCAGCGGCATCGTCGGCGTCAAGAAGGTGTCGGCCCTGTGCGCCGCGGCGGGCGTGCCGTGCATTTTCCACTGCGCCCACGACCTGGGCCTCAAAACCGCCGCGATGCTGCACGTCGTCGCCAGCGATCCCAATTTCCCGCTCGCCAACGATTGCACCTACTACGGCCTGACCGACGACATCATCACGCCGCTGCACAAGATCGAGCGCGGCACGATGGCGGTGCCGGAGGGGCCTGGCCTGGGCGTGACCGTGGATGAAGGCAAGCTGGCGAAGTATCGGGTGTGATGGCGATGGCAGGCTCACGCTACCGAATCTTGAACGGTGGGGTAGAATGTCAGCATGAAGACGAAACGACAACATAGGCCCAAAAAACTGGCTACCCGCGCTTATTGGGGGGCGGACGTTCCGTTGGCAGTTATTCGTCGGTATGCCCGTCAAGTGGGGGAACGCTTTCATCCCGAGAAGATCATCCTGTTCGGTTCCCATGCTTACGGCAAACCCAACGCCGACAGCGACGTAGACATGCTTGTGGTCATGCCGGCGCGCAACCAACTCGATCAGTCATTCAAGATTCGCTTGGCAGTCCCGGCGCCGTTTCCGATGGATTTGCTTGTCTGCACGCCGAAGAACGTCAAGTGGCGCTTGGAAGAAGGGGACTCGTTCCTGACGGAGGTCTTTTCGAGAGGAAAGATTCTCTATGAAAAAGATGACCAAGCAATGGGTGCGCAAGGCGGAAGACGACTGGGCGATGGCCAACGAAAGCAGTCACAGCAAAACGCCCCTGCATGACGGAGTGTGCTTCCACTGCCAGCAGTGCGCCGAGAAATATCTCAAGGCGTTGATGGAAGAAATCGGGCTGACCATTCCAAAGACGCATGACCTTGATCGGTTGTTCGACGAACTGATCATGCACCACCGCACCCTGGGCTTGTTGCGTCGCGGGCTGGCATTTCTTACGAATTTTGCAGTTGCGGTTCGTTATCCAGGCGACCGCGCCAAGAAGCGTCAAGCCGTGGCCGCCCTGCGCTGGGCCGAGCGCGTGCGGGCCGCCTGCCGATTGCTGCTGGGCATGTCACCACGCGCTCATTGAGCAAGGGGACGGCTGCGTGGCGCGACGTCGGATTGAATCATGCTTGGACAACGAATCCCTCATTTCTTCTTCATTTCCTCGGAACTGCGATCTATAATCTCTTCGTTGCATATACTGCTTCCCCGCAAAAGCTTGCGTTCCAACGGCCCGTCCCAGCCGTTCGGGCTGGTGGCAAAACGCCATGGCGATGGACTCCTTCAGTTCGCGGCTCGCGCGCCCGCCTACCCAGGGTGCGCTCGCTCGGAATCTCAGCCGCTGTGCCATCCTTGCGGCTGCTTACTACGTCACCGGGCGGATCGGATTGAGCTTCCCTTACGTCGGCACCCACGTGACATTATTGTGGCCGCCGGCTGGACTTTCCGTCGCGGCGCTCCTGTGCTGGGGCTTGGGTTGTTGGCCGGGCGTTTGCGTGGGCGCGCTGCTGGTGAACGCCACACATGCCGGGACTCCGCTGTGGGTGGCGGCGGGCATTGCCGTGGGGAATACGCTCGGGCCGCTGGGAGCGGCCGTCCTGCTGCAGCGCGTTGGCGACTTTCGCGCGACGATGGAGCGCATGCGCGACGTGCTCTGGCTGATCGTCGCCGTGTTTGGAGCGATGACCATCAGTGCCACGGGCGGCGCCGTCTTCTTGTGCGTGGGCGGCATTCAGCCGTGGAGCCATTTCGGCAACAACTGGATGGGCTGGTGGATCGGCGACGCATTGAGCGCCCTCATCGTGGCGCCGGCGGTCTTGACCTGGTCCGCGTTTCCCCGCGCCGATCTGCAGCGCTGGCCGCGGCGGACCGAGGGCATCGCCATTCTCGTCAGTCTGCTCGTCATCGGCCAAATCGTCTTCGGTTTCTGGACGGCCCTGCCGATCCAACATGCCCCGCTGAGTTTCTTGACCTTGGTGCCGCTCATCTGGGCGGCGCTGCGTTTCGGCATGTGGGGCGCGTCGTGGTCCACGTTGCTGCTGTCGACCATGGCGGTCGTCGGCACCGCCGGCGGGTTCGGGCCGTTTGTGCAGGCGGACCTGACGTCGGGCTTGGGACTGGTGTGGGCCTTTGTCGGCTCGGCCGCCGTCTTCACTTTCCTCGTCGCTGCACTACACGCGGAGCGCGACCGCCGGGCGGAACAATTGCAAGCGAGCGAAGAGCGTTTGCGTGCCCTCGTCGAACACGCCTTTGCCGGCATCACCGTCACCGACGCTCAGGGCACGGTCCTGTATTCCGGCCCCGGCAATCGGCACGTGCTGGGCTATGCGGCTGAGGATGTTCGTGGCCACAGCGGTTTCGAGGAGATCCATCCGGACGACCTGCCAGGCGCAAAAGCGAACTGGGCGCGGATGCTCAAGAATCCGCAGGAAGAGGTCACTCATCAATTCCGCGTCAGGCACAAAGACGGCTCGTGGCGCTGGCTCGAAGCGACCGCCCGCAACCTGCTCGACAATCCCAGCGTGCGCGGCATCGTGACCAACTGGCGCGACGTCAGCGCGCGCAAGCAAGCCGCCGAGTCCTTGCGGCAGCAAGAAACTTTGCTGACCGCCATTCTCGAAGCCTCACGCGACGGCATCGCCGTCGAGGACGAAGTGGGTCGTTTCCTCTACGTCAACCGCGCCTTCGCCGAATTGTACGGCTACGATGCGCCCGCTGCGATCATCGCTCGACACGCGTCGCTGGTGCAATCTCCCGAGGACAACGAGCGCATGCTGGCCTACGGCCGGCGGCGCTTGCTGGGCGAACCGGTGCCGGCCACCTACGAGTTTCAAGGTTTGCACCGCGACGGGCGCCGCCTCGACCTGGAGGCATCGGTCGCGGCCAGCATGCTCGCGGGCAAGCCGGTGGTGGTTTCGGTCATCCGCGACATTGCCGACCGCAAACGCGCCGCGGAGGACCGGCGCCAGCTCGAGCAGCGACTTCAGGAGGCGCAAAAGCTGGAGAGCATCGCCGTTCTGGCGGGCGGCATTGCCCACGACTTCAATAACTTGCTGACGCCCATCCTCGGCTACTCCTCGCTGGCCCAGACCACGTTGCCGCCCGACGCGCCCGTTCAACCCATGCTCGTCGACATCGAGAAGGCTGCACATCGCGCAGCCGATCTCATTCGCCAGATGCTCGCCTATGCGGGCAAGGGCCGGTTCGTGATCGAGCCCTTCGACCTGACCGCAGTGGTGCAGGAGATGGTGCGGCTGTTGCAGGCGTCGATTGCGCGCAAGGCCGAGCTGCACCTCGAATTGAGCGCCGGGCTGCCGCCCGTGGAAGGCGACACCACCCAGGTGCGCCAGGTCGTGATGAACCTGATCAGCAACGCGTCGGAGGCGCTGGGCGACGCACCCGGCGCCATCACGGTGCGCACGGGCCTATGTCACGCTGACCGCCAGGTGCTGCAAGCCGCGTATGGCGCCGAAGATTTGCCAGAGGGCGTTTATGTTCTGCTCGAAGTTGCCGACACCGGCTGCGGCATCACGCCGGAGAACTTGACACGCATCTTTGAGCCGTTTTTCAGCACCAAGTTCACCGGACGCGGTTTGGGATTGGCGGCGGTGTTGGGCATTGCCCGCAGCCACCGCGGCGCCGTCACGGTGAACAGCACGCCGGGCCGAGGCACGACCTTTCGCGTGCTGTGGCCCTGCGCCAGTGCGACGGCGCCGCAACCGCCCACACTTAAGCCGGCCGCGTGGCGCGGCAACGGCACCGTGCTGGTGATCGAGGACGACATCGGCGTGTGCACCCTGGTCCGTCATACCCTGGAAGCGGGCGGCATGCGCGTGCTCGAGGCTCACGACGGTGAAGCGGGTGTCCAAGCGTTCCGCGCTGCTGCCGCAGATATCGACCTGGTGCTGCTCGACCTGACCATGCCGCGCCGCGGCGGGCTGGAAATTCTGCCCGACCTGCGTGCTCTGCGCGCCGAGGTGCGCGTCTTGCTGATGAGCGGCTACACCGAACACGACATCACCGAACGTTTCGGCAATCATCACCTGGTTGGCTTCGTGCAGAAGCCCTTTCATCCCGCCGCGCTGATGCAAACCATTCGCGCGGCTCTGGAAGCGACCGGGACCGACCCGCCGCGTGTCGTCACGCTGGATGTCAAAGCGGACGAACGACTCGGAGCACTTTCGTGACTTTCCAAATCACGTAGCATCTGCCGCGCAAGTGGCGGAAGGACCGTGCGCCGCTACAATAATCGGACCTACCTTCTCCCAGGGGCCGCCGCCCGTGGGCTTACCTTGACCGCCGCTCGGAGACCTGTGCGTGTCATCTTCTTCCCCCGCCTCTTTAACCCCCAGCCTTGGCCCAATCACCCGCTGGCTGGTCCTCACGGTCGCAGCCATCGGCTTCCTGTTCGACACCTACGAACTCTTGATGTTCCCGGTCATCGGCGCCCAGGCGCTTTCCGAACTCCTGCAAGTGCCGCCGACCGACGACGCGGTCCGCCTCTGGGCCGGCCGCATGCTCTGGATCGCAGCACTCGCCGGCGGCATCTTCGGCTTGCTCGGCGGCGTCATGATCGACCGCTTCGGCCGCAAGACCGTCATGATCGCCAGCATCCTCGCCTACTCGTTCTCGCCCGTCGCGGCCGCTTACAGCTCCGAGCTGTGGCACCTCGTACTCTTCCGCTGCACCACCTTCGTCGGCGTCTGCGTCGAGCTGGTCGCGGCCGTCACCTGGCTTGCCGAACTGTTCGAAGACAAGCATCAGCGCGAACGGGCCATCGGCTGGACGTTGGCGTGCGCCTCGCTTGGCGGCCTGTTCGTCACCGAGGTCTTCAACCATATCGTCGCGCACATGCGCGACCACCCGGACGGCGTCTCCTGGTTGCCGGTGCCGGCCGCCGCCTGGCGTTACACGTTGCTCACGGGCCTCATCCCCGGCGCCCTGATCCTCGTGCTCATGCCCTTCGTCCCCGAAAGCCGGGCCTGGCGGCAGAAGAAGCTAGCCGGCACGCTCCGACGGCCGAGGTTCCGCGAGCTGTTCTCGCCGGAACTGCGCCGCACCACCATCGCGACGACGCTGCTCTCCGCCTGTGGCTACGCCGCCGCCTTCGGCGCCCTGCAACTGACGCCGCTGCAAATGACGCCGGGCCTGCCGAAAATCGCCGAGGTGCGCAAAGAAGCGGCGCCAAAGGTAAAGGCGGCCGAAGAGAAACTGAAGACTGCGGCGAGCCCGCAGGAGCAGAAGGCGGCGACGAAAGAACTGGCCCAGGCGAAGATGCTCGTCGTCCAGGCGACCAACGAAGCGCGCGGCAACATCCAGCGCTGGCAAGAACTCGGCGGTCTCTTGGGCCGCATCCTGTTCGCCATCCTGGTCGCATACGTCGCCAGCCGCGTGCTGATCCGGCTCTTCCTGGTCCCCGGCCTGATCCTTTTCCCGGTGACCTACCTGCTCTTGTTCCAGGCCGACTACGCGATTTTCGCGAGCGCCGTCTTCTGCTGCGGCCTGGTGACGGTCGCGCAGTTCAGCTACGTGAGCGAGTATTTGCCGAAGGTCTTCCCGCTGCACCTGCGCGGCACCGGCAGCGCCTTCGCCACCAATGTCGGCGGTCGCATGCTCGGCACGATGGCCGCCACGCTCAACACGGAACTGCTGGCCCCGCTGTTCACCGGTGACAACCCGATCAAGGTAGCAAGTGCCGCCGCACTGATCGGCGGCGCGGTGTACGCGCTGGCCCTGGCGCTCTCGTTCTTACTGCCCGAACCGCCGGGCGAACTGCAGAAGCCGGCGGCGTGACCGGTTCAAGGCCAGCTGGGCGTCGCCGTCGCGGCCAAACCGCCTCTCGTCGCGGCCAACGCGCGGCCCGCTTGGCCGCGACGGTGCGCGTCGTAACCATCACGGCCATCAGGTGTTGCAATGACGATCTCTCCGTCGCGGCGGCCTGGTTCGAAAACGAGCAATTGCGGGTGCCAGGCGACGGGGCCACTGACAGGGCCACTTGGCCCTGTCGGGGGAGTCGAGGCGCTTTTCCGTAAACATCAGGTATATAATCCTTTGAGGCAACAAAAAGGGGCGACAAGGGGCGTGGTTCAAGAACGTGCGGTTGCGGGTGCCAAGCGACTACGCACCTGACTGTGCCACTTGGCCTAGTCGGTATAGTCGTGGTTCCTTTCCGCAACCATTGGATTGATAACCCTTTGCGACGAAGAAATTGGGCGACTAGGCCACAATGCACCGACACTCCACACACACACATGATTGTTACCCGGTATTGAACCATGCCCGACAAGGCCATAATGCCACGATACTCCAGTAGAGTAGGAGAGCTGATAGGTTGCGTTTAGGCTTGGCCTGTCGGCGTGAGGCGCTCAATCGTCGTTCAGGATCGTGCCGATGCCACGACTCTTGCTGAACAGCGAATTGCTGCTGTTGCCGAACAGGTCCAGGTAGAACGTCTCGTTCGCCTCCTTCTTGCTGTCGCCGTTCACGACAATCGTGATCGTCTTCGTCGTCTCGCCGGGGTTGAAGGTCAACGTGCCGGTCTTGGCGACCCCCCCGCTCCCCCCCTTCCAAAGGGGGGGCCAGGGGGGGGTCGCTCGTCTTGGCGGTGCCGTCCACGGTGCGGAATGACATTGTCAGGGCCTGATCGTAGGCGGCCGAGAGCGTGACCGTGAAGGTGAACGAAGTCTGGCGGAGAAGCCTATCATTGCCAGTGGTTCAACTCGTGATACGAGTCGGCGATGGCGGCGCCCGCCTTCTCCAGATTGCGGACGGCGCGAGCGATGTCTCCCAAGGACATGGTGTTCCGCGGGTTGTTGTCGTAGCGAACCACCAGGATGCCGCAGTGATGACCACCCGCCGCTGCGACGACCAAGTCGTGCAAGGCCTCGAAGTCGTCGTAGTTTTTCGTCAAAATGGCCCGCTGGTCGCGGATGGCGTGGGCCAAGTGCGCCTGGTCGCTGCTTCCGGCCAGCCCCACGTCGGCTGGGATCTGGACATCGTTCCCGTCGCGGCGCAGCAGTCGGATGAGGCCGGCATCGACGCTGTCGTCATCGATGTACAGCCTCATAAGCGGAGTCTCGCGCGCTCCTCGGTCGAAAGGGGGCGAGGCCTACCGCTGTATTTGATGGCGGGGTCATTCATGCCAATGGCCTCTCGCAGCAGATCAGTCTTGCGCTTGTCCTCGCGCAATTCCGGCGGGTCGCTTTGGCAATAGGCAATGGCCTCCTGGACCGCTTCCAGGGGTACGTTCCAGTCCTCGGCGAGCTGCTCGGGCGTGCGCGGCTCCTTCTCGCTCATGAACTCGCAGTAGAGTGTCCAGGCAAAGATGCGTTTCCCTTTGATGCAGAGCTGCTGAAAGCTCGACCCCAGTCTGCGTTCCAGATACTTCCACTCGCGTGGCGTCTCGGTCATGGCATGTGTTCTCCTTCTCACTCCATGATACTCGCCGCCGCCCTGCACAACAACGCCACCGACCCAGAAAAGAGAGCCGACTGCCGATCGCAAGTCGGAAGTCTCAAATCTGCAATCGGCAATCGGCATTGGCCGCTTGCTTCTGCCGCGCGGTCAATCGTCGTTCAAAATCGTGCCGATGCCACGACTCTTGCTGAACAGCGCATTGCCGCTGTTGCCGAACAGGTCCAGGTAGAACGTCTCGTTCGCCTCCTTCTTGCTGTCGCCGTTCACGACAATCGTGATCGTCTTCGTCGTCTCGCCGGGGTTGAAGGTCAACGTGCCGGTCTTGGCGACCCCCCCGCTCCCCCCCTTCCAAAGGGGGGGCCAGGGGGGGTTGCTCGTCGTGGCGGTGCCGTCCACGGTGCGGAACGACATCGTCACGGCCTGATCGTAAGCGGCCGAGAGAGTGACGGTGAAGGTGAACAGCGTCGTTTGGCCGTAGCCTGCATTTCTCCCCAACTTGTGGAACGACACACAGGTCGGAGGGCGGGTTTTCTAACCCGCACGTGGCAGGCGGGTTTTCTAACCCGCACGTGGCAGGCGGGTTAGAAAACCCGCCCTCCGACTGGTGAGAAATGCCGGGTAAGGCGGCTCGATTCTGGCAACGTTGCAACGAACGCTCTACCACCACCTCCATTGGCTTGAGGACTTCTTGGAAAACGCTACGTCCACGGCGGCTAGCCAATCCGTGGCATCCACGAGGGGCGTTAACCGCGTGCCGGCGCTCAGAGTCTCGGCCATCACGCCGTCGGCTTCATGCTCCTGGTCGAGCAGATGACCGATCTCGTGGACGAGCACCGTTAGCAGGTCCATGCGGTGCTGCTTGCCCTGATTGCCGGGCGTGGTGAATTCGGAGTCATTGCGCGGCGTCGGATCGACCAACCACAGCCGCCGGGGGTAGGCGATCGCCCCGGCAGCGTGAGTTGCTGGACGACGGGTCCACGGCCCCTGACAACGGGCTCACGGCGCCTGGATGAAGTTCAAATCGTTTGCAAACTCCGCCGCCGACAGGTCGGTGATCTTGTCCCGCAACCCGGCGCCCTCGACATTGGCCCAGAACCAGTCCTGGCCGGCCGAGCCGGTCAGCACGTCGGCGCTGCCGTCGTCGAACACCGTCGCCTGCGCGGCCGTCGGGCCGGACAGCAGGAAGATCCCCTGCCCGTTGACGACGTTCAGGCCGGCGCTCGGGCCCATCAGGCGGTTGGTCCGCGTGGCGAAGTCGGCCGACGACGACCACTCGGCCATGATGGCGCACAGGGCGGCTTCGGCGGCGTCGTAGGCGGTCGTGCCGGCAATGAGGATGTCGTCATCGGCGTTGCCCACGAGGCGATCACTGCCGAAGCCGCCGATGAGCAGGTCGCGGCCCATGCCGCCGACGATCAAGTCGTCGCCGTCACCGCCCAGCAGCACATCGTTGCCGGCCCCGCCCTTGAGACGATCGTTGCCTCCCTGACCGAATAGCCAGGCCGGCAACGCGATGCTGCCGGCGACCTGGATATTGTCGTTGCCGTCCTGGCCATAGGCGAGAAGTCGACCCGTGGGACTGAAGGTGCCCAGTGAGACGCCGTTGAGCGTGACGTTGATTTCGCCGGCATTGGCGCCCGGGCTGAAAACAATCTGGTCGTCGGCCAGCGTGCCGCCGACGGCGAGTGCCGTCTGACCCACCGCGCAGGTGTCGGCTTGGAGCGCCACCTGAGTAATGGTGATGGCGTGACTGGCGGTTGGTCCAGGGCTGCCATCTTTGTCGGTAGCGGTGACCTGCACGGTGTAGATGCCGGGCGCGGTGTAGACGTGGACCACTGATGTGCCGCTGCCGTTGCCGGGGGTGCGGGGGATGGTCTGGACCGGTGTGCCGTCGCCCCAGGCAAGAGTAAAGGTGAAGCCGGCCCCCGCGTCGGCCGGGGACGGGTCGCTGGCGGTGAGCGTGAAACTGCGCGGCTGGCCGGGAACACCGTCCATGGGTCCGGAGACACCGGCGGCAGGTGCCACGTTGGTGACCGTGATGGTCGCCGAGCCGGTGCTGCTCAACCCGCCGTTGTCGGTGACGCGCAGGCGGACGATCACGCTACTCGGACCATCCAGCCCCAGGGCGGAGAAGGTCGGCGTCATGCCGGTCTCCGTGCCGCGCGTGGCGCCGGGGCCGGTCTCGCCGAAGTCATTGTCGCCGTCGAGGTCCCACGCGTAGGTCAGGGTGCTGCCGGGTTGGTTGGGGTCGCTGCTGCCGGAGCCGTCCAGTAGGACGCTGCCCCCCTCGCTGACCGTGTAAGGTCCGCCCGCTTCAGCCGTGGGAGTTGCATTGAGCGCGACGACAATGCCGGAGAACTCCGACGTATTGCCGCCCGGGTCGGTGGCCGTGGCCGTGATCACTTCGCCGGACGTGCTGGCGGCTGCTAGGGTGATGTCAAAAGACACGTTGCCGCCGGCGTCCGTCAGGACGACAGCCGAGCCCAGGTAGCGCTCGCCCTCTCCGAAGCCGGACGGGTCTGCTGTGGTGTTGGCGTAGAAGTCCAGGGTGAAGGTGGTGTTGGCCGTGCTGTTCAGGGTGCCGACGACGCGGGTGGTCGCGCCGGCGGAGACTGCGGAGATCACCGGGAAGTTCTGCAGGTTGTTGGTGCCGGTGTCGGGGTCGCCCAGATCGTTGGGAGTGACGCCGTCCCCAAAAACTGAGCTTATAGGGCTCGCTGCCAGGTCGATGCCGAGACCGCCGTTGGCGAAAATGGCATTGCCCCGGATCGAATTTCCGGTGCTTAACGCGACTGTAGAGGCGTCCCCCATGAGCACGCCGAGGCCCAAATTCCCGCTGATCACGTTCCGTTCGGCGGCATCCGCCACCCCGTCACCATTGGTCCCGATCCGGTTCGACGTGCTGTTGACGCCAATAGCCACGCCATAGAAGCGGTTGCCCAGCGCGGCGGTGCCGGCCGCGTTGGTGCCGATGTAGTTGCCCGCCACCACGTTCTGGGCGGAGCCTAGGATGGTGATGCCCCCAACACCATTTGCCGAGATGACATTACCTTCGGCAGCGTCGTTCACGCCGTCGGCGTTGGTGCCGATCAAGTTGGAGAAAGAGCCAAAGAAAACTACACCGTGGCCGTTGCCCAGGGGAGCGGTGCCGGTGATGTCGGTCCCGATGTAGTTACTCTGGATGACGTTGTCGTGGCCATGAAGAACTACACCAAATGGGCTGTTGCCCGAGATCACGTTGCGGGCAGCCGTATTAAACGCGCCCGTGAACGTTATCCCGTTGAAGTTGCCCAGGGCCTTCATCCCGGTCACATCGGTGCCGATCAGGTTCCCCAAGATTCGGATAAAGTTGCCCACTACCAGCACCCCAACAGATCCGTTCCCGGAAATGACGTTCCCAGCTCCCGGCTCGAGTCCCCCAAGCGTGTTGGCCACTCCTCCCATATCAAGACCACGACTACCGTTGCCGAGGGCGACGGTGCCGGTCACATCGGTGCCGATGTAGTTGCCTTGAATCAGATTGTTCCGAGTCCCGCCCGAAAAGCCGGTGCCGACACTGGCATTGCCAGAGATGACGTTGCAGGCCGCGGGGGTCGTGCCGCCGAAGATGTTGCCTGTCGATTCGGTGTCACCAGGCAACGTTGCCACGCCGTGGTGGTTGTTGCCCAGCGCGGCTCTGCCCGTGGCATCGACCCCGACGAAGTTGCCGGCTACGAGGTTGTTATTGGAGGCGATCATCAGCACGCCGTCTCCGCCTTGGAAATTGGGCGTATCTGTCGCCCCGTTCCCCGAGATGACGTTGCGGGCCGCGGTGGTCGTGCCGCCGATGGTGTTGCCGGAGGATCGGATCAGAAAAACGCCTTCACCGCCATTGCCGCGAGCAACGGTGCCCGCCGTGTCGGTGCCGATGTAATTGCCTTCGATCCGGTTACCTCCGCCATCCCGAATATCGATCCCGCTCCCGCCGCAACTCACAGGGGACGTGTCAAAGGGCACCTTGACAAAGCGATTGATTACTAACCCGCGCACCGTGCTCTGCCCAGCGGTGATGGTCAGCCCGTTGGCGCCTGCCCCGGCACTGGCGCCGCTCAGCTCGATGAGCAGCACGGGGTTGCTGCCAAGCCCAGGGCCGTTGGTGTTGGCACTGGCCCCCGGCTGGGTGTAGCCGTCGATCGTCACCGGGTCGGTGATCGTCGGCAGGGCCGAGGTCGGGCTGATCGTGTGTACGCCCGACCCGGCGACCGGCGTGATGGTGGCATCCAGCCCCGTGGAGTCACCTTGGTGATTGCCGTTTTGACCGACGCCGACGACAAAGTCAATCGCGTCACCGGCGGCCACGCTTAGCGACGTGGTGAAAGTCGGGCCAGGACCGAAGGCGCTGACCGTCCCGTCAAAGAGCGAAGTGCCATTCATCAGGACATGGACGTCCGTGCTCGTCGGAAACACGTAATCGATGCCGCTGAAGCTGACCGAAAGGTCAATCGCGGTGGTGCTCGGAGCGGTCCAGCGGACCACGCTATCCTGTCCGGAGGGGCCTGGATGAAACCCAAGGCTATTCGCCGGCGTCTTCACCGTCTGCCAACTGATGTCCGTGTTCGTGCGATTGTGATTCACATACGGATCCACGCCGATCGCGGACGAGGTCCACGCATCAATGCCGGAGAAGCCGCGGGCGTCCACCGTAGCCACGTCGTACAAGTTCAGGTTTCCCCCCAGTGTGTTGGAATACCCATAACTCCAAGCGTCATTAGGGTTGCTTGCCAAGGAAAAGTCATTCGCCGCTGAATAGATGTTGCGGATCTTGGGGATGTTGAACGTGATCGTGTCCGGGACGCCACCGGCATTGAGCGAATTGGAGTGGGCGTTGGCGAAGTTGATCGCCTCGCGCAACGACGTCAGGCCATCGATGGCTACCAGGTCCAGCGCGGTGGTTACCACGAGCGGCGAAGGTTCCTCGACGGACGTCACACGCGCCCGCAGTCCGGTGGAGTCACCTGAGATGCCGTCAAAGTCGTTGACAACGAAATCAATGGTGTCGCCGGCGGTCAACGTGGGTGTCAGGTTGAAAACGGAATTGTTCGCCGTGGAGGCAAATAGCGTTGTGCCATTGCGAAGGACCAAGTTGTTTGTGATTCCGCCGTCCAAGGATTCCCAGTCGCCAGCGATCGTGTAACTGCCGGTTGTCGGCGCCGTGAACCGGAGAATGGCGTTGTGGATCGGTTCCAATACCGCGTTGCTACTATCTATACCACCCTCGTGCATCAGGATCTGCCCCGGGTCCAGCACGGCACCAAAGCTCGTCGTAACCGGGTTGACCGTATCAGTGTTGACGACCACCGCAGGAACAATCGAGGGGTTGTTGATGAAGTAGCCCTGGATTTCCGGCCTGCCGTTCCAGCTGTTGGTGTGCTCCGCTGCCGTGAACGGAGTAAAGCCGCCGGGGGTTGCTTCGTCGAAGTGGCCAGCGCTGAAGGGCCCGAACGGGTTTGTTTCCGCTCCAAGTTCGTTGGCCACGAACGCCTGGTTGGCGTTGTAAATGACACTGCTCGGCAGACAGCGCTCCTCCAGCGCCTCGATCCGCGGGCGGTAGCCGTCCGATCGAGCATTCTTACGGCGACCACGCGGGGAAACCTTGGACTTCCGATTCCCCATCCATCCGGGCCAGCGGTTGCGCAACATGATGAGAGCCTCCTTCGGGGCGGAAGTCTGCGAGAGAATAAAAGGCCATCGACCCGTGCGCGCAGACCGGGCGCCGGGGAGATGCCGGGCTTGAAGAGTAGCCGCACTCGCCAGAGTGCGGGGATCCCGCGTTCTGGCGAACGCGGCTACCGCCTTGTCAACACGGCTTCAACCGGTTCGCGCCCAACCGAAAGCGAGTCGCTGGGCCACTTGAAACCAAAGTGCCCTGTGCCGCCTTGCTCCGTAGCACGGACATTCCTGTCCGTCCCCGCGTTCCGCTGCACGGACAGGAATGTCCGTCCTACGGCTTCGATGGGGTGCTACAGACTAAAGTGCACGACGGGTCGATTTGTCCACAGGCGGAGCGAAATTTTGGCATGGTTCAATTCTTGTCATTTCTGGGTGACAGAGTGAACGCTGTAGGGACTACACCATTCTGTCATGTGATGCCGACATTTTTTTCGATATAACATTGGATGGATCAAGGGGATAGGAAGTTGAGTGCGTGCCAACTGTGTCGAAATCCTGTCGTCTCGAAAAGCACCTATGCCTGTGCGCATTTGTGAACCATGCCCCCATGGCAAATCCAATAAGATGATAAAGTGAGTACGGGCAAGGGATCAGGGCTCGGCAGAGGACAAAAAGGAGCTGGAAACGCCCATTGTCTTTACCCCGAAGGGGTTATGTCCCCTAGCCCAGGGTTGCCCGCGTAGCGGGCTACCCTGGGAATGAGCAGCCATGCTTGCTCTACCCCGAAGGGGTTGCATCGCCGGGGTGAGCGAACGCGATGCAACCCTTTCGGGGTAGCCGTCTGGTGTTGCGTCTTCCCCAGGGTAGCCCGCGTAGCGGGCTACCCTGGGAATGAGCAGCCATGCTCGCCCTACCCAGAAGGGGTTGCATCGACGGCGTGGGCGAACGCGATGCAACCCCTTCGGGGTAGCCGTCTGGTGTTGCGTCTTCCCCAGGGTAGCCGCTGACGCGGCAACCCTGGGCTATCGGATGCAACCCCTTCGGGGTAAAGACCATGGAATCGATCGTGATCTGACACAGTAGAACTACCTGGATGCTTCTCCGGTCATTGATGCGGTCGTCATCGAGGTCATCCAGCCGTAGCGCGGCTACTTCTTGCCCTCGTTCCCAAGCTCCAGCTTGGGAACGAGGGCCGGAAGGCTTCCTCACTGGGACGGAGGCGGCGGTGCGGGAGGTGCAAGCGCGCCCGGGACGACCGTGACTTTGAGCGGCCCGGCGGCTTGCGTGGGATCGGCCGGCGGACACGGCGGCAGGTCCCAATCCAGGTGCATTGCCGCCAACTGCTGGCGGATCAGGCGCAGGTCCCAGAGCTGGATCGTGTGGAAGTTATAACAACTCACCGCCAGCTGGCTGCCATCGGGGCTGAAGCACATACCCGAGATCAGCAGCTGGTTGGGGGCTGGCAGCGTGGCCAGTTCTTGGCCGGTGGTCGCGTCAACCAACTCGACCAAACGCTGCGAAAAATGGTGGATAGCGAGTACCTTGCCGTCCTTGCTGTAGACCCCACCACCGTGCTGCTTGCTGTAAGGGACTGGCTGCCACGCGCCAACTTCCCAAGTATGAGGCCCTCCTTCAGAGCTGCTGGTCACGAGCCATTTGCCATCCTGGCTAAACCTGCCGTCGCCACCATGGCCGGCAGGCAAATCCTTGACGAGTTGGCCGCTCCGGGCATCCCAGAGCTTGATGCCAGAGCCGTGCTGGGTGCCGGTCATGACCCATTTTCCATCCGGACTGATCGCAACGTCCCAGAGCCCCGGGTGGCCGCCGATGCGGACGGTTTCGGCGGGCTTGTCCAGGTTGATCACCAGGGCTTCCTGGGGACTGACGACGGCTGCGAGCCGTCGGCCATCCTGGCTGAGGGACGCGCGGGCTTGATGGTTTGTTGGCGGCTTGTTGAGGGTCTGGGGCGGGCCGATGCGCACGTTGCCGTTCTGCGGGTCGGCGGCAATCGGCCAGCGGTGGATGCCCAATTCGCCGCTCGTGAGCAGACTATCGCCGGAAGGATGAAAGAGCGCTGTTCGGATATTCCCTATCGGCAGGTGTGCGATTTCCTTGCCCGTGGCCAGGTCCCACAACCGGGCGCCGTCGTCACTGGCGGAGGCCAGCAGGCGGCCTTGCGGGCTGATGTCCACACCCCAGGGTCCGCTGCCCTGTTCTCCGTAGGCGTAGAACGTGCGGCACTCCCGGCCAGCGGCCACCTCGCAGATCCCGACCTGTCGGTTATTCGTGAAGGCCAAGTGCCGATCGTCGCGGCTGAAGCGGCTGAAGCTGCCGGGCATGCTGACCAGTTGCTTGCCGCTGATGGGGTCCCACAGCCGCGTCGTGCCATCCCAGCCCGTGCTGGCCAGCAAGTCGCCGCCGTGGTTGAAGGCGACCTCCATCACGACATTTTGGTGACCTTCCAGAAGGGCGCGGCGCTGGCCGGACCTGGCATCCCAGAGGTAAATGCCAGCGCTTGAGGTACTGGCCAGCAGCTTGCCATTCGGATGCCAGGCAACGCCATTCACCCCGCCGGCGTGCGCCAGCGTGGTTATCACCTTGCCGGAGTCGATGTCGAATATCTCGACGATGGTTCTGTTCCAGCTAGAAACCGCAAGTTTTTGCTCGTTGGGGTGTAATGCAATGCTAACCGGTGCGGCACCGACGGTTAGCTGTTTTGCTTGCTTTCCTGACGCCAGATCGTAAATGCGAACCGAACCATCTGCCAGGCCCACCGCCAGCTGACGACTATCCGAACTAAAGACCTGGGCAGTAGAACCACATGGGCCAGGCGGGCTCGGAGTTCTCAGGACCGAAAAGGGGACAGGACCTTTTGCATTCAGAGGTCCTGTCCCCTTTTCGGGCCTCAGGTCCCAGACATGGACGGCTGATGGACCATCGTAGCGGACAGCAAGGAACTGGCCGTTGGGGCTGAAGGCCATGGGAAGGCCAAAGGCGGGCACGTGGACTATTTCTTGGTCATCAGCGACGCGCCGGATGCTAATGTTCCCCTTGGAATCGTAGCGGGCATAGCGCTCCAAACGAGCATCGAAGGCACCCATAGCAGTCCCAGGTGGGATCTCCCATGTCTTAGAGATCTGAAGATCGGCCAAGGCCATGCAGGCGACAGCCTCGTTGCGCAATTCAAGGGCAGGTCGAAGCCGGGCGGCCTCTTCCAGTGCTGCCAGGCTCTTGAACCGGCGGCCCGGCTGGCCGCTCCAGCGCCGCGCCTGGGCCTGGGCCAGGTACGCGCCCCAGAGCTTGTCAGTGGCGTCCTTCTCCGCCTTCTCGGCTCGTGTCAAGTGAAGGAGGGTCTGATCCTGCTCGTGACTCAGGCGCACGAGCGCGACGGGGGAGCCGATGGCGATGGCTAAGACCAGGACCGCGACGGCGCCGGTCAGGATAGCCAGGCCCGGATTCCGGTGACTCCAGCGCCACAGCTGCTCCCGCCGGCTCACGCGCCGGGCCTGGATGGGCAGATCGCCCAGAAACCGCCCCAGGTCGTCGGCCAGCTCCGTCCCGGTCTGGTAGCGGTGGGCCGGGTCCCGGGCGATCGCTTTCAGGACGATGGTCTCCAGGTCGCGCGGCACGGCGCGATTAAGCTTGCGGGGTCGCAGGGGCTCGTCGTGGCTGACCTGCTGGATGAGCTTGTTGCGGTCAATCCCGTCAAACGCCGGGCGCAGGGTGAGCAGCTCGTAGAGCGTCAGCCCCAGGGCGTACAGGTCGCTGCGAATATCCGCCTGGCCGTTGAAGCGCTCCGGCGCCATGTAGCGCAGCGTGCCGACGATGTCGCCGGTGTGCGTCAGGTTTTCCTGGTCGGTATCCGCCTTGGCCAGGCCGAAGTCAGTGACCCAGACGGTGCCGTGCGTGTCGAGCAGCAGGTTGCTGGGCTTGATGTCGCGGTGCAGAATGCCTTGGCTCGCAGCGTAACTCAAGGCCTCCGCCACTTGGGTGCCGATCCGAGCAATGCTGCGCCAGTATTGCCAGCCCGATTCCGATAGGGCGGCGCCCTGGGTTTGGCCGGGCAGGTGCACGCCCGAAGAGCTGTGCGCCGCGCTTCCTGAGCCTGTGCCGGGGTTGCCGGGGCGCCGTAGGTCGGACATTCCTGTCCGACCGGGACGGACAAGAATGTCCGTCCTACGTGCATTGGCGTCGGGGCATGCTGCCGCGTCGCGCGGGGGGCCGGAAGAACACGCTGCGAACTGGCCGCTGAGCATGGCCTGGGCGACCTCCGCGGCGGAGATGTTCTGGCCCGGCTTGGGGGCAGCCGGTCGGGAGTGGCCAGCCGACGCAGGAGCTTGCCGCGCGTGGCGCAGGCGTCTGAGTTCTTCAAGGACCTGGTCCAAGCCCAGTCCCTGGATGAACTGCATGACGTAATAATGCATGCCGTCCTGTTCGCCGACGCCGTGCACGGGGACGATGTTGCTGTGGTGCAAGCGGGCCGCCGCTTTGGCCTCGCGCTGGAAGCGCTGCAGGTGGCGCGGCTCGAGCAGCGCCGTCGTGAAAAAGACCTTCAGGGCGACATGCCGGCCCAGCGATTCCTGTTCCGCCTCGTACACCACGCCCATGCCGCCCCGGCCGACTTCGCGAAGAACGCGGTAATCCCCCAGCCGCTCCAGCAACCTCCCGGCCGCATCGTGACCGTCCGCCGGCCCGGTCGTCTCTTCGCCCGGCGCCTCCGGACGAACTTTCTCCATGACCAAGAGGGCCGGAAACAATGCCTGGATCTTGTCCGCCCACTGCGGAAACTGGTCGGCGTACGCCTGGACGGAAGGCCGTTCGCCGCGCCGGTAGCGCTCGACGAACTCCTCGGCCAGTTCTTCCACCGGGTTGCGGTCGGAGAGGGAAGGGTCCATGAGGTCGTTCTCCCGTAGACCGCCCACTCCGTGTGCGGAAGTGCCGCACACGGAGTGGGCGGTCGACACTGCCAAGGTTGCCGTGCGGTTGCCCTGGCGCCTCGGTCCCTGAGGCGGCTGCTTGCTTACGCGGGATCCCCCAGATCCGGCAGGCCGACCAGAATGTCCTTGAGCCGCTCCAGGGCCCGCATATAGCGATTGCTCGCCGCCGTTTTCTTGAGGCCCAGGACCTCGGCGGTTTCAGCGTTGCTGAGCATCTCGAAGTGCCGCAACGCCAGCACCTCCCGATCCATGGGGTCCATGCTGTTGAGCGCCTCTTGCACGCGAATCTGCAATTCAGCCCGACCGGCCGCCGCGCTTGCCGAAGTCAAGCGACCGAGCAATTGGTTGGCCAGCGAGACGCTTGACGCCTGCGGCAAGGCGCCGCGATAGAGCGACACCTCTTGACCCGCATCCCGCATCTGGGCGCCGAGATGATGCCGGTGGATCGCGATCAGTTTCTGCCCGGTGATGTACCGCAGCCAGAGAAAAAACGGCATCGTGGGCGCACGTACATACTCGGCGAAGTGCTTGGAGATTTCCAGAAAGGCCTCTTGGAGGACGTCGGACGGATCGACCCGGCCCTGCAGGCGGCGGTTGAGCCGCAGACGCACCATGGCGCGCAGCCGATCGCGGTAGCGCGCAAACAGCTCGTTGACAGCCTGGGCGTCGCCAGCGGCTGCCCGGTGCAACAACTCGACCGTATGATGCTCATTGGCGTTCATGAGGGCACCTGGTAGCCCAAGTGCAAACCGGGGTGATTTGTCCACCACCCACGAACCGAATTCTGCGCCTGGTTGAAAGAGGCGCTGTGAACGACTTCTACCAGGGACGTTGCAAAATGCAAGCAATAAGCTTTTGCGGGATGCCGTATCCGCAAGGGCGCTCGAGCTTTCATCGGATCCCATCCAGCTCGCCCTATTCGGGCGCGTGATTCTCAACCGCCGCGAGGAAAATGGCACGAGCTTTTCGCGGGTCAACATTCATTGAGCACCAGCCGGAGGTAGGCTTCGTGCACTAGAGCCGTGGCCTGGAGCGTCTGCCCCGGTTTCTCTTGAGCGAACTTTTGCGCCGCCAGTTTGCGCAGCTCGTCATACACGAGCGGCAACAGTTGCTCGGCGGCGTGCGGATCGCCTTGCTCGATGGCGGACAAGATGCGGGTGACTTCGGACATGGACGCAGCGTACTCACCCTAGCGCTGCTTTGCAAGGATCGCGACGCAGGTTGCCGACTTGATCTTTTCCACCTGGCGTGCATCCGTTACACTTGCCAACGTATTGTTCCACCGGGAGTCGGATCATGGCCACGACCAAGCCGAAAGGACTGATCGCCTGCTCCTACGAGGCTGCAGCCCAGGACTATTTGCGCAGTTTGCCGCTGGAGCATTTCATGGAATCCATAGGCCAATCCAAACAACGGGAAATCACGCTGGAGAGCTTGGCGCTCGTGAAGGCACGGCGATCCGACGTCCAAGTCTTCAATGAATTGCTGGTGCAATACCCCGTGCCGCGGCAGCGCCGCCCCGGCCAGGTCGTGCCCGACAACATGGTCGTGATCAGCGATCAGCCCGTGGAAGCGGAAAGCAGTTTCAATTATCCACTGGAGACGGCCCGACCTTTCTGGGTCCTGGAATACGTCTCCAAAAACAACAAGCGCAAAGACTACGAAGACAACTTCGACAAGTACGAGCGTGACCTGAAAGTGCCGTATTACTTGACCTTCTATCCGGATGATCAAGAACTGACGCTGTACCGGCACACGGGCAAGAAGTACGTTTCGGTGAAGCCGAACAAGCACGGCCGCTTGGCCATCCCGGAATTGGACCTGGAAGTCGGCCTGCAGGGCGGCTGGGTACGGTACTGGTACGAGGGAACGTTGTTGCCATTGCCCGGGGATATGCAGCGCGAGCTGGACGAAAGCAAGCGCCGCGCCGACACGGCAACCCGCCGCGCTGACGATTTACAGCTGCGTTTGGAAGAGGAACAAGAAGCCCGCCGCGCCGCGGAGCGCGAACTCAGCCAACTCCGCGCCCAGGTGCAGCAGCCGAAAACGCGCACGAACGGCAACGGGCCTTCCGCGAAATAGGGAATGGCCCGCTCCGCAGCTGAGAATTCAGGTTCGACGCCACGCGCAATTCCCGATTTTCGCCGACGCCCGCCAATGGTTGCCCCGCACGAAAACCCGCGAAAATCCAGCCCCTTCGGCAGCCTTTCCCAGCTTCGCAGCTTTTTCCGGAAAAAAAATTCACGACCCGTTGACACCCGGCCGATCTGATCCCTATACTGAACTCTGCCTCACTGACGAGGCTCTGGATCGTCGTGTCTCACGACGATTTTTCCTTTTGATCTTTGACAATTCGGCAAGCACCAAGAAATCGTCAATGCGAGGGTGTGTTGCGTCTTAGGATGTGACACAAGCCTCGCGGACTCCTCCTTCACGAGAGCCGCGCGCGTAAGCAAGCGGATTTCCAAAGGGGGCGTCAACGAAGTCTTTGAGTCATGTCCTTAAGACCAAATGAAATCAGACTCTTTTAGCTTGTTCTCCGACCGGTGGTCGTTTACCGTTTCGCGCAAGCCGCGGGATGAGCGAAGCGAATCCCGCGGGCCTGCTGAAGCCGTAATCCCATCCGGAAAGAACCTGGGCCTTAACCCGCTCAGGTCAAGCATATTTTGTGAAGGGTTTGATCCTGGCTCAGAACGAACGTTGGCGGCGTGGATTAGGCATGCAAGTCGAACGAAGACGCCCCCTCACCCTGCCCTCTCCCCCTGGGGGAGAGGGTGGGGTGAGGGGGCGGACTGAGTGGCGAAAGGGGCAGTAATGCGTGGGTAACCTACCCTGGGGATGGGCATAGCCGGACTAACGTCCGGGTAATTCCCAGCGATGTGACGAGGAGACATCTCCTTGTCACCAAATGGATTCCGCCCTGGGAGGGGCTCACGTCGTATTAGCTTGTTGGCGGGGTAACGGCCCACCAAGGCTTAGATGCGTAGCGGGTGTGAGAGCACGACCCGCGCCACTGGCACTGAGACACTGGCCAGACACCTACGGGTGGCTGCAGTCGAGGATCTTTGGCAATGGGCGCAAGCCTGACCAAGCGACGCCGCGTGTGCGATGAAGGCCTTCGGGTTGTAAAGCACTGTCGAGGGGGATAAAACCGCAAGGTTGATAGATCCCTGGAGGAAGCACGGGCTAAGTTCGTGCCAGCAGCCGCGGTAAGACGAACCGTGCGAACGTTGTTCGGAATCACTGGGCTTAAAGGGCGCGTAGGCGGCTTGTCAAGTCAGGGGTGAAATCCTGCAGCTCAACTGTAGAAGTGCCTTTGATACTGGCGAGCTCGAGGGAGGTAGGGGTGGGTGGAACTTCTGGTGGAGCGGTGAAATGCGTTGATATCAGAAGGAACGCCGGTGGCGAAAGCGACCCACTGGATCTCTACTGACGCTGAGGCGCGAAAGCCAGGGGAGCAAACGGGATTAGATACCCCGGTAGTCCTGGCCCTAAACGATGGGTACTAGATTGCAGACTGATCATGGGTTTGCAATCGAAGCAAAAGTGTTAAGTACCCCGCCTGGGGAGTATGGTCGCAAGGCTGAAACTCAAAGGAATTGACGGGGGCTCACACAAGCGGTGGAGCATGTGGCTTAATTCGAGGCTACGCGAAGAACCTTATCCTAGGCTTGACATGTGCGAAAGCGCTGGGAAGTAGGAATCCGAAAGGGCTACCAACGGTATCCAGTCCGGAACCCAGTACAGGTGCTGCATGGCTGTCGTCAGCTCGTGTCGTGAGATGTCGGGTTAAGTCCCATAACGAGCGAAACCCTTGCTTCTAGTTGCCAGCGGGTCATGCCGGGGACTCTAGAAGGACTGCCGGTGTTAAACCGGAGGAAGGCGGGGATGACGTCAAGTCCTCATGGCCTTTATGCCTAGGGCTGCACACGTGCTACAATGCCACGAACAAAGGGACGCCAACGCGCAAGCGGGAGCAAATCCCAAAAAACGTGGCCCAGTTCAGATCGAGGGCTGCAACTCGCCCTCGTGAAGTTGGAATCGCTAGTAATCGCAGGTCAGCAACACTGCGGTGAATGTGTTCCTGAGCCTTGTACACACCGCCCGTCAAGCCACGAAAGAGCGGAGCGCCCGAAGTCGTCTTCACCGACGCCGAAGGCGAAACGCTTGATTGGGACTAAGTCGTAACAAGGTAACCGTAGGGGAACCTGCGGTTGGATCACCTCCTTTCTAAGGATGTATCCACACATGGCGAAGCGATTCGGCATGTGGATCATGATCACACTTCTCAAATTGACGATCGATTGCCGGTGAGCCCAATCGCGTAAGCGATGGGGTGATACCAGCAACCTGCAAGTGCTTGCCGAAACAAAGATAAAAACCCCGCTGGGCCGCAAGGTTTAGCGGGGTTTTGTTTTTTGAATGTGGCGTAGGTTTCCAACCTGCGCGTTCTCGGGTCGCTCCTCCCGCCTAATCCCCGCCTGCCAACTCAGCTCGTAAGATACTTGCCATGTTCAGCGCGCCACCGATTGACGGGTTAGGCATTGAGCAGAACGGCAGCTCCGCCCGGTTTTTCCGCTTTGGCCTCGCGGGAGTCCTGCTTCTCGGCTTGCTGCCGCGCTTGTACGGCCCTTCCGACCGCAGCCTCTGGTTCGACGAGGCGTTTTGCTGGCGGATCATTCAGTTTCCCTTCTTCGAAATGCTCGAACGGGTCGGACGTGACAATCACCCACCGCTGTATTTCATCCTTCTCAAGCTCTGGGCGGCAGTGTTCGGCGATTCTGCGTGCGCGCTGCGCTTGCTGTCGGTTCTCTTCGGCGTGGCGACCATCTGGGGAACCTACCTGTTCGCCGCTGCGACTTTTGGAGGCGCCTTGGACTTGGGTCCCAAACTCCTCTTTGGGAACGTTCCTCCCGTAAAATCCGTTTCGCGCGGCCAAGCGATTGGCCTGTTCAGCGCCGCCCTGGTGGCCTTGAGCGCTTTTCAGATTCGGTATTCCTGGGAGATGCGCATGTACGCTCTCGCGGGGGCTTTGGCCGTTTTCTCCAGCTGGGCGCTGGTCCGGGCCTTGGATGCGGCCGGCAATGGAAGACGCTGGCTCCTGTACGGGTCGTTGGCCCTGCTCTTGGCCTACACGCATTACTACGGCCTGTTCACTCTTGCCGCTCAAGGAATTTTCGCGGCTCTGCTTCTTTGGCATCGTGCAGGATGGAACTTGGTCACACTATTTCGGCGACGCCAACTCTGGTATGCGATCGTAACCGCCATGATCGTAGCGCTGGCATGGCTGCCGTGGCTTCCCACGTTCATTCACCAGCGGGCGCAGGTGAAAGACGACTTCCCGATCCACCCCGTGACAGTTTGGGGTGTCGGCGAGTTGACCTACCAGATGTTTCTTCGCCCCGAATATCTGCCCGCCCCGCCTCGGCAGGAACTGCTTTGGACACTCGATGTTTGGCTCGTGAGCCTGTATTTGCTCGCGCGCCGAGCTGGTTGGTGCGACGGTCTCGTCCTTTGCCTCGGTCTGGGGCCGCTCGCTTTTTGCCTGCTGGCATCCGTGTGGGAGGCGCCGATTTTGAGTCTGCGCTATTTCGTGCCGGCCCACATTTTTCTCCTGGTCGGATTGGCCGCACTCGTCTGGCGGATTCGATTTCGCGTAGAGCGGACGATTATTGCCGGGGCGCTGCTTTGCATTTTCGTCGCTGTCGATTTCGACTTTTGGCAAACCATGGACTTGGAGAACAGGCCTGGCGCGCGTGGGGCCGCCGCGTTTCTGGCGCAGCACCGCACGGCCGACGAACCGGTAATTGCATCGATGCCCTTTTTCTATTTCTCGCTGCTTCACGATGCGCGCGACGAGTCCGGCTATTACCTGTTCACGGATGGCCGCCAAATGCCGCATCATTACGGCACGGCCGCGATGAAAGCCACCGACTTGATCGACGCTGAAGGATTGCGAAGCATCCGCGCCCGCCGTGTTTGGGTCGTTGAGCTCGACGGCGGATTTCTGGGATACCGTGGCGTCGCGATCCCTGCCGGCTGGATCGCAAAGCACCAATGGGTTTTCCCCGATGTCTTCGACCTCGGCAATGCCGTCGTCGTCGAGTATGACACCGGCAGCGGTTAATTCTTACTTTCGGTTTTTGGTGCACAAGTATCTTTCGACTTTCGCGAGATTTGCCGCGAGCTCAGGCGCCAGACCGGGCGCACGTCTCACCGAAACGCGTCCATGAAACCGCGTCGCACCGCTCGTCGAAAAAAAGGAAAAAAACACTTGACATCACCACGGCACCGCTTAGAATTGGCGTGAATGGAAGGTTGAAAGGGTGAAGGCCATTCAGCCATTCAGCCATTCAGCCATTCAGCCATTCAGCCATTCAGCCATTCAGCCATTCAGCCATTCAGCCATTCAGCCATTCAGCCATTCAGCCATTCAGCCATTCAGCGATTGAATGGCGCGGGTGTAAGGGATCAATTACCGCTGTTCTGTCCGTTGTCCATCGGGAGGATTTGCTATGTTTCGTTACCTGTCGTATTTTCTCGTCTGTCTTGCAATTGTCGTTGTCGGCAATGCATTGAGTTCAGCAACAGCCGACTGGAGCGGCGGGCAAAGCGGGGGGCCGCCCGCCTGCAATGTGGACCCAAAAACCGTGCAATGTAACACGACACCAGGGTATTGTGAGTACACCCAGAATGTCCTTTGCGGTGGCGTCCCCTGCGGGACCCTTCTCGCCGCTGCGGGCACCGTTACGCTGTGCCCCGACCCGCCAACCTTAAAGTGTGACGCTAACAACTACGTTAGCCAAAACGTCAGTGCAACCAAATGTCAGCCATAACCGGGTAAGTGTCGACGCCTTGATCTTGTTCTGCTGTGATCGTCTATGCTTGGCAAAATGTAGCTGAGCGCGGAGATTCCTCGGAATCTGAACACTACCGCGTTTTTAGCGACTCGTTAAAAAACCAGCCGACTTCTACGCGGCCTGCGACTCCCTCGCAGTAGAAATACTGTGTCCGTTACCTGGTGACTGCCGTGACACGAGTTCGCTCATTTCGGCTGCTGCACCTACGCGCCATCCTGCTTTTTACGGCAGGGTTTTGGTGGGTTTTCATCAGAACATTGGCAGCCCAAGACGCGCCGATCAACGCAAGGTCGGTCAAGAACACCATTGATTTTCTCACCAATCACGTCATGGATAATTGTGTGTATGAGTGTGACATTACTTACAGCATGACCGCCAGCTTTAAGAAGGATGCCAAGAAGACAATGCCGTTCACGTTTGCTCGCTCGGGCGACGACATAGTGGTAGAGTCCGTCACCCCAGTCAGCCCAAAAGGCGAGCTGAGACATCAGACTGTCCTTACTGACGGGCGTCTTCCTGTACGAATCTCTTACGAACCCGCGAATGGAAAGAACAAGATCAGCCAGCTGGAGGCTCTTGCAAGGACAAACATAGACTACTTCGTTGTGGCGATGGAAGGTACTGGAATCGAGAATCTACTACGGAATGTTCACCCAAGCAACATCTCTATTCAGGACTTGCCTTATGGGGCCAATACCCACGTATTTGACAACAACACAGCGATTTTCAAGACTGAATACGGACAGTTACTGTTAGCTTTTACCAAGCAGAATCAAGTGTTGTTGGATTCCATTTCGCTCGTCCAGGGGCCGACCGATCGCTTTTCGGCGTCTGCCAATCATTCGCTCAGAGAGATCACGTCGGACCAGCGCTCATTGCCTGGCTCCAAGGAAGGTCTTATTAGTAGCAACACGAATGTGCAGATTTACTACAAAGTCGAGGGAAAAGTCGTTACGCTGTCGCGCCTCCAAACCAAGTGGAAGCTGGTCAATTCCAACGGACATGTCGAGTTGGTCAGCGACCTACAGATCAAGACCTACATGAAAGTCAAGGATGCATCTGAAGTAAGGAAGAGGATGGTTGCTGTGCCCAACGGATCGCCGGTGCGGCTCATGGGCGACGCGAACGAACATAAAGTGCAAGCGATGTGGAAGGACGGCGCGATTGTTCGCGTCGTTGACGGGAAGGTGATAGAAGCCATTCGCAGACCCGTTGGCTTTGGCAGAACACGCCTCTATCTCGTTCTTGCCGCCATTGCGCTCGTCGCCTGCGCGGCTGCGCTAATTGTTCGCCGCTACCATAAGCTCAAGCGCCCATCTGTCGCCAAGGGTGGCAACTCCGACACTCAGCCGGAGGGCGCATCATGAAAAGTGGACTGCTTTTGCTCATTCTCGCTGCCCTGTTGACAACGCCAAGCTCGCTTTGGGCGCAGGAACCTGATGCGCGCCCGCGCGGATCGGTGGATCCGTTGACACGCAAGCTTCCGCTCGTCATTGCGGATGGTTTGGAGCATTTGTCATCCGCTGATTGTGGTCTGTATTGTTTTCTCGCCAATGCCAAATGCTATGGTCGAGACGTTGATTTGTCTGCGCTATTTAGCGCCAAATACATCAACGGAGCGTTTGGCAGTAGCGTGGAAGATCTCCTGGCATGTTCCCGCGACTTTGGGTTCAGGGCAGAGTCGTTCAGCAACCTCAATATTCTTGATCTTTGGCTCTTGGAACGACCGGTCCTGGTCTTGGTGAAAAACACTCTTGACGGCAAGGTGTACAACCATTGGGTGTTGGTCCTCGGGGTCGATTCGGAGGGTGTGACGCTTTTGGATCCCTCCGCTTATCATCCAACCGGGGATCTTGCCAAGGTGCCGATCGGGCAATTCCTCAGTGTTTGGGGCGGCATAACCTCTGTGATCATTCCGGAACACGGGGATTTCGTTGGGTATAAAGTCGCAAGGCTGGCGTCGATCACGGTCGAAGTGCTTGCTTTGTTTGGTCTTACCCTCCTGTTCTATTCGGCCCGGTCGGCTTTTGGACCGCGCTTCCAGTGGCTGTGGATTCCGATCTTCGCAACCGGCGTCGCCGTCCCTTATCACCTTTTGCTGCCGAACGGTTTTGCCGCCAATACGGACCAGCTGAGAGTCTTGATCACGGCGCGACGCGAGAACGCACCGCATATTAACGTAGACGATGTCATCGCCGACTCGGCAGAACGCCGCCGGCCCTTGCTTATCGACGTCCGCTATCCCGATGCATTTCGCGTGAGCCATATACCAGGGGCCGTTAGCGTTCCTGTCACGTCGTCGGACTTGGCCTTTCTTGCGTCCCTCCGCAATGTCGCAAGGGACACTCCAATCGTGATCTACTGCCAATCCGAGCATTGCCCTTGGGCAACCGCATCTGCCCGAAGAAGGCTGTTCGATTCTTTCAGCAGTGTTTCCGTGCTAGAGGGAGGCATGCAAGCATACCTGCAGTTCGTGGAGGGACTCAGGAAATCGGACCCGAAAGCAGTGGCCCCATGAAATCTGCAAAGACAGTTCTTTTGAGCGGAGTGGCATTACCCGCGATCAAGCTGACGCTAGCTGGCGTGTTGGCCATTTCGGGCTTCGTTCACATCGGCAATAGCCTATTATTTTTGTCGGCCGTTTTAGGCTACGACCTTGCAGGTGTCGGGATGGCGATTGTAGGCGCCGCTGTGCTGCCGTTTTTGCAAATCACTATTGCAGTGGCGTTAATTACGCAGCTCAACAACAATTACCGAGAAGGATTAGCGTGGGCGGCTTTCCTTTTCGGCTTCTATTGCCTCGTTCAGCTCGTCGCTTATGGTCGCGAGTTAGATATCTCGTGCGGCTGCTTCGGGACATCTTCTGAGCGTATCGGGCTGAGGTCGCTGGCGTGGAGTATCGGAGGCTTGGTGTTGTCAGTTGTTGGAATGTACCTAAGCTGGAAGGTTGCGTCGTCGGACAACAAAACGCCTATCCCGTCGACGCGGAAGATTTCCGAGTCGGCACGCACCTAACCGAAGGCGGTCTAAGCCGCTGAAGGGAGGTTCTCCAATGCTCTCGAACAGAATGCGCGGCGGATTCAGCCTCATCGAACTGCTCGTCGTAATCGCCATCATCGGCATCCTTGTAGCTCTGCTTTTGGGGGCGGTCCAAGCGATTCGAGAGGCCGCGGCTCGCACTACCTGCGCGAATAACTTACGGCAGATCGGCCTGGCGTTTCATATGCACCACGACACGTTCAAGGTGTTGCCCAGCAACGGCGGCTGGGACGGGAAACAGGAAATCCAGAGCACCGGTGGCACATGGACCACGGCCTACACCATCGACTTTACATCATTCACCACCTACACCTGGGGCGTCGGGCAGCCGAACCTCCTTCCCTCGCAGCAGACAGGCTCCTGGGGTTTTGCGATCTTGCCGTTCATCGAGCAACAAAACGTCTATAATCAGCGGGCCTGGACGGCGCCCGTTGCCCTATATGTATGTCCCAGCAGGCGAGTTGCGATGGCGACGGTACCGCCAGCTGTCGACCAATATGGCTCGTACGGCGGAGGGGGCTGGGCTTGGGGCCATATCGATTACGCCGCCAATGCCCAGGTTGTTCCGAACCGCCCCAGGTGCTTATCATTCCAGGATATCACGGATGGGAGGTCCCAAACCGCCTTAGTGGGCGAGAAGTCGATGAACCCGAGTGATTACATGACCGGAACCTGGTACTGGGACGAGCCATTTTTCATCGGGGGGAGCGCCGGCACCCAGCGAGGTTTGGGCCCGCCCGGGACCGGCTTGGAAGCGGGCATCATTCGAGATTCCGCGGGCATGGGCCTGAGTTTCCGCCACAATTTTGGGTCCGCACACCGCGCGGGCGCGCAATTCTTGTTCGCCGATGGCTCAGTCCGCCTGCTGCGTTATGGCCTGCCGACAAGTAAAGTGTGGGCGCTGCTAACGCCCAACGGTGGGGAAGTCGTGAATGACATCGAATGATCCCGTGCGCGAAAGGCCGGGCGCGCGGCAGACGATCGGGCTGGTTTTGTCTCTGGTCCTTGCGGTGCTAACTCTGTGCTGGCAAGGCCCGGCATTCCGCCTAGCGTTCGAACCGGATTTTTTCCCGCCGGGTTTCGGCTTTTTTCTCCCCGACTTTTATCAGGAATGGGGTTCGGCCCGAAATCGCTTCGAGGGCTTGCCCGTCTACACGCCGCACGAAATAACCGTGGAACGCTATTTCGGGCTGCAAACCGACACTAGGGACCCGTATTTCATAAAAGAAAACGCCCATCCGCCCCCGGCTGTGCTCCTGGGGCTCCCCTTCGCCTTGCTTGATTTCCAAGATGCCCTGGTGCTGTGGAACCTGCTGTCCCTGGCCCTCTTTGCGGGAAGCGTTTGGCTCATCCTTGGAACTCTGCGGGTCACTGTTTCATCGTGGCAGCTGCTGCTCGTGTTTTGTCTGCTTCTGCTTTGCTATCCGTTAGTGCAACAAATGGTTCAGGGCCAAATGAACCTGCTGTTGCTCTTCCTGGTTACCCTGGCCTGGCGTGCAGACCGAACGGGGCATTTGCTCGCTGCCGGCGTCTGGACAGGAGCGGCGGCGGCGTTCAAGATCTTTCCGGCGTTCCTGTTTCTCTATTTTGTCTTGCTCGGCAAATGGCGAGCCCTGTTTTCCGGAGCCTTGGCGTTCCTGGCACTTGCACTAACGGCTGGAATTGTGCTGGGATTCGATTGTTATCACGACTATTTTTTTGAAATCCTTCCTCGAACCGCCGAATGGCGAACTAGCTGGCACAACTTCTCCTTGCCGGCCGTATCTTTCAAGCTATTCGAGGCGGGCAGATTCTTCCCGCCCATCACCGTTTACCCCTTGATCGAGAACTCGGGGCTGGCCTGGGCCGGCGCGTTGGTTTCGCTCGGCGTGTTGACCGGCATCGTTGGCTGGCTGGCACACCGGTTCGGCGCACGTGGCGACACCGACCGGGCTTTTTCCTTGACCACGATCGCGATGCTTTTGGCGAGCCCGATTACCTGGGAGCATTATTTGCTAATCCTGGCGCTGCCGCTGGCAATCCTATGGGTGCGGCTGACAACGGGAGGCCGGGAAGTGTTGATTCTCTTGCTGGCAGTCCTCTGGGTCTCCCCGTGGAGGGTTGCGGAGCACGCGCTGATTCTGGTCAACGGAAACGCGCAGAGCGCGGGTCCGTGGGAAACGCTTACGGCCTTGTCGATCCCTTGCTATGCACAATTGGGGATCCTCGCGCTTTGCGCTTGGACTGCTCCCGCAAAAGGTCCAGAGACAGCGGAAAAAGCGCGGATAAGTCAGGGGTGAAATCCTGCAGCTCAACTGTAGAAGTGCCTTTGATACTGGCGAACTCGAGGGAGGTAGGGGTGGGTGGAACTTCTGGTGGAGCGGTGAAATGCGTTGATATCAGAAGGAACGCCGGTGGCGAAAGCGACCCACTGGATCTCTACTGACGCTGAGGCGCGAAAGCCAGGGGAGCAAACGGGATTAGATACCCCGGTAGTCCTGGCCCTAAACGATGGGTACTAGATTGCAGACTGATCATGGGTTTGCAATCGAAGCAAAAGTGTTAAGTACCCCGCCTGGGGAGTATGGTCGCAAGGCTGAAACTCAAAGGAATTGACGGGGGCTCACACAAGCGGTGGAGCATGTGGCCACCCATGATCGGGTCCGCCGCTTGCGAGTACGCGGCGCGGCGGGGCGAGGCTACGCGAAGAACCTTATCCTAGGCTTGACATGTGCGAAAGCGCTGGGAAGTAGGAATCCGAAAGGGCTACCAACGGTATCCAGTCCGGAACCCAGACCAGGTGCTGCATGGCTGTCGTCAGCTCGTGTCGCGCCGCCGTGCTTCACGGTATTCCTGTATTGAGCCTGTGCCGCCGGTTGCCGCCGCCCGTACCGTCCGGTGTCAAGGTTGCCAAAAGGTGGCCACCTTGACTGCGGCAAGGTTGCCAAAAGGTGGCAACGTTGCCAACTGGGGCCCATGCAATTGTGGAGGGGGGGTGGGGCCACTGCAATGTAATCCATTAACCGCAGTCAATGCAAGGGGTTATGGCAAACGGATTGGTTGCACCACGGCTTGCTTCAAACAGGTTCCGCTGGCCGCATTGTTCGGCCCATACCCGACCGCCGCGTTTCAGGGCGCCCCCAGGGGGGGTGAAATGAAACGCGGCGCCGCCCGTAAAAAGAGCGGAGCGCCCGCAGTCGTCTTCACCGACGCCGAAGGCGAAACGCTTGATTGGGACTAAGTCGTAACAAGGTAACCGTAGGGGAACCTGCGGTTGGATCACCTCCTTTCTAAGGATGTATCCACGCATGGCGAAGCAATTCGGCATGTGGATCATGATCACACTTCTCGTATTGACGATCGGTTGTTGGCGAGCCCAGTCGCGTAAGCGACGGGGTAAGCCAGGGACCTAGGCGCCTGCCGAATCAAAGATAAAGACCCCGCTGGGCCGCAAGGCTCAGCGGGGTTTTGCTTTTTTTGGCGAATGGATCGAACCGAGGGGCTTGAACGGTGGGCGCCAAGTCATCGGCTTGGCCCTTCGCGCAGCAGCGCCCGAAAGCCCGCTTGAACGAAATGGCGATCCGTCGTGAGCGCCTCGTTGAGGCGGCGCTGTTTCATGACGACAAACGAGATGCAGTCGACGAGCGACCAGTCTTTGTCCCTTCGGTCCGCGAAAAGCGCTACGCCTTCGTGAAACAGGGCGTCACTGGCCGGAATGATGATGATCGAATTATCGCTTTGCAGCTCTTGGAGCAATTGCAGAAAGACGAACCGGTCGGACCCGTGTGACAGGGCGCTGCCCAATTCCACGAGCACGTGCTCGGTGACAAACATTCGGCCCAGAACGCTGTCACCCCGTTCCATGGCAAGTTCATGCCGCGGATCGTTCGGATTAACCAGGGCCAAGTAGTAGGACGTGTCGGCAAAGACCGGTTTCATTCTTGCTTCGGCAGCCCGTAAAGGTAGTAGTCGTGATTGACCGAGGCATCCGGCGGGAGATGCTTGGCTTTGCCGATTACCGATCGCAGCCGCTCGGTCAGCGAGCGCGGCCGAGATTTCGGCTTGACTGGCTGCGCTTTCTTTGCTGGAGATTTCCGCGGTTTCGTCCGGCGAATCTCCACTTCCGTGCCGTCCGGGAAGACGAGCGGCTTGTCGAGCAGCACCTTGCCGTTTTTCACTTTGCCCCGAATCTTCATGGTCTACCTCCATGCGTTGGCAGCGGTATTCTATCGCGGCTTCCCATGTTCCAGCAATGCCAGCGCCGCCCTGACTGCGGCCACCGCATTTCACGCCCTAGCAGGCGCCTGCCGAATCAAAGATAAAAACCCCGCTGGGCCGCAAGGCTTGGCGGGGTTTTGTTTTTTGCTTTTGCCGTGGAGCACATGACTCGCGTGAATCGGGCTGGCGCCGCTTAACCCAATTCAAAAGCGAATCTTCACGGCAAGCTGGCCACTTCCCCACCTGCCCTGGTTGCCATCGCCGCGTAAACGCTGCGTTGGATGCCGTTGACGACGAAATGGACCGAGCCGTCGGCGAACAGGAAATGAGCGCCGCCGCCATGCAGGCTGGCGAAATCTTCGGCGCGGTTGGCAGGACTGTTGGGTCCGCGGCCGGGGTCGGAAGAGCAGGGGCTGAGCACGTATGCGGACCAGTGGGCGTAGTTGTTCGGGTCCGTGCCGGGACGGCGTGGACGCACACGCCCGCCGTGGATCGCCCCCGTCCATGTCGCCAGAGAAAGATCGCTGCTGCGCTCACCGACGAGGAACGTGCAGCTTGTGCCGTCCGTCACGTCGAGAAGCCGAGTTCGACTGTCCTGATAGAAGATGCCGTTGCCGTTTGCAGCGGACGCCGCGAGCAAATCGCCGCTGCCGAACACGCCGACATAATTGGCATGGGCGACGGTTACTTGCACGAAGTTGTGAAAGGCGACCTGGGGTTGGACCAAGGGGACAATGGCGATGGCCCCGGAATCGAAAGGCGGAATGGAGTGATCCGCGGGGCACAAAAAGATAGAGAGGGGGGCTTCGCGCACGGGTTGCTTGGCGGCGCCGACGGCCACACGGAAATTGATCTGCGCCCACAGGTTGTTCTGTTCCAGGTCATTCAAGATCAACGCCGCCCAGCCCCAATCGGGGGGCGACAATGGATCGATCACAATCCCGTCCGCAGATTTGGTGATAAAACCTGCCGGAAACCCTTTGTTGCGGTCGTGAAAGCTGTGCAGGGCCAGGCCGATTTGTTTCAAGTTGTTGCGGCACTGAGTCGCCGCAGCGGCCGCGCGCACTCGCTGCACCGCCGGCACGAGCAGCGCCACCAGTATTGCGATGATGGCGATGACCACCAGCAACTCGATCAACGTGAAACCACGGCGCTTGGTGCGAGCCATGGGATGGTCTCCGTTCATTGTCGATGGGGACTGTTGCCAATTCTACCACACGCACAGCCGAAGGGACAACCAGCAATCGGGTGTGAAAACTGACATCAAGCTTTGTGCACCACGAGTTCGTTCACGCTTGTCGAACGTTAGGCGGTTCAAAGCTTCACACCAAAACGGGGCAGTAACCACAACTCTGCCAGGTACAACAGCACCGTGACTGCCGACGCAATTCCGAGGCTGGCCCAAAAGCCCCAGCCTGATCGCAGCATTGCCGGCAGTATCACAAATAGTGCCAGCGACGGCAGCACCAGCCAGAAAATACCGCCAGCCAGGTCGGCAACCTTGACGTTGTCCCCGGTTTCGACGTGCAGCCAAATCATCGCCAAAACCGACACCAGCGGCAGCGATGCCAGCAGGGCGCCCAGCGTCGTGAATCGCTTGGACAGTTCTGACACGACCACAATCAGCACAGCCGAGACGATCAGCTTGATCAGATAGTACATCATGCGGTTCAACCCTCAATTCGCACGTCGGACCAAAGTGAATCCGGCGTGGCCTGGAAAGTTCCCCAGGCCGCGCCGGAGAAGTGTTGCTCGCCCCGTCATCCGAGAAGCTACTTCTTCTTTGGCTCTGCCGGTTCCTCCTTGAAGTCGCCGGCGTAGGGCGTGCCGTCTGCCTCGCCGCTGACCGTGCCGGCGAATTCCTGCACCACGCCGAGCTTATCGTCCTTGCCGACGAACCGCGACGCCTTGCCCTCGGGGTCGCCCTTCTGCGGCTCCGCCTTCAGCACCACCTTGTATTCGTCCTTGTTCTTGAGGCCCTTGATGCTCAACGCCAACTGGCCATCCTTGGCCTTGATCGGGACGGGCGTCTTCTCGTCGCTGCCCAAGATGTACACCGTGGTCTCTTTTTTGTCGTGGTCTACCGTAAACTCGAAATGGTACTTGCCGCCGCCCCAGTCGCCGACGGCCCCGCCGTGCGGTCCCTCGCCATGGTCGGCATGGGGTTCTTTCTTGCCTCCCTTGGCGTCCCCGTCCTTGCCGGACTTAGAGACCTCCTTCGGTTTATCGCCGCTCGGTCTGGTGCAACCGACGGCCAAGGCCAGGGCGGCGACCAGAGCGATGCCGCTCATCAAGTAGCGAATCCTCTTCATGCGATTGTCCTTCCTCAAGGTGGTCAAGAAACGTTCCAAGCCTCTTCCAACAGTCGGTCCCGTAACCGCCAACCTCACGCAGGTTGATCGGATAGTGCTTCTTCGTTGTGATCCTCTTGCGCCAGCCGCTCTGCACAGCCGGCACGCCTTACGCCGTCGTGGCGGCCAGTTCCTTCGCCTCGTCGCGTTCCGCTTGGGCCAAACGCTCGGCATCGCCGCCGCTGAACCGCCAGAAGAGCCCTGGGCGGATCAGGAATTCGCAAAAGGTCGAAGTGATCAAACCGCCTAGGATGACCGTCGCCACGGGATAGAGGATTTCCCTGCCCGGCTCGTTGCCGCCGACTACCAGCGGGATGAGTGCGATGCCCGCGGTCAGCGCGGTCATGAGCACGGGCGCGAGGCGCTCCAGGCTGCCGCGCAGGATCATCGGCTGGGTGAAACCTTCCCCCTCGTGCTTCATCAAGTGGAAGTAGTGGGTCACGAGCAGGATGCCGTTGCGGACCGCGATGCCGCCCAAGGAGATGAATCCGACCAGGCTGGCCACCGTAAGCGACTGTCGAGTCAGCCAGAGCGCCAGCACGCCGCCGATGAACGCGGCGGGGACGGCGTTGAGGATCTGCAGGGAGATCCGCACCGAGGGAAACAGCACCATCAGAACGACAAACATGCCGACGATGGAAAGCACGGCCAGAACGGAGATCAGCGTGGTGGCCCGCTGCTGGCTCTCGAACTGGCCGCCGTACTCCACGAAGTAACCGGCCGGAAGCTCCACCGCGGCCCCGATGCGCTTTTGGATATCGGCCACGACGCTGGCCAGGTCGCGGTCTTGGGTGTTGCAGCGAATCACGATGCGGCGGCGGGCGTTTTCACGGTTGACGGCGTTGGGGCCAATGCCGGGGCCGATGTCGGCCAACTCGCGCAGCTCGACCTGGCCGCGCGGCTTGCCGCCTCCGTCCGGCGGCAAGTCGATCCGCAGCTGGCCCAGCTGAGCGTAGTCGGTCCGGTACGCCTCTTCCAGGCGGACGATGAGGTCAAACCGGCGCTGTCCGTCCAGCACCTGCGAGACCGGGTCGCCCTGCAGCGCGACTTGCAGGAAGTCGGCCACGTATTTCCGGCTGACGCCATGGTGGGCCAGGTCGTCGGCGCGCAGCCGGATGTGCAGTTCCTCGGTCATCTCGATTGGTTCGACGATGGGCGGCGTCACGCCGGGCACGGACTGGATCACCGTCCGGATTTGTTCCGCGGCCTGGCGCAGCTTGTCGAGATCGTCGCCAAAGACCTTGATGGCGACCTGGGCGTTGACTCCTGAAAGCATGTGGCTGATCAGGTGCGACATGGGCTGCTCGGTTTCGATGTCCACGCCCGGCGCCGCTTCGCGCAGATCGGCCAACAACTGGTGCAGGATCTCATCGCGGCCCCGGCCCGATGCCGGATTGACGCTCAGCAGATACTCGCCGGTGTTGACCGGCGCGGCGTGCTCGTCCAATTCGGCGCGGCCGGTGCGTCGGACGAAGTGCAGGATTTCACCCTTGGGATTGGCCGGCGTTTTCTGCATCTTGCGGAAGTGGGCGTCGAGAATGGCCGAGACCTTGTTCGATGCTTCCAGCGACGAGCCCGGCGGCAGGTTGACATTGACCTGGATGCTGCCCTCGTCGAATTTCGGCAAGAAGTCCGCTCCCAACTGGGTCAGTTGCCAAATGCTCAAGCCGACGAGCGCCCAGGTCAACGCCAGCAACAAATGCGGCCAAGCCATGCTCAGGCGAATCAACGGGGCCGCGCCCCACTTCAGCAGCCGTAACAGAGGGCCGTCGCCTTCGTGGTGCGTCGCCTTCGATTGCGGCAGCAGATAGTAGGAGAGCACCGGCGTGACCGTCAGTGACACCAGCAGCGACGCCAGGATCGAGACGATGTACGCAACGCCAAGCGGCGCGAACAAGCGGCCTTCAACACCCGACAGCGCGAACAGAGGCAGGAATACCAAGATGACGACAATCGTGCCGAACACGATGGCGCTGCGGATCTCGACGCTGGCTTCGTAGATTACCTGCAAAGCCGGCCGCGGCCTGGGCACGAGGTTGTTCTCTTTCAGACGCCGGAATATGTTCTCCACATCGACGATCGCGTCGTCCACCAACTCGCCCATGGCCACGGCGATGCCTCCCAGGGTCATCACGTTGATCGATAGCTGCGTGCCGGTCATCCAGCCGATGAGCCGGAATACCAAAGTCGTGATCACCAGGGAAAGCGGAATGGCCGTCAGGGTAATGAACGTTGTGCGCAGGTTGAGCAAGAACAAGAACAGGATGATGAGGACGAGCACGGCGCCGATTACCAGCGCCTCGCCGACGTTAAAGATGCCGCGGTCGATGAAGTTCTTGAGCCGGAACAACTCGGTATTGACGATGATGTCGGCGGGCAGCATCGCCTCCATTTCGTGCAAGGCGGCGGTAACCCGATCGGTCAAGTGCCGAGTATCGACGTGGGGCTGCTTGACGAGCGTCAAGACGACTCCCGGCCGGCCGTTGACGCTGCCGTCGCCGCGCTTGACCGCCGGTCCTTCGACGACGCGCGCCACTTCCTCCAGCAAAATCGTCCGCTTGGGCGTTGCTCGGAGCGGCACCTTGCGCAGCTCTTCGATGACCATCTCCGGATCCGGGCCGAGCCGGCCAAAAACACGGATGGGCCTTTCGGTCTCGCCCCGGATGGCGAAGCCGCCGCTGGTGTTGAGGTTGTTGTCCTTGAGGGCCTGCTCGACTTGCTGCAAGGTGACGTCGTACTCCAGCAGGGCAGCGGGGTCGAGCAGCACTTGGTATTGCTTGCGTTCGCCGCCGAGGATAAAGATTTCGGCCACACCCGGCACCTTGAGCAGGCGCGGGCGAACAACCCAATCCGCGGTGGTGCGCAACGCCATCTGCCGTTCCACGGCCCCCGCGAAAACGACCTCGTGCTGCCGGCCGGAGATCGTCAAGGCTGCCTGACGCTCGCCGACGAAGTCACGCCGCGCGGGCAGCCACTCGAAGCGATCCAGCTTCACGGATTGCCAGGTGTCCGGCTGGCGTCGGTCGCGCGGCTCCCACACGAGAATCGACGCAGATGCGTCGGTGAGCCGCTCAGCGAGGTAGTTGGTGTTGGGTACTGGAGCGAGTTCGCCGCCCCGCCGGCCTTCCTGGCGATACATGCCCGCGACGACGATCTGCCCCATGATCGAAGAAGTCGGCGCCATTTGGGGCCGCGCCACCTCGGGCAGAATTCCTTTCAGTGCCGCGAGGCGTTCCTGCACGGTCTGGCGGGCGCCCCGAATGTCGGTGGTCCAGTTAAACTCAACGTAAATGACGCTCAGCTCTGGGGCCGACTGGCTCCTGATATCCTGCACGCCGTTGGCTCCCAATAGTGCAATCTCGATCTGTTGAGTGACCAGTGTTTCGACTTCTTCCGGGGCCAACCCCCGGCACTCGGTAATGATCACCACCCTAGGCCGATCTAGGTCGGGAAAGACGTCGATGGACATCGTGCCGGCGAGGTAACTGCCGTAGCCCAAGAGAGCAAGGCTGACCATGACGATCAGCATCCGGTAGTGCAGCGCGAAGCGAATGACGGCATTCAGCATGGTGGTTTCTCCTTACTTTCCGGGCATGTGCAACGAACCATCGGCGTGGAAATGGGCTCCAGGCGGCAACCCGCCGCTGGCATTCTGCGCTTTGAGGATGCGGTTGAGCGACGCAGCGGCGCCCTGGGCCATGTAATCAAGTTCCGGGCGGACGGCGCCGTCGTTGTGGAGTACCACGTTCAAACGGTCCTCGAAGAGGACGTGGACGGCCCGCCGTTCGAACAGATCACCGTTCTGGCGGAACACGTACGCCTCCGGCCCTTCGCGGACGACGGCCGCGACCGGCAGCACGATCGCGTCCTTAAACTCTTCGACGGGAACGTGCAGCCGCACGCGCTGGCCGGGACGGTAACGCCACACCAGGAACGTGCGGCCATCCTTCTCGTACGCCCGCGCTTGATTCGTCAGCGGCAGGTAGAAGGCGAACGTGCGACTGGTCGGATCGACCGTGTTGGCGAGGTGACGAATCTTGAAGGCGGCGGCCGGCGCCGGCCATACTTCATGGTCGTCCTCGACGAAGTCGGCCGAAATCGGCCAGCCGCCGCGCGCGGCTTGTTCCAGCCACGGCGCCTCACGCTTGAAGCTGTGCCCTTCGATGTACAGCCATTGGTGATTGGCCAACACGCAGAGCGATTGCCCCGCTTGCACCTGCTGACCGAGATCGGCCTTCAACTCATGCACTTCGCTGATCGTGATCGCCGGCACCCCCCCGTCCCCCCCTTTGAAAGGGGGGGAATGAGGGGGGGTCGGATCGGCGCCGCCTTTGGGCTGCGCAACGTCGTCGTGTGGCGCGGGCGCCCGCACCACGATCTCGCGAATGAACTCACCCGTCGCGACAGCGCGAATCTGCTCGGTGGACAGACCGCGCGTCAGCAGGTCATGTCGCAGAGCCTGGATGGTCGTTCGCAAGCGCTTCAATTGATTGTCGACGTCGATTAATTCTGCCGGCGTCCTGACTTGCTTTTCGACCAGGGGTACAAGCCGCTTGCGCTGTTCCTCGGCAATGACAACCTCGCGGCTCGTCTTGAACAATTCGCTCTGCGCGTTCTGCAAGTATTCGCTGACAATCCGCAAGGTGAGGAGCTTGTCGCCCGGCCGCACCGTATCGCCCGGAAACGCGTGCACCTGGGTCACCACCCCCGCCACGGGCGCCGGCACGCCGCGATCGCTCAGTCCGGGCCGGTCCACGACCATGCCCGGCACTTGCAAGGTCCGCCAGTAGTTCTGCAGGCGCACCGGCTGACTGACCAGCTTCAGGTTGGCCACCGCCTGCGGACTGAGCCGCACGCTGGCGCCCTCCGTCGGCGTCAACGCAGCGCCAGGCTGATCCGCCGGATCGTCGGCGGTGCCACGTATCCACGGGAGCCATTGATCACGCGTGAAGAAAGCACCGATTCCAACGGTCAGGAACAGCGCTGCGGCCAGCAAACTCCAATTTGCATATCGCGACATGGACGCTCCTCACGAAGATTACCGGCCATGCGCATCGATTAGTAGCGCATCGGCAACTGTTGGTTAACACAGTGAATTCGCCGGAATGAGCCAATAGCCGTGGGCGCACCGCGACCGGCTCATCGATGATGAGATGAAAAGCTGGCTAACAGCGAAGGGCGAGAAGAGTCAAGTACCGAGGCAAGTCAGCGTTCTTGATCCTTGGCGGGGGAATTGCGTATGGCAAAGGAATTGCCGGAACGAATGCAGTCCATGTGGCGGCAGCGGTCACGCCAACATCGCTGAGTGAATTCACGACTTCGTCGCCTATCGGTTCATGGACCGCCCCATGAGCGACGCCGAGGGGCAAATACAGCGCGTCGGCGTCATGGTCGTCGTCACTAGGATCGGAGTCGTCCGCCGATTCGTGATCATGCGTTCTACAAAACAGCCAATCCAGCAAATCACCGAAATGACAATGAGGCGCGTGCCGATGATCTGAAGTTTGTCCGGAGCTGTTCGCCTCCGCAGGTTCGTGATCGTGGCCCAAACATGCCCCTTGATGAACAAGGAACAAGGGAACCATGAGCAATGACAATCGTCGGCCGCCCGCATTCATGATCAACAGGTTACCGTAACGCGCGCGTTATAACAAGTGCCCGTTACGGCTTTGGCGCGGCTACGCGAAGAACCTTATCCTAGGCTTGACATGTGCGTAAGCGCTGGGAAGTAGGAATCCGAAAGGGCTGCCAACGGTATCCAGTCCGGAACCCAGACCAGGTGCTGCATGGCTGTCGTCAGCTCGTGTCGTGAGATGTCGGCAACCTTATCTCGATTCGCCATGTGGATCATGATCACACTTCTCGTATTGGCTATCGGAAGGAGCCGCGCGCGTCAGCAAGCGGACCCTGCCAACGGCGCCTGCCGAACCAAAGATAAAAACCCCGCTGGGCCGCAAGGCTCAGCGGGGTTTTGTTTTTGGGATCGTAACTCCTCGGTCGATAGGCACGTTGCCTTTGCCGAACGTCGTTCAATCGTCGTTCAGAATCGTGCCGATGCCGCGATTCTTGGTGAACAGCGAATTGCTGCTGTTGCCGAACAGGTCCAGGTAGAACGTCTCATTCGCCTCCTTCTTGCTGTCGCCCTTGACTTCGATCGTGATCGTCTTCATCGTCTCGCCGGGCGCGAAGGTCAGCGTGCCGGTCTTGGCGATGTAATCGCTGTCACTCGTTTTAGCGGTGCCGTTTACCGTATCGAACGACATCGTCACGGAGTGATCGAAATTCGCGTATAATGGCACCATGGCGACACCTCGACCAGTTCCTGTTCGCATGGTTCAGCCGTACCGCTATTCCTCGCCGAACATCCCGCTCGCGGCGATTCGCCGCTATGCCCGCCGAATTGCCGAACGATTCCATCCGGAGAAGATTATCCTGTTTGGCTCTTATGCCTACGGCCAGCCGCACATCGAGAGCGATGTCGATTTGCTGGTCATCATGCCGGCGTACAATGAGATCGCCCAGGCGATTCGGATCAGGCGTGAATGCAAACGGCCGTTCGCACTCGATCTCATCGTCAAGACGCCGCAGCGACTCGAGCGCGAGTTAAAGGACGAAAACTGGTTCCTCCGCGAAGTCATGTCGAAGGGGAAGGTCCTCTATGAAGCGGCAAACGCGACCGTGGGTTCGCAAGGCCGAGGAAGACGTCCAGGCAGCCCGCGAACTCGCCGCGCGGCAGCCGCCGCTGCGGGACATTGTCTGCTTCCATTGCCAACAGGCCATCGAGAAATACCTCAAGGCCCTGCTGCAAGAACTCAGCATCAGCTTTCCAAAAACGCATGATCTGGAAGACCTACTCGATCTGCTTGGTCCCCACGCGTCAACCTTGAATCGTTTGCGGCGCCGTCTCGACGCCCTGACCAACTTTGCCGTCGAATACCGATACCCGATCGTTCGGGCCACGACCCGGCAGATGCATGCTGCCTTGCGCACGATGGAACGAGCGCGCACCGAAGCGCGCGCTCGGCTTGGCCTGCCGCCATGATCGCTTGTGCGGCCGGTGAGGAGCTTGATTGGCGCTCAGGCCCTCACCGGCCGCGTCTTCGTCGATGCGCTCAATCGTCGTTCAGGATCGTGCCGATGCCGCGATTCTTGGTGAACAGCGAATTGCTGCTGTTGCCGAACAGGTCGAGGTAGAACGTCTCGTTGGCCTCCTTCTTGCTGTCGCCCTTGACTTCGATCGTGATCGTCTTCGTTGTCTCGCCGGGGGCGAAGGTCAACGTGCCGGTCTTGGCGACCCCCCCGCTCCCCCCCTTCCAAAGGGGGGGCCAGGGGGGGTCGCTCGTTTTGGCGGTGCCGTCCACGGTGCGGAACGACATCGTCACTGTCTGATCGTAGGCGGCCGAGAGCGTGACGTGGACCTGCGCGGCGGCGGGTTCGCCGCCTTGACAACCGAGGCAGTGGCAAATCACGGAATGTGCTCGATGCGGTTTTCCCAATGGGCAGCGTCACTGCGGTAAGCCGCTTCGACGAGGAAGGCGACGACTTGGGCGAGCAGGCACCGTCGTCGGACCATGAAGATCCCGGGGCAGTAGTTCCCCGCCTGCAAGTGGTCGGCGAGATGTCCGTCAAGAGTCAGAGCATCGCGTGAGATCAAGATGCGCCCTTCGCGTTCCGTCCAGAGCAAGATTGCAGGGTCGAGAATGCCCAGCGGCAGATCGGGCGCGTCACCGACGCGGATCGCATCGAGCAGTTCGAAACCGCCTGCATTGTGCCTTTGCAGCGCGCGCCAGAGCACGCCGCGAAGGTGTTCATCCAGGAGAAACGCCAGGGGCATAACTCACAATCACGGCTGGGAGGTTGGAGTCTCAACGCGGAGTCACGCTTGCAGTCGCTTACGAATCTCGACCGCCGCCGCACTCGAAGGTTGAGCCGCTTCCTGGCGGTCCAACTCCGCTCGATAATCGGCGACGTAAGCGTCCACTTCTTGCTGGTTTTCCAGATAGAAAGCGATGACGCGGTGGATGAGGGCCAAGGGGAGAGTGGCGAATTCCTCGCCGATCATCTCCGGCGAATAGCCCTCCTGGTAGCGATCCACAACGTGGAACAGGCCAATGCGGTGGCCTGTAAGACGAATTTCCCCGTCGGAATGCTGAAGATAGCTCGGCAAGTCCATGGCCGTTCCTCCGAACTAATTTTTGCCTGAAACCATTATAACACGATTCAACCGGCGGACTGGCTGCCTTGCCGCATGTTGGCAACCAGCGTGGCGTCCCGCAACTGGGAATCAGCATCCTACCATCTTCGCTTGCTCAGGGACTCGGAAACCAGCACGTCAACAATCGCCGACCAGTCATTAACACCGCTGCTGCCGGGCATTCGCCGAATGCCGGTAGCGAGAGTATCGATCATGACGCTATCCTCCGCGTGCTCCTGGCCGAGCAGGTGGCCGATCTCGTGGGCGAGGGCAGTCAGCAAGTCCATGCGGTGCTGCTCGCCCTGGTTGCCGGGCGTGGTGAACTCGGAGTCGTCGCGCGGCGTCCGATCGACGAACCAGCCCCAGCCGGCGGCGTTGGCGGCGTACATTTTGTTGTCTGACTTCTGCTTCCAGGCCGCAATTCATGGTATGATGAGGTCATGATTGGTAAACGCCACCTAGGGCTGAAGAGCCCGCCGGACCGCTGGTATCGCGGAGCCGACATTCCCATGCGCGTGATCCGCCGGTTTGCACGCCAGGTCGCCGAGCGCTTCCAACCCGACAAGATCATCCTATTCGGCTCTCACGCCTACGGCACGCCACACGCCGACAGCGACGTGGACATTCTAGTCATCATGCCGGCCCGGAATGAATTGGATCAGTCGTTCAAAATTCGCTGGGAAGTCCCAGCGCCCTTCCCAATGGACCTCTTGGTGCGTACGCCAAAGAACATTGCATGGCGGCTCGAAGATGGTGATCTGTTCCATACCAAGATCGTGACCAAAGGCAAGCTCCTCTATGAAAAGAAGCACACGCGAATGGGTGGGCAAAGCCGAAGACGACTACCGGGCCGCCGCAAGGCTCGCGCGGGGTAGCGAGCCATTCCACGATCAAGTCTGTTTCCATTGCCAGCAGTCGGCCGAGAAGTACTTGAAGGCATTACTGGAAGAACTTGCCATCGACGTGGAAAAGACCCACGAACTCAAGCGGCTCCTGACGCCACTCCTTCCGCATCACCCGACACTGCGCTTGCTGCGCCGCGGCTTGAACTTCCTCACGAACTTTGCAGTCAACCCACGCTATCCGGGCAAGAACACCACCAAGCGCCAGGCGGCGTCCGCGCTGCGCTGGGGCGGCCGAGTGCGCGACGCTTGTCGCACCCTCCTTGGCATGCGGCCACCCCGACGCAACAAATCCTGACCGATCTACCCCGCGTGCAGGCCAAGAGCCGGTGAGGAGCTTGCTTGGCGCGAAAAACCTCACCGGCCGATTCCGTCGTGTGGCTAATCATCGTTCAGGATCGTGCCGGTGCCGCGGTTCTTGGTGAACAACGAATTGCTGCTGCTATCGAACAGGTCCAGGTAGAACGTCTCGTTGGTCTCCTTCTTGCTGTCGCCCTTGACTTCGATCGTGATCGTCTTCGTCGTCTCGCCGGGCGCGAAGGTCAGCGTGCCGGTCTTGGCGACGTAGTCGCCGTTGCTCGTCTTGGCGGTGCCGTTGACGGTGCGGAACGACATCGTCACCGCCTGGTCGTAGGCGGCCTCGACGCGGGGACAGTCGGCAGGGGGCAGTCGGCAGGGGGCAGTCAAGAAAAGCCTTCCGGTTCACTGCCTACTGCCGACTGCCTACTGCCAACTGAAGCAAGACCCCCTGGCTATCGACGATCAACCCATTGGTTGCGGCGCTGAGGTTGACGACGAAGTTCTCGGTCGGTTCCGCCGACCGGTCGCCGAGCACCGCGACCGTGAAGGTCTTGGTGGTCTGGCCCGCGGCGATGATCACGTCCCCCGACGCGGCGGCGTAGTCGCTGCCGGCCGTGGCGCTGCCGTTCGCGGTTTGATCATGGACCGTCACCGCCACGTCGTAAGCAACCGACAGGCTCACGGTGAAGGTCGCGTTCACGGTGCCGGTGTTGCCTTCCGTGACCGTCACGTCGTTGATACTCATCCTCGGTTCGTCGTCGAGGATGGTGCCGATCCCCTGGCCGTCGGCGATGGTCGCGTTGGTCGGGGCACTGAGGTTGACGAAGAAGGTCTCGTTCGGCTGGCTGCTCCTCATCGTCACCGCTGCAAAAACGCGTCGTCGTTCCAGCGCGCCCTTAACCACCAGACTGAACTCGGACCAGGCGGAAACCAACATATTCATATTTGGTATTTTCCGCGCTCTGGGAGCGGTCCGCCGCGCGACAGTCCGCCGTACGCCACGAGCCGCCGCGCGTCACGTAGAGCAGGGGACTGGTGGTCTTCTTGGTGTTGGATCGTGGTACCGGATCTAGACACATTTCCCGAACGTTGCCATGCATGTCGTGAATACCTAGGAAGTTCGCTTGGTATGAACCTACTCGACAGGTGCGACCAAGGTAGTTATTAAAGTTGGCCTGAAGTTCCGTAAGAACATTGGTTGGTTCCCCGAAGTAGTAGTCGAAGGAGCAGTTCTCTTTTGAATTGGCTCCTGCCCGACAAGCATATTCCCATTCATTCTCCCACGGCAATCGGTACGTCCATCCAATTTCCTGCGTTCGTTTGTTCAGTTCATCGATGAAATCCTGAACGACCTTCCAAGTCACCGATTCCTTCGGAAAATGCGTTAGTTCTTCGGCGGGGATGTCCTTCACCAGGTACCTGCCCTTTGCCTTTTCATGATGAGAAAACCAATTTGGGTGGAGGGAATCGGACGACATGATATTCTGCCATTGCCCCTGTGTCACCGGGTAGACACCGATGTAGAAATCAGAGTCAATCGTGACCTCTCGCTGGGCGTTTTTGCCGTTCGCGCTCATCCAGAAAGTTCCCCGCCGAACGAAAGTGAATTCCATTTTCAGCGAGTTCGTGAAGATCGAGTCTGGGTCGGGCGTGTTTGGCCGCAGAGTTGGCCTGGAATCTGCGGGTTGGTGCGTGATGGCGATGTTGTCCACCGCCTCGACAGAGATTTTGTGTAGTTCCGTTTCGACCTCGGCTGCGATCGGGGGCATTTCAATACCAATCGAGTTGGTAGATAACTTTTCTGCGACAGGTGACAGCTGAAGCAAGCTCGAATCAAGTAGCTCGATCAATGCCTTTGCATTGGGTCGTTTTGCCGGGTCCGGTTTCAGACACTGTAGGCAAAGTGCCTTTAACTGATCATTTTTTGGACATACTACTGCTAAAAAGCGAGGTTGACCTCGGTTATTGAGGATGACGTCTCGATTGCCCGTAAGGCATTCGTACAGGATTACTCCCAGCGCGTAGATGTCAGTATGTGGGCCGATAGGACGGCCAGGGGCCTTCTGCTCGGGAGCCATGTAGGCTGGAGTGCCCATCCCCACCCCAGAGCTGGTAAGGCCCGATTCTTGAAGCGCTTTGGCCAGCCCGAAGTCGGAGACCTTGGGTGTCCCATTCTTCATCAACAGCACGTTGGCTGGTTTGAGATCGCGATGAATGATGCCCTTTTCATGCGCATGCGCAACGGCCGCCGCCAGGGTCTTCAAAAGCGTGGCCGCTTCCCATTCCGATAAAGTTCGCCGCGCCTCCAGTTTTTCTTTCAGGGAGCCACCTTCGCAGAATTCCATGAAGAAATAGGGCTGGCCGTCATGTTGGCCGAGGTCGTGGATGTGGACGATATTTGGGTGCATTAGGGTGGCCATCGCCTTGGCTTCATGAATGAAACGATTCACGATTTCCGATTGGCCCGCCTTTTCGGGGTGGATGATCTTCAGAGCCACCACGCGATCAAGGCTAGTTTGACGCGCCTTGAAGACTTGGCCCATGCCGCCTTTCCCAAGCTCCCCCAAGATCTCGAGCCCTGGGATTGTCGGAAACTCCGAACTCAGTTCGGCGTCTGCTGATTTCAGGAGCGTGGTCTCTCCACTTAACTCGCGTTTCTTGAGTCGCGCTATCACCGCCGGATCCTGCAAGTGTCTCCTGAGGTACTCGATGACCTGAGGATCCTCGCTGGTTTCCAGTTCGGCAAGTCGGCGGACGTGATCTTGTAGGGGAAGTTCTTCGAACTCTTCCTTGAGCTCGTCGAACCGTTCCCAGCGCGAGTCATCGAGGTTCATGGTTGCTCCGAAAATCTCAAGTGCTACTTCACATCCTCGGCAAGAAGGCGATTGATCTCGTCCCTCAGCCACAAGCGGATTCGGTCCCATCGGCGCTGTACGGTCTTTTCGACCACGCCCAGCATTCGAGCCGCTTCAGCCTGAGTCAATTCCTCCCAGATGAGGTATGCGGCCAAATCCATCCAATCGGCGTGCGTTTGCCCCATCGTCTCAAGGGCCTGCGCCAAAGCCTCGAACAACTCGGGCTGATCCTTGGCGGTGCTGCGAAAGTCGTCAGGGGTGAAGTTCTCCAGTTGCACCGTCTTGATTTGTCGCACTCGATTGCGTTGCCGTCCGCGCTCAATCAGGGCCTGTACCATCGCCCGGTGCATCTGGCCGAAAAACTGTCCTCGATTCTCCCAGGTGACCTCCACCTGGTCAAAGGGAGTCTTCCAACCCCCCGGCTTTTGCCGCCGCAAGGCGGTCTGCACCAGCTCGCTGGGCTGCACGGAGTGTGCCTGCCCCTCGTGCGACAGCAGGCCCAGGGCAATGGTGCGTAACTCGGGCAACAAGGGGATAACGTCGTCCCAGGTCAGTGCTTGGTCACTCATTCCCGCCTCGTCCCGAATTTTTTACCCCCGGCCTGTCCGTTCGCGGCTGACTTTCGCGCATGGGATGGCGAGCGGAGAGCACCGCCGGTCCGTGCGACGGCCTGGTTGAGGTGTCTCGGATCATTCTACACCGAGGCAGATTCCCGCCAATGCCCGCTGCCTCGATGTCATGGGAGGAAAGCTATGATCGACCAGAACCCCAATGGCCAACCGAAACTCGGCGCCCCGCTGCAAACCCGGCCGTACGAGGGCCGCTTTGCCGGCAACCGCAACAAGTTTCCAGTCGACGCTTCTGGCGGCGTGCTCGTCGAGAATCAAAACAGCTGCCTGACAGTGCTGGACGCGGCCGGTGCCGACCCGCCCGTCGAGCCTGCATTCGGCGAGTTGTTCCCCATCATGTCATCTTTCGTTCGCGACGAGGCGATGAAGAATGGCTTGCCGTTTTCCGATGTTTTGGTCCTCGGTCGTTTACATTTGACGACCAGTGCGGTGGCCGCGCTGGACGCGTTGAAGGCATGGGGACTCAAGGCATCTCGTGCGGTTTTCTTTCACAAAGCCTATCCGTATGCACATCGCGACCTCGTTCTTGAGAGTCTCCGTCGTCGAGGTGCTCGCGTGCTGCCTGATTCCGAAATGACGCTCGACTGCCTGCGGGCCATCGCGGATGAATCCGACAACAAGGACGTGCGGATTCTCACGCTTGAAGATGGTGCACACCTCGTTGAGCGGATTCATGAGGACAACATTCTCACCGCGAGATGGATTGGTGGGGCTGAACAGACGACCCGAGGTACGTGGGCAATCGACCGGCTCATGAAAGAAGGAAAACTCAGCAAGCCGGTGTCCGCGCTCTCCAACTCCAAGGTCAAGCAAGAATTCGAGGCCCCGCGTATCGCGCAGTCAGGCCGTCGCGCGATTGAGAACCTTTTCCCTCACATTTGTGTGGGCGATTGGAACGTAGCCGTCATTGGCGCCGGCGCAGTTGGGCGACACACTATCGCCGCCTTCAAAGCGCTAGGTTGCTCGGTGGCCGCGTTCGATCCAGCGCCGGCGGCAAGACTCTGCGCCAGCCATTTACCTGACCGGCTTGCGCGTTTCTCGGCAGTCGATGCAGCGCGGGACGCACACCTTATTGTCGGCACTGCGGGTTGCCAGACAATCTCCCCCGACGTGATTGCTGCCGGCCGCCCGCATTTGCGTATTGGTTCGATGTCAAGCGAGCAGGTTGAGATTGACTGCGCTTACCTCGAACGCCAAGCCGATCATACGGAACCACTTTTGCTTCATCCGGCCGGTTTCCCAAACAACCCACGAATCGGCACGAGGTATTTTTTGCCACCGCGTGGCAGTCGGCTCGTTGACGTGATTTTCGATAGCATGCCGCTCAATTTTTCGGAATTCGGAATCATGTGCGAGCGTCATGCCGACTTTATCGTGAGTTGGCTGATGCTCTGCGCGCTGGACATCGTGCGGGGCAAATTCGCTGGCCACACCGGTGCACTCCGGGATGCCGGTGATCAAGTTCTTCGGGACTACAAGATCATTGAGCAATATGAGCGGATCTGGGCATAACGAATCTTACCCCGCAGCCGCGGGTTGCAGGCTGCTGGTTCGATTCCAGATTACGACCCGCTAAGTTCTGAGGAGAGTGACATGAGTTCGAACATCATCAACATCAGCAGCGGCAAGGCTCTCGACGACCCGCGCTACGGCTCGGTCATCGTTCTCGACCCAGAGGGCTTGGCCCCCTTGCGCAAGCTCGATGTCGCCTTTGCCAGCGTCTTGCCCGGCGCGACGTCACCGCCGCATTTCCATCGCATCACCGAGGAGGTTTACGTCATCACCGATGGCGACGGCGTGATGATCATCGACGGCATCGCCAAGCTCGTAGGGCCGGGTGACATCATCCGAATTCCCACGTTCAGAGTGCACAGCATCCGCGCCGGCAATCTCGGCGTGAAGTTTATCGTGGTGACCAGTCCGCCCTATTCCGTCCGCGACGACGTCGAAGTTGCTACGGCTACGGTGGAACGCCCTGCGCAATCGACCGGCGGGATCGCGATCCTCATCGGCACGCATCGCAAGGAGAGTGTCAGCGCACGAATCGCCAGGCAGGTTGTCGGCATGTATGCCGAACTGGGCGTCGCGACAGACCTGATCGATCCAGCAGAACTGCCGTTGGAACTCTTCCACCCGAGTTCCTACGACCACCGCTATGAGACTGATTCTCCGCTTGCCAAGCGATTGATTGCAGCACGCGGCTTGCATGTTCTGACGCCGGAATATAACGGTTCGTTCAGCGGCTGTCTCAAGCATCTTCTTGATGTGCAGAACTACGAGCAGTGCTTCGGCGGCAAGGCCGTGGCGCTTGTCGGCGTTGCCGCCGGTGACTGGGGCGGGCTGCGGGCTGTCGACCATCTTTCCGCAATCTTCCAGTACCGCAGCGCGCACTTGTTCGGCAAGCGCGTCTTCATCCGCAATGTGGACGAGGCGCCGTTCGACGCAAACGGTCACTTGGCCGACCCGGAGATCGTTGAGCGCCTCCGCGCTCAGGTGCGCGGGTTTTCGGACTTTGTCCGTCGCCTGTCGGATTGATTCGAGAGCAAAACAACGGTCCGCGTCCCCGTTTTCTCCCGCAGGAACTTCCGCAGCTGATACGCCGCCGATGGCGGACACGCCTGCACCGGCTCGTCCGCCAGGTAACGCTGCACGTCGGCCGCGAAGGCGTTGGCCGTCTCATAGCGGCGGTTGCGGTCCTTCTCCAGGGTCTTCATCACAATCCAGTCCAGCTCGCCGCGCATCAGCTTCGTCAGCTTGGCCGGCTCCGTGTGGCGATTGGCCGAGATCGACGCCAGCGCCTCGCCCGAGTCGGAGAGCCGCGTGCTCGGCTTGGGCGGTTCCTCCTCCTTGATCATGCGGAGAATCTCGGCATACGCCGCCTCCTTCATCCGCTTGTGGGTCAGCGGCGTGCTGCCCGTCAGCAGCTCGTACAGGAGCACGCCCAGCGAGTAGATGTCGCTGCGGGTATCGACGCCCAGGGCGCTCATCTCCGCCTGCTCCGGGCTCATATATTCCAGCGTGCCGACCATGGTGCCGTACTGCGTGAACAGCGTGCGCTCGGTCAGCTTTTGCTCGGTCGCCTTGGCCACGCCGAAGTCGATCACCTTGGGCACCGGCTTGCCGTCGTAGAGCGTGACCATGACGTTGGACGGCTTGATGTCGCGGTGGATGATGCCCTTCTGGTGGGCGTGCTGGATCGCCTGGCAGACCGGCACGAACAGCTCCAGCCGCTCGCGCGGCGTCAGGTGGTTGTCGTCGCAATACTTGGTGATCGGCACGCCGTGAACCAGCTCCATGACGAAATACGGGCGCCCTTGTGGTGCAGGCGTCCCGCCTGCATCAGACTCAGATGCAGGCGGGACGCCTGCACCACAAGTGCCGCCGTCGAAGACGCGGGCGATGTTGACGTGGTCCATCATCGCCAGGGCTTGTCGCTCGGCCTCAAAGCGGGCGATCACCTGCCGGCTGTCCATACCCGGCTTGATGACCTTGAGGGCGACCTTGCGCTGCACCGGTTGCGTCTGCTCGGCCATCCAGACGACGCCCATGCCGCCCTCGCCGATTTGCTGGAGCAGCTTGTACGGGCCGATGACGGTGCCGGGGCTCTCCTGGATGGCCGGCGCGGTGGTGGCGGCGTCGCCCCTCACCCCCGGCCCCTCTCCCCCGAGTGGAGAGGGGAGGCCGGCGGCCGGCGGTTCCAGAAAATGCCCCGCCCGGAAATGATCCATCACCAGCTTTTCTAGCGCGCGCCGGAGTTCCGGGTCATGACCACAAGTTTGGTCCAGAAACGCGGAACGCTCGGCCGGCGCGGCGATCTCGATCGCGCGGCCAAAGATCGTTTCCGGACTGGGAGCGTGCTGGCTCATGATGAGTCCTATGCGGTTGTGCATTCATGTTTCAATGCGTAATTGGCGCCGGTCCGTGCTCACTTATTTTCCGAAATTTCTTGGGCAGCGACGCAAAGCGTCATGACTTGTTCAGCTGGCCGAAGAGCCAGGCGCGTGCGTAAGCCCAATTGCGCTGGGCGGTTGCACGCGAGATGCCGAGCGCCTGGGCCGTTTCCTCCAAGGAGCAGCCGGCGAAAAAGCGGAGCTTGACGATTTCAGCCTTGTCCGGTTGCTGCTGCTCGAGCGCTTGGAGCGCCTCGTCCAGAGCCAAAAGATCGACTTGACTCTCGCTCGAGCGCTCCGCGAGCTCGGGCAGGTCGATGCGCTGGTGCTGACCACCGCGCTTGGAACTGGCTTTGCGCCGGGCCTGGTCCACGAGAATCCGCCGCATCGCTTCGGCGGCCGCCGCGAAAAAATGGCCGCGCGAATCCCAACGTTGGACTTGGTCCACGTCCACCAGCCGCAGATACGCCTCATGCACGAGTGCCGTGGCCTGCAACGTCTGGCCTGGCTTTTCTTGAGCCAGCCGCTGCGCCGCCAGTTTGCGCAGCTCATCGTAGACCAACGGCAACAATTGGCTGGCGGCGTGCGGATCGCCTTGTTCGATGGCGGACAGGATGCGCGTGACTTGAGACACGGTGTCAAGAGTACCCGCAGTTTGGGCATGTTGCAAGCAATTGACGCAAGCGCTGGGAAGTAGGAATCCGAAAGGGCTACCAACGGCATCCCGTCCGGAACCCAGACCAGGTGCTGCATGGCTGTCGTCAGCTCGTGTCGTGAGATGTCGGCAACTTTGTGATCGATCCGGCTGCTCCGAAGACTCCGCAGCCGGGGGCCCATAACGAGCGGATGCCTTCACCCAAACCTTCTACGTCCAGTGGCAAGGTTGCCAAAAGCTGGCAACGTTGCCAAAAGTTGGCCACCTTGACTGCACCAAGGTTGCCAAAAGGTGGCAAGGTTGCCAAGTGGGGTCAATGCATTTGTGGCATGGGGAATGGGGCATTGCAATGCAATCCA
>Ga0080064_1001035_pt1 | contig 62584 bp, 62 predicted proteins | sample Subgrocontami54m_FD_69260 | JGI IMG/M metagenome (GOLD analysis project Ga0080064, IMG submission 69260) | Subsurface groundwater microbial communities from S. Glens Falls, New York, USA - GMW46 contaminated, 5.4 m (SPADES assembly) (version 2) ... | reverse complement strand
CAAACCCGCCGCCTACCCCCACCCCATGGACCCGCCCGGTGCGGACCCGCATGCCGGGTGGTGTGGCAGGGGACGCGGAGGCACTACCTCCGCGCCCCTATGCCGATCAATGACCGGTTCGGATCAAGCGGCGTCGCCGCCGCCGCCGTCGAAGCCGCCGCCAGGATCAAGCGACGAAAAATCCTCGCCCGCCGGGCTGCGGCCGATATCGTCGAGCCCGGCCTGACGCGAGAGTTCTCCGCCGTCAGTAGCGCCCCAAGGGGCGGAGGCAGCGTTGGGCTGGTCGATGCCGCCCAGCCCGTCTTGGCTTTGCGGGCCGCCCATCATGGAACGGATAGCTTCGAGCATCAGCGCTCCGCCGACCATGCCGGCCGCCGCGGCTGCCGCCGTGCCGAGGAACGATACGCCGCCGCCATATGGCGCCGCGCGCGGGTCGGCGGCCATCGGCTGCGATGCTCCCGGACGAAAGCCTGGCGGCACGCCCATCGGCGTCTCACCCGGCCGCACCGACGGCACCGACCCGGTGCGCGTCGGCTCGAGCCGGCCCAACAGGGCGTCGCGCATATTGTCGAGGAAGCTGCCTTGCCGCGCGGGCTCGGAGCTAATGCCGAGCTCGGCCTCGAGCTCGCGAATGCGGGCGTCGGCGTGCTTGAGCGCTTCGTCCTGCACCAGCACGGTCTGCGCCAGCGCATAGGGCGCGTTGGGCGCTTGCCGCAGGCCATCGGCGATGGCGCGCTCGGCCTCCGGATCGCGTTGCGCATCTTCCAAAGCGGCGAGGCGATCGAACAGTTCAGTAACGAGCTGCCGTTCCTCGGGGGTCATGGTCCTGTCCTTCCGTGTTGAGTCCCCATCATGTAGGCAGGCACTGGGGCAGGGGAATGACCGGCCGCGGCTAAATTTTGTGCCGCCGCGCTCGCGGCCAATTTACGCCAGCCGGACGCCGTGGCTCGCCAGCAGCGCGGGGAAGCCGTCCGCCGCAAAAAACTCGTATTCGCGCTGCCGCAGCGTGGTGAGCGGATCGAGCCGGCGCAATTCGGCATCGACAAAACCGGGATGGCACATCACCACGCCGCCGGCCGGCAGGTGGTCGAGAAAACGCGCAAACATGGCCGGGAAATCAGCGTCGTCGCGGAAGTCATAGGTGCCGGCGAAAGCCGGATTGGTTTGCACGCCCAGTGTTTCGGCGTGGCGGCGGAAACCGCGGCTCAGGACATCGAGCAACAGTGCCTTGCGGTCGCCGAACCGCTTCCCCCACGGCACCACGCGGCCGCATTGGCGCATCCAGGCGCTCGGCGCGATGTCTTTGACCACTTGCAGCACCGCATCGCTGATCTGCGGGAACAGATGCACATGCTGGTGTCCGTCGACGAAGTCGGGCGGGCGGCCGAAAATGTGAATGAACATCCGCAACTGGGTCGCGACCTCGGCCACCAAACTGTCGTGCTTGAAGCCGCGGCACAGGCCGCGGGCCAGCAGCGCGCCGAGCGATGGAAACGCGCCATCCTTGAGCGGGCTGAAGTCCCGGCTCAACGGCTGGAACGGTGCGGTCAGCGTCAGATGCAGCCCGATGGCGACCCGCGGCCCGGCGGAATTGAGCATGGCGAGCGAGACCGCTTCCGAGCGATGGAAGCTCGGCGCCGCGACCATCACCGACGTGGCATTGAGCCGCCCGCGCACGACCAGCTCACGGATCGCGCTATTGACCCCCGATGAGATGCCGTAGTCGTCGGCGCACAAGACGATAGGCCGGTGCGCGGATTTTTCCTCCGCGGCACGCGCAGATGCCGGATTTTCGGATCGGTCGGCAAGCACGCATCAACCCCACACTGGCGGCGGCCGCGTCGGCCGCCGGCTTCGCCCGGTCACTCCGCCGCCGAACGGGCGGGCGGATCGTTCGCGCGGCCGGCGTCCTCGGCGCTCTTCAGGCTGTGCTCGGCCACGAAATAGACCGGACGTGCCTTCAACTCGGAGAGGATCTTGCCGATATATTCGCCCATGATTCCGATCATGATCAACTGCACGCCGCCCAGCACCATCAAGCCGATCACCACCGAGGGATAGCCGGGGACCGACTCGCCGTAGATGAAAGTCTCGATCAGGATGTGCACGCCGAAAATCAGCGCCAAACTCGCCATCAGCAACCCGAGCAGGCTCGCCAGCCGCAGCGGCGCCACCGAGAACGAGGTCAGGCCCTCGATGGAGAGGCCAAGCAGCGAGCCGAAATTCCAATTGCTCTTCCCGTGCTCGCGCGCGGCCGGCCGGTAATCGACCCGGATCTGCCGGAAACCGATCCAGGTTGCCAGACCTTTGAAGAACCGGTTGCGTTCGGGCAATTGGCGAAGCGCCGCCGCCGCCCGCGGCGACAACAGCCGGAAATCGCCGGCATCCTCCGGGATTTTCTGGCGCGCGCCCCAGTTGATCATTGAATAGAAGGTCTTGACGCCCAGCCGCCGCAGCCACGGCTCGTTCTCGCGATGCGCCTTGGCGGTGTAGACCACGTCGTAGCCCTGATCGAGCCAATGACCGACCAGCGTCTCGACCAGCGACGGCGGATGCTGACCATCGCCGTCCATGAACAGGATGGCGCCGAAGCGGGTATGATCGAGGCCGGCGAGCAGGGCGGCCTCCTTGCCGAAATTGCGCGAGAGCGAGACGACCTGAACGTCCAACACATCGGCGGCAAGCCCATGCGCCACCGCCAGCGTGGCGTCCCGGCTGCCATCGTCGACATAGACCACTTCCGCGGCCAGCCCACGCGCGCGCTTCAACTGCCGGGCGACTTCGGCGATCCGCTGATGCAGCGCCGGAAGCCCGGCCGCTTCGTTGAACAGCGGCACGACAATCGACAGCCCGCTATCCGGCCGCCCACGCGGCCGCGCCGGAGCGCCGCTTGCGCCTGTCAGGCCTATCGCATTGGCCGCCATCTGCCTGCCTTTCGAGCCTCCGAAGCCCGCAATCAAGACCGCAATTGACGATCTATAGCGCAAGCCCCGGTGCCTGTCGCGCCGGCCGGGCAGGTAACATTACCGCGCCCTCGGCGCGGCGCTGCGGACGTGCTAAGCGAAACCAATTATGAGCGTTTTGCCGCCCGTTGGAACCTTCATCAGCCGCCTGCAGGAAGCTTGGCGGGACCGCGCGGTCATGCTCAAGGCGGTGAGCTTCGCGCTCGTTGGGCTGGTCAATTTTGCGGTCGATTTCGGGATATTTTCCTTCGCCTATTTCTATCTGGCGCTGCCGATCGTCGCGGCCAATGTGATCGCCTGGGTCGTCGCGGTCAGCGGCTCCTATGTGTTGAACTCGCTTATCACCTTCGCCGCCGAATCCGGACGGCAGCTGCGCGTCAGGGACTACGCCACCTTCGTCGTGTCGCAGACCGGCGGCCTGGTTGCAAACACCGCCACGGTCTTTGTGGCGTCGTATTTCATGCCGGTGCTTTTGGGCAAGGCCATCGCCATCGCGGCGAGCTTCCTGGTGAATTTTTCGCTGTCGCACTTTGTGGTGTTTCGCGGTCGTCCGGCCGGCGATGCGCCATGATGCGAAGGCTCAGGCGGCGAGCGCCGCCTCCAGCCTGGCATAGAGCGCGTTGTCGCGTGCGAACACGTAATCGATATCGGTGACGGTCACCGCCTCGGCGCCCTTGGCGCGCAGGAAGCTTGCCAGCGCGTGTACGCGCGCCGGCGGGCAATGCAGCGTCAGCATGCCGGAGGAGGTGGGCCCGCCGAACGGCGCGGCGACGCCGAACCGTTCCCGCGCCTCCGCCAGCAGCGTGTCGTTGCAAGCGGCAAAGCGTGCGCGCACCTCGCGGAACGCCTGGGCGCGCTCCTGGGCGGCGACACGGTCGAGCACGACGCGGGCGATGTCGCGCTCGGCTGCGCCCCAGTCGGCGCCGCGCGCCGCCACCAGATTGGCCTGCGAGCGCAGGATGACGCCGTCCTCCACCACTTTGAGGCCGTTGGCGGCCAGCGTCGCCCCGGTCGTAGTGATGTCGACGATCAGCTCCGCGGTGCCGGCGGCCGGCGCGCCTTCGGTGGCGCCCGCGCTTTCGACGATGCGATAGTCGGTGACGCCGTGCGACGAGAAGAAGCCGCGCGTCAGGTTCATATATTTGGTCGCCACCCGCATCTTGCGATTGTGCTTGAGGCGAAACGCGGTCGCCACGTCGTCGAGATCGGTCATGGTGTGCACGTCGATCCAGGCCTGCGGCACCGCCACCACCACATTGGCGTTGCCGAAGCCCAGCCCGTCGATCAGCACGACGCGCGCGTCGGCATCCGGAATCATCTCGCGCAGCAGATCCTCCCCGGTGACCCCGAAATGCACCGCGCCCTGCGCCAGCAATTGCGTGATCTCGGCGGCCGATAGGAACGCCACTTCCGCACCCGGCAGATCGGCGATCGATCCGCGATAGTCACGCGGCCCGCGCGGCTTGACGAGATCGAGCCCGGCGCGCGCAAAAAACGCTTCCGCGTTCTGCTGCAGCCGGCCTTTGGCCGGCACGGCGATGACGAATGGCGCGCTCACGATCGGCTCCCGCGCGCCGCCAGCCGTTCGATCCACACCGCGAATCCGACCGCCGGAATCGCCCGCGCGCTTCCAAGCCGCTCGAGCAGTCCGTCATAGCGTCCGCCGGCCACCAGTGGGCCGTTGCCGTCGCCGCTGGCGGCCGGATCGTGCAGCTCGAACACAAAGCCGGTGTAGTAGTCCATGCCGCGGCCGAAGGCGGTCGAAAACCGGATGCGGCCGACGTCGACGCCGCGCGCGGCGAGAAAGCCGGTGCGGCTCTCGAATACATCGAGCGCGGCATCGAAGGCGAGCTTGCTGTCGCGCGCAAAACTGCGCAGCTCGGCCGCCGCCTCGTCGGGATCGCCGGCAATCGCCAGAAACCGCTCGATCTGCGCACGCATCTCCTGCGGCAGCGAGGTTTGCGCCCCGAGCGCCGCCTGTTCCAGGAAACGGTCGGCGATTTCGGCGACCGAGCGGCCGCCAACGGCGGTGATGCCGGCGATCGAAATGAGGTCGGTGACCAGCGCATGCGCCGCTTTCGGATCGGAGCCGGCCAGCGCCGCCAGCACGCCCTGATATTCGGGCCGCGCGTGCGAGGCGCCGATGCTTAGCCGGTCGAGGTCCTGCGCCAGCGATGTCTTGTGATTGAAGTCTTTCACCAGCCGCCGTTTCCACGCTGGAGCCAGATCGAGCGCCGCGATAAAGGCCGCGAACAGGCCGACATCGCCCAGGCGGATCTGTGGGGCGGCGAGACCGTAATGCGCGGTGGCATCGAGGCCGAGCGCCAGCATCTCGGCGTCGGCGGCCGCGATATCCGGCCGGCCGAACGATTCGATGCCGGCTTGCAGGAATTCGGCGCCGCCGTTGCCGGCATAGCGGAACACCGGGCCGAGATAACAGAAGCCCTGCGCCTTGCCGGCAGAGGGGGAGGCAAGATAGTCGCGCGAGACCGGAATGGTCAGGTCCGGCCGCAGGCACAATTCCTGGCCGTGCGGATCGGCGGTGAGAAACATCCGCTGGCGGATCTCTTCGCCCGACAGATCGAGGAACGGCTCGGCCGGTTGCAGGATGGCGGGCGCAACGCGCGCATAGCCGGCGCGCTCATAGGCGACCACCAGCGCGGCCGCTTGCGCGTCCGGCTCCGTTCCCGCTTCCATGGCCGCAACCGCACTCATGACGCCGCCGATTATTCTTTTGGACCCGGCGCTTTAGCACGGACGCGTTACGAATTCGATGCCATTTCCCGGGTGCGCTTAACGGCCGGGCAACCATCCCTGGCGGCGCTTTCGTTAACCGTCGGGCCCGCGCTTAGCGCCAGTCGCCGAGCACCGCATCGACCAGAGCGAGCGCTGCCACCGCCGCAGTATCCGCCCGCAGGATGCGCGGTCCGAGCGCGAGCCGCACCACGTTCGGCAGGCGCAGCAGAAGCGCGCGCTCCTCCTCGGCAAAACCGCCCTCGGGACCGATCAGCACCGAGAGCGGCGGCCGCGGCGCATCCGCGCGCGGGCGCGCTGCCGACAGCGCGGCGACGGGGTCGCGGGTCTCGGCGTCCTCGTCGCAGAACACCAGCAGGCGCGCCGGATCGCGCTCTGCGATCATCCGCTCGAACGAGACCGGCGCCGCGATCTCCGGCACGGTGAGGATGCCGCATTGCTCGGCCGCCTCGATGGCATTGGCGCGCATGCGCTCGAGATTGACGCGCGCGGCCTGGGCGTGGCGGGTGAGCACCGGCTGTAGCTGCGATACGCCCATCTCGACCGCCTTCTGCACCATGTAGTCGAGACGGGCATGTTTGAGCGGCGCGAACAGATAGTGCAGGTCGAGTGCGCCGGTCTGCGGCCGGGTGTTTTCCCGCACGATGAGCGAGAGCGCGCGCTTGCCGCTCGGCGCCAGCGTGGCGCGCCATTCGCCGTCGCGGGTGTTGAAGACCAGCACGGCGTCGCCCGCACGCAGCCGCAGCACATTGCCGAGATAGTTCGCCTGCGCGCGGTCGAGACCGAGTGTCGCGCCCTGCGCGAGCGGGACATCGAGATAGAGCCGCGGCGTGCGGAAGTCGTAGCGCGGCATGGCGCAATCCCCCTTGATTCGATGGCTTTACCTGCGGCTTTGCGGCAGGGCCAGGGGGCTCGCGACCCGAGGCGTGGGGAGGCCCGGACATTAACCCCTTCCTGGAACCCCTTCCTGGTTTTGCCGTGTTATCGCCGGATTCAAAAGGCTGTTAATATGTCCTGTAACAGGTCTTGGCCGGGTTTTTGGCGGGCGGCTGCACGAGGGGAGAAGAAACGTCATGACGTTCCGCCGCGCTTTAGCGCTGATCGCCGTGCTCGTGCTGGCGCCGCCGACCCAGGCGCCGGCGCAGTTCGGCGGCATGCCCGGGATGCCCGGCGGGCCGGGATTCGGCGCGCCGCAGCCGTCTACGCCGCCGCCGCAGTGCCAGGAACTGCTGACCTTGCGCGATCAGGCGCAGAAACATGCCAGCGCCATCAACGCTGCCGAAAAGCAAAAGGCCACCGCGGCGCAAGCCTGCAAACTGTTTCAGGCCTTCCTGGCCGCCGAAGGCAGAATGGTCAAGGCGCTGGAAACCAACGGGCCGCGCTGCGGCGTTCCCCCCGAGGCTATTCAGACCGTCAAGGATCAGCGCGGCCGCACCCAGAAGATCAAGGACCAGGTCTGCGCAGCCGCTGCCCAGCGGCCTGCCGGTCCGAGCTTGAGCGACGCACTCGGCACGCCGCTGAATGTGCCCGGAACAGACACGAGCAAATCCGGCCGCGGCACCTATGAGACGCTGACCGGCAATCCGTTCGCGCGATGAACGAGGCGGCCGGACGCGTCGCCGATTCCACCGGAAATTGGGTCGACCGCTACGCCCCCGCTTGGGCGCGGCCTTATCTCCGGCTGGCGCGTTTCGACCGGCCGATCGGGGCTTGGCTGTTGCTGCTGCCGTGCTGGTGGTCGGCGGTGCTTGCTGCCGTGCATGCCGGCCAATGGGTCAACGTCTGGCATCTGTTGCTGTTCTTCGTCGGCGCCTTTGTCATGCGCGGCGCCGGCTGCACTTGGAACGATATCGTCGATCGCGAGCTCGATGCGCGCGTCGAGCGCACGCGCTCGCGGCCAATCCCATCGGGGCAGGTGAGCGTCGCCGGTGCGACTGTGTTTCTGGTGTTGCAGGCCCTGGTCGGCCTCGCCGTACTGCTGCGTTTAAATCTCTTCACCGTGGCGCTTGGGATCGCCTCGCTGATGGTGGTCTCGGTCTATCCGTTCATGAAGCGGTTCACCTACTGGCCGCAGACGGTGCTCGGCCTGGCCTTCTCCTGGGGCGCCCTGATGGGTTGGGCGGCGGCCTTCGGCCGGCTCGATCCGCCGGCGCTTCTGCTCTATGCCGGAGCGATCGCCTGGGTGATCGGTTACGACACCATCTATGCCCATCAGGATCGCGACGACGACGCGCTCATTGGAATCAAATCCACCGCGCTGTTGTTCGGCGCGCGCACCAAATCGATGTTGGCGATTTTCTTCTCGTTGGCGGTGGCGCTGATCGCGCTCGCCGGCTGGATGGCAGGCGCCGGGATTGTCTTCGCGCTCGGGCTGTTGGGGTTCGCGGCGCACCTGTCGTGGCAGATCCGCCGGCTCGACATCGACGATCCGGCGCTTTGCCTTGCGCTGTTCAAGTCCAACCGCGACGCCGGCTTGCTGCTGTTCGGCGCGCTGGTGCTGGATGCCGCAACAAAACGGATGCTTTAGTTCCGCGCGATGATCTCGCGCTCGCGATGCACGATAATATCGGCGCGCCGTTGGCCGGGCTTGCGCCGCAACGGCAGCGAAGGCCGCCGGCGCTTGAGGATACTATAGCGTCGCCGCCGCCGCTTCGGTGCCGCCACCCGCAACGCGCCGATCCGTTCGAACGGCTCACGCAACCGCCCGTCGGCCTCGGCCACCAGCAGCGGCATGCCGAGTACGCGCGCCCAGGACTGCCATTCGGCGGCGATGTCCTGGCCATCGGCGGCGCGGTAGAGTAGTAGCGACAAGCCGGGATCGGTATGTTCGAGCACAACCGTGACCGCAGCCGGTGCGTCGTCCTCCTGCGGCTCCAGGCGGATCGCAACGCCGAGATAGGCCGCGACCGGCACCTTGACCACCATCTTGATGCCCTGCACGGCGCGGTGCAGCACCACACGTTCGCGGGACAATTCGACAAAGCGCACCCGCTCGTCGGCCGCCTGGTCGCGGACCGCGAAACGGATAGGGAGAGCGAAGGGGTCGAGTCGCTCGACGCGACTCGACCCGGCAGGCTCGCGCCTGCCTACTGTAGTTTGACGCCTCAAGACAGTTCTCCCCGCCGAGGTTATTCCCCGGTCGTTGCCGCAAACATGCCGCAAATCATTCGGAATCCGCTTAACGTTCCTGGTTAATCCGCGGTATCCCTGGACTCATACTTGATAGGACGTTTCTTACGCCGTTCGACTTGTCTGCAATCGTCTTTCCCTGCATCTGTCTCTAAGTCAGTCGCTCGTGCGCGGCGCTAGGAACCCTCCAATGTCGTCTTTGCTTGATCAATCCGCCCTGACGGAGCTCGCCGAGCGCCTGGTCGCGGCCGCGCGCCGCGCCGGCGCCGATGCTGCTGACGCGGTCGCCATCCGTTCGGTGTCGCTGTCGGTCGAGGTGCGCGAAGGGGCGGTGGAGGAATCCGAGCGCGCCGAGGGCGACGATGTCGGGCTGCGCGTGCTGGTCGGCCGGCGGCAGGCGGTGGTGTCGACCAATGACGTCAAGGGTGACGTGTCGCAATTGGCCGAGCGGGCGGTGGCGATGGCCCGGGTGGCGCCCGACGATCCGTTTGCCGGCCTGGCCGATCCTAACTTGCTCGCGCGCGATCTGCTTGATCTCGATCTGCTCGATCCGGATCTGCCCTCAGTGGCGGCGCTCGAACAGCGCGCCAAGGAAACCGAAGCAGCCGGGCTCGCGATCAAGGGCGTCAGCAAGTCGGGCGGCGCATCGGCCTCGGCCGGAATCGGCGGCATGGTGCTCGTCACCAGCCAGGGGTTTCGCGGCGCCTATCTCGGCTCGCGCCACAGCCTGTCGATGACAGCGATCGCGGGCGAGGGCACCGCGATGGAGCGCGACTACGATTTCTCCTCGGTGCTGCACGCTGCCGATCTCGATCCGGCCGAGAAGGTCGGACGCACCGCGGGGGAGCGCGCGGTGGCCCGGCTCAATCCGCGCAAAGTATCGACCAAGCGCGTCCCGGTGGTGTTCGACCGGCGGATCGCCGGCTCCCTCATCGGCCATCTGGTCAGCGCCGTCGCCGGCAGCGCGGTGGCGCGCAAGACCAGTTTCCTGAAGGACAAGCTCGGTGAGCGGCTGTTCGCGCCCGGCATCCGCGTCATCGACGATCCGCTGCGGCCGCGCGGCGTTCGCTCGCGCCCGTTCGACGGTGAGGGCGTGGCCGGCCGTCGCCTGGCCTTGATCGACGATGGCGTGCTGACGTCATGGCTGCTCGATAGTGCCACCGCCCGCGAACTCGGTTTCACCACGACCGGGCATGCCCAGCGTGGCGTCTCCTCGAGTCCATCGCCCGGGCCGACCAATCTGCACCTGGAGCCGGGAGCGCAGAGCCCCGAGCAACTGATCGCCGACATCGCCGACGGCTTCTATGTCACCGATCTGATCGGCTCCGGCGCCAACCCGGTCACCGGCGACTATAGCCGCGGCGCCTCCGGTTTCTGGATCGAGAACGGCGCGCTGAGTTATCCGGTGAGCGAGGTCACCATCGCGGGCAACCTGATCGCCATGTTCGGCGCCTTGCAGCCGGCAAACGATCTGGAATTCCGCTACGGTACCAATGCACCGAGCGTGCGGGTGGAGGGGCTGACCGTTGCAGGACGCTGAGCGGGCAGGAGCGGCCGGCGGAGTAGTCGCGATGTTGGCGAGCGCCGTGCGCGAAGCCGGCGCGCTCGCCATGAACAAATTCCGCACGCCGTTCAAGCGCTGGACCAAGGCCGGAAGCTCGCCGGTGACCGAAGTCGACATGGCCATCGACGCGTTGCTTCGCCAACGCCTTGCCGCCCATGCTCCACTCTACGCTTGGCTGTCCGAAGAAACCGACGACGATCCATCGCGGCTCGCCGCCGAGCGCGTTTGGATCGTCGATCCGCTCGACGGCACGCGCGGTTTCATCGCCGGCCTGCCGGATTGGACCATCGTTGCCGCTCTGGTCGAAGCCGGCCGCCCGATCGCCGCTGCGATCTATGCGCCGGTGGACGACGAGCTGTTCCTGGCGGAGGCCGGCAAGGGCGCGACCCTCAACGGCATCCCGATGCGGGCGAGCGCCGGCGCCGACTTGCAAGGCGCGCGCGTCGCCGGACCGCGCGGGCGGCTTGAACGTCTTGGAAAACTCCTCCCCGGCATCGAACTCCAACCGAAAGTTCATTCGCTGGCGCTGCGCCTGGCGCGCGTCGCACAAGGGCGTCTCGACGCCGCGCTGGTCGGCCCGCACTCCCACGACTGGGACCTTGCGGCTGCCGACCTTTTGGTGCACGAAGCGGGCGGCAGGCTCAGCAGCATGGATGGCCGGATGTTGATCTATAATCGTCCCGAGCCGGTGCATGCCGCGCTGGTCGCGGCCGGGCCGGGCCGCCATGAAACCTTGGTCGCCTTGATGCGCGACCAGGCCGGCACATCGTAACGTCCCGCAACACGATCGATTGACGCGCGCAGCGATGCTCAAGCAGATCGCCTCTTCCGAATTTTATCTGTCGAGCATGGGCTTCCTGCTCGCCAACCATTACAAGCTCGTCGGCCTGACCAATTCTGTGGTGCAGGTTCCACAGGACAATTTCTACCAGCCGTTCGAGGCCAACCCGGCGACCATCATCGCGCTGTGGCACGGAGAGCATTTTCTTTTCCCGTTCTTCGGCTGGCGCATGGACAAGCTGAACATTCTGATGACCACCCACCGCGACGGCGAGGTTCTGGCGCGCGGTTGCGGGCATTTCGGTCTCAAGGTTATTCGCGGCTCCGGCGACCATGGCAAGGAGTTCATGCGCAAGAAGGCGGTGCAGGCCTTCGCCAATATGTTGCGCGCGCTCAAAGGCGGTGAGAGCGTGGTGATGACCGCCGACGTCCCGAAAATCGCGCGCGTCGCAGGCCTCGGCATCGTGACCTTGGCGAAATATGCGCAATGTCCGATCGTGCCGCTCGCGATGGCCACCAGCCGGCGCTATCGCATGAAAAACTGGGACCGCACCTGCATCAGCCTGCCGTTCGGGCGGATGGCCATGGTCCGCGGCGATCCGATCCTGGTGCCGCGCCATACCGACGAAGCAGCGCTTGAAGACATACGCCGCGCGGTGGAGGCGAGCTTGAACGACGTCACCGCGCGCGCCTATGCCATCGTCGATTCGTAAAGCGGAAGCGGCCTTTGCTTTCGGCTGTGAGCATCCTATGGCCGGCGCGCGCTGCCAAGCATGTCCATTCACACGGAATGGGAGAGAAGGCGAATGACGACAAAATCTGAGCGCCCGCAACTGCCGCATCTGGTGTTCGGTGGCGAGCTCACCGATCTCGACAAGGTCGAGTTCAAGGACCTCGATAAGCTCGATATCGTCGGGATTTATCCAAACTATGCCAGCGCTTATGCGGCTTGGCGGGCGAAGGCGCAGCAAACGGTCGATAACGCCCAGACGCGCTATTTCATCGTGCATCTGCACCGCCTGCTCGATCCCGATGCGGATCACAAGACCAAACGGTGAGGTTTCAATCATTCTCAGCGAGGCTGGGGCGCCACGCGGTGGCGGATGTCAAGTCTGGCGGGCACCTTGCATAACGGCTACTCTGGCGCTTCACGTCCAATCGAGCAGTATCTGAGGGATAGGGTGTCTATGGAGTTCGACTATCACGTCTTCAAATCGATGGCGAATAACTATCTGAGCCGCCACGTCGGCGGCAAAGATCGGCCGACATTTTTCGACATCACGGAAACCTCCCCGGCGCTCGATCGCGTCACCGCGGCTTATCCGGTCATCCGCCAGGAACTCGACCGCCTGCTCAGCGGCGAAACCGAATTCCTGCAGTATCACGAGCTCGATCCCGGCGAGAGCAAGATCTCCAACGCCACGCCCAAGCGCTGGAACGTCTACATGCTCGAGATCATGGGTCATCGGCCGGAAGCGAACCGCGCCGCCTTTCCGGAGACCTGCCGCGTCCTCGACCAGGTTCCCAACATCATCCAGGCGTTCTTTTCGATCCTCGACCCGGGCAAGTCGATCCCGCAGCATGACGGTCCCTATCTCGGTTATCTGCGCTATCACCTCGGCATCAAGGTGCCGAGGCGCAACCCGCCCAAGCTTGTCGTCAATGCGCAGGATTATGTGTGGCGCGAGGGCGAGGCGGTGATGTTCGACGACAGCTGGCCGCATGCGGTGGTCAATAGCAGCGACGAATTGCGCGCCGTGCTGATCGTCGACGTGCGCCGGCCGTTGCCGCCGGTGCCCAACCTGTTCAATCGTATTCTGATCGATGTCGTCGCGCGCCATACTTACGGACGCGCAATCGCGCGCAAGGCCGACCAATTCGCGCGCGCCCGCACGGGGCAACGCGCCGCCGCCTGATCGGGAGTCTGTTCTTGTTGCACAGCATCGCCGAAAGGCAGGGAGTCGCAGAGCGGCTACCGCTCACGCTCCAGGCCTATCGCCTGCTGGCGGCCGCGGGCACGCCGCTCATCGGGCTGCTGCTGTCGTATCGGGTCAAGCGCGGCAAGGAGAATCCCGATCGATTGCCGGAGCGGCGCGGCGAATCCAGCATCGTCCGTCCGGACGGCCCGCTGGTTTGGGTTCACGGCGCCAGTGTCGGGGAGATGCTCTCGGTGATCCCACTGATCGAGCGCATTCGGAGCAAGGAATTCGCCGTGTTGTGCACCTCCGGCACCGTCGGCTCCGCCGCTATCGCCGCGCAGCGGCTGCCGCCCGGCGTCATCCACCAATTCCTTCCGCTCGATGCGCCACGGTTCGTCAACCGCTTCTTCCAGCACTGGCGTCCCGACCTCGTGCTGTTTGTCGAATCCGATCTCTGGCCAAACATGATCATGGCGGGCGCCGAGCGCGGCACGCCGATGATCCTGGTCAACGGCAAGCTGTCGGAACGTTCGTTCAATCGCTGGCGTTTCATGCCGGCGACCATCGGCGCGCAGCTGCGCTCGTTCGCTCTGTGTCTGGCGCAATCGGCGGCCGATGCCGCGCGCTTGCGCGATCTCGGAGCGCCCCGCATCACCACCACCGGAAACCTCAAGCTCGACGTCCCGGAACCGCCCGCCGATCCTGAGAAGCTGCAAGCGCTGAAGAACGCGATCGGCGATCGCGCCACGATCGCCGCGGCGTCGACCCATGCCGGCGAGGAGACCGTGCTGATCGAGGCGCACCGGCGCCTGCGCCACAGCTTTCCCCACCTGCTGACGATCATCGCTCCCCGCCATCCCGACCGGGGTCCGGGCATTGTCGAGATTGCGCATGCCGCCGGCCTGTCGGCCACACTGCGTTCGCGTGGCGCGCTGCCGGCGAGCGGCGAAGACATCTATGTCATGGACACGTTCGGCGAGCTCGGTCTGCTGTACCGTCTGGCGCCGATCGTGTTCGTCGGCGGTTCGCTGGCAAGCCACGGCGGGCAAAACCCGATCGAGCCGATCAAGCTGGGCGCCGCCGTCCTGCACGGGCCGCATGTCTGGAATTTTGCGGAAATCTATCACGCGCTCGATCAGGCGCACGGCGCCGAACTGGTTACCGAGGTTGGAAAGCTGGCGGTGCGCATCGGCGCCTGGTTGCGCGATGCCGACGAGCGCGCTGCCGCGGTCGCCGCCGCACGCGAGACTGTCAACACCCTTGGCGGCGCGTTGGAGCGCACGGTCGCCGCGCTCGATCCCTATCTGATGCAGATCCGGCTTGAGCAGCGGGACCGTCATGCGTGAGCCGGCCTTCTGGTGGCGCGGCGCCGGTCTGCCGGCGGCGCTGCTGTCGCCGGTAGCGGCCATCTATGGCGCGGTGGCGGGCCGCCGCCTGGCCGGTTGCGGCCGGCGTGCCGGTGCGCCTGTCGTCTGCATCGGCAATCCGACCGTCGGCGGCGCCGGCAAGACCCCGCTGGCAATGGCGGTGGCGCGCCTGTTGCAGGCCGCCGGCGAGCAGCCGGTGCTGCTGAGCCGCGGATATGGCGGAAATCTGGCCGGGCCAATACGGGTCGACGGCGTGCTGCATGACGCCGCGGCAGTGGGCGACGAGCCGCTGTTGCTGGCGCGCTCAGCGCCGACGATTGTCGCGCGCGATCGGGTCAAGGGCGCAGACGCCGCCACGGCGGCGGGCGCGAGCGTCATCGTCATGGACGACGGCTTTCAGAACCCGTCGCTGCAAAAGGATTTTTCCGTGCTGGCGATCGACGGCCGGCGCGGCATCGGCAACGGACGGGTGATTCCGGCCGGCCCGCTGCGGGCGCCGTTCGATCGGCAGCTGCAACAGGCGCATGCAGTGGTGATCGTCGGAACCGATACCAGCGCGACAGCCGTTGTGGCGCAAGCGCGATCCCCGGAAATCCCGGTCTTTCAGGGCCGGCTCATACCCGATCCCGACTTCATTGCCGCGCTGGGCGGCGGCCGGGCGCTGGCCTTTGCCGGCATCGCCGATCCGGAAAAATTCTTTGCCACCTTGCGCCAGGCTGGAATTGCGGTGGCCGCAACGCAAGGTTTCCCTGACCATCACCGCTATACGCGGTCGGAAGCGCAAGCGCTGTGCGACCACGCCGACCGCGAGGGGCTGGTCCTGGTGACGACGGAGAAGGACGCCGCGCGGCTGCAGGGCGATGCGGCGGTGGCGGAGCTGTTCACCCGCGCCCATGCGCTGCCGGTCACGCTTGTCTTCGATGATGAGATGGCTTTTCGGGCGCTGCTATTGGAGCGCGTCGCGGCGGCGCGAAAGGACCGCGGCTAGGTCGTCTCCTTTGTTTCCCGGGCGCGGCGCAGCACGAAGCGCAGCGAAGTGGTGCGCTGCAGACCCGGGATCCCGGTTATAATTATAGGGAGCATCCGGGACACGATAGGGGTTTCTAGCGTTTGATGCGGTCCGGGAAATGGCGCTGCTGCACGGCTTCGGGGGAAATGTAGGCCTCCTGCAGATCGACGCTCCAATATTTCAGCTCTTCCAGCGGGATCGGCGTGCCGGTGACGGCGCAACGCACAAAGGCGCCCGGGCGCACCACCCGGAAATCGCCGTCGAGATATTTCACTTCGGCCTCGCCCGGCATGGACGGCGAGCGATCGTATCGGTTCAGCATTTCACTCTCCGCCGCGCTTGCAGCTCGCGGGTCTTGGCCCATCGGGACGCCCGCGGCCCGGGGAATCGACCCCAAACATAATGGCTCGGCCGGTCTCTTGTAACCACCCGCTTGTAACCCACACCTGCGCGTGTTGCATTGGGTTACCCTGATTCAAGCCGACGTGAGCATGCATCCCCCTTTTCGCGCCGAACATATCGGCAGCCTGTTGCGGCCCGCGGGTCTGCGCGCGCGGCGGCAAAAATTCGCGCGTGGCGAGATCGCCCGCGCGGCGCTGACCGAGGCGGAAGATCGCGCCATCGCCGACGCCGTCCAGCTGCAGGAGCGCGTCGGGCTCAGGCTGGCGACCGACGGCGAGTTCCGCCGCCGCTCCTATCACAGCTATTTCTACGCCCAGCTCGGCGACATCGTGCCCGACCTGTCGCCGCCCACTGACGGCAGCGGCGGCCGCGCCGCCCAGCCCACCGCGGTGGTCAACAGCAAGCTGAAATGGACGCATCCGATCAATGTCGATGATTTCAACTACCTGCACGCGCTCACCGGCGCGACGCCCAAGATCACCATTCCGGGCCCGTGCGCGGTGCATTTCCGCGGCGGCGATGCGGCGGTGACCGCGACAGCCTACCGCGACGTCGGAGAGTTCTGGAACGACACGGTCGAGGCCTTTCGCCGGGAGCTGCATGCGCTGGCCGAGGCCGGCTGCACCTATGTGCAGATCGACGAAACCGCCTTTGCCAAATTCGGCGATCCCGACGTGCAAGCCGCGCTGGCCGCGCGCGGCGACGACTGGTCGGCGCTGATCGACACCTATATCGCCGTGACCAACCGCGTGCTGCGCGGCCTGCCCGACACGCTGCACATCGGCATGCATCTCTGCCGCGGCAATCGCGGCGGGCACTGGCACGCCGCCGGCACTTATGACGCGGTGGCGGACCGGCTGTTCAACAAACTCGACGTCGGTTTCTTCCTGCTGGAATACGATTCGGACCGCGCCGGGGATTTCACGCCGCTGCGTCTGATGCCCAAGCACAAGTCGGTGGTGCTGGGCCTGGTTTCCACCAAGCATTCCGGATTGGAGGACAAAGACGCGCTGAAGCGGCGAGTGGAACAGGCGGCGCGCCATGTCGATCTCGACCGGCTGGCGGTGAGTCCGCAATGCGGCTTCGCCAGTTCGGAAGAGGGCAACCCCGTCACGCCCGACACCCAGGAAAGCAAGCTGCGGCTGGTGGTGGAATTGGCGCGCGAGATCTGGCGCGATGCCTGAGGTTCTTTTCCCTCCCCCTGAAAGGGGGAGGGTCAGGGTGGGGATCACCTTCAACTTCCGCAGACCCCCACCCGATTTGCTGACGCAACATAGCCGATGCTTTGCATCGGCGTTCTTGGCGCTAAGAACGGCGACCGAAGGCCGCCTATGCTCCCCCTTTCAGGAGGAGGTATGGAATGGGGTGCAATCGCTTCGTCTAGAACAAGCTGTCCTGACCTGGGCCGCCGCTGCGGCGTTTCGGTTTGACCGCTGCCGGGGCCGGCGCCTCCGCTGGGACATCCGTCTTGCCCTCGGTCAAGGCGCGCACGCGGCCGTCGGAAAACTCGATATCGACCCGCAATCCGGGACTGACCGCGGCCGCCGTGCGCAACGGGCGGCCGTCGAGGTCGCGCACCAGGGCAAAGCCGCGCGCCAGCACGCCGTGGTGCGAGAGTGCGGCCAGCAACTGCGCGCAACGTTCGATCGCTCCGGTATGCTGCCTGACCAATGCGGACATCGCGCGTCGCGCCCGCTCGGACAGTACCAGGGTCCGCTCGCGCGCCCGTTCGATGCGGGTGCGCTGCGCCTGCGCATTGGCGCGCAATCCGGCGGCCAGCCGCAGCGTGGCGGTGCCGAGCCGTTCGCGCCGGCGCTGCCGTGCCACCGCGTCCGCCCGTCGCGCTCGATCCGCCAGGGCGCCGACCAGTTCGCGACCGCGCGCCATGCGGCTGCGCAGAAGCTGCGGCATCAGCCGCCCGGCGACGCGGGAGAACTGGTTGTGATGGCTTTGCGCATTGGCGATCAGCGCGCGCGGCAAACGCGCGGCGGCATGGTCGAGCCGCTGGCGCGGCAGCGCGAACAGTTCCTCGGCGTCCGGCAGCGCACGGATGGCAGCGCGCAAATCGGTGTAGCGGGCTTCGTGGCCGCGCCGCCAGCAGGCAATCGAGCGCCGCGCCAGGCTGTCGATCTGCAGCAGGAGATCCGCGCGCACCGGCACCGCCATCTCGGCCGCAGCCGTGGGTGTGGGCGCGCGCCGGTCGGAAGCGAAATCGATCAGCGTCACATCGGTCTCGTGCCCGACCGCGGAGATGAGCGGGATCATGCTCTCGGCCGCGGCGCGCACCACGATCTCCTCGTTGAACGACCACAGGTCTTCGAGCGAGCCGCCGCCGCGCGCCACGATGATCAGATCGGGCCGCGGGATGCGGCCTTGGGCGGGCAGCGCATTGAAGCCGATGATCGCGGCGGCGACTTCGGCGGCCGAGCCTTCGCCCTGCACCCGCACCGGCCACACCAGCACGTGGCGCGGAAACCGGTCGGCCAGGCGATGTAAAATATCGCGGATCACCGCGCCGGTCGGCGACGTCACCACGCCGATGACGGTTGGCAGAAACGGCAGCAGCTGCTTGCGGGCGGCGTCAAACAACCCCTCGGCTTGCAGCTTGCGCTTGCGCTCCTCGACCAGCGCCATCAGGGCGCCGAGGCCGGCCGGCTCCAGCGTCTCGATCACGATCTGGTATTTGGACGAGCCGGCGAACGTGGTGAGCTTGCCGGTCACCACCACTTCGAGACCTTCCTGCGGCTGCATCCGCATGCGGCCGTACACGCCCTTCCAGATCACGGCCTCCAGCACCGCCTTCTCGTCCTTGAGCCGGAAGTAGCAATGCCCGGACGGCGCGCTGCCCTTGAAGCCGGAGATCTCACCCCGCACCCGGACGTAGCCGAAGGCGTCCTCGACGGTGCGCTTGAGCGCCGCCGAGACTTCCGAAACGGTCAATTCCTGAATGTTGCCGAGGGCTTCGTTCATGGTCCGAGGTTCTGTAGGCGCGATTCGCTGGTCAGGCGGTTCGATTATCCACTTCCGGCGTCCGGGGGAACAAGCCCGGGTGGTGCTGGAAAATCGCGCGAAGACGCTATTTTCCAGGTGACGGCAATTGATAGCTTGCTACACTCTTTGCAAGCGGGCCTGCGGGCCGTTCAAGGCCACGCCGGCGCCGCCGCTGCCTTCGGATAAAAATAGGCACAAGGGAGGTCCCATGGCTTCGTTCACGCTGAACGACAAACGGATTTCGGTCGATGCCGACCCGAAAACCCCGCTTCTCTGGGTGATCCGCGATCATATCGGATTGACCGGTACGAAATACGGCTGCGGCGCCGGACTGTGTGGCGCCTGCACCGTGCACATCAACGGCAAGGCGGAGCGCTCCTGCCTCACGCCGGTGTCGCAGGCCGAAGGCGCCAAGGTGGTCACCATCGAGGGCCTGTCGCCGACCTCCTCGCATCCGCTGCAAAAGGCCTGGGTCGCCGAGCAGGTGCCGCAATGCGGCTACTGCCAATCCGGCCAGATCATGAAGGCGGCCGAATTGCTCGCCAGCAATCCCAAGCCCAACCGTTCGCAGATCGTCGAGCATATGGACGGCAACATCTGCCGCTGCGGCACCTATCCCCGCATCATCGCCGCGGTCGAGCGCGCCTCGAGGGAGGGCTAAGCCATGACCATCGCGATCAAGAGCCCTGAAATTTCCCGCCGCAGCGTGCTCGCCGGATTGGGCGGCATGACGTTCTGCCTCGCTGCCGGCGTTGACGGCATTAGTTTGATATCCGAGGCGCAGGCCAATACCGGCACGCAAGTGTCGCCATGGGTGCGCATCGCGCCCGACGGCGCCATCACCATCTACAGCGCCGGCGCCGAGATGGGGCAGGGGTCGATGACCTCGCTCCCCCTCATCGTCGCCGAGGAGATGGATGCCGATTGGTCGAAGGTCGTCATCGAGTGGGCCCCGACCGATACCAATCTGTACGGCTACGGCGCGCCCAATGCGCGCTCGATGTGGATCGTCGGCAGCCGCGCCGTGATGGTCTACTACAATCAGCTGCGCATCGCCGGCGCCCAGGTGCGCAAGGTGCTCATCCAGAACGCGGCGGAGAAATGGGGCGTCGATGCCGCAACGCTGAAGACCGAGCCGAGCGTGGTGATCAATCCGGCCAATGGTCAGCGTCTGACCTATGCGGAGATCGCCGGCTTCGGAAAGATCCCGGCTGTGCTGCCCGAGGTCGATGCCAAGGAACTCAAAGCCAAGAAGGACTTCCGGCTGATCGGAAAATCGGGGCAACGCCGCGACATCCCGGCCAAGGTGAACGGCACCGCGCAGTTCGCCATCGACGTCAAGCTGCCCGGCATGGTCTACGCGACCACGCTGCATTCGCCGACGCATTACGCCCGGCCGGAAAGCTGGAACGATGCCGAGATCAAGAAGATGCCCGGCATCATCGCCACGCTGCGGCTGTCGGACGGTTTCTCCAAGGATGCGCTGTCGATGAGGACCGATCCGTCCAAGGCTGCGGTGCAGCCGCCGGACGGCGTGGTGATCGTCGCCGAGCGTTTCGAACAGGCGGTCGCCGCCCGCCGGGCGTTGAAAGTCGTTTGGGCGAAGGCGCGGGCCGCCGGCTTCAATTCGGAGCAGGCGCTGCGCACCGACTATGCCAAGATCCACGACAGCCCAACCGCCCAGGCGGTCAACATCGAGAACAAGGGCGACGTAAAGGCGGCGTTCGCCGGCGCGGCAAAAGTCTACAAGGCGGAGTTCCTCAGCGATTCCGCCTATCACGCGCAGATGGAGCCGCTCAACGCGGTCGCCCGTTACAACGCGGCGGACGCGCTGGAAGTCTGGGACGGCACGCAAGGGCCGGACTTCACCCGGCGCAATGTGTCGATGGTGACTGGGCTGAAGCAGGACAGCATCACGGTCCACCAATGCTACATGGGCGGCGGCTTCGGCCGTCGTACCAATGGCGAGCAGGCGGCGGAGGCGGCGGTGGTCGCCAAAGCGGTCGGCCGTCCGGTCAAGCTGATCTGGACGCGCGAGGAGGACATCGCCCAGGGCATGATGCGGCCGCAGTCGTTCCAATGCGTGGAGGCGGCGACCGACTCAACCGGCAAGGTGACCGGCTGGCGGCATTGCGTGGTCGGCGACGGCAACGTGCTGCTGCAGACCGGCATCAAGATTCCGTACTACGACGTGCCCAATCAGCACATCGAGCGGCGCGGCGTCGATCACGGCTCCCGCGTCTGGTATTGGCGCGCGGTCGGGCACGTCTTCAACACCTTCGCCATCGAAAGCCTGGTCGACCAGATGGCGGTCGATCAGAAGATGGACCCGTTCGAGTTCCGCTATCAGCGGATGTCGATCGCGGAGCGCGCCCGCAAGTGCTTCGAGACGGTCGCGGAAATGTGCGACTGGAAGGCGCCGCGGCCGGAAGGCCGGGCGCTTGGATTGTCGATCACGGAGCGCTCGAATTCATGGGGCGCCGGCGTGGTCGAAATCTCGCTCGACCGAGGGAGCGGCAAGATCAAGGTGCACAAGGTGTGGCTCGCGGTCGATGGCGGCACCATCGTGCAACCGGACGCCGCTCGCGCCAATGTGGAGAGCGGCATCATCCATGGCTTATCGGGAATCCTGCATGAGCGGGTGACGCTGAAGGATGGCGCCGTGGAGCAAAGCAACTTCCACGACTACCACATGATCAAGATGTCGGACGTGCCGGAGATGATCGAGGTGAAGTTCGTGGACCGCGACACGCCGCCGAGCGGGCTTGGCGAGGTCGGCCTGCCGTTCGTCGGAGCGGCCGTGGCCAATGCCTTCCACAAGCTGACCGGCAAGCGGCTCACCCACATGCCGTTCACGCCGGAACGCGTGCTGGCGGTGCTGAAGGCTTAAGTCGCCATCGCGACTTGCGAATCGGCGACTTGCGAATTAAAGGCGCCCGCCGTCACGGCGGGCGCTTTGTTTTGGCCGCCATAGGCTCGGGGCGTACGTCAGCGTCTGTTGCGCCGCCGTTGCGCCGTGCTACACCACCGCCGGGCGCCATTCCTTGCCAATCGCACGCGCATGAACATCCTTCTCCTCGGCTCCGGCGGGCGCGAACACGCGTTGGCGTGGAAACTCGGCGCGAGCCCGCTGGTCGAGCGGCTCTATGCGGCGCCCGGCAATGCCGGTATCGCCCAGGAGGCCGAGCTCGCGCCGCTCGACATTGCCGACCACGCGGCGGTGATCGCCTTCTGTAAGGCGCAAAACATCAGTCTCGTGGTGGTCGGCCCGGAGGCGCCGCTGTGCGCCGGCATTGTCGACGATCTCACCGCCGCCGGGATCAAGGCCTTCGGGCCGAGCAAGGCTGGGGCGCGGCTGGAAGGCTCCAAGGGTTTCACCAAGGACCTGTGCCGGGCCAACGGCATCCCGACCGCGGCCTATGAGCGTTTCACCGCTATTGCGCCGGCCAAGGCCTATGTGCGCGCGCAGGGCGCGCCGATCGTGGTCAAGGCCGACGGCCTCGCCGCCGGCAAAGGCGTGGTGGTGGCGCAGAGCGTGGCGGAGGCGGAAGCGGCCATCGACATGATGTTTGCCGGCGGGCTGGGCGCGGCCGGCGCCGAACTGGTGATCGAGGAATGCCTGATCGGCGAAGAGGCGTCGTTCTTTGCGCTGTGCGACGGCGAGACCGCGGTGCCGCTCGCCTCGGCGCAGGACCACAAGCGCGTGGGTGACGGCGACCATGGCCCCAATACCGGCGGCATGGGCGCCTATTCGCCGGCGCCGGTGATGACGCCGGAAGTGACCCGCCGCACCATGGATGAGATCGTGCTGCCCACGGTGCGCGCCATGCAGGCGATGGGCGCGCCCTATAAAGGCGTGCTGTTCGCCGGCCTGATGATCACCGCCGAGGGACCAAAGCTGATCGAATACAATGCGCGTTTCGGCGATCCGGAAACCCAGGTGCTGATGCTGCGGCTGATGTCGGACCTCGTTCCCGCCATGCTTGCGGCCTGCGACGGCGTGCTCAGGAATTTCGATCTGCGCTGGTTTCCCGACGCCGCGCTCACCGTGGTGATGGCCGCCAAAGGTTATCCCGGCGACTATGCCAAGGGCTCGCCGATCGAAGGGCTGGCCGAGGCTGCGGCAATCGAGGGCGTGCAAATCTTTCATGCCGGCACCAAAGCAGACGGCGGCAAGATCGTCGCCAATGGCGGGCGCGTGCTCAATGTGTCGGCGCGCGGCCAGACCGTGGCGCAGGCGCAGACGCGCGCCTATCAGGCGGTCGACCGCATCCGCTGGCCGGACGGTTTCTGCCGCCGCGACATCGGTTTCCGCGCGGTGGAGCGCGAGCGGGCCGGGCGCTGACCAGGACGGAGACAGGCGCGCAATGAGCAAGAGCTTCGCCCTGGCGCTCGGCGGCGGCGGCGCGCGCGGGCTCGCCCATATCGCGGTGCTGGAGGCGCTCGACGAAATCGGCGTCAAGCCGGTTGCCATCGCCGGCACCTCGATCGGCGCGCTGGTCGGCGCAGCCTATTCCGCCGGAATGACCGGCAAGGAGATCCGCCGCCATACCGTCGCGCTGGCGCATGACCGCACCGAGGTGTTCCGCCGGCTGTTGCAGGCGCGCGTCGGCCGGCTGTCGCATCTGTTCACCCGCGGCTTTGGCGCCGCCACCTTGGTCGATGCGGAAAAATTTTGCGCGCAATTCCTGCCGGAACGGGTGCCGGCGGATTTTGCCGCGCTCGCCATTCCGCTGACGGTGATCGCCTCCGACCTGCACCGCCGCCGGCAGGTGGCGTTCACCTCCGGGCCGTTGCGTCCGGCGCTCGCCGCCTCGATCGCGCTGCCCACGGTGATGCGCCCGGTGGTGATCGACGGCCAGGTGCTGATCGACGGCGGCGCCACCAATCCGCTGCCGTTCGACCAGTTGCGCGACAGCGCGGACGTGGTGGTGGCGGTGGACATTTCCGGCGAGCCGACCGACGAGCGCAGCGACGTCCCCAACCCCTGGGAGTGCATGTTCAGCACCGTTCTGGTCATGGGCAGCGCCATCACCAACGAAAAGCTCAAGCACGGTGCGCCCGATCTGATGATCCGGCCGCGCGTGGGTGTGTTCCGTACGCTCGATTTCCTGCAGGCGAGCGCGATCCTGCGCGCCGCCGAGCCGGCCAAGAAGGAGATCAAGGAGAAGCTGGCGGCGCTGCTCGCGTGATGACGACGCGTCACCGCCGCGCGCGGAAGAAATCCTTCAGCAGCGCGGCGGCGTCGGCCTCGCCGATTCCGCCATAGACTTCCGGCCGGTGATGGCAGGTGGGCTGATCGAAAAACCGCCCACCGTTCTCCACCGCGCCGCCCTTGGGATCGGCGGCGCCGTAGTAGAGCCGGCGGATGCGGGCGAACGAGATCGCCGCCGCGCACATGGCGCAGGGTTCCAGCGTCACATAGAGGTCGCAATCGGTCAGCCGCTCGCTGCCCAGCGCCGCCGCCGCCCGGCGGATCGCGATCAGTTCGCAATGCGCGGTCGGATCCCGATCGGCCAGCGTGCGGTTGCCGGCCTGCGCGATCACCTGGCCGTCGCGCACGATGGCGCAGCCGACCGGCACTTCGCCGGCGGCCTGGGCGGCGCGCGCCTCGGCCAGCGCGCTATCCATGAAAGAAGGCTGCGGCATTCACGTTCCTGTCGTTTCCCGGGATCACACCCGCATCCGGGACACGCGTCAGCGGTTCTGCTATCAGGCCCCAATGACAGCCCGCAAGAGCAATGCAAACGAACAGACGCCCGGCGAGCGCATCGCCAAGGTGATGGCGCGCGCCGGCCTGTGCTCGCGCCGCGAGGCGGAAACATGGATCGCCGCCGGGCGGGTCGCGGTCAACGGTGCGGTGATTAACTCGCCGGCGCTCAATGTCGCCGCCGGCGATCGGGTCGTGGTGGACGGCAAGCCATTGCCGCAGCGCGAGCGCACGCGCCTGTTCCTCTACCACAAGCCGCGTGGGCTGGTGACCACCCATGCCGATCCGCAAGGCCGCCCGACCATCTTCGCCGCGCTGCCCAAGAGCCTGCCGCGCCTGCTCAGCGTCGGCCGGCTCGACATGAACACCGAAGGCCTGCTGCTGCTGACCAATGACGGCGGGCTGGCGCGGGTGCTGGAATTGCCGGCCACCGGCTGGATGCGCCGCTATCGCGTGCGCGCCCACGGCCGCGTCACCCAGGAGCGGCTCGACAGCTTGCGCCGGGGCATCACGCTCGACGGCATCCGCTATGGGCCGATCGAGGCCCGCCTCGACCGCGAGCAGGGCGCCAATATCTGGGTCACCTTTGCCATGCGCGAGGGCAAGAACCGCGAGGTCAAGAACGTGCTCGGGCATCTCGGCCTGGCGGTCAATCGCCTGATCCGGGTGTCGTTCGGCCCGTTCCAGCTCGGCGAACTGGCCGACGGCGCGGTCGAGGAGGTGAAGACGCGGGTGCTGCGCGAGCAGCTGGGCGAGAAGCTGGCGGCGTCGGCGGCGCTCGATTTCTCGGCGCCGATGGCGGCGCTCCCTCCCCTGCAAGGGGAGGGTGCCTCCGAGCGTAGCAAAGCGAAGCGAGGAGCCGGGTGGGGTGAGCAACGATCATCGCCGCCGAAGACTCCCACCCGGCCGCGTGCTTCGCCCGCGGCCACCCTCCCGAAAAAGGGGAGGGATAAAAAGAAATCGCGCCGCGACGCTGAGCGTTTTGGCGAGCCGGAGCTCGCTCGCCGCGAAAAGCGCCGACGCAAATGGCGGCCGCCCGTCGGCAAGGGCGGCGAGCACTGATGCGCATCGTCGGCGGACGCCTGCGCGGACGCACGCTCGCCGCGCCGAAGTCGCAGGCGGTGCGGCCGACGTCGGACCGGCTGCGCGAGACACTGTTCAACATCCTCGCCCATGCCTATGGCGATCCGGTCACCGGCGCGCGCGTGCTCGACCTGTTCGCCGGCACCGGCGCGCTCGGGCTGGAAGCGATGTCGCGCGGCGCGGCCTATGCGCTGTTTGTCGAGCAAGGCGCCGAGGCGCGCGCGCTCATTCGCGAAAATGTCGAAGCGCTGGGCTTAGGCGGCATCACCCGCATCTTCCGCCGCGACGCCGGCAAGCTCGGCCCGGCGCATCCGGTCGAACCGTTCTCTTTGATCTTTCTCGATCCACCCTATGGCCAGGGCCTGGGGGAAAAAGCGCTCACTTCGGCACGCGCCGGCGGCTGGCTCGCGCCCGAGGCGCTGGCCGTGGTGGAGGAATCCGTTGCTGCCGCCTTCAAGCCGCCGGACGGTTTCCAAGAGATCGAGCGTCGCGCTTACGGCGAGACTGAGCTGGTCATATTACACGGGCCAGCTTGAACGTACCGCTAAAGCGCGGAAGCGTTCTGGTTGAACGGATCAACTCAGCTACCGCTGATAGCCGATCTAAGTCTTCTTGCGGCTACCCGCCGGCGGCTCAGCCGGCGAGGCTTTTGCGCGGCGATCCTCGCCCGACCGGCGATCCTCGGCGGACCGCCGCTCTCCCAAAGCCCGCTTTTCCTCTTCGCTGCGTGTGTCCTTGCCGCTCCGGCGATCCTTGCCCGCGCGCCGGCCGACACCTGTCCGCTTGTCGTCCATCGATGCGTCTCCGCGTTGAGCCGAAAAGGCGCCAACCGGGTACTCCCCTTGTTAACGCCGCAATCGCATTTTGGTCCAACCTTGGCTGAAATTTTCGACGCGAGGGCTCAACGCCGGGGGAAGTCTCCGGCAATCACGGCCACCCGACTATGTCGAGTGGAGGATCAGCAACATCGAGCGGGTCCTCTATTGGGGGAGGGGCGCTATTGCGGCGTTATGCCGGCGGCCTTGACGACCTCCGGCCATCGCTTCAGCTCGCTCTTGATGAAGGCGTCGAACTCCTGCGGCGTGCCGCCAACGATGTCGGCTGCCTGCGGTCCCGTGATGGCCGTGCGCACCGCCGGCAGCTGCAAAACTTGGTTGAAGATACCGTTGATGCGCGCGACCAGCGCCGGATCCATGCCGGCGGGCCCGACGATGCCGTGCCAGACGCTGACGTCGAAGCCGGGGATCGTCTTGCCGACCGGCGGCGTGTCCGGGAGTTGCGGCATCGGCCGCATCGCGGCGCCCGCCAGCGCGCGAACCTTGCCTTCCTTGATTTGGCCCAGCGCGGTCGAGACCGTGATGATCGCGGTGTCGGCATCGTCGCGCAGCAGCGCAGTCAGCATTTCCGCACCCGAACGATAGACGAGGTTGACTTGGTCGATGCCGGCCTGGCTGTTGAGATAGGCCATGAACAGATGCGTCCAATTGCCCATCCCGGCCGAGGAGTAGTTGAACTTGCCCGGCTGCTGTTTTGCCGCGGCGACGAATTCGGCCAGCGTCTTATAGGGCAGTGTCGGCCGGATCAGCACGACCGCCGGCAAATTGGCCGCATGGATGATCGGCGTAAAGGCGGTATGGGGATCGTAGGACAGTTTGGCGAGCGTGTGCGATACGGCGTTGGGCCCCACCTCGGCGAGGAACAGCGTATAGCCGTCCGGCTTCTCGCGCGTCACGGCGGTCGCGGCGATAGTGCCACCGGCTCCGGGCCGATTCTCCACGATCAGCGGCTGCCCGTTGGCGAATTGCGCAAAGCCGTTCGCCAGGTTGCGCGACAGCGTATCGGCCGCGCCGCCCGCGCCGACCGTCACCAGCAGCCGAACCGGTCGGTCGGGCCATTGCGCTGCCGATTGGGGAAAGGCGGGGACGGCGGCGAACGCGGCGCCCGCTAGGACGGCGATCCCGATGACGTGGCGCACAAGGACGTGGCGCACAAGGACGTGGCGCACAAGGACGTGGCGCACAAGGCTGGCGAATGGCATGGTAATTCCCCCTAGGTGCCAAAGCCTAACAAGCGGGGGCAGCAGGCGCAACCGCGGTCGCCGCCGTCAAGCCGCCCGAAGGTTTCGAAGAGATCGAGCGTCGCGCTTACGGCGAGACCGACCTGGTCATATTACGCGAGCCCGCTTGAACGTTCCGATAAGGCTCCGAGATGGACGCGTCTACGGCACCTTCTGCTGCTTTAGTTTTGCTCCGGACCGTTCGCTCAACGAGCGAGACCTGCAGATGATGCGCGCTTTCGCAGAGCTCTCTGCTTACGAGATTGACCGCGATCTGGAAACGGTCCGACTGCATGATGAGAAACTGGTGCGCGTCAAAAGCGTGCTGGAACAGGGCCGGCTTTCGATGGTCTACTAACCGATCTATCGGATTGATGACCTTAGAATCGTCGGCATGGAGTGTCTGGCCCGATTTTTTGCATTGCCCTATCGGACGCCAAATCTGTGGTTCTTGGAAGCGACCGAGATCGAGTTAGGCACCGAATTGGAACTGGCCGCAATGCACATGGCGCTTGCTGCGCAACCTTCTCTGCAAGAGGACATCTATGTGGCGGCCGACGTCGTCGTGCCCTGGCAGCAGCCCTCCTGGGATTCGCCCGCGAGACAGGCAGCCAGATCATCGCCGAAGGCGTCGAAACGGCTTCAGAACTCAAGGCTTCACGGGCGCTAGGGGTCAATAATGCTCAGGGCTATTTCCTGGCGCGGCCGATGCCACTCGCCAGCGCAGTTACCTTCCTTCAGCAGGACGCTGCCGCGAACACAAGCTATCGATCCGAACGAGCCAGGGCCAGAGGCGGCGGTCCGGATCGGCGGGGACTCGAATGGCGGTTGGCCCGTCCTATTTGCTGGCGAACCATTTATCGTACAGCTGCTGATACGTGCCGTCCTCGCGCAGGGCGAGCAACGCCTGGTTCACTTGCTTGCGTAATGGGCTGGCCGGCTGAAATACGATGCCGTAGTCTTCCTTGCGGAAGAGCGATCCAACCATGTGCACGCGGCCCTTGGCATTTGCCGCGTAGTATTGAAGCACTGGCGCATCAAAGACGACCGCGTCCACGTCATTATTCAATAGAGCGTCAAACGCTTCGTCGATCCGCGTAACCTCCTGGACCTGTGCCTTTAGCTCACGAAGGAAAGCAGCGGCAGTGCTCCCGCCTGTCGTGGCAACTCGCCTGCCTTGCAGGTCGTCCGGCCCGTTGATGGTTCCCTGAATTTGCTGGACGGTCAACGTGGCCGCGAGCTGAGCAGTATAAAACGCAACGAAGACGACACCCGTAAACATCCAAAGAACCGCAATCACGCGCGCCAGCCATTGACGCGGCATCTGCTCCCCTTGTGTCGCCAGCGTCCCGGCTGCCCAGAACATCGCGTGAAAAATGCCAGGTATGTAGTTTTTGGTTGGAACGAGGCCATCCTTATCTCCGCGCTCAAGCAGCCATACCAGATGAGCTGGAACAAGAATCAGCAACAGGGCGATGCCGAGCCAGACCAGGATTGCTTTCGAAAACAACAGACCGAGTACGTCCCATAGCGGATTCGAACCAGATTCCTGACCTTTGCCCCGCACCATGATTTGCAGACCGGCATTCAACATGGGTTGCGAAAAATCGAACTCCTTCTCGCGGGCGGCTGTTATGGAAATAGCTGAAATGCCGACCTCGGCCTTCCCGGAGCGAACCTCCTCCAAGAGGGCGCGCACGTCAGGCGCGACTTGGTAGCTCGTCTTCATTTGCAATCGCTCAGCGATCTTGTTCCAAAGATCGATGCTGAATCCGCTCAGTTGACCCTGTTGTTGCACAACGAGCGGCGGTAAGACGCGCGTCACGACGCGCAGCTCCTGTGTCCCGGTCTGCGCTTGCGCTGTAGAAATCGATAAGATCGCCGTCAGTGATAGCGCTGCGGCGAGCCAGCGAACTGCAGTCAGCATAGTGGCCTTCCCCTTCGTCTGTCGCCCGCTGCATTATGCGAGTGTGCATCAAGTTTGCAGAGCCGGGAGACGCCATTGTGACACTTACTCACGACATTTCGGTCAGGCCGCAGGTGTACTCGCGGACGACAGCGGTCACAGGTCTGAAATTGTGCCCGACTCGGACTCGGCTTAACCCGCGCCTTGCGTCCGCAAAGGGTGCCAAAGCGGACATTGATCAAGCCCCACAGATCAGCCTCCATTCATGAGCACATGTCCTATCGCCTTCCAAACAACCGCTCGATGTCGCTGAGCTTGAGCTCGACATAAGTCGGCCTTCCGTGATTGCACTGGCCGGAATTGGGTGTCGCCTCCATCTCACGAAGGAGCGCGTTCATTTCCTCGGGCTTGAGGCGGCGGCCGGCGCGCACCGAGCCGTAACAGGCCATGGTGGCGGCGACATGCATCAGCCGGCGCTCGAGCGGCAGTGCCTCGTCCCACTCCGCCAAGTGCTCGGCGAGGTCGCGCAGCAGCGCCTTGGCGTCGATCTCACCTAGGAGCGACGGCGTCTCGCGCACCGCCACCGCGCCCGGCCCGAACGGCTCGATCATGAGCCCATAGCGCGCCAATTCGTCCGCGCGCGCGAGCAGGCGCTCGACATCGGCCTCATCGAGCTCGACGATTTCCGGGATCAGCAGAATCTGCCGCGCGACGCCGGATTTCTCCAGCGCCGCTTTCATGCGCTCATAGACGATGCGCTCATGGGCGGCGTGCTGGTCGACAATGACCAACCCGCCGCGCGTTTGCGCCACGACATAAGTCTCGTGCACCTGCGCGCGGGCGGCGCCGAGCGGACGGTCGAGCTGATCGGCAGCAGGTTCGGTGATCTCCACGCGCGCGTCGGCCGACGGCGCGCCCACATCGAACGCCGCCTGCGCCGCCTCGGCAAAGCCGAGCGCAGTATTGCCGCGCAGCGGCGCCGGAAAGCCGCGCGGATCCGGCCGCGCCGGCGAACGCCGCCAATCCCAGCCGCGCCGCAGCGTGCCGGCGGGACGGAAGGCGGCGATGGCAGCGCTGCCGCCGGTCGAGGCCGCGCGCTGGCCCTCGCGGCCGAGCGCCTCCAGCAAAGCGCGGATCAACAGGCTGCGCACCAGGCCGGGATCGCGGAAGCGCACTTCGGCCTTAGCCGGATGCACGTTGACGTCGACCTCGCGCACATCGACGGTGACGAACAGCGCCACCAGCGGATGGCGGTCGCGCGGCAGATAATCCGCATAGGCACCGCGCACCACGCCGATCAAGAGCTTGTCACGCACCGGGCGGCCGTTGACGAACAGATATTGCCCGAGCGCATTGGCGCGGGTGAGCGTCGGCAGCGCGGCGAAGCCCTCGATCGCAAGCCCGTCGCGGCCGCCGCGCACCTCGACCGCATTGGCGCGGAATTCCGCACCCAGCACGTCGGCGAGCCGTGCCAGCCGGCCGGCGGAGCCGGGGAGCGCGGCGGCCCAGGTGACCGGCGCGCGCTCCTCACCAGCGAGCGTGAAGGCGACATCGGGCCGGCTCATGGCCAGACGGCGCACCACTTCGCGGATGGCTTCCGCTTCGGTGCGGTCGGTCTTGAGGAACTTCAGCCGCGCCGGCGTCGCATAGAACAGGTCGCGCACCTCGACGCGGGTGCCTTCACCAAGCGCGGCCGGCTTGACCGCGGATTTATGCCCGCCTTCGACCGCGATCGCCCAGGCATGCGGCTCGCCGGCGTGGCGTGTGGTGATCGAGAGCCGCGCCACGGCGCCGATCGAGGGCAGCGCCTCGCCGCGGAAGCCGAGCGTGCGGATGTCGAGCAGGTCGTCGCCGCTGAGCTTCGAAGTGGCGTGGCGGTCGACCGCGAGCGCAAGATCGGCTCGGGTCATGCCGGCGCCGTCGTCGCTGACGCGGATCAGGCGCCGGCCGCCGCCGTCGCTCAGCACCTCGATACGGGTGGCGCCGGCATCGAGCGCGTTTTCGACCAGTTCCTTGACGACGCTGGCCGGACGCTCGACCACTTCGCCGGCGGCGATGCGATTGACGACGGCCTCGGACAGCTGGCGGACGGGCATGGTTTTTCCACGATTCGGAACGTGCGACTCTATCGGTGCATCTGGGCAGCGGCGAGGTCGTTGCCCCCGGTTAGCCCCATAATCCCGCTAGCAAGGTGGCACACTGTCGTTCAAAACTGTGGCCATCTGATTGTCCACGGAAAGCCGCTGGAATATGGCCGACCTGTCGATCTATGGCGGCCTGTTCCTCAGCGCCTTCCTGGCCGCAACCGTGCTGCCGGTGTCTTCGGAAGCGGTGCTCGCCGGCCTGCTGGCGACCAGGGCCGGCGATCCACTGGCCTTATTGCTGGTTGCCACCGTCGGAAACACGTTGGGTTCGGTGGTCAACTGGCTGCTGGGCCGGGGCATCGCCCGGTTCCGCGAGCGGCCGTGGTTTCCCGTCAGCCCGCAGCGCTATGACGCCGCCAGCCGGCTATTCGCGCGCTACGGCCTGTGGTCGCTGCTGTTCGCCTGGCTGCCGGTCGTCGGCGATGCGCTGACCCTGGTGGCCGGCGCGTTGCGCGTGCGGTTCCTGCCGTTCGTCGTGCTGGTCGCAATCGGCAAGGCCGCGCGCTACGCCATGATCCTGTTCGGCTTTGCCTGGTGGTCGATGGCGTGAGCGCGGCCGGCGCCCTGCAGGTCTGAGCAAGAGTTTCAATCGGCCTCATGGTGAGGAGCTTCGCCATAGCAGGCGTAGCCGCGTAAACTTGGCTGCGTGCGAAGCGTCTCGAACCATGGAGGCCGCCTCATCCTTCGAGACGGCTGCTGCGCAGCCTCCTCAGGATGAGGCGGTTGCAATGGCCTACTCGGCCACCGCCTTGGCGCGCGCCACCACCTCCGGCGGCGAGGCATAGACGCGGTCGAGCAGGGCATGAATGGCTTGCCCGCCCACATGCTGCACCTCGATCCCCATCTTTTCCGCTTCCGCCAGGAATTGCGGATCCTTCAAGGTCTTTTCAAACGCATCGCGTAGCGCTTTCACGCGCTCCGCCGGCACGCCGGGCGGCGCGAAAAAGGGTCGACCCATCTCCTGAGGAGCGAAGAGAAATTCGAACACCTTGCGATCTTCCGGCGTCTTGGCTTGGTCGATCAGCGCCGGCACCTGCGGAATGTCGGGATGTTTTTCCATCGACATCTGGAACAGCAGGTTGATCTTGCGGTCGCGCAGCCAGTCGGCCTTGCGCAGTTTCACGAAGGTCCAGCCGATGCCGCAAAATCCCTGCAGCTCGCCGCGCTCCATCGCCAGCAGGATTTCCGAGCTACCCTGATAGCCCAGCACGATCTTGAATTTGGTGCCGACCATTTTGTTGGCGGCCTTCGGGAACACGACTTCGGTGGCGTCCGCGCCGGTGCCGCCGACCGCAAGTTCGGTGGTCATCGCATCTTGCAAGGTCTTGACCGGCGCCGTGTGCCAGGAAATGCAGGTGGTGTATTCGACATTTGCGGTGCCGATCCAGTTGAACTTCTGCGCATCGAACTTGGCATTCTTGTTGCCCAGCAGTGGCTCGATGGCGATAGCGCGGCCGGTGATCGCGAACACCGTGCCGTCACGCGCCGCCGTGTTGTAGATGGCGTTGGCGGCGACCATGCCGCCGGCGCCGGGCACGTGCTGGACGATGAAATTGGGGGCGCCCGGCAGATGCCGGCCCATGTGGCGTGCGACCGCCTGGGCATAGAGGCTCGAACTGCCGCCTGGTGAAAAGCCCACCAGGATGCTGACCTGTTTGCCTTTGTAGAAGTCGGCGACCGATTGCTGGGCGGAAGCGGCGAGCGGGAACAGGCAAACGGCCACGCACGCCATCCACAGCTTGGGACCAATTCCGTTGCGCATGATGTCCTCTCGGCTTGTCGGGCAGCATAGCCGCGAAAAGGCCGTAACGGGAGGCGGGTAAGTCGCGCACTCAGGATGATACGAGTGACTAATCATCCGCGCCGGTGCGGCGCCAGCCTTTGACCGCGGCGCGGCGCTTCTTGCTTTCGATCCGCCGCTCGCGCGAGGCCCTGGTCGGCTTGGTCCGCCGGCGCTTTATAGGCACCACGGCCGCCTGCCGGATCAACTCGATCAACCGGTCGAGCGCGTCCTGCCGGTTGCGCTCCTGGGTGCGGTGGCGCTGGGCGGTGATCACCAACACGCCCTCGCGGGTCAGCCGCTTGCCGGAGAGCCGTTCCAGCCGCAGGCGCACGCCGTCCGCGAGCGACGGCGAGTGGCGCACGTCGAAGCGCAACTGCACCGCGGTGGAGAGCTTGTTGACGTTCTGCCCGCCGGGGCCGGAGGCGCGGATGAACCGTTCCTTGAGCTCCTGCTCGCCGATGCTGATGCTGTCAGTGACGCGGATCATGATGACCGTCCGCCGTTCGTCTCGCGTTATGTGCCAGCGTCTTTCAGATATTTCTTTGCCAGCAACTTGCCCTCTTCGACCGCCGGCTGGTCGAACGGGTCGACGCCCATCAGGCGCGCCGCAATGATGGTCTCCAGCATAGAGTGCATCAGCAGTTCGCCAAGGCTGCGCTCGTCGAGCCGCTCGACGTGGATGGTGCGCACCGGCCGGCCGTTCTTCGCCAAAGTGTCGGCGGTGGCGCGCCCCTGGGCGGCGACCAGGTCGCCGATGGTCTTGCCGGCGAAATCCGGCTCGCCGGCGAGCCTGGCGAGATCGGCGGCGATGCGCGGGCCCTGTCCTTGCACGCCCACGGTGACGATGGTGAACAGCTTGTCGGACGGACCAGCGATGAAAAGCTGCAGCTGGCTGTGCTGATCGACCGGCCCGAGCGCGGCGAGCGGCGTGGTGCCCTTGCCGTCCTTGCCGAGACTTTCGGCCCAGAGCTGCACATACCAGCGGGTGAAGCGTTCCAGCCGGTCGGCATAGGCCAGCATCACCGTGATCGGCTTACCTTGCGCCAGCGCGACCGAGAGTGCGGCGCCCACGGCGGGGGGGACTTCGGCGGGCAAGCACTTGTCGAGCACCGGCCCGAGCGCCGCGGCGGCGCCGTCGCGAACGGCGCCGATGTCGAGGCCGAGCAGCGCCGCCGGCAGCAATCCGACATTGGTCAATACGGAAAACCGCCCGCCGACGCCCGGATCGTGGTCGAGCATCGGCACCTTGTATGTCTCGAATAGCGCGCGCAATCCGCTACGCTTGCCGGTCGTGGCTTCGGTGACGCCGAGGAACAGCTCGGGGATCCGTGCCGCCAGTCCGGCGTCCATGACGGCGGCGAGGGCGGCGGTGGTTTGCATCAGGGTCTCGCCAGTGCCGCCGGATTTGGAGATCGCGACAAAGCGCGTGGTCTTAAGCGGCAACTTGTCGAGCAGGATGCCGTAGGTCTGCGGATCGAGATTGTCGATGAAGTGCAGGCGCGGATCCTCGCGCAGCGCCGCGACGCCCGGCACGGCATGTCCGGCAAGCTGAGCGAGCGTCTGTCCGCCCAGGCTCGATCCGCCGGTGCCGAGGATAACCACGTCGGTCGCGCCCACGCGCAGGCGCTGCGCGGTATCGGAAATCTCCGCCAGGTCGCGACGCTCTGCCGGCAGCTGCAGCAATCGCAAGCCGCCATCGGCATGGCGCGCCCGCAGCCAGACGAGCGCTTCCTCGGAGCGCTTTAGGTGATCGCTTAGCGCGGCTTGCGAAACGCCGCCGGCGCCGACGCGCTCGGCCCGGGCATTGTCAATGGATTGCAGCAATGACATCGGGCGTCCCTGGGGCGTCCCCGCCGGCCGTGGCCTAGTGTGGCGGTTCAGAAGTTCCCCATTGCTTGCGGCCGGGTCGGGAGGGAACTTCTGAACCAAAGCCACCCTAGCAACGCTATGATTGCTAGTGTCCCTTTGAATCCGAAGTTCGCAAAAGTGCTCGCAGCAGGGGTGTGTGAACTTCGGATTCGTGACACTAGCCGGTGCGCCGCGCACTTTCGACGAGTCGCGGCCGTATCACAACACGGATTTGACTGCGCGAAGCTGGCTGAAGCGACCTGATCAGTCGCCTCAGCCGCCTTCTTTCGGCGCGACGCCCTGTGGACGGCCCACCACGGTCACCAGCAGACCGCCATCGAGCAGGCGCTTGGCCACTCGCTTGGCATCCTCCAGCGTCACCGCATCGATCAGGCCGGCGCGCCGATCGATATAGTCGATGCCGAGATTGTCGAGCTGAAGCTGCACGAGCTGAGAGGCGATCCGGCCGGAAGTGTCGAGACCGAGCACATAGGAAGCCTTGAGAAAGGCCTTGGCCTCGGCCAGCTCTTCCGCGGTCGGGCCGTCCGCGGCGAAGCGCCGGATCTCTGCCTCGATGATGTCGATGGTCTCGCCGGTGCGGTCGGCGCGCGTTGCGGTGCTGCCGTACAGGACCGCGGCGTGATTGTACCAGACCAGGCTCTCGGAGATTCCGTAGGCCAGCCCGCGTTTCTCGCGCACCTCGGTGTAGAGCCGCGAAGAAAACGAGCCGCCGCCAAGAATATGATTGACCACATAGCCGGCGAGGAAATCCGGGTCGCTGCGCGCAAACCCCTGGCTGCCGTAGATCACCACCGCCTGCGGCACGTCGAGCGGCACGACAATTCGCCGGCCGAGGCCCGCCGGCTTGGCGTAGGCCACGCTTTGCAGCTCCGGCTTGGCCGGAAGCGAGCCGAAGACATGATCGAGCAACCGCTTGGCATCCTCGACGGTAATGTCGCCGACAATGGCGATCTTCAGCTGCTCGCGGGCCAGCGTGCGCCGGGTGACGGATTTGATATCGTCGGCGGTGATGCGGGGAAGCGAGTCCACGCTGCCGTTGACGGGCTGTCCGTAGGGATGATCGGGGAACGCGGTTTCCCACCACCGGCGGCTGGCAATGTCATTGGGATTGGTGGTGTCGCGCCGCAGCCGTGACAGCGTTTGCGCGCGCACGCGTTCGATCGCGTCGGCGTCGAAGCGCGGCGCGGTGAGCGCCAGCCGCAAATAGTCGAACGCCTCGTCGCGATTGTCCTTGAGTGTGCGCATCGTGCCGTAGACGTAGTCGCGGCCGGCCCGGAAGCTCAGCTCGATCGCCTTGTTTTCCAGGCGTTCCTGGAAGGTCTTGGCATCGAGTTCGCCGGCGCCTTCGTCCAGCAGGTTGGCCGCCATGGCGGCGACGCCGGGCTTGCCTTTCGGGTCCTGATTGGCGCCACCGACGAACGCGAATTCGATAGCGATGAGAGGCACCGCCGGCTCGCGGACGAGCCAAGCCTCGATCCCGCCCGCACTCACCACGCGCTCGATCTTGGTCGCATGGGCGGAAGGCGCGGCGAGCGGCAACAGCGCGACGGCAAACAGGGCCGCCGCTGCCGCGCGGCGAAGGCACCAGGTGAAGGCCACGGTTGCCATGGTCACGAACGCTTCTCCTCGGGCCGCGTGTCCTTCACGAGATAGCCGGTGACGGATCGGCGCCTGTCCAGCCAATTGCGCGCAGCGTCGCGCACCGAATCCGCGGTGACGTTGCGGATACGGTCGGGCCAAGTCCGCACCTGCTCGACCGTCAGGCCGGTGGTCAGCGACGCGCCATACCAGCGCGCCAGCGCGGATTGGCTGTCCTGCGCGTAGACCGCCTCGGCAATCAAGCGGTTCTTCGACCGTTCCAGCTCCTCGGTGGTGACACCCTTGGCGATGACATCGGCGATCACGGTTTCGATGGCCTCTTCAAGCTGCGGCAGCGTCGTTGCGCCCTTCGGCGTTCCGTAGACGGTCATGCGCGTCTGGTCGAGCGCTACTCCGGAATAGCGGGCGCCCGCATTCACCGCGATATCCTGCTCAACGACCAGCCGGCGATAGAGCCGGCTGCTGGAGCCGCCACCAAGGATGTGCGACAGCACATCCAGCGCCTCGCTCTCGCCGGGACGCCCCGATGCGATGGAGGGAGCGAGATAAAACCGCTGCAGGCTCGGCTGCGTGACCCGCGGATCGGCAAGCGTCACGGTGCGCGGCGCCTGTTGCGGCGGCTCCTGGGTACGCATGCGCGGCGGCACTTCGGTTCGCCGCGCGACCTTGCCGTAGGTTTCCTCCGCCAAGGTCTTCACCTCGGCGGCGGTGACGTCGCCGGCCACGATCAGGATGGCATTGTTGGGCGTATAGAAGCGTTGGTAGAACGCGAGCGCGTCGGCGCGATCGAGCGTTTCGATCTCGTGCCGCCATCCGATGATCGGCCTGCCATAGGGATGGTTGAGATAGAGCGCGGCATCCATCTGCTCTTCCAGGCGCGCCGCCGGATTGTTTTCGACCCGCGTATTGCGCTCTTCCAGGATCACCTGCAGCTCGGGCTTCACCACCTCGTCGGTGAGCACCAGTCCGGTCATGCGGTCGGCTTCGAACGCCATCAAGGTCTTCAACTGGTCGCGCGCCACGCGTTGGAAATATCCGGTGTAGTCGCTGGCGGTGAATGCGTTCTCCCGCCCGCCCAGTCGTGCGACGGTCTGCGAGAACAATCCGGGCGGATTGTTCTTGGTGCCCTTGAACATCAAATGTTCGAGGAAATGCGCCAGTCCCGACTTGCCGGGAGTCTCGTCGGCGGCGCCGACCTTGTACCACACCATATGGGTGACCACCGGGGTGCGGTGGTCGGGAATCACCACCACTTCGAGGCCATTAGCGAGGGTGAAGTGCGCAACGTTCGGGCCGGGCGCGCTGTCGCTGCGGTGCAGCCCGCCGAACAGTGCGGCGGCCATCACCGCGGCGGCGATCGTAACGGGCTTGAGCAGACGCGGCACCACGGCCTCCTTGCATGTTCTAGACCATGATCCGATTCAATCGGAGCGGATCAATGGTCTAGCTTATTGCTTGAGCACTATTTCCGAAAACCGGTTCCCACTTTTCGGGATCATGCTCTTATTCTTGAGCATGATCTTTATCCGAAAACCGGTTCCCACTTTTCGGGATCATGCTCTAACGGCCCGCCGGCTGAACCCGCAGGCCGGCGCGGCGCTGGAACGAGGTCAAATCAGAGACGGACGACTGCGGCTATTGCGGCACCTGATCCGTGCGCGCCGCCGCCGGGAGGGGGTCGGCCCGCTTAGTGACGCCGTAGGGTTGCGCCGGGGATGGGGTCTGATAACCGCCCGGAGGTGCGGTCAAACTCGTGCGCGGCGGTTCCGCGACGAAGGTGCCGACCTCTTCTCTCTGGCCTCCGAATCCAAATCCCTTCCAGGAAAACATGCCGCCAAAATAGCCAAGCTCGGAGGGCGACAGCGTATCCTTGGTCGACGGGTCACTGGGTTGTCCGGTATTGCCGGCGGCCGCATTGCGCCCGCGCTCCAGCTCGGCGGACGATAGATTTTTCAACGCCTCGTCGGGATCGTAGCCGACGTTCTTCTGTCGCTTGGCTGCGGCCGCCGTACGGCGCTTGACGTCCGGATCGGCCGGCCAGGCCGGATTCTTGGCCGCGTTGGCGGTCTGCGGCGGAGGCAGGTTCCGGCTCGGCGGCAACACCAGCGGCGAGCGCTCGCGATAATCGATTTCCCGCTCGTAACCGCTGCGAAGCCCGAGATTGCTAAGAAAGTCGCCGAGCAGCCGCTGGTCCAAATTCCAAATGCTGTCCGCTTCTTCGGAATCGTCTTGGGCGCGCGCGCTGGTTCCCGCGCAGACGGCCACGAGGGCAAGCCCCAATAGCCCAGCCCATGCGGTACGCTTGAAAAGGCTCACCCGACAAAACTCGGTCATCCTGGATCCCCTCGAAACCGCAGCCGCGCATTTTGGCGCAACCCCAAGCCGGACCAGCATTATTGCCCGGATCGGGGCGGTTTTACGGCACTCAGGGAGTCATACAAGAGTCCGAGGACCCCGGCAACGATGGCCGCATCGGCGAGGTTAAAAACATACCACTGATAGCTGGTGGCGCCCCAAGTGACGTGAAACAGGGCGAAATCCGCCACCGCCCCATAGGCCAGCCGGTCGACCGCGTTGCCAACCGCCCCGCCGATGACCAGCCCGAGCGACAGCGCCGTCAGCCGCGAATCCGTGCGGGCCAGCCAGATCCACAGCAGCGCCACCGCGATCACGGTGAGCGCGACCAGGGCCCATTGGCCGAGCGGCCCGTCCTGCTGGAACAGGCCGTAGCTGATGCCCCGGTTCCAGATCAGCACCAGATCGAGAAACGGCGTGACCGACACCACCCCGCGGGCGCCGAGATCGAAAGCAAACAGCAGCCAGAGCTTCGACGCCTGGTCGAGCGCGGCAGTTACCGCCGCCATCCAGAGGCCGAAACGGGTGAGCGGGCCGAATGTCAGGGATACCGGCCGGTCTGCGTCAGCGATCATTCAACGTGCTTTCGCAATAAGCGTCACGGGATCACTCCGCCGCTTTGCGCATGGTTTCCCATTCGCGCAGCGCCTTGGCATCGCGGAGCGACACGTCGGGATAGCCGGGGTCGGAGCCGACGCTCGGCAGGATTTTCCACGAGCGCGCGCATTTCCTGCCCTCGGCCAAGCGCACCGCGACAGCCACACCCTTGACGTCGTCGAGCCGGAACGCGTCCGCCGGACCGGGGCCCTCCACCAGGGTCGCGGACGAGGTGATGGATATTTCGGCGAGATCGATATCGACCAGCGCGACGAACAGGTCCGGATCGGACACATAGACGATGGGCGCGGCCTCCAGCGAGGAGCCGATACGCTTTGCCGCCCGTTCGATTTCGAGCGCCCCGGTCACCACCCGGCGAACCTGACGCACCTTGCGCCATTTTTCCGCCAAGGCGTCGTCGCGCCAGCAGGCCGGGACCTCCGGGAAGTGCTCGAAATGCACCGACCCGTCCGTCGATGGACGCCGCAACAGCCAAGCCTCCTCGGCGGTGAACGGCAGCATGGGCGCAAGCCAGGTCACGGTGGCGCGGAACAGATGGTCGATCACGGTCAGCGAAGCCTTGCGCGTGGCCGAGGAGATCGGGTCGCAATACAGCGCATCCTTGCGGATGTCGAAGTAGAAAGCCGACAGTTCGGCGGTCATGAACGCGCTGAGCACGGCAAAAATGCGCTTGTAGTCAAAGTCGGCATAGGCCTGCCGGATGACGCCGTTGAGCTCGACCAGCCGATGCAGCATGAGCCGCTCGAGCTCCGGCATTTTCGCCGGATCGATGCGATCCTCATCGTGAAAGTGCGCCAGCGAGCCGAGCATCCAGCGGATGGTGTTGCGCAGCTTGCGGTAGGTATCGACCGTGGTCTTGAGGATTTCCGGTCCGATGCGCAAGTCGTCGGCATAGTCGGTGGCGCACACCCACATGCGCAGAATGTCGGCGCCCGATTGCTTGATGACGTCTTGCGGCGCCACCGTGTTGCCAAGCGACTTGGCCATCTTGCGTCCGTGCTCGTCGAGCACGAAACCATGCGTCAGCACCACGTCGAAAGGCGCCGCCCCGCGGGTGCCGCAGGATTCCAGCAGTGACGACTGGAACCAGCCGCGGTGCTGGTCGGAGCCTTCCAGATACATCACGGTGTCGGGGCCGCCGTTCTGCTTGCGGCGCGGCATGAGGTCGTCGCGCGCTTCGAGCGTGAAGGCATGGGTCGAGCCGGAATCGAACCAGACGTCGAGAATGTCGTCGATCTTGCGCCATTCGGCGGGATCGTAGTCGGGATTCAGAAAGCGGGCGGCGGCGCCGTCGGCGTACCAGGCATCGGAGCCCTCCTGCTCGAATGCGTCGGCAACGCGCCGATTGACGCGCTCGTCCTTGAGGATATCCACCGCGCCGTCGCCTGCCTCGCGCACGAAGACGGTGATCGGAACGCCCCAGGCGCGCTGGCGCGAGATCACCCAATCCGGCCGGCCCTCGACCATGCCGGTGATGCGGTTCTCGCCTTGCGGCGGCACCCAGCGGGTGACCTTGATGGCCTGCAGCGCGCGGCCGCGCAACGTGTCGGCCGGCTTGGCCACGCCGCGCGCGTCGGCGATCGGCTTGTCCATGGCGATGAACCATTGCGGAGTGTTGCGGAAGATCACCGGCTTCTTGGAGCGCCAGGAATGCGGATACTGGTGCTTGAGCCGGCCGCGGGCGATCAGCATGCCGTTGTCGGACAGCACCTTGATGACAAAGTCGTTGGCATCGCCTTTCTCGCCCTTGTCGGTGAGCACGCGCTTGCCGATGAAGCCCGGCGCCTGCTCGGTGAAGGCGCCGTTCTCGTCGACGGTATAGGGAATCACCGTATTGATCCCGCGCGCTTCGAGGACGCGCGCATTGGCGGTCCAGATGTCGAAGTCCTCGCGGCCGTGGCCGGGCGCGGTGTGCACAAAGCCGGTGCCGGTATCGTCACTGACATGATCGCCGTCGAGCAGCGGCACAGGAAAGTGATAGCCCGGGTCGAATGCGCCGAGCGGATGCACGGCCGTGGCATTTCGCAAAGTCTCCGCGTCGATGCTCGCGACCTGCCGGAAGGCGGTGACGCGGGCCTGCCGCAGGACCTCCAAGGCCATTTTTTCGGCGAGCAGCAACTTGTCGCCCGGCTTCGCCCAATTGTCGGCCGGCGCGTCGGTGACCTCGTAGAGGCCGTAGCCGATCTTGCAGGAGAAACTCACCGCGCGGTTGCCGGGAAGCGTCCAGGGCGTCGTGGTCCAGATCACGATCGACGCTCCCTTCAGCTCGGGGCGCTGAGCGTCGGCGATCGGAAATTTCACCCACACCTGATCGGAGACATAATCCTCATATTCGACTTCGGCTTCCGCCAGCGCGGTCTTCTCGACCACCGACCACATCACCGGCTTGGAGCCGCGGTAGAGCGTGCCGTTGCCGGCGAACTTCATCAGTTCGCGCGCGATCTGCGCCTCGGCGGCGTAGTCCATGGTGGAGTAGGGATGCTCCCAGTCGCCCTCGACGCCGAGCCGCTTGAACTCGGTGCGTTGCACGTCGATCCAATGCGCGGCGAAGGCGCGGCACTCGCGGCGAAATTCGATGATCGGCACTGTGTCCTTGTTCTTGCCCTTGGCGCGATACTCCTCTTCGATCTTCCATTCGATCGGCAGGCCGTGACAGTCCCAGCCCGGCACATAGTTGGAATCGAAGCCGAGCATCTGCTGGCTGCGCGCCACCACGTCTTTCAGGATCTTGTTCAGGGCATGCCCGATATGGATGCTGCCGTTGGCGTAGGGCGGCCCGTCATGCAGGATGAATTTCGGCCGGCCACGCGCGGCCTCACGCAAGCGGAGGTAGAGGCCGAGCTCCTGCCAGCGCGCCAGGATTTCCGGCTCCTTTTGCGGCAATCCGGCGCGCATCGGGAAGTCGGTCTTGGGCAGAAACAGAGTCTCGCTGTAGTCGCGGGCGGGGTCGCTCATGACGGGTCTTTACCAGGAAATCGATGGCGTTGAAGGCCGGGCGATCAAGGCTTGGCAGTCCCGGTCCTCCCCGACCGAAACGGTCAGGCGGAGGCCGGGCGAGTAATTCGCCGAGCGGCCGGCCCGATGACAAGAATGGAGGACTTGCGCGCCATCATGACCCTGTCCTAGCAGATCGGTCGGTATGCGAAAAGAGCGGCGCCGAGCGGGCTTTGTCGGCCCCGCGGCGCGGGGATATGGAACCGGATTGCCCGGCGTTGCGTTGATTTCCGATAGCCGGCGGAAGCAGGCGATTTCCAGAACCATTGGAGTCTATTGTGGAGTTTCTCCGCGCCCGCCGCGAACGGCCCTATGCGCTGATGATCAACGATCCGCGCCCGGTCGAAAATCCAGCCGACATCTGGGGCAGCGCGGCGCAGCTTGCCACCATCGGGATTTTTCTCCTGCTCGCGGTGGTCGGCCTCTATTTCGGCCGTCCGATCCTGCTGCCGATCCTGGCCGCCCTGGTGGTCGGCACCACGCTCGCTCCTGTGATCAGGCGCGCCGAGAAACGCGGCATCTCGACCTGGGTGACGGGTGTCTTGCTGGTGCTGATCTTGCTCGGAATGGCCGGCCTGCTGATCACACTGCTTGCCGCTCCGGTCGGGGAGTGGATTGCCAAGGCGCCGGAAATCGGCGCCAGCATCAAGCAAAAACTCTATGTGCTTGACCGGCCGCTCGCCGCCCTGCGCGATCTGCAAAACACGCTGACGCCGGCGTCGGGCGGCACCGCGGTGGCGGTGGAAACCTCCCAGATGGCCATGGTGGGGCCGGTGGTGTCGCTGGTCACGCCGGCGGTGGCGCAGCTCGTCGTCTTCTTCGTCACTTTGACGTTCTTTCTCGGCGGCCAATTGGAATTCCGCAAGCAATTGGCGGCGATGTTCTCCAGCCGCGACGCCAGGCTGCGATTCATCCGCATCACCAACGACGTGGAGCATAACCTCGCATCTTATATGGCGGTGCTCACGGTGATCAATTTTACGCTCGGCGTGATCGTCGCGACCGGCGCCTGGCTGTTCGGTTTTACAAATCCGGTGATTTTCGGAGTCACCGCCATGGTGCTGAACTACATTCCCTATATCGGGCCGGCCTGCATGACCTTCATCCTGTTCGCGGTCGGCCTGGTCACGTTTCCCTCGCTTGGATACGCGCTGGTGCCGGCGGCCTGCTTCATCGCACTGTCCACGCTCGAGGGCCAGATCGTCACGCCCACGATTTTGGGGCGGCGCCTCACGCTGCGTCCGTTCGCTGTCTTTCTCTCGCTGGCTTTCTGGGCGTGGCTATGGGGCCCGATGGGCGCATTTCTCGCCGTTCCGCTGTCGATCATCGGTCTCGTGACCATCCACCATCTTTTCCCGAGCGACGACGCGAAGATTCCCGGCTGATGGAACTTTTTTGCTGCCCCCCGGTTAGCGCCACACACCAATTTGCAGCCCATCGCAGGGCCTTGGGAGCACGTCATGTCCAGTATGTCGAATAAAGAGAGCCTCAAAGACGCGCGCGACGCGGTCCGGGACTCCGACAAAGCCGCATCGGCCGCCGCCTCCGATATTCAGTCCGATCTGGAAGCGCTGCGGGGCGACGTCGCTCAACTGACGCAGCAGATCGCCGCTATGGTCACCAGCAGGGGAAATCAGGCTTGGCAGAAGGCCAAGTCGAGCGTCGAAGGCGTGATCTCCGACGCCGAGGCCAAAGGAATGGAAGCGGTCGGCGCGGTGCGCGAAGTCGGCGACAACGTGGTCGACGCCATCGACGAATCGCTCAAGAAACGCCCCTACACCACGCTGGCGCTGGCGGCGGCCATAGGATTCGTGTTCGGCGCAATGTGGCGGCGGTAGGCTTGGCGTTCACCGTCAAGCGAGTGCTGCCATGATGAGCGGCTGGGTCCGTTATCTCAGGCTGACCGCTGAGGCCAAGACCGGTTTCAGCGGGCAGGTCTTGATCTGGAGCGTTGTCGCTGGGCTTTGCGCGGCGTTCACCTTTTTCTTCGTGGTACTGGCAGCGTTCATCTGGCTGGCGCAACGCTACAGTGCTTTGACCGCCGCGCTCATTCTTGCCGGATTTTTTCTGCTGGTGGCCATCGGCGCGGCGCTCGCCTGCGTCATGACTCGTCGCCGCACCATCCAGCGCGCCCAGCTTGCGCTCGCGGCACGCAGCAATGCGCCCTGGATGGATCCGCGGATCCTCGGGATCGGATTGCAGATCGGGCGGACCATCGGCTGGAAGCGGATTGTGCCGCTCGCCGCCGTCGGCGTGCTGGCTGTAGGCTTTGCGAAGGAATGGTTCGGGCGCGACAAGCCCGCCGAGGAAGAGCAGAACGAGGCCTAGTGCCCCGCTTGCGAAGTTCGTGATACGTCGCAGCAACCTCTGACACGAACTTCGGAAGCAAAGGGGCACTAGCAAGTCTATGATTCTAGCGCCGCTTTTCGATTTGAAGTTCCTGAACGAGATTGCGGCAAGTGGTGCAGGAACTTCAAATCGGCGGCACTAAAGCATGATCCCGAAAAGTGGACACCGGTTTTCGGAAAAGATCATGCTCAACAAAAACTACGGTAGTGGCGCCAGTTGCGGAAAGGCGTCCGGCGCCCGCACCAAGGCCGCGCGCGCCAGCCGCGAATCCTCATCCATCCGCTGCACCAGTTCATCGACCGTGCCGAAGACTTGCTCAGGGCGGATCCAGTCGATGAACGCGATGTCGATGGTCTGCCCGTAGAGATCGCCGGTAAAATCGAACAGAAACGCTTCGAGCAGCACCGTTCCGGTATCGAACATCGGCCGGCGTCCGAAACTCGCGACACCGTCGTAACGCTGCCGTCCGACGCCGACCCGCACCGCATAGATGCCATGGCGCAGCCCGCACGCCGGGTCGAGACGCAGATTGGCGGTCGGATAACCGAGTTCGCGCCCGCGTTTATCGCCGTGCATCACCTCGCCGCTGACGAACCAGGGATATCCGAGCAGGTCCGCCGCGCCGATCATATCACCGGCGGCCAGTGCCTCGCGGATCGGGCCGGAGGAAACGCGCCGTCCGTTGTGCTGAAAGGGCGGAACGATATCGACCGCCAGGCCGCGCGCGCGGCCGCGCGCGGCCAGGAATTCCGGCGAGCCTTGCCGTCCCTTGCCGAAATAGAAATTGAATCCGACCGCGACGCCGGTAACGCCGCATTGTTCGACCAGCACCCGTTGCACGAATTCTTCCGCGGTGAACGCGGCCAGCGCGGCGTCGAACGTCAGCACCACCGCGCCGGCGAGGCCGGTGGCCGCGAACAGCCGCAGCTTGGCCGTCTCATCGGTGAGCCGGAACAGCGGCTCGTTAGGGTGAAAGAACCTGCGCGGATGCGGCTCGAAGGTCAGCACCGCTGCCGGGCGGTTTAGAGCCTGGGCCCGCTCTAGAGCGGCTGCAATCACCGCGCGGTGCCCACGATGGACGCCATCGAAATTGCCGATCGCCACCACGGCGCTTTGCAATTCGGACGGCACCGGATGCCCGCCGCGTAGCACGGAGAAGGGCGGTTTGAAGTTCAGGCCGTCCGTCATGGGGGGTGCTCTTTGCGGAAGCGCTGCGCGTCACATGGTTAATAAACAGTAAACGCCGCGGCGCCGGTGCGCGATTAAGGCCCACTCTAGTGCCGGATGCATGACCCGGCAAAAGTGGAATTTCGCCCGCCTTGGCGGCCGGTTAACCGGATATTCAACGCCTTTTGCTAGGCAAAGCCAATTGGGCGAGGACTTGAAGCGGTTCTCGGTATGCGCTGACGTGCGCTTGCAAGATGTCGTCGGACATGCCGGTGCGTAGCTGTCGAGGCCTGATGGAGCGGGACAATGGCTATTGATTTGTCGATGCCGATCCTTGTCGTCGATGACTACAATACGATGATCCGCATCATCCGCAATCTTTTGAAGCAGCTTGGATTCCAGGATGTCGATGACGCCAACGACGGTTCTTCGGCGCTGGCCAAGATGCGCAGCAAGAAATACCGGCTGGTGATTTCCGATTGGAACATGGAGCCGATGACCGGCTATGACCTGCTCAAGGAGATCCGGGCCGACGCGGCATTGTTCAAGACGCCCTTCATCATGGTCACAGCCGAATCGAAGACCGAGAACGTGATCGCGGCCAAGAAGGCCGGTGTCGACAACTACATCGTCAAGCCGTTCAACGCGCAGACGCTGCAGCACAAGATTGAAGCCGTGTTTGGCGGAGCCCCCCGGCTCGAGTCCGCAGGCGGCCTAGTGTCCTGAATCCGAAGTTCGCACACACCCGCCGCGACCACTCTTGCGAACTTCGGATTCAAAGGGACACTAGAAATCATAGCGTTGCTAGTGTGGCTTTGGTTCGGAAGTTCCCTCCGGGCCCGCCGCAAGTATAAATGGGGAACTTTCGAACCACCCCACTAGCCCGCGCATTCAGCGCAATCCGCGCTACCAGACCAGCCGGCGCATCACCGCTTTCGGAAACACGCCAGCCTCCGCGAAAATCTCGCCGAGCGCCACGCGATCGGGATCGTCCCGGCCGCCGATTTCCTCGGCGTGGATGCCGGCGGTGACGAATAGGCAATCGATGCCGAACCCGGCCGCTCCCTTGAGGTCGGTGCGCACCGAATCCCCTATCGCCAATATCCGTTGCGGATCGACCGACCGGCCGCGCGATGACTGCGCGGCCTCCAGCGCCTGCTGATAGATCGGCCGGTAGGGTTTGCCGGCATAGATCACTTCGCCGCCGGCGGCAGCATAAAGGTCGGCGATGGCGCCGGCGCAATAAACCAACTCGTGGCCGCGCTCCACGACCACGTCGGGATTGGCGCAAATCATCAGCAGATTGCGCGCGCGCATCTTGGCCAGCAGTTCCTCGTAGTCCTGCGGCGTCTCGGTCGTGTCGTCGAACAAGCCGGAGCAGACGGCGTAGTCGGCGCTTTCTACCGGAGCAATCCGCAGGCCGAGCCCTTGGAAGATCGGCAGATCGCGTTCCGGCCCGATATGGAAGAGGCTCTGATCTTTGCGGGCGGTGATCAGCGCGCGGGTCACGCCGCCCGAACTGACGATGCCCTCGTAGGCCTCGCGCGGCACTTTGAGGCGATCCAGCAGCGGCACCACCGCCTCGCCCGGCCGCGGCGCGTTGGTGATCAGGATCACGGTGCCGCCCTGGCGGCGGAATTGCACGAGCGCATCGCAAGCCTCCTGCGACGCGACGATGCCATTGTGCACCACGCCCCACACGTCGCAGAGCGCGACGTCATAGGCCGACGCGAGCGTGCGGAAATGATCGGTAAGCGGCGGCAGGGAAGGAGACATGAGGACCCGTCAGGACAAACGCGGCCTGCTTAGACAATCCTTGTCGCGGGATCAAATGCGGCCGCGGGCGAGCTGCGCCAGACCGCCGGCGCGCGCGCTCTGGTTTTCGGCGCCGATTGTCTCATCCGCCGCCGGCCGCCCCGAAAGCCCGGAGGTTGCGTTGTCGGGCACGGCGTCGCGCGCAATCACGTCGCCGCGCTCGCCGATGCCTTGCAGCGCCTCCGCGCGCACCGGCCGCGGCGGCGAGAACAGGAAACCCTGGCCGTAGCGCACGTCGCAATCTAGGAGATCGACCACGCTGCCTTCGCTCTCGATCTTTTCCGCGATGAGATCGATGCCGAAGCGCCCGAGCAGGTCGGACATGTCGGCCGGATGGATATCGGTCGCTGCCGTTCCGTTGCGATTGAGCAGCAGCGCCGCCGGCACCTTTATGAAGCGGAAGCCGCGGCTCGCCAGCTCGCGTGGCTCAATCCGCAGATCGGTGACATTGTCCAGGGAAAAACGGAAACCGCGCTCTGCCAAGGCTGCGAGGCTCTCGTTTTCGATCGGGCCGGCGGCGCGCAAGGCGCTTTGGGTGAATTCAAGCACCAGCGATGGCGCGACGGCGCGGTTGGCGTCCATGAACTCCAAGACCTGCTGGAAGACGGCGGAATCGGTCAGGGTTGCGCCCGAGAGATTGCAGAACAGGCCGATCTCGCGATTTTTCATCAGCAGCCGCCGCACCACCTGGACGCAGCGAAAGATCACGAGATTGTCGATGCTCGGCATCAGGCCGGCGGTTTCCGCCTGCGCGATGAAGTCGGCGGCCGCGACCACGTCGCCTTTTTCGGTCCGCAGCCGCGACATCGCTTCGTAGTAGCGCACTTTGCGCTGCGGCAGCGTGACGATCGGCTGCAGATAAAGATCGATGCGGTTGGCGTCGATGGCGCCGCGGATGATGGCGAGCAGTTCCAATTGCGTCGCGCTTTCGGTTGCTGTGCCGGACGCGGACGCCGCATTCGGCCCGGCTGCCGCCGCCGGGACACTCAGTTTGCCGGTTTCAGCCAGCACCTTGTTGGCAGCGCCGCCGCCGCGGGCGGTGCCCTGCGGGCTAAGCTTGGCCGATCTGAGCTCCGCCAAGGCGGTTTCGTGAGCGGCGGCGGTTTCCGCTAATTGCTTGACCAGGCTACCGAGCTCGCCGATCTCGACCGAGAGCGGGTCGATCGCCGCGCGGGTGCGGTCGTGCGAATGTTCGACCTTGCCTTCGAGCGCCGCCAGCCGGCGCCCGAGTTCGGCCACTTGGCGGGCGAGATCCCCGCTTGCCCGCGACAGGTCAGCGAGCTGCTTGCCCACCATGGCGCGGACGCCGAGCCGCGTTGAGAAAATGTTGTAGATCACAAGGGCGGCGAGGGTCACGCTGGCGACAACGAGAGCTTCCTGCGGGCTGAAGCCCAAAGCCAGATGAACCACCGCGCCGGCCGAAGCCGCGATGAGCACGATGCAAACAACCACGAAAATGGCCCCGAGCCGCATAAGACCTGTCCGATCAGTTGGCCGTCAGCCTCCGGCGCCGATGATTCGCCAGGACGTACTCAATCTCCCCCCGCTGCCGCGCCGGCGCAAGCGATGTTCCGGCCGCCGGCCGTCGTTGCAGCCTAGTGCCCCGCTTCCGAAGTTCGTGCTACATCGCAGCAACCTCTGACACGAACTTCGGAAGCAAAGGGGCACTAGCAAGTCTATGATTCTAGTGCCGCTTTTCGATTTGAAGTTCCTGAACGAGATTGCGGCAAGTGGTGCAGGAACTTCAAATCGGCGGCACTAGCTGCGCACAGCATTGTCGCGGATCACGGTTGTGGCGCGACAAACGCATAAAGCACGCGCACCGGCCTGACCGGATGCCAGGTCTGGCGCGCCAGCACCAGCGCCGGCTGAATGTCGAGGGTGGGAAACGTCGCCCGCCATTGGTCGAGAAAACGTTCGCCGAGACCGTCCTCCCAGACCAGGATGGCGCCGCGCCGGCGCAGGTCGTTGGGATCGATCCAGCCGCTCAGCTTCGGATTGCCGTGGACGATGGCATGCGGCCGGTCCGGGGAATAAACCGCGACATTGTTCACCGCGAATTCCGTGCCGCCGACATAGGTCAGCGGCGTGCCGAATTTTTCGCGCCATTCCCGGGTCAGGGTTTCAGCCAGAACCTGGCCGGGGAACTGGGTTGCCTTCGAACGATCCCGCACGAACGGTTCGCCGATCTCGACCGCTGCATAGATCACCGGAATGGCGACAACAACCGTAAGGAACGCACCGGCGAACCATTGCGGGCGGCGCGCATCGAAGACCGGCCTAATCCAGAGCAGGGCCGCGAGCGGTGCAAATGACCACAGCGGATAACCCCACATTGCCACCGGCAGGCGTCCGAGGGCGACGGCGACCACGGTGGTCACCGCGAACGGCCCGAGCGCAAGCATGGTGACATAGCGCCGATTGAAGCGAGCCATGTCGTCGCCCGGCCGCGCCCGCTCGCCATCCGCCAGCAACAGTGCGAGCAGCCCAACGGCAGGCAGTAGGGAGACCAACTGGCTGGCAGTCCAGCGCAGCGGGAAGACAATGTAATGGTACCAGCGGCCCGCGACCCGGGCGCGCTCGTCGACATAACGCAGCGGCATGAGATCGTGGCCAAGCAGCCACCACACGTTGGGAGCGATCACGACCGCGAATGCGAGCGCCATCAGATAGGGCCCGGGCGTGCGCCAGGCCCGTCGCGCCGCCGGATCGAACAGCAGAAACAATCCGAGAGCGGCGGCCAGCGCGAACGCCGCGTATTTCGTCCAGAACGCCAGCGCGAGGAATAGTCCAGCCAGAATCCAATCGAATGCGCCCCCGCGTACGATGCCGCGGTAGAAGAACAGTGCTGTCAACGCCCAGAACGGCAATTGCATCTGGTCGTGAGCGAACTTCACGACCGAGAAATTGTAGAAATGGATGCCCTCGAGGACCAGAACGGCCAACAGCGCCTCGAATGCACCGACGATCTCGCGGCCGAGCCGCCAAACGACATAGAAGCAGATCACTGCCGAGAGCGGCCCGAGCAGGTAGACCGCGCGCACGTCTCCCACGAGACGGTAGAGCAGGTCGGAGGCCCACCACGGCAGCGGCGGGTGCTTCCAGTAGCCGAGCTGCCATTCCTTGCCGAGTGCCAGGTCCTCGACCAGGTCAAGCTGGAGATTGGCGCAGACCAGAATCGGCAGCAGCGTCCACACCAAAAGATGCAGGCCGAGCACCACGGCAAGCACCTTTGCGGGCTCGCGGCGGGCAAGATCGACCGCTGCAGCAAGTGCTGATCGGCGGGCCGGCTGCATGGCCGCACCTTGCATGCCCGGATCTCCATTGAGTGCGCGGGTTCGACCGGTCAAATTGCCACTGGCCGGCCGGCGCTCACCCATGTCACAAGGCTGACCTGCCGGAATGAGTGCCCGGAGTTCCGGCCCCGGTCAATCCATCCGCGCCCAGCCGGATCTCGCCATGGCTATGCCGCCCCCCGATGTCTCAATCGTGCTGCCGGCCCACAATGAGGCCGCCAATATCGGGCCCCTGGGGGCGGCTTTGAAGTCGATCCTGGCGCCGCTCGGTCGTGCGGAAATCATCTTTGTCGACGATGGCTCGAGCGACGGCACACTTGCCCTGTTGCGCGCGGCTGCCGCCGCCGATCCGGCCATCCGCTATGTTTCCTTCACCCGGAATTTTGGGCATCAGGCGGCGTTGCGGGCGGGCCTGCGCCATGCCCGCGGTCAAGCGGTCGTGGTGATGGATGCCGATTTCGAACACCCGCCCGAACTCATTCCGACCCTGGTGGCCGCCTGGCGGTCCGGCGCCAAGATCGTGGCGACCCAGCGCAGCGACGACGCGGCTATCGTTTCGGCGATGAAACGCACGAGCTCGGCGCTCTACTACCGCTTGCTCGACGCAATGGGCGACGTGCGCATTGCGCCGGGCAGCGCCGACTACATGCTGCTCGATCGCGCCGTGGTGGATCTGATCAACGGCCTCGAAGATCAGGACGTTTTTCTACGCGGATTGGTGCGCTGGCTCGGCTTTCCAATGGTGACCGTGCCGTTCACGCGCGGGACACGCCGGCAGGGGGACAGCAAGTATTCCATGAGCCGGATGGTCGAACTGGCGATTGTCGGCATCGCCGCCCACAGCGTGCGGCCGCTGCGCTTCGCGATCTGGCTGGCACTCGGCTTCGCGGCGATCGGCTTTCTATTCGTGATCTACTCGGTGATCAGTTTCCTGTTCGTGCAACACACGGTAGCCGGCTGGACCTCGATCATGGCCGCAATCGCGCTCCTGGGCGCGGCGCAGCTTCTGGTGCTCGGCATTATCGGAGAATACGTCGGCCGCATTCTGCGCGAAACCCGCAAGCGGCCGAGCTACATCGTGGCCGAGAGCGAACCGGATCGCAGCGGCGAAGACATCGCGCGTCTTACGCGACCGCTTTGATCACGCGGCCGGTTTTCTCGAATATCTCGTCGATCTGGCTTTCGCTCACGATCAGCGGCGGCGTCAACGCGATGGTGTCGCCGGTGACCCGGATCACGATATTTTCCTCCTGGAAGGCCTTCACCATCGCATCATAGGCGCGGCGTCCGACCGCATCCGGCCGCGATGCCAGATCGATGCCGGCCGTCAGTCCGACGGTGCGGATGTCGAGAACGTTCGGCAGCTCCTTGAGGCGCATGGCGGCGTCGGCCCATAGCGGCTCCAGCTTGCGTGCGCGCTCGAACAATTGCTCGTCGCGATAGAGGTCAAGCGTGGCGAGCGCCGCTGCGCAGGCCAGCGGATGGGCGGAATAGGTGTAGCCGTGGAACAGCTCCACGGCATGCTCCGGCCCGTTCATGAAGGCGTCGTAGATGCCGGTGCGGACGATGGTGCCGCCCATCGGCACGGTGCCCGAGGTCACACCCTTGGCGAAGGTGATCATGTCGGGAATGACTCCGTAACGCTCGGCGGCGAACGCATAGCCGAGCCGGCCGAAGCCGGTGATGACTTCGTCGAAGATCAGGAGAATTCCATGCTTGTCGCAGATCGCGCGCAGCCGCTGCAGATAACCCTTGGGCGGCGGCAGCACACCGGTCGACCCCGCCATCGGCTCGACGATCACGGCGGCGATGGTCGAGGCATCGTGCAGCGCAACGATGCGCTCAAGTTCGTCGGCGAGATGTCCGCCCCATTCCGGCTCGCCTTTGGTGAACGCCTGCCGCTCACGGTCATAAGTATGCGGAAGGTGGTCGACGCCGGCCAGCAGCGTGCCAAAAAATTTCCGGTTGTTGACGATGCCGCCGACCGAAATGCCGCCGAAACCAACGCCATGATAGCCGCGCTCGCGACCGATCAGTCGCTGCCGCGCGCCCTCGCCGCGAATGCGGTGATAGGCGAGCGCGATCTTGAGCGCGGTGTCGACCGCTTCCGATCCGGAATTGCAAAAGAACACGCGATCGAGGTCGCCTGGCGCCAGCCCGGCAACCCGGCTGGCCAGCTCAAAGGCTTTCGGGTGCGCGAACTGGAAGGCCGGCGCGTAATCGAGCTCGCCCGCCTGGGCGCGGATCGCTTGCACGATCGGGTCGCGATTATGCCCGGCATTGGTGCACCAGAGCCCGGCTGTGCCGTCGAGCACGGCGCGGCCGTCGACGGCAAAATAGTGCATGTCCTTCGCCCGCACGATCAGTCGCGGCGAAGCCTTGAACGCCCGGTTGGCGGTGAAAGGAAGCCAATAGGATTCGAGATCGTTCGGCATCGCCGCAACGCGATCTGGGCGACTGCCCATGAAATCCTCCAATGCACTATAACGAGCGGCGAAATGTCACCGCACGCATAACAGGGATCGGCAGAGCTTGGAATGTGGGGTGAAGACCGGGGGGCCTGATTATCTGTGAATTGCACCTTAGTGTAGATCAACCTTCGATTGCATTGTTCGCAGATATCTGATGTATTATTACTAGCAGCTATAGGTGCGCGGATGCTTGATAAAACATCGGACTACGGCCGGGAAGCGTTCGAGTTCGTCGCGCAGCTTGAGCGTCTGACCGACACGGACGCCATCATGGATGCGATGACGCGGGTGCTCGGCCGTTTCGGCTTTGAGTTCTTCTGCTTCAACACCTTCCCACGTCGGCACCAAAGATTCGAAGAGGTCATGTTGGCGATCCGGGTGCCCCCCGAATGGATGAAGCTGTACCTGGACGAGCAGTATGTTCATGTCGATCCCGCTATTCGTTTCTGCAAGCGGACGGTTCATCCATTCAAGTGGAAAGATGCCCCCTACGATCCCGAGCGCGAGCCGCGAGCGGCCGAACTCGTGCAACGTGCGACGGAATACGGGTTGTCGCAGGGTGTTCTTGTCCCGATTCCCAGCCCCACGGGCTGCGAGGGCAACGTATGGATGGGTGGTTACAAACCTGACCTGACGGCGCGCAGCGAGCCGATGCTTCACCTGATGGCGCTGTATGCCTTTGATCGCGTGCGTCGGCTCCGCATGGCGGGAACGTCCGCCAAGCTACCACATCTGACGTTACGGGAGCGCGAAGTGCTGGCGTGGGTGGCGCAAGGAAAATCTGCTTGGGAGATCGGTGAAATTCTTAACATCGCGAAACGGACGGTCGATGAGCACGTGCATATGGCCTCTCGGAAACTCAATGCGGTCAATCGGGCGCAGGCGGTGGCGATCGCCTTGCGCGAGCGGATCATCGAGATCTAAAGTGGCTTCGCACCGTCAACAATCACAATATCTGCGCCCTATCGAGCCGTGTATCTCGCTGCAGACTTGTATACCAGCGTCTCCCCCAACTTGAGATGAAGTTCTGCTGAACGCCGTGCGCACGCTCTTTCCCCCAGTGGATGGCCTTGGTCCCTAAAACCCCGACCAGAGACGGTTTATTGACACCGCGTGAGCGCGAGGTCTTGGCCTGGGTGGCGCGCGGCAAGTCGGCTTGGGAAATCGGAGAGATTCTCGACATTACCAAACGGACGGTCGACGAGCATGTCCAAACAACCGTTCGGAAGCTCGGCGCCATCAACCGGACACATGCGGTCGCGCTCGCCATCCGCGACGACGTCATCGACATTTAACGGGAAATCGACATTTTAACGGTAACCACCGTCAAAAATCACAGTAGCACGTAGCGCTAAAGTAAGGAACTGTGCCTGCGCTCCTTGTGAATAGGCACCTACCGAGGCAGCGTCGCCGGCCGAGCGCATTCGCCAGACGGCTTCGTGCAGCGTAGCTGGCGCAGGTCCGAGGATCATGGCGATTCCAGCTTCCAGTCTTCGACCACAGGTTCGGAAGCTTGGCCGCCGCACCTCGCTAGGTTCTGATGGAAGTCACATGACAAAAACCAACAACAATAACCATGACTTCGATCCGAAATCATTTCTCGCCAAAATCGGCGAGGGACGAACGCTTGCCAAGCATGCCGCAAACCATGCCGTCTTCTCGCAGGAAGACCATGCCGATGCCGTGTTTTACATCCAGACCGGCAAGGTGAAGGTCACGGTTCTGTCGAAGGGTGGCAAGGAAGCGGTGCTTGCGATCTTCGGACCCGGCGATTTTTTCGGAGAGGGATGCCTGAACGGCCACACGCGGCGCATGGCCACCGCCACGACGATGACGGAGTGCTCGATCACGTGCATCGAGCGAGCGGTAATGATGCGTGCACTGCACGATGAACCGGCATTTTCCGAGCTGTTCATGTCGTTTCTCTTGAACCGGAACCTGCGCATCGAAGAGGATCTGGTCGATCAGCTGTTCAATTCCAGCGAAAAGCGGCTCGCTCGCGTTCTTTTATTGCTGGCGAATTTTGGCAAGGAAGGCAAGCCGGAGCAGGTCATCGCGCCGATCAGTCAGGAAACCTTGGCTGAGATGATCGGCACCACCCGGTCGCGCGTCAGCTTTTTCATGAACAAATTCCGACGGCTGGGGTTCATCGAATACAATGGTTCCCTGCAGGTCCATAGCGCGTTGTTGAACGTGGTGCTGCACGACTAGGCGTCGAAAGCCGCGGCTAAATTTCTGCCGCGTAAGCAATTTCGCGTAGTGTGCAATTTTGAACTGCGAAACCTCAAATTGCGTCGCATTCTTGCAGTGTGCTGGACCACCTTTGAGTCGACGATCGGAGTTTGGTGCGCAAGCACCGTCGATGGCGCCACCTTGGAGGTATCCGCATCACGCGCTGCGCGAAGCATGGGCCTTCCGCAGGCGATCGGGTCCGCGTCCCGTACCATAGGAGACGATCATGAAGTCGCCCGTTGTGAAACGCTCAATTGTCATCGACCACCACAAGACCAGCGTCAGTCTTGAGGATGCTTTCTGGAGCGGCTTGAAGGAAATCGCCGGCGGCCAAGCCTCGACCTTGTCCGGCTTGGTTGCCACGATCGACACCGAGCGCCATCACGGCAACCTGTCGTCCGCCATCCGCCTGTTTGTGCTCAACCACTATCGCACGCAGTCGGTTGAGGTCGGCCAATCGCCGAGTGCGCGCACCGACATCGCGGCGCGGGAGCAAGCGCAGCACGCTGAACCGAACATCGGATCGCGGAGCGAGCGACTGGCAGTATGAGCCTGATCAGCCGCGCCGGCTGAGGTTTAGGCCGGCATTTGCACCGCGCTTGCCGGCTTAGAGCACGGCTGCTACCACCGCGCCGATCTTCACGGGCGGTGGGCGGCCATGGCCGACAAGAGCAACAAGCTGAAAGCGCGGTTGCCGCGTGGCCTCGCCGATCGCGGCCCGGCCGAGATCGCCGCCACCCGGCGCATGCTCGACACTATCCGCGCGGTCTATGAGCGCTACGGATTCGAGCCGGTCGAGACGCCGACGATCGAATATACCGACGCGCTCGGAAAATTCCTGCCCGATCAGGACCGGCCGAACGAGGGCGTGTTTTCCTTCCAGGACGACGACGAGCAGTGGCTGTCGCTGCGCTACGACCTGACCGCGCCGCTGGCGCGCTATGTGGCGGAGAATTTCGAGGCGCTGCCGAAGCCGTATCGCAGCTATCGCGACGGCTGGGTGTTTAGGAACGAGAAACCGGGCCCCGGCCGCTACCGGCAATTCATGCAGTTCGACGCCGACACCGTAGGCTCGGCCTCGCTCGCCGCCGACGCCGAGATGTGCATGCTCGCAGCCGACACCATGGAGGCGCTCGGCATCCCGCGCGGCAGCTATGTGGTGAAGGTGAACAGCCGGAAGGTGCTTGATGGCGTGATGGAGTCGATCGGACTTGCAGGCGAGGAGAATGCCGGAAAGCGGCTGACAGTGCTGCGGGCGATCGACAAGTTCGACCGGCTCGGCGAAGCGGGCGTCCGGTCGTTGCTCGGCGAAGGTCGCAAGGATGACAGCGGAGATTTCACGAAAGGTGCAGGGCTAAAGGCTCCCGAGATAAATAAAGTGATCTCATCGACGTGTCCCATCTCAGGAGATAACGAAACCGTCATTACTCAACTTATGCTGGTTTCGGACACCGATGTCGGGAGACAGGGCATCGCAGAACTTACTTCAATCAGCTCTTTGGTTCAGGCCGGCGGCTACACCGCTGACCTGATCCGTGTTGATCCAACCGTCGTCCGCGGCCTCGAGTACTACACCGGCCCGGTCTACGAGGTTGAGCTCTTGCTCGAAACCAAGGACGACAAAGGCCGTCCGGTCCGCTTCGGCTCGGTCGGCGGCGGCGGGCGTTATGACGGACTGGTGTCGCGCTTCCGCGGCGAGCCGGTACCGGCCACCGGCTTCTCTATCGGTGTCTCGCGCTTGCTCGCCGCACTCCAGCACCTCGGCAAGATCGACAGCAAGCCGCAGCCCGGCCCGGTCGTGGTCACCGTGTTCGACAAGGACCGCATGGCCGATTATCAGCGCATGGTGCAGCGCCTGCGCGCGGCCGGCGTCCGCGCCGAACTCTATCTCGGCAATCCCAAGAATCTCGGCGCGCAGTTCAAATATGCCGACAAGCGCGGCTCACCCTGTGTCGTCATCCAGGGCGGCGACGAACAGGCCAAGGGTGAGGTGCAGATCAAGGATCTGGTGCTCGGCGCGGAAATTGCCGGCCTATCCAAGGAGCGCGACGACTACCTGAAGAAACAGGCCGAGGCGCAGTTCGCCGTGCCCGAGGACAAACTGGTCGAAGCGGTGCGCAAGGTTCTCGCACGACACGGCGTGAGGTGGAACTGACGACCGATCAGTAGCGCACGCGCACGCGCGGCCATAGCCGCTGCGTCTTGACCGCGTAGGCGTGGCAGGCCGAGCGCACCGGCACCGCCGGGATCGCAAAGCGGTTGATGCGCGGGTCCCACAGGCAGTTGAAGCCGATATAGTCGCCGTATTGCCGCTGCACGCTGGTGATGCGCGGATATTTTCCGTAAGCCGCGCAATGCGCTGCGGCCAGTTGCGGCGACGCGACCTCGTTCTCGCAGGACCAGGGGATGATCCCGCCGGTATCGTTGCCCTGAACGAAGGCCTGCGCCCGGGCGCCCGCCGGCGCCAGCAAGAGCGTCAACCCAACCGCCGCCAAAACCATCGCTCGCATCGCGCGCCTCCGCTCGGGAAACGGAAGCTTAGACGGCGACCAGCGCAATGGAAAGATGTCCGCGGTCGATGACGGTCGCGGCGGCCTGCAACCGACAGCCGCTTCACACCATGGCGTAGGCGCTGGCCACCATGCCGACCGGACGCTTGTCGGAGGCGCTGTACAGCATGACCCGGCCGAAACTGGTGTTGCGCCCGATCCGCACCACGCGCGCATCGGCCACGACGTCGAAATTCACCGGCCGCAGAAAATGCATGGTCTGGTCGATCGGCGTCATCGGGCGATAGCCGTTCCAGGCGGCCGAGCAGGCGACCATCATGGCGGCGTCGGCCAGCGCCATCAGCGCCTGGCCACAGACGATGCCGCCATCGCGACAGATTTTCTTGCAGAACGGCAGGCGCAACACCGCGCCGGGCTGCCAGTCGCCCGGGGCGCCGGGCGGGCGTCCCGCTTCCACCGTTTCGACCAGCAGGCCGAGATCCTGCACCCACGGCGCCAGCGCCTCGGTCACCAGGCGCCCCGCCGCATGCAGACCGAACAGCGGTTCGACGACTTCAAGCCTGCGAGCCTCGAGCATCCACCCCCTCTTGCCCGACGCAAAACTTGCGAGCCCAGCGAATCAATTACGGTAGCTTAGGGTGTGGAGAGTCGCGCCGGTAGCGCGACACCGCGTTGTGCCTGCGTTTTAGCTGTGGACCAAATTGGGCAAAGGCCCAAAAATCTGTGGTCAACTCCCGGCGCGCGGGCGGCGTGTGAGGGCCGAACGATTCCGGCGTGGCTGCCGCGCCACAGCGGCTACCCTTCGTAACCCCGGCGACCGCATGCCCTTGACCGTTCCGAATGCACGCGGCACCGTTGACGATCGGCGTGCGGGAGTGAGCCCGGGAGTGATCCTATGTGCGTTCGCGCAATTGTGGTCGGCGTCGTGCTTGCGCTGTCGTCAATTGCGCCGGCTGGCGCGGCCAGCTGGCTGGAGATGAATTTCTATCTCTCCGGACCGCGCTATGACGGGCTGCTGCCGGGCTGTGCGGATCCTGCGGCGCTTGGGAAAATTTCGTCGCGCTTCTCCGAGAAGGAAGGACGCTTCTGGAATTCCAACCTGACCATCGTGGAATTCGAGCATGTCCAGGAAACCGCCTTCCGGCCCTGGGCGGCCAACACCATTCCGCGCCGCTTCTGCAGTGCCGTCGCCGTCGTCTCGGATGGACTGCGGCGCACGGTGCACTATTCGATCGGCGAGGATGCCGGCATGATCGGCATGACCTGGGGTGTGGAATGGTGCGTGGTCGGTCTCGACCGCAACCGGGCCTACAATCCCCGGTGCAAGATGGCGCGGCCGTAACCAGATGTAGTTTTATCCACAGGCCGCGAAGCGCACATAGGTATATTCTCTTTTTGTTTATATTTTGTTCTTGTCCCGTTCTAAACGAGCCGGTAAGGTTCCCCGTCTGTCGCAAGTAGGGAATTGTGCCATGGTTCATCCGATCTTTCGTACGGCATTCGCCGGCTTCTTCCTGTTGCTCACGCTCGGGGCGGCTACCGCCCAGGACCCGAGGCAAAACCAACCCGGTCAATTCGACTTCTATGTGCTGGCGCTGTCTTGGTCGCCCTCGTTCTGCGAGGCGGCCGGGGAGCGCGGCGAGGGACGCGCACCGTCCCCGCAATGCGATACCCGGCCCTATTCATTCGTGGTGCATGGGTGGTGGCCGCAATACGAAAAAGGTTTTCCGGAATTCTGCCAGCAGCCTTCGCCGCGGCTAGACCGCAACATCGTCTCCTCGATGCTCGATCTGATGCCGGCGCCACGGCTGATCTTCAATCAGTGGGACAAGCACGGCACCTGCTCGGGATTGAACCCGCGCGCCTATTTTGAAATGGTGCGCAAGGCGCGGGCGCTGGTGAAGATTCCGGAAGCCTATATCGGCCCCGCGCAGGCGCTCACCGTCACGCCCGATGAGGTCGAGGAGGCGTTCGTCAACGCCAATCCGGGTCTTACGCGGAAAAGCGTCGCGGTGACCTGCAGCGGTCAGCGGCTGAGCGAGGTCCGCATCTGTTTCGGCAAGGATTCGGGGTTTCGCGAATGTCCGGACGTCGACAGCCGTGCCTGCCGGCGCGACAAGGTGGTGATGCCGCCGGTGCGTGGCGAGGCGGCAGCAATCCCGGCGGCGCAACGCTAGGCCGCTGCCGATCATGTGACGGCGTTGAAAGCCGTGGGGCGTGGCGGGTTCGAATGCCGGCATGAACTACCGCCACGCCTTTCACGCCGGCAACTTCGCCGATGTCGTCAAGCATGCGGTGCTGGTGCGCATTCTGCTTCATCTGCGCGCCAAGCCGGCGGCCTTTCGGATGATCGACACCCATGCCGGGGCCGGCTGCTACAATCTTGCGGGCCCGCAAGCCACTCGCAGCTTTGAATGGCAGGACGGCATTCAACGTTTACTGTCCACCGCAATCCCTGCCCCGGCCCGCGCCCTGTTGGCGCCCTATCTCGAGGTGATCGCAGGGCTGAATCCGGGAACCCGGCTCACGACCTATCCCGGCTCCCCCGTGCTGGCGCGGGCCTTTCTGCGTGGCCAGGATCGTTTGGCCGCCTGCGAGCTGGAGCCGGGCGAAGCGGCAGCGCTGGCGGAGAATCTTGCGGGCGACCGGCGCGCCAAGGCGATTGCGATCGACGGATGGACCGCGCTCAACGCCTATGTGCCGCCCAAGGAACGGCGCGGCGTGGTCCTGGTCGATCCGCCTTTCGAGGATGCGGATGAGTTCGCGCGGCTCGCCAGCGGTCTGGCGGCGGCTTACGACAAATGGTCCGGCGGCATCTACCTGCTGTGGTACCCGCTCAAGGATCGCGCCGGACCGGACAGTCTCACCAAACGCCTGCGACACTCTGCCATTGCCAAGATGCTGCGCGCCGAACTCACCATTCCTGCGCGCGAGCCGGGCCGGCTCGGCGGCTGCGGCCTGATCGTGGTCAATCCGCCCTGGACTCTGGAAAAAGAGCTTGCGGTCATGCTTCCCGCACTAGCCGCGGCGCTCGCCGGCAAGGGGGCGGGCCGCTTTCGTTTGAACTGGCTGGCCCGCGAAAAATAGCAACCCGGGCTTGTGGCCTCTTTCCACAGACATGGTGTTAGTTTACCCCTATAGGGGCTGGCTTTGACGTTCCGCCTCCTGTGGGGGGCCGGCGGAGTGACTGAGGCCTATCGGCCGATGCTTTCCCCGTTTGCGAATGTCCGGCCAAGCCGTCGCGCCGTGGGGGCCGGCGGCGGGGCAACCACGGGGAAGGGAGTTTTCCCGATGGCTCAAACCGGTGCAGTCAAATTCTTCAATGCAGAGCGGGGCTACGGCTTCGTCAAGCCGGACGACGGCGGACGCGACGTGTTCGTCCATATCACCGCGGTCGAACGCGCAGGCCTCAAATCACTGACCGAAGGACAACGCATCTCGTTCGATGTCGAGCCCGACAAGAAGGGCAAGGGTCCGAAGGCGGTCAACTTGGTCGTCACCGGCTGATTTTTTTGGCGCGAGCACTCGTGCCGGCCGCGACATTAGCGGCTCGACCAATTTTACGCGGCCCTCACATCGCATGCGGTCGCGGCACGCGCTACGCTAGAGCGTGATGGCTTCAGATTGAATCGCCATCACGCTCTAGCTTCTTGTTTGAGCATGATCTTTTCCGAAAACCGGTGTCCACTTTTCGGGATCATGCTTTAGGTTCGTGACCGCAGAAAAACAAAAGCCCCGAACCGGAGGTT
>Ga0080064_1001034_pt1 | contig 62623 bp, 58 predicted proteins | sample Subgrocontami54m_FD_69260 | JGI IMG/M metagenome (GOLD analysis project Ga0080064, IMG submission 69260) | Subsurface groundwater microbial communities from S. Glens Falls, New York, USA - GMW46 contaminated, 5.4 m (SPADES assembly) (version 2) ... | reverse complement strand
ACCACCCCTACCCAATCGCCGGGCAAACCCGGTCGCCCCGAAGTCCGCCCCTCTCTCAACGATTATCTTTCCGGCATCCGCCACTATTGCGCCGTCAACACCACCGAACTCCGCGACGCCTCTCCCGCCGCGCTCCGCAATCTCAAGCTCGACCCTGCCACCACGCTCATCCTCCTCGACGCCGCCGGCAAGCAGCTCTCCTCCGCGCAATTTGCTCGCTGGCTCGGCGACCTCCGCGACCGCGGCGCCAAGGAACTTGTCTTCCTCTGCGGCGACGCCGAAGGTTTTCCCGACGACCTCCGCAGCCAGGCGCACCTGAAACTTTCGCTCTCCACTCTCACCATGCCGCACGAATTCGCCCGCGTCGTCCTCGCCGAGCAGCTCTACCGCGCCTTCACCATCCTCTTCGGCCATCCGTATTCCAAATGAGCACACTCGCTCCTTCGCATTTCGTTCCCGCGCCCCGCATCCGTTAGAATGGAACTTCCAGCCCCGCCGAATTCGAGCGCGCCGGAGTTTTGCCTGTGTTGCCGCCCCGAGCCGCGAGGAGAATCCGTATGTCAAGAATCACCCGCTTGTCCGTGTTTGCGCTTGCAATCTGTATTTGGCTGGTGCCCAAAGATGTCTGTGCGCAGGCGCAGAAAGCCGCTCCGCCGTCTCCCACGCTGCAGGCGGTTGAAGTGAAGGAGCCCGGCGGGCAGATTCTGGGCTTCCGCCATCTTTCCGGCTCCACGGAGGTCGAAATGCGCGGCACGAAGCTCATGCCGCAGGCCGCCACGCAGATGAAGATCGGCAGCCGCCCCGGCTTCTCCGAGATCGACATTAACCGCGGCGCGATTCGCGGCCTCGAGCCGGCTCGCCGCTTCGGCAAGGATTTCCACACCTACGTGCTGTGGGCCGTCACCGTGGATGGCGCGGCGATGAATCTCGGCGAGATCACTTTCGATGCCACGGGCCCCGTCAGCATCAACGTCACCACGCCCTTCCAGACCTTCTGGCTGATGGTCACCGCCGAGCCCGATTACGCCGTCAACGATCCCAGCCCGGTGGTCGTGCTCTACAGCATCAACCAGGAAAACGCCGTCACCAGCAACAAGGCTCTGCCCGTCCCCGGCAAGCTGCTCTACTACACCTACTACTCGCAGTACGACACCTCTCCCGCCGCCATCGACACGTCCACGCCCAACGAATTGCTGCAGGCCCGCAAAGCCGTCGAGTTGGCCGCCAAGTCCGGCATCCTGGCCGTGCCCACTCCGGCGGGCGCTGCCTTGCTGCCCGATGAAGAGCGCACCCGACAGACGCTCGCGCAGGCCCGCAAATTCCTGCAGGAGTCGGAGGCCGCGATGAAAGATCCCGCGCGGCGAAGCGAGACCGTGCAGTTCGCGCGCACCGCCGCGCAGATTGCGGAAAACGCACGCGCCCTCGCGCTCGGTGCCGTCGGCGGGCTTCACGTCCGCCAGCTCGAGCGCGACCTCGAAGCCCTGCGCGCCGAAGCCGAATCTCTGCGCCTGCAGGTGGCGCGCCTCACCGCGGAAAATGCCGCGTTGAAGGAAGATTGCGCCAAGCAACTGGCCGACCTCCGCAATCGTCTGCAGCAGCTCGAAGCGGAGCTGGCACGCGAGCGCAGCGCCGCCAGCGACGCCGCAGCCAAAATCCTCGAGCTCAACCGCCGCATCGGCGAGCTCGAGCAAGCCCTCAAGCAGGCTGGTGAGCAGAATGCCCGCCTCCGCGAAGACCGCGAAAAAATCTGTGGTGAGCTCCGCCGCCAGTTGGGCGCCCTCGGCTCGCTTACTCAGCAGGGCGGCAATCTGGTCCTGACCCTCTCCTCGGACATTCTCTTCGACTTCGGCAGTTTCGAGCTTCACCCCGCCGCGCGCGAGAACCTCTCCAAGCTCGCTGTGCTGCGCTTGCTGCTTTTTGCTGAAGCTAATGTGCGCTACGAGGGCCACACCGACCGCGTCGGCGACGACAACTACAACCAGTGGCTCTCCGAGCAGCGCGCTCTTGCCGTGTACCGCTATTTCCTCGAGGAAGCCTTGCTCCACGCGCAGGATCCCGCCGCGCGCGACCTCCTCCAGGCCCGGATGGCCGCCGTGCGCCAGCTCCTCGAAGCCAAACAGCCGCCCACCGGCCGCGCCGCAGCCGCTCGACAGGACGCCATGGAAAAACTCGGCGATGCCGTCATCGGCAAAGGCGAGCGCGAACCGGTGGAAGATACGCAGGCCGCTAGCGAGCGCAATCGCCGCGTCGTTTTGCTCTTCCCGCCGTCGCAAGCGGGCCAGGTCACCTCGCTCTGCGAAGCGCCGCCAAATTCGTGACGCAGATAGCGCGGCGCACAGGGACACTTCTACAAAGAAAAGCCTCTGGTCATTGTGTTTTGGGAAGCCCGCCAGTGATGCGCAGCACAAATTTGAAGCATTTGTGCGCAATATCCACAGGTGGCACGTACATCATCGGGCAGGCGCCCGCGATTACTGTGATGCCGTTCTGCCTCGCCAATTCGGCCGCCGCCGGCGAGACACTCCCGGTTCCCATCGAGCGGTGCATCCAGAACCGCCGGATCCCCAACTGCGCGCACTCGCGGACAACTTCCTCGGCCGCGCCGGGCGGCGCCGCAAACACGACGCCGTCCACACCGGACGGAATCGCACGCAGGCTCCGGTGGCAGCGTTGCCCGTCGATTTCATCCGCCTGCGGATTCACCGCAAAAACTTCGTAACCTGCGCCGCTTAGCTTCTTCCAGATCGCGTTCGCCGGCGACGCTCGGTCCGAGCGCGAAACTCCCACTACGGCGATCCGTTTCTGCGCCAGAAAATCCTCCACCAACTCTTGTAGTGTGGCCATGCATCTCCCCCGTGCGGACGCGGCGCACGGCCTTCATTTTCTCACGACTCGCTCGCACCGCGCGATTGCTGCGCTGCTCCGCCATTTCGACTCTTCGACTTGTTGGGCGCACTTGACCTTTCCTTCTCCCGCCTTCACTATTCTGGTTCCCGCTAGTCACTAATTATTAGTCACTAGCCACTGCTCCTATGCCCGAAGGAAAAGGTCTGCTCATCATCTACACCGGCCCCGGCAAGGGCAAAACCACTTGCGCTCTGGGCACCGCCTTCCGGGCTGTGGGACAGGGCCTGCGCGTGCTCATGGTGCAGTTCATCAAAGGCTCCTGGCACTACGGCGAACTGGACACCGCCAAGCTGCTCGGCGATGACAAGTTTGAAATTCGCGTCATGGGCCGCGGCTTCGTCAAGGTCGGCGGCGCGGACACCGACCCCGAAGACGTCCGTCTCGCCGAAGAGGCCTGGGAATTCGCCCGCGCGCAGATCGTGAGTGATAAGTACGACCTCGTGATTCTCGACGAGATAAATTACGTCATCAGCTATAAAATGCTGGATGCGGAGAAGGTGGCCGATGCGCTCTCTAAGCGCCCCGAGCATGTTCACGTCATCTGTACCGGGCGCAACGCGCATCCCCGGCTGGTCGAGATCGCCGACCTCGTCACGGAAATGAAAGAGGTCAAGCACCCGTACACGAAAGGCATCCTCGCCCAGCGCGGCATCGACTACTAGGCGGCAAAGGACAGGTTTTGGGTTTCCCTATTTTCTAATTTCTATTTTCTATTTTCTGAACTCATATGGCCTGGTTCAAGCGCGAAAAAAAATCGATCGACTCCGCCGTCCCGCCCGACGAGCGCCGCGTGCGCACTGAGGGCATGTGGCTCAAGTGCGAAGCCTGCGCCGCCATCCTCTGGAAGAAGGACCTCGAGTCTAACTGGCAGGTCTGCCCCAAGTGTGAGCATCACTTTAGGCTCAACGCCTTCCACCGCCTCGAATTGCTCCTCGACGACGCGGCCTGGACCGAGCACGATGCCGCTCTTGCTTCCAACGACCCTCTCGGCTTCGTGGACACCAAGCCCTACAAGTCTCGCCTGAAGGACACGCAGAAAAAGCTCGGCATGGCCGACGCCATTCTCACCGCCGAAGGCCGGCTCAACGGCCGCGACATCATCTGCTGCTCCATGGAGTTCGGTTTCATCGGCGGCTCGATGGGCGCCGTCGTCGGCGAAAAAGTCACCCGCGCCATCGAGTTGTGCCTCAAAAAACAAATTCCGCTGGTCATCGTCTCCTGTTCCGGCGGCGCGCGCATGATGGAAGGCACGATCAGTCTGATGCAGCTTGCCAAAATTTCCGCCGCGCTTGCACTACTCGACGACGCCAAGCTCCCCTACATCTCCGTCCTCACTGACCCCACCACCGGCGGCGTCACCGCCAGTTACGCCATGCTGGGCGACCTCAACATCGCCGAGCCCGGCGCGCTCATCGGTTTCGCCGGCCCGCGAGTCATTGAGCAGACTATTCGCCAGAAACTCCCCGACGGTTTCCAGCGTTCCGAATTCCTACTCCAGCACGGCTTCCTCGACGCCGTCGTCCACCGCCGCGACCTCAAGAACTACATCTCGAAATCGTTCGACTTTTTCCTCGCCTAGCGCCATTTCTGCAATTTTGGCTTACACTAACCACTCGCTTGCCCTGAGCGCAGCCGAAGGGCCACTAGTCACTGCCTCCTATGACTTATGACGAATCAGTGCGCTATCTCCTCACGCTCGGCCGCGAGCTGGCCGCGCCGCGCCAGCCCGCTCTGGGCGGCACAGCCGGCGCCGCTGCGCAGAAATTCGACTTGCGCAACATCTCCGTCCTCGCTGACCGCCTCGATAACCCGCACCGCGCCTGTCCCTGCGTGCATATCGCCGGCACCAACGGCAAAGGCTCCACCGCTGCGATGCTCGATTCCATCCTCTGCGCCGCCGGTCTGCGCACCGGCCTCTACACCTCGCCGCACCTTGTGCGCATCAACGAGCGCATCCGCATCGCCGGCGAAGATATTTCCGAGGCCGATTTCGCCGCCACGTTTTCCCGCATCCACGCGTTCATCGAAGTGTTGCTGGCTTCCGGTTCGCTCGCCGCGCACCCCACTTATTTCGAGTGCCTCACCGCCATGGCCTTCGACCATTTCGCCCGCGCGCCGGTGGACTTCGCCATCTACGAAGTGGGCATGGGCGGCCGTCTCGACTCCACCAACATCGTCACGCCCGAGGTCGCCGTCATTACGCAGATTGATTTCGACCACGAAAGTTTTCTCGGCCATAGCATCGAGGAAATCGCCGCCGAAAAAGCCGGCATCATCAAGCCCGGCGCGTGGGTCGTCTCCAGCGCCGAGCGCCCCGAAGCCCGCGCCGTTATCGCTCGCCGCTGCGCCGAGCAGGACGCCCGCCTCTTCGAAGTCGACGAAATGTTTCGCGTGGAAGATGTGAGGGCGCTTCCCCGAAACCGCGGGACTGCGCCTGTTTCCACTGGCTGCACCGTCGCGGTCTCATCGATAAAAGGTGCCAAGCAAATCGAGCTCTCGCTCCCGCTCCCCGGGCGCTATCAAATCCGCAACGCTCTTGCCGCGCTGGCCGCCGCGCGCCTTCTCGCCGAGCGCGGTTTCCCCATGGACGATTCCACTATCGCCCACGGCATCGCCGACACCCGCTGGCCCGGCCGCCTCGAGCTCGTGCAGCAGAATCCCGCCGTTTTTCTCGACGGCACGCACAACCCCGCCGGTGCCCGCGCCCTGCTTGAATTTTGGAACGAAAATTTTCCCGGCCGCCGCATCCATCTTGTTTACGGCGCCATGCGCGACAAAGCCGTGGACGAAATCACTGGCCTGCTATTTCCTCGCGCGGCCAGCGTCACGCTCACCGAGCCGCGCCAAACTCGCGCCATCACCGCCGCGGAGCTCGCTCGCATCGCCGGCCATTTTGTTTCTTCCGGTCGCCTCGAAGTCGTTCCCGATCCCGCCGAGGCCCTCGAGCACGCCCTCTCGCTCGCCGCTCCCGGTGACGCCGTCTTCGCTACGGGCTCGCTCTATCTCGCTGGCGACCTCCGCCGCTACTGGACCACACGTGTCAACGAGCCCAATCACGTTCTCCGGGGCGCCTCCTGACAATGTCTCCCCTTCTGCGCGCGCTCAGCCATTTCCGCTCGCTGGCCGTCACCGTGCCGCTGGCCTATCTGTCGACGATAGCGTGGGGCACTGTTTCGCTGCTCGTTTCCGCCTTCGACTCCACCGGCCGCATCCAGCATCTCTGTGCCCGCGGGTGGGCGCGCACGCTGCTTTTCCTCGCCGGCGCGCGCGTCACCGTCCGCGGCGCCGAGCATCTCCAGCCCGGCCGCACCTACATCTTCGCCGCCAACCACCAGAGTTACTTTGATATTCCTGTCGCCTTCGGTTTTCTTCCTGCGAATTTTCGCATCATGGCCAAGGCCACGCTCTTTCACATTCCGTTTTTGGGCTGGCACCTGCGCCGTTCCGGTCATATGCCCATCGCCCGCGACAACCCGCGCCGCGCCGCGCGCAGTTTGCTCGAAGCGGCCACCCACGTCCGCGAAGGCACCAGCGTTTTTGTTTTTCCCGAAGGCGGCCGCTCCCCGGACGGTCATTTCAAGGAATTCAAGGCCGGCACATTTCTGCTCGCCATCAAAGCCGGAGTGCCGGTCGTTCCCGTCACGCTGAATGGCACCCGCGCCGTGCTGAAGATGAAATCATTCCACGTTCATCCCGGCCGCGTGGAAATGATTCTCCATCCGCCCGTCTCCACCGACGGCATGCACTCTCACTCCGCCGACGCCCTCTGCGCCCGGGTCCGCGACATCATCGCCGCCGACTTCGACGAATCCTCCGCCTTGTCCTGAGCGCAGCGAAGGACCGTCGCCGCCCCGTGATGTACGCAAACGTGTACGCGTTGTCATCCTGAGTCCCGACGCTGTTTGCCGGGACGAAAGATCTTTCCATGATGTCTCTGCGGCTTTTGCCTCTTCGTCGTTATTGAATCTGTGGAATCTGCGTAATCTGCGGATTCTGATTTCCCCGTTTTTCACTTTTCGCTTTTCGCTTTTCGGAATTCAGTTCGTAGATTCTTCCGGCTTCAGGTTGAGGACGATTTGGATCCACCAATTCGGCTGGTAAGTAATCTGTATCGGCGCGCCGCGCAAGCGTCCTTGCGTCGCCAGTAGCAGGCTGAACTCCGTTTTCTTTCCCGTCTGGTGGTTGAGCACCTGGAATTCCGCGTCGAGAAGGTCCTTGTATGTGTGTTCGAAAACTTTCGAATCGGTTTTCATTTCGAATTTCACCGTTTTTTCCAGCACCGCTTTCGCGCTGAGGAGCTTCAGCGTGTACAGTTCGCCGTAGTGGATATAGCAGACCTCGTCCTTCTTCACGCCGCGCTCCAGCGCCTGGTCCACCAGTTCTGCCACCGACGCCAGGAACCCGCTCACGCGCGCGCACTTTTGCCGCATGGCTGCTGGCGTTTCGCGGAATTTACCTGTGCCGCCATCCAATTCCGCAAACACTTTTTCCTTCATCGGCACGAACTGGTAGATGTCCAGTTCATTTTCCGTCGCAAACGGCACCGTCTTTGCGACGCCCTGTCCGCGGTCCAGCCGCGCAATCACCGCCTGGTACTCGAATTCTTTGGACGTCTTTTCTTTCTCCATCCGCGCTTTCGTTTCGTCCGACGACTCTTCCGCCTTGGCCCGCGTCATAAAGCCGAAGAACACGCTTGTTTCCGGCGTGCGGGTCTCGTCCTCCGCGCGCCGCACCACTTCCATGGCCACGCCCCAGCGGTTGATTTTTCTCGCCTTCGCCGGGTCCGACCCGATCAGCAGCGAAATCAATTCCCGCTGCGGATCATCGGGAATCGCGCCTCGACGAATCGTGCCCCCGCCCACGTCATGCCGCGTCACCCAGAAAATCAGCAGCCGCAGCCGCGCGGTCATTGCGTACTCGTAGTTGCCGCGCACCGCCGATGGGTTGCGCACCCATTCCGTCACCGCGCGCAGCGACTCCTCCGCTTGCGGAGCAATTCCGCCCGCCGGCGTGAGCTGCGCGCCAAGCGCCAACGCTCCCGCCAGCAGCGGAATCAGCACCGCCACCCACCGTGCGTTTATCGCTTGCAGTACCTCAGTTAACCGCATCCGTTTTTTTCCAGCCTGCATGGTGCGCACTTCTCCCGTCGCCATTTCTTCAACTATTCTACGATGCTCACTCTCCCTGCTGTGGCTTCTTCTCTTTTCTCTTTTCTCTTTTCTCTTTTCTTTCTTCTCTGTGTCTCGGTGCCTCTGTGGCTTCCTGGAATCTCATGTTAGGATGACCATTCCCTTCAGGAGGAATGCATGACGCCCGCCGAACGCAAAGAAAAAATCGACGCCTACGTCGCCGGCCCCGCGCTGCTCGAAGACGCACTGAAGCAATTCCCTCGCGAGATGTGGCAATGGAAGCCTGCGCGCAACCGATGGAGCATCCACGAAATCCTCGTGCATCTTGCCGATAGCGAGTCCAACGCCTATCTGCGCGCGCGCCGTTTTCTCGCCGAGCCCGGCCAGCCCGTCATGGCCTACAATCAAGACGTCTGGGCGCAAAAGCTCGACTACCACGGGCAAAACCCCGACGACGCCGTGGCCCTCGTCCATCTGGTCCGCAGGATGACCGGGGTGCTCATCGGCAATCTTCCCGACGACGTGTGGTCCCGCACCGCGCTCCACCCCGAGCACGCCAACTACACCTTCGAGCGCTGGCTGGAGATTTACTCTCGCCACATCCACGGCCACATTGACCAGATGAAGAAAAACTTCAAAATTTGGCTCACCGAGCGCACTCGCTGAGCCCCGGTTGCTCCGCTTTTTCGCCTCTGTTACGATGGCCTTTCTATGTCTCCCGATTCCCGTCCCCTGATTGGCGTCCCTTTCCGCTCGCTGCGCGAAGAGGACGACCCCGCCGCGCACGCCAAGATCGACCCCTATCTTCGCGCCGTGGAGGCTGCCGGCGGCCGCGCCGAGGAGGTTTCGCTTCGTCTCCCTCCCGATAAGCTCGTCGCCCGGGCCGCCACGTTCGACGCCATTCTGCTCACCGGCAGCCCCGCCGACGTGGACCCCTCCTGGTACCACGCCGAGCGCCACGTCGCCTGCGGCGAATCCGATCCCTGCCGCGAGCAGACTGATTTCGCTCTGCTCGACTGCGCCTTCGCCGCCGGCAAGCCCGTGCTGGCCATTTGTTACGGCGTGCAGTCACTCAACGTTTATCTCGGCGGCTCGCTCGTGCAGGATATTTCCGCTATGCTCAAAAGTGATTTGCCGCACGCATGGCCCGACCGCGCGAGCGGCGCCCCCGAGCCGCATCACGACGTCGCCATCGAGCCCGGCTCGCTCCTCGCCCAACTTGCCGGCGCCTCGCGCGCCCGCGTGAATAGCTCGCATCATCAAGCCCTCGACCGCCTTGGCCGCGACCTTCGCGTCGCCGCCCGCGCCCCCGACGGCGTCATCGAAGCCGTCGAACTCGCCGCCGGCCCCTGGGTTCTCGGCGTCCAGTGGCATCCCGAGCGCATGACCGCCGACGCCCTCGCGCAATCCTTGTTTCACGAATTGGTCGCCGCCGCGAGAAAGCAGGTGGTCGGTAGTAGGTAACAGGTATTAGGTTTCCGAATTTTGATTTTCTGGTTTCGTTTTTTCTGTTCTTTGTCTTTTCAATCTGTGTAAATCTGCGTTCATCTGCGGATAAGTCTTTTCTTGGGGGTTTTCGTGATTTCACTCGCAGGCAAGGCTGCACTCATCACCGGCGGATCGCGCGGCATTGGCGCCGCCGCGGTGCGCATGTTCGCTCAGTCCGGCGCCGACGTGGTCTTCAACTACTTCCGCAACAAAGACGCCGCCGCCCTGGTCGCCCAGGACGCGCGCAAGCACGGCACCCGCGTCGAATTTCTCAAGGCTGACCTCGGCACAATGAAAGACGCGAAGCATCTCGTGGACTTCACCGCCGAGCGCCTCGGCAAAATTGACATTCTTGTCGCCAACGCCGGCATCTGGCCCGTCGAGGACCGCCCCATCGAAGAGCTCAGCGAAAAAGAGTGGGACGCGATGATGCGCGTCAATCTGAAGAGCGTTTACAGCGTCACGCACTTCGCTGCCGCGCACATGATTGCGCAGAAATCCGGAAAAATTATCGCCATCAGCTCTACCGCCGGACAGCGCGGCGAAGCCTTCCATTCCCATTACGCCGCTTCCAAGGGCGCCATCATCAGCTTCGTCAAAGGCCTCTCCACCGAGCTCGCCCGCCACGGCATCCTCGTCAACTGCGTGGCACCGGGCTGGGTGGATACGGACATGTCCAAGCCCGTGCTCGCCACCAAAGCCGGCTGGAAGTTCGCCACGCGCTCCATTCCTCTCGGCCGCCCCGGCACCGCCGAAGAAATTGCCGGCCCCATTCTTTTCCTCGCCTCCGACCTGGCAACCTTTATCACCGGTGAAGTCTTCAATGTTAACGGAGGTGCTGTCCTGTGCGGCTAAGCGTTTCCAAACTGATTGTGCTGTTTAGTCTTTCCGCATTTGCTTTTGTAGGGGCGCAACCCCGAGGCCTCGGGGTTGCGCCCGCCTTCGCTCGCGCTTTTTCTTCGCCCGATGCGGCGTTTGCCGCGCAAAATCCCGACATCATGCTCCCCGCGCAGTCCGAGGCCAAAGCCCGCGAACTCATCAACTCCGCCATTCAGGCCCTCGGCGGCGATGCCTACCTCCGCGTCCGCGACATCTCCCGCACCGGCCGCCTCTCTCAGTTCGGTTCCAACGGCGCTCTCATGGGCTTCGTCGAAGTGTTCGACTACACCAAGCTCCCCGACAAGCGCCGCCGCGAATATTCCAAGCGCCGCAACATTATTGACGTTTTCAACGGCGACGAAGGCTGGTCGCTGGACCGGGAAGGCATCGAGGAAACCTCCGCGTTCTCCCTCGACGCTTTTCAGGAAAATCTCCGCCGCGGCATGGACAATTTTTTCCGCTTCCGCTTCAACAAAGAGGACGGCATCATCCTCCGCTACGGCGGCAGCGATTTGGTGGATATGAAGCAAGTGGACTGGGTCGAAGTCTCCGACCGCGAGCATCGCGTCATTCGCATCGCCATCGACCGCAACACGCACTTGCCCATTCGCGCCGTCAATTTCCAGCGCGACCCCGATACGCGAAACCCCGCCCAGGAAGTCGATTACTTCTCCAATTACCAGCCCATTCAGGGCGTCACCACGCCTTTTCGAGTCGCCCGCGATCGCGCCGGCCGCCGCGTTTCGGAAACCGTGTACACCTCCATCCAATACAACTCCGGCCTCGACGACTCCCTTTTCTCTCGCGCCTCTCTCGAACAGCGCTGGTCCCAAATCGGCAAAAAAAAGTAGGGGCGGACCTGCGTGACGTGTAGTTTTCTCGTCTCTGTCGCACTGCCACTCTGTAACTCTGCTACTCCCCTCACACCCAACACCCTAAACCCTTTTTTCTGCTAAACTCCGCCCATTATCAGCATTCACGGGAGGCCGCCATGCTCGCACGCCGCCAATTTCTCCAACGCGCCGCCATTGGCGCCGCCATTCTCGGCATTCCCATCGCCCGCGCCGAGCAGATGTTCTCCCAGGACATCCCCATGCCTTCGCCGGGCCTGTTGACTTCCGATCCCGAGCGTTTCTGGGCCGAGCTGCGCCGCCAGTGGCTACTGGCCTCCGACCGCATCAACTTGAATTGCGGCTCCGTCGGCTGCACGCCGCTGCCGATTCTCCGGGCTATGATTGACCATATCCTCTCCGCGGAAACCTATCGCGAGCCGGCCTACCCGTGGTTCGGCTACGAAGAAAATACGCGCCTCCGCGAACTCCGCGATTCCCTCGCCACCTTCCTGCATTGCAAGCGCGACGAGCTGGCTCTGGTCCGCAATGCCACCGAGGCCAACAACGTCGTCTGCAACGGCCTCGACATGAAAAACGGCGAAGAAGTTCTCATGACCGACCAGGAGCATCCCGGCGGCCGCTGTTGCTGGGAGCAGAAGGCCGCGCGCTTCGGCACAAAGATTAGCTACGTCGCGCTCCCCAAGCCCCCCGCCTCTAAAGAACAGATCGTTGACCTCTTCGCCCGCGCCATTAAGCCCGAAACCAAAATCATTTTCTTCAGCCACATCACCACCGTCACCGGCGTGATTCTTCCCGCCAAAGAAATCTGCACGCTGGCCCGCAGCCGCGGCATCCTCACGCATCTTGACGGCGCCCACGCCATCGGCCAGATTCCCCTCGACCTCCTCGACATCGGTTGCGACTTCTACGCCTCCAGCCCGCACAAGTGGCTGATGTCCCCCAAGGGCACCGGCTTTCTCTACTTGCGCGAGGAAACCCTCGACAGGCTCAAGCTGTGGGTCAACATCGCCTCTGGCGAGTGGAAGAACTACGATATGAAGGCCTACCGCTTCTCCAACTTTGGCACGTCGAATTTGTCCGTCTTCGTCGGTCTCAAGGCCGCGCTCGATTTCTTCAACCAGATTGGCCCCGAAAAAATTTACGCCCGCTCGCACCAGCTCGCCACGCGCGTCCGCGACTTCATCGCTAAACAGCCGCAGCTCAAAGTTGTCAACGCCTCCTCGGACGATTTTTTCGGCACCCTGGTGAGCTTCGAGCCGGCGCCCGGCTCCGGCCTGAAAGATCTTTCTTCCATCGCCCGCGAATGCTCCGCGCGGAACATCCGCATCGCCGGCGGCAGCGAACGCATCCGCATCGCCACGCACATTTTCACTCAGCCCAACGAGCTCCTTGCCTTCTTCGACGCCATCTCCGCCGCCCTCCGCACCTAGCGACCTCCTTCAGGCGGGCTGGTAAGGCTTTTCATCCCTGACCCCTGTTCCCCGATTCCTGACCCCTGCCGTAGTTGAGCGAATCGCCTTTCTCTGCTACCATAATCGTTTGTTTCAGCGTGTTTTTTCTCGTAGGAGCAGCAATGGCTCAAACATGTGAACTGTGCGGCAAAGGGCCGCACTACGGCAACATCATTAGCCACGCCAACAACCTCCGCCGCCGCCGCTGGAATCCCAATCTGCGTCGCGTGCGCGCGATCGTCAAAGGCGTGCGCATGCACGTGCGGGTGTGCACCGCCTGCATTCGGGCCGGCCGCGTGACGAAGGCCGCCTGACACCACCTTCCACGCATCCTTTTTTCCGAGGTGACGTTGTGCTTAAGCGCGCTGTCGTGACCACCGGGGTTTTGGCGCTCATGGTGTCTTTCGGCGCCTGCCGCAAGGAGTCCGCCCCGGGCCCCGACGTTTGGGCCACTGTCAACGGCAAGGAAATCAAGCGCGACGAAGTCGAAAAATACTTCCGCAGCCGTTCCAACCCCGAAGGCCAGGAGCCCTCGCAGGAAGAAGGCCTCTCGCTCAAGCTCAACATCATCGATGAGCTCATCAACAACGAAATCCTGCTCGAGCGCGCCAAGAAAATGGGTCTCGAGGCCGCTGACGGGGAAGTCGAAGACAGCTTTACGGAGGTCAAGAGTCCTTACACGGAGGACGAGTTCCAGCGCCAGTTGAAGGAGCGCGGCGTCACCGTGGATGACTTCAAGAAGGACATCCGGCGGAATCTTACCATCCGGAAGTTAATCAACAGGGAGGTCGTCGCCAAGGTCTCCATCACCGACCAGGACGTCAACGACTTCTACAACCAGAACCGCGCGCAGTTCAATGTCGCCGAGTCGCAGTACCGCGTTTCGCAGATTGTCGTCACTCCACGCAAGGATCCGCAGGTCCGCAATCGCAAGGGCGACGACGCCACCACCGACGCCGAAGCCCGCCGCAAGGCGGCTGCCCTGATGGCCCAGATCCACGAAGGCGCCGACTTCGCTCAGCTCGCCGTCGACTATTCCGAAGATCCCAACACGTCCGCCAACGGTGGCGATCTCGGCTACATTCCTGAATCTGCGCTCACTCAGACCGATCCCGCTCTGAAAAAGACTCTCACTGCTCTGCGCCCGGGTGAGGTCAGTCCCGTCGTCGCCCTGCGCGACGGCTATCGCATTCTCAAGCTCATCGCTCGCGAATCGCCCGGCCAGCGCGAGCTCGCCGACCCCAAGGTCCAGCAATCCATCCGCGACGCCCTGCGCAACCGCAAGGAGCAGCTACTCCGCTCCGCGTATCTCAATGTCGCCCGCGATCAAGCCACCGTGCGCAATTACCTCGCCCAGCAGGTTCTCGAATCCGCCGGCAAACTTCCCGCCGCCGCCCCGGCCCCCGCCAAGCAGCCCGCCCCCGCCAAAAAGTAGGCCCTGGCCGCATCGCGGGGTCCCCAAATCTTCCCTTCCTATTCTGCTGTCCCGGGCTTAGAATTTGCCTATCGAAACGACAGTCTGGTGGAAGGCCTGCCCGGCGCAAGCTTTTCAGTGAATTTCGATTTTTGAGTTTCGGCCTTGACCATGGCGTTCCGTTTCATTGTTGACCGCGTCTTCCCGCTGGCCGAAGGCGGCGTTGTCGTGGAAGGCTGCGTGGAAAGCGGGGCGGTGCGCGAAGGCCATCCGATTGCCTTCCTCAGCCCCGCCGGCCGCCCCATGCAGGACTGTATCCTCACCATCGAACGCAGTTCCGACCGCTCCTTTGTCGCCCGGGCCATCGCCGGCGACCACGTCCGCTTCCTGCTCCCCGACGCAAGCCCTTCCGAGTTGGCCCCGGGCACTCTGATCGAAGATATTCGGGATTAAACCTCTTTCCGGCGGGAACTTCTGCTCCTATCCTATTGCAGGATACTGAAAAGCGCTTGGGGTGTCGTTCCGAGCCCGCCGTGGCCGACGAGGAATCCCTCTTCAGGCTAACTCAACAACTCGCGTTTCGTGTTTCGCTTTCCGATTCTCGCTTTTCCTGTTTTCTATTTTCTCTTTTCTATTTTCTATTTTCTATCCTTACCCAATCACTGCCAGTGTCTCTCCCGCATTCACCGCCTGACCTTCCGCCACCAGCATTTTCTCCACTTTCCCTGTTTTCGGCGCTTTGATCTCGTTCTGCATCTTCATGGCTTCCACCACCAGCAACCCTTGCCCTGCCTCCACCGCGTCGCCCGCCTTGGCCAGCACGCGCACAATCTTCCCCGGCATGGGCGCCTTGATTTCTTGGCGTCCTTCGGCTTCCACCCCGCCGCCCCGTGCTGTTTTTTGGCTGCGCCACTGCCGCGGGTCCATCACCTGCGCGACAAGTTCTTCGCCGCCCGCGTTGATGTGCAACCCGTCCGGCGCCTCATGCACGCGCACCTCGTACGACTGCCCGCGCAGCAAAATCGAATACGTCGCCGTGGCCACTTCCACCGCGTCCGCATCCACCGGTTGTCCATCCAGCGTGCAGATCAGCCGCTCGCCCCGCCGCACTACTTCCAGCGCGCGTTTCCTGCCCCCGATTTGCACTTCAAGTTTCATCTCTGGCTTCCGGCCGGCTATCCGTTTGAAGTCACTTTTTTGGTGCGGCCTTCGTCTTTTCGATCGCTGCGCGGAACCCTTCCGCCAGCTTCTCCGCCGGGCCACGGCCCCAGTAGTGCAGAAAAATCACCATCGGCTGCGTTCCGATCATGTGGTGATGAATGGCCACCACCTGCAGCCCGTTCTGCCGCAGCGCCTTCAACACCGGCGTGACTTCGCCTTCCAGCATGGCCACGTCTCCGGCCACCGCCGCGTCCTCCATCGTGCCATAAAACGCCGCCCACGTATTCAGCCCCATCCGCGCGTTAATCGTCGCGCCCATTTCTTTCAAGCCGATGTCGTCTCGCCCAATCGTAATTTTCCACACGGCTCCCAAATACTCGCCCGGCCGCCCTATGATCTTGGAAATCATCCCTCCGTCAATCGCGGGGCCCGGCCCTGGCCCTGGAGTCCATGCGGGAGGTGCTGTGCCCGTCTTTGGAATCATGTCCAGCGCCGGCTTCACCTCGCGCGCCAGTTCTTCCGCTTTGCCGTGCCCGTGGACATGCATGTAGAAGACGCGTGGCTGCTCCCAGAAAAAATGGTTGTGCAGCGCCGTCACCTCGATGCCGTTCTCCAGCAGCGCGGACATCACCGGATTCACCTCGTCCTCCAGCAGCACCAGGTCGCCCATCATCACGTCCATCCCCGCGTCGCCCTTGCTGAACGCCACCCAGCCGCTGAAGCCGAAGGCCATCGGCAGTGCTATCCCCGCCACTTGGACTTGCATACCGCGCGGCACGTTCACTTTCAGCACGCCCGCCTTGTAGTCTCCACCGCGCCCGAGTACGTCCAGCACCTTCTTGTAATCCGCCGGCATCTCTTGCGTTCCAGCCCCTGCCGCGAAAACAAATGAAAACAGAATTGCCAGCGTAAGTCGCTTCATGGATTGTTCCCTTCGTTGCTTTGGATTCTTTCTTCGGGAGGTTTCACGCGCCGGAACGCGGCGTACAGAATCACATCGTACACGATTTTAATTCCTCCGCCGAAGAACAGCGGGCTGGCCATGGAGAGCCCTTTCATCGCCGCGCCCGCCAGCGCCGGCGCAATGGCATACGACACATTGCGCGTAAACGTAGTGAACCCGCTCGCAAACGCGCGCTCTTCCGGCCGCACCACCGCCAGGATGTACGATTGTCGCGTTGGCACGTCCATCTCCACCAATCCTTCGCGTATGAGGAACAGCACAATGGCCCACGGCAGGCTCGGCGCAAACGGAACCGCAATCAAAAAAAGACTCGACGGCAAATGTGTGAACACCATCGTATTCAGCAACCCAATTCGCCGCGCCAGCCACGCCGCCACCAGGTGCGACGCCGCGTTGGCCACCCGCGCCCCGAAAAACAGCGGCCCCAGTAGCTCTTCGCCCGCGCCGAAGCGCTGAAAAAACCAGTACGACACCAGCGCGCTCGACAAAAATCCGCCGCCCAGGCTGTCCATTCCCGTCAGCGCCGCCAGTTTGTAAATCGCGGCGCGCGTGTCGTGTGTGTGGACGGATGCCGCCTCGCCTTTCGCCGCGACCTTTTCTTTCGCCGCTTCGATGCCTGGCGAAAGACACGCGTACAGTACCAGTGAAATCACCGCCAGCGCCGTGTACAGCACCCACGCCGCCTGGTACGACCTCGCCGCCTCCCATCCCCACGCGTGTCGCAGCAGATACGGAATTCCCGCCGCTAAGCTCCCCAGCGCCAGCCCTGCGTCGAGCAGCAGGCTGTACCACGCGATGGTCCACGTGCGCCGCTCTTCCGTCGTCGTGGACGGCAGCAGCGCCTGTTCCAGCGCATACGCCGGCCCGCGGTCGCGCCCCAGCCCGTTGATCATTCCGAAGAACGCGAAGCCCAGCAGCACCACCGGCGCATCGCGGTAAACCGGCGAAACCACCAGCGCCAGTCCGCCCAGCGCATTGAACGCGCCCAGCACAATCAGGCTGAATCTCCGCGCGCGATCCGCAAAAAAACTGCTGAGCAGCGTAGCCGTCGCGATGCCCGCCAGGCCCGCCGTTACCAGCAACCCCACCTGCCGCACGTCCCAGCCCAGCGAATTCATGTACAGCGCCAGCAGCACGCCGCACATGCCGGTGCCCAGCGAGCGCAAAAACGCCGCCGCGTAAATCAGTGTCCGATCTCTCAGGGATGCCATCAGTGTTCAGGCAGGGAACGTGTTTCGAATTTCGCTTCTTGGTTTTCCTATTTTCTATTTTCTCTTTTCTATTTTCTTTACTTTCTGGGTTCGCGGTTCACCAGTTCCTCCCGCCCCGAAAGCTTCCACCGCGATTCCGTCGCTGCAACTTTCTCCGCGCCCGCCCCGCCGTTGTTCGACAGGTGATAGAGCACCGCCGCCAGCACCGCCGCATCCTCCACCGACGGCACTTCTTTCGCCGCATCTCCGCTGGCCGTCCCGAGACCTCGGGAGGCTGGCGCAACCATCAGCAACTCGTCCAGCCATCGCGTGTGCAGCTTCGCGCTCAAGAAATCTGGCTCGCTCATGATCCGCCGGAAGAGGCCAATGTTCGTCTTGATTCCGCTCACGTAGTATTCATCAAGCGCTCGCTTCATCCGCGCGATGGCCTCTTCGCGGTCCGCGCCCCACGCAATCAGTTTTCCGAGCAGCGGGTCGTAGTCGTTGGGCACCACCCATCCAGGATAGACGCCGTCGTCCATGCGAATGCCCGGCCCCGCCGGAATCCGCCGCGCCAGAATTTTCCCTGGCGACGGAAAAAAATTGTTGTCCGGGTCCTCCGCATAGACGCGGCACTCAATCGCGTGCCCGCGAATCGTGACGTCGTCTTGCGCGAACGGCAGCTTCTCCCCCGCCGCCACGCGAATTTGCAGCTTTACCAGGTCGAGCCCGGTGACCATCTCCGTCACCGGATGCTCCACCTGCAACCGCGTATTCATCTCCAAAAAATAAAAATTCTTCTGCTCGTCCACCATGAACTCGAGCGTGCCCGCGTTGGTGTACCCGCCCGCACGCGCCAGCCGCACCGCTGCCTCGCCCATGCGTTTTCTCATCGCCGCGTCCACCACCGGCGACGGCGCTTCCTCGATCACCTTCTGGTGCCGCCGCTGGATCGAGCACTCGCGCTCGCCCAGGTACACCGCATTGCCGTGATGATCCACGAGCACTTGAATTTCGATGTGCCGCGCGTGCGCCAGATATTTTTCCAGATACAGCCGACCGTCGCCGAACGCGTTCGTCGCCTCCGAGCTCGCGTCGCGCCACGCTGCAGCCAGCTCGGATTCTTTCAACACGCGCCGCATGCCCTTGCCGCCGCCGCCTGCGATGGCCTTCAGCAGCACCGGATACCCCGTATCGCGCGCGATGCTCCTCGCGTCTTCCAGCTTTTCGATTGGATCCAGCGTCCCCGGCACCGTCGGCACATTCGCCTGCTTGGCCAGATGCCGCGCCGCTGTCTTCGACCCCATTTGCTCCATCGCTTCCGCCGTCGGCCCGATGAACGTGACCTTCGCCGCCGCGCACGCCCGCGGAAGCTGCGCGTTTTCCGCCAAAAATCCGTAGCCCGGATGCAGCGCGTCGCATTCTGCGCGTTTCGCTACGTCGAGCAGCTTGTCGATGCGCAGATAACTTTCCCGCGACGCCGCCGGCCCGATGGCGTACGCCTCGTCCGCCAGACGCACGTGCATCGACGCCCGGTCCACGTCGCTGTACACCGCGACGCTCTGGATGCCCAGCTCGCGGCACGCCCGCACAATGCGCACCGCAATCTCTCCCCGGTTGGCTATCAGGATTTTCTTGAACATTGGAAGTTCCGCATCGCGCGGATTTCAGTCTAGCACACCGCTCAAACGCACGGTTTTTGTAGGGGCGCTGCTTGCTGCGCCCAGGCGGTTTCGTAGGACAGGCTTTCAGCCTGTCCGGCACCCAACGCTAAACTTGTCATTCCGAGTCCCGATGCCTTTTATCGGGACGAGGAATCTGCTTTTCGTCTTTTGGCAATCCGCCGGTTTTCTTCTTGTACGAGCTGAAACGCTTCCGCCAAATTCCGCAGCGTCGAACAAACCGTCCGCCCCTGCGTGTTCACACCCGGAATTTGCTTGATATAGCCAACGTACCAGCGTCCATGCTTTTCGATAACGGCAGTGAGCTTTCGCTTCACCTCAGTTCCGACGCGTTGCATGAGAATTATGGCACCTCATCAATCAGCCATGACTCGGGCCCAACCTTTGTGAGAATGATTTTCGATGGCGCTGGGCGCAGTTTTTGCCATCGTTCGTCCGTGTAATGCTCGTAGAGCCGAACTTCGAATGCAATCCGATCATTGCCGAGCCTTTTTCCGGATGTGATTTCAAAGCCTTCGTGATGTGGATTGGATATCCCAGAAACATACTGGTTCCATTCTCTCTCCGAGCGCTTGGCCTTCAAAGACGCTGACAGAAGTTTCATTCCAGCGCGAGTGTCTCTAGACTGCCATGCACACAGGAACCGATTTGCCGTGCCAAGCGCAAGCACGTAATCCTGATCGATCTCGAGTTTTGGGGCGCTCGACGATTCTCCTGAGAGGTTCAGTGGAAGGCAAACGAGCACGGTGAGAATTCCTAAGCGTGAAAGCGGCATCTTGCGGTCTCCTTACGCAGCAACGAATGGGGTTATTTTCTGAGCAACGATTCACAGCGGAATGTTGCCATGCTTCTTTTTCGGGTTCGTGTCGCGCTTATTTTCCAGCGCCCGCAGCGCCGCAATCAATTTCGGCCGTGTTTGTGACGGCTCAATCACCGCGTCAATGTATCCGCGTTCTGCGCTGACGTACGGGTTGGCAAACCGCTGCCGGAATTCGGCAATTTTTTCCTGACGCAATTTCTCGCGTTCCGCCTCCGGCGTTTTTTCCAGCTCGCGCCGGTAGACGATATTCACCGCGCCTTCCGGCCCCATCACCGCGATTTCCGCCGTCGGCCACGCATAGTTCGTGTCCGTGCGGATGTGTTTCGACGCCATCACGCAGTATGCTCCACCGTACGCCTTGCGCGTAATCACCGTAATTTTCGGCACCGTCGCTTCCGCATACGCGTACAGCAGCTTTGCGCCGTGCTTGATGATTCCGCCAAACTCCTGCTGCGTCCCTGGCAAGAATCCCGGCACGTCCTCGAAGGTAATCAGCGGAATGTTGAACGCGTCGCAGAAGCGCACGAACCGCGCGCCCTTCACCGACGCGTTGATATCCAGGCATCCCGCCAGCATGGCCGGCTGGTTCGCGACGATGCCCACCGGCCGCCCGTCGAGCCGCGCGAATCCCACCACGATATTTTTCGCGAAGTGTTCGTGCACCTCGAAAAAATAATGTTCGTCCACGACGGCGTGGATCACGTCCTTGATGTCGTACGGCATCATGGGGTCCACCGGTACGATGCTGTTCAAACTCTGGTCCGCGCGGTCCGCCGGATCCGTGGTCGCGCGCCGCGGCGGGTCTTCCATGTTGTTCGACGGCAAAAAACTCAGCAGCTCGCGGATCATCCCCAGGCAGTCCGCGTCGTCCCGCGCCACAAAGTGCGCCACGCCGCTCGTGGCGTTGTGCGTCATGGCGCCGCCCAGCTCCTGCTTCGTCACTTCCTCGTGCGTCACCGTCTTAATCACGTCCGGCCCGGTGACGAACATGTACGCCGTTTCCTTCGTCATCAAAATAAAATCCGTAATCGCCGGCGAATAGACCGCGCCGCCCGCGCACGGCCCCATCACCGCGCTGATTTGCGGTACTACGCCGCTGGCCAGCGTGTTGCGCAAGAAAATATCCGCGTACCCCGCCAGCGACATCACGCCTTCCTGAATCCGCGCCCCGCCCGAATCGTTCAACCCGATCACCGGCGCGCCGTTGCGCATGGCCAGGTCCATCACCTTGCAGATTTTCAGCGCATTCGATTCCGAGAGCGATCCGCCGAACACCGTAAAATCCTGCGCGAACACGTACACCAGCCGCCCGTCGATTCGCCCGTACCCGGTCACAAACCCGTCGCCTACCGGTTTTTGTTCTTCCATCCCGAAGTCCGTGCAGTGGTGCGTCACGAACTTGTCCAGCTCCTCGAACGTGCCTTCGTCGAGCAGCATCTCGATGCGCTCCCGCGCGGTCATCTTGCCCTGCTTGTGTTCGCGCTCGCGACGCTCCGGCCCGCCGCCTTCTTCCGCCTGTGCGTTGCGCTTGCGCAACTCTTCCATCTGGTCGCGCGCTTTCGCTTTCAATTTTTCTTCGGGAGACATGAGGGCTTCCTCTCCGGACTGCCGCAACTCGCTCGCTAGCCTGCCACACCCCATCGTTACGGGCAAGACAGTCTGCTGAAAGAATTGGTTCTCTTGGGGAGTTCATCACTGAGAACTGAGTACTGATTACTTCTCGCCGTTCACGATCCCGGCGGCGGCGCTTCTTTCCGGTACAGCCGCACTACCAGATGCGTCGAAAAATACGTTGCGCCCACCAGCAGCAGCACGCCCAGCACTAGCGTCGCCATCACCGCCCCCGCGCGCAGCCAGGGAATTTGGATCGTCGTCACGCGCACTGCGACAAAATGCAGCGCCAGCACCGCGCTGAGCATCACCGCAGTGCCGGCCAGAATCGAAATCGTGATGAGGAGTTTTCGTTTCACGCGTTGCGCTAATGCACGCCCGACCAGTTGTCCGCCACCAGAATGGAATTCCCCGGGTTCGCCGGATCGTATTTCACGCTCACCGGCAGCCCGGTGACGATGCGCCCCACGCACGCCCGTTCTTCCAGTCCGGTGATGTCCTGCGCCGTTTGGTAGGTCACGCCGGAGATGGAGTAGCTATACACGACCACGTTGCGAGGCGTGCCGTTCGACGCGCCGTTATCGGTCGCGCGGCGTTTCGGCACGGGGTTCAAGTCCCCCGAAAGCTCCTCGCGGATTTCCAGCACTTCGCCCTCGACGATGCGCCCCACCTGGTTCACGTACACGCGCCGTCGCCGTTCGATTTCGTTAGGATCCCGCGGTCGCCGTCGCCACCAGACGGCAATTCCTCCCGCCGCCAGCAGGACGCCGGCTGCGGCCAATAGCGCCACGTGCCAATCGATTCCGCTGAAGTTCAACTCCCCATCTTCCGTGTCCCGCTCTGCGGGATCGCTTCCACGATGTCCCCCAGCGACTCGCGCGCCTTTTCCCAGTCTTTCAAAAATGCTTCCAGGCCCCGGTCCGTCAGCGGGTGCTTGAAGAGCTGCTCAAACACTTTGAACGGCATCGTCGCGATGTGCGCGCCCGCCTTCGCCGCTTCCACCACGTGCAGCGGGTGACGCAAGCTCGCCGCCAGCACCTCGGTCGCAAAATTGTAGTTCTTGTAAATTGTGAGGATGTCCCGCAGCAGCGCCATGCCGTCGTGCGAAATGTCGTCCAGCCGCCCCAAAAACGGGCTCACGAAGTACGCCCCCGCCTTGGCCACCAGCAGCGCCTGCGACGGCGAAAACACCAGCGTCATGTTCACGCGGATGCCTTCGTGCGACAGCGTGTGGCACGCGCGCACGCCGGTGGGAGTCGTCGGCAGCTTCACCACCACGCTGGGGTGCCAGCTGGCCACCTCGCGCCCTTCGCGCAGCATCCCCTCGTAATCCGTGGACACCACTTCCGCGCTGATCGCGCCGCCCTTCACAATCTCGCAGATTTCCAGGATCTGCTGGCGGAACGGCTTTTTCTCTTTCGCCGCCAGCGTGGGATTCGTGGTCACGCCGTCGAGCACGCCCATCTCCGCGGCCTGCCGGATTTCATCCCGGTTCGCGGTATCCAGAAAAATCTTCATCGTCCCACGTCCTTTCGGCGCTACTCTTCCGCCGCAATCACTGCATTCCGCAGCGTCCCGATCCCGCTCACCACCACTTCCACCACGTCACCCGGCTTCATCGCGCTCACTCCCGCCGGCGTGCCCGTAGCGATTACGTCGCCCGGCTCCAGGGTCATCACGCGCGAAATCCACGAAATTATAACACCAATGGAAAAAATCATGTCCGTTACCGGAGCGTGCTGTTTGCGCTGTCCATTCACGTAGGTCTCCACCATCGCCGCCGCCAGGTTCAATTCCGTCTCGATCAGCGGCCCCAGCGGGCAAAACGTGTCAAAACTTTTCCCGCGCGTGAACTGCACATCCACTTTTTGTAGGTCGCGCGCCGTCACGTCGTTCAGGCAAGTGTACCCCAGCACGTACGGCGCAAACTCCGCGGCGGCGATTCCCTTGCACCTCTTTCCAATCACCACGGCCAGCTCGCCCTCGTGGTCCACCCGCTGCGAATCCGGCGGATAGACAATCGGCTCGTCCGGCCCGATTACCGCCGACGGCGCCTTCAGAAAAATCAGCGGTTGCTTGGGGACTTCGTTGCCCAGTTCTGCGGCGTGCTCGCGATAATTTCTGCCGATGCACACGATTTTGCTCGGCGTCACCGGCGGCAGCAGCTTCACCTGTTCGAGCGGCCACGCGCGCGTGGTCTCGAACCATTTTCCGAAAATGTCCCCGCTGATTTCGTGCACGGTGTTTCCGGCGATGCGGCCGTACGCCGCTTCTGGGTGTTGCTCGCTCCCCAGCCCTTCGGCAGTGAACTGCAGCGGTTGATAGCGGCAAAGTTTCATACGCGCGCCTCCGCAGCGCACAGCCACAGAGTACCCAAAAGACTGAAAAGGGAGAAGCCTTAAAGAAGATCGGGGAGAGAAATCATCGAGGCGAGCAACTCCGGAGCTGCTTACATCCTTCGCCGATGCGCCGCAATCGGTTGGTGCCGCAGCAACAGCACCATCCCGGCCACCCAGCTCACCACCGCCGCCACGCCGTACACCAGCGCGCCCAGAATGAACAAATGGAACGGCGATTTGCCCAGCCGGTCATGCAGGTGGATAAAGAAAATTCCCATCAGCGCATAATTCACGCTCAGGATCGCCCACCCGCACATGGCGGACGCAAACATCTTCACCGGCGATCGCAGGAAGCAGCCGATGGGGATCAGCATGAAGAAGAAAAACGCCGCGTACGCAGCGCCGTTCCTCACGTCCGCTACAGGCTCCAGGAACTCCACGCGCGTCGCCACCAGCACGGAGATCACCATCACCGCGGTCAGGTAGAGGCCGGTCAGCACGCCCACGCGCAGCGTGAAGTTGCGCACCCACTGAAACCATCGCGAGCCGGGGAGGAGCGAAGGCGTCAAATCTTTTCTCTTTCGTTGGCGCCGGGGTTCGGCGCCGTTGCGGCGACAGAAGCGCTCTGCGGGCTTTCATTCCCGGCACGGTCCACTGCGCTCACCGTGTAGGTGTAGCCCCTTCCTGTGGCCACCGACATATCACGAAACGTCGGGGTGGGCAACAACTCCCGCGTCAGCTGTGTTCCTGCTTTCCCTTCTTGTTCGCTCCGGTACACATGGTACCCCGCCGCGTCCGCCTCCGGGCTGATGCTCCACGAGAGTTCGATGTGTGCCGGTGTTTCGCCCGCCGCCGGCACGTACACCGCCACCAGATTTTTCGGCGCCGCTGGCGCAAACGTGTCCTTCAGCGTCAGCACCACCGCCTGCGAGTCCGCGGACTCCACCGAATCCAGCTCGTACTGCGCCACGCTGCGCACCGTGTAGAGATACGTTTTCTCAAACTCGATCTGCGCGTCGCGGTACGCCGCTGTCGGGCTCACCCCCAGCAATTCCACCGGCGTTTTCCGCTTCCACTTCGCTGCATCGCTCTCTGCTGCATTCGGCTCCACTTCCGCGCGGTACACGCGATAGCCGGTCAGCGCCGCGATCGCCGCGCCGCTCGTCGTTCGCGACGGCGGCGACCAGCGCAGTTCCACGGCCGGCTCGGTCACGTTCGCCGTCACATCGCCGCTCGCTTCCGGCACCGGGTACACGCGCACCATCGCCCGGTTCGAATCCGCCGACGCCGCTTTCTTCGACGCTCTCGTCCGCACCATGTACGCCATCTGCTCGCCGCTGTGCGCTGCGATGTCCGCGGCCTGCAACGGGTCGGCAAACCGCAGCCGGTCGTCGGTCAGGTAGGAGTCCAGCACCGCAGATGGAATTGTATAAACCTGCGACAGCGCCGCGCGCGCTGCTTGCGTGCCCGCCGGCACAAACGCCCGGAAAATTTCCACGTCCGCTGGCGCTTCCAGCGCTTCGCCCTCCGCTGTTTTCTTCGGCAGCGTAAACATAAGCACCACGCTGTCGCCCGTCTGCCGCGCCGCAAGGTCCGTCACCGCCGCGGGGATCGGCGGTCGCGGCGGCTGCGGGTCCCCCGGCGTTCCGCAGCTCATCAAAAACAGAAAATAGAAAAGAGAAAAGAGAAAATAGAATTGAGGCCACCAAGAATTTCCCTGCAAACGCACGCTGCGGGGAATTCTCTCCTCTTTTCTATTTTCCATTTTCTATTTTCTGTTTTACAGAATGAATCGGCTCAAATCGTGGTCCTTCACAATGTCGGCGAGCTGTTTCTGCACGTAGGCTTCGTCCACTCTTACCGTTTTCTTTTTCAGGTCCGGCGCGTCGAACGAAATTTCATCCAGCAGTTTTTCCAGGATGGTGTGCAGCCGCCGCGCGCCGATATTTTCCGTCTGATCGTTCACGTTGGCCGCAAACCGCGCGATGGCCGCGATGGCCTCGTCGGTGAAGCTTAGTTTCACCGCTTCGGTGTCCAGCAGCGCGATGTACTGCTTGATGAGCGCATTCTTCGGCTCCGTCAGGATGCGCACAAAATCCCCTTCGGTCAGCGATTGCAGCTCCACGCGGATGGGGAAACGCCCTTGCAGTTCCGGGATCAGGTCCGACGGCTTGGTCACGTGGAACGCCCCTGCTGCAAAAAATAAAATATGGTCCGTGCGCACCATGCCGTACCGCGTGTTCACCGTCGTTCCCTCGACGATTGGCAAAATATCCCGCTGCACGCCTTCCCGCGACACGTCCGGCCCGTGCCCCGATTCGCGTCCCGCGATCTTGTCCACCTCGTCGATGAAAATGATGCCCATCTGTTCGGCGCGTTCCACCGCCGTCCGCGTCACCTGGTCCATGTCCACCAGCTTGTGTTCCTCTTCTTGGATCAGATACTCAAACGCGTCGGCCACGGTCATCTTCCGCTTTTTTTTCTGCTGCCCGAACATCCCCGAGAGCATGTCCTTGATGTTGATGTCCATCTCCTCGATGCCCTGGTTCGACACAATTTCAAACGCCGGGATCGAGCGCTCGCGCACTTCCACCTCGACCATCCGCGTATCCAGCTTCCCGTCGCGGAACTGCGCCCGCAATTTTTCCCGCGTGCGGTTCTGCAGTTCCTGACGCTGTGCTTCGCTGCCCGGTCCGGTCATCTCCACCGTCGTGGGCATCGCCGGAAGTAACAGGTCCAGCAGGCGTTCCTCCGCGGCTTTTTCGGCGCGCTCGGCCACTTCGTCCAGCTTTTCTTCGCGCACCATGTCGATGGCCGTTTCCACCAGGTCGCGCACCATGGACTCCACGTCCCGGCCCACGTAGCCCACCTCGGTATACTTCGACGCTTCCACTTTCACAAACGGGCAACCCGCCAGCCGCGCCAGCCTCCGCGCGATTTCTGTTTTTCCCACGCCTGTTGGCCCGATCATCAAAATGTTTTTCGGAAGGACTTCCTCGGCCATCTCCGCGCTCAGCTTCTGCCGCCGCACGCGGTTGCGCAGCGCAATGGAGACGGCGCGCTTCGCCGCGTTCTGCCCCACGATGTACTTGTCCAGCTCGGCGACGATTTGCCGCGGCGTCAGCTCGTCAAACGACGGCAGTACCTCGGCAGCCTCCGCCGCGCCGTTTTCATTGTTGAGAAGAATGATTCGGTCCTTGTCGTTTTTCCCGGTCATGTTTTCCCGTTGCCTGTCATTCTGAGGCCCGGCGTCCCGAAGCCTCGGGACTGCCGGCCCGAAGAATCCCTCCTGCTAGCCTTCTCCGCATTCTGCTAGAGCTCTTCGATCGTGAACTGCGCATTCGTAAAAATGCAGATTTCGCTGGCAATGCGCATGGCTTCTTGCGCGATTTCCCGCGCCGATAATTTCGTGTGCCGCGCCAGCGCCCGCGCCGCGGCCAGCGCAAACGGCCCGCCCGACCCGATCGCGCACATCCCGTCGTCCGGCTCGATCACGTCGCCGTTGCCCGACAGCATGAACGTGCCCTTCACGTCGGCCACGATCAGCAGCGCTTCCAGGTGACGCAGTGCGCGGTCCCGCCGCCAATCCTTCGCGAGTTCGACCGCCGCGCGTTGCAGGTTCCCGTGATGTTCCTGCAGCTTGCTGTCAAACCGCTCGAAGAGCGAAAGCGAATCCGCTGTGCTTCCCGCGAATCCCGCCAGCACTTTCTCATTCGAGAGCCAGCGGATTTTCTTCGCTGTCTGCTTGATCATCGTGTCGCCAAGCGTCACCTGGCCGTCCCCGGCCATCACCACTTTCCCATCCCGGCGCACGCACAGCACCGTCGTGCCGTGGATTTGTGTGTCCCGCTTGCGGTAGTCCCTCTGTTGCGTTCGTTGTGCCATAGGCGTCCGAGCATTATACCGCGAGTGCCTCAAATGCAAGCGCTACCCGACACAAGCGCAATTTTGTCAATTTGAAGATTTGGTGCGAGCCTTCCAAAGTTTGTCGACACGCCTGCTGAAACGTTTCCATCTTGCGGCCTGTTCTTCGGGAGGAAGATCAGCCATTGCTTGTTTGCATAGCGCAAGCAGCTTTCGGGCAGCTTGGTTTAAGGTCAGCTTTTTGTACCGAGCAGTCATACTTGCATTTTACCCCGGCTATTATTCGTGCCACATCGGGTTTTGCAGTCGTAACAATCCGGGTGTCGACGCCTTCATGCGCCTCCGCGCGTGTTAGAATTGCCTCTCCATGCGAAGCCTTTTCCCGCGCATTTCGCTGGCCTTGTGCGGCCTGACAGCCGTGATCGCCGTGGCTCCGCCGTCACTCGCCCAGCGCGAGCAGACCGTCTCCAAGGAGCTTCTCGAGCGCGTGGGCGACTGGGCCGACTCCTATCTCGACAGCACTCTCAGCTTCGCCGCCGAAGAAACTCTCATGCAGACGCAGCGCGAAAAGCGCGGCGGCGCCTCACGCACCATCATCTCCGACTACTTTTGTCTGCGCCTGGCCTCCGGCTCCCGCGACCGCGGCTCGTTCCGCGACGTCCTTTCCGTGGACGGCAAGGAAATCCAGTCCTCCACCAAGCGCAAAGCCAAGTGGCCCCGGCTTCTCGCCGCGAAATCCTGGACGGAATTTGCCACTCTCGTCGAAGGCCCCGGCAAGTACGAGCTTGCTCCCGAGCAATTTTCCGGCCTCGATCGTCTCGCTGGACGCCTCGCCGCACGCTACCAGGGCCGCATGCGCTACTTTTACGCGCAGGACACTTCCGACCCGCCTTCGCCCCACGTCCTCATCGGCTACCGGCAAATTTCCGGCGATGGCCTCGCTGTCGTGGACGGCAAGCCCGTCACCGTCTCCGGCCAGGCCTGGGTGGACCCCGACACCGGTCGCATCGTCCGCATCGAGGAAGAAGTCGCCTCCAAGGTGGCCCGCTACTGGACCGCCGTAGAATTCGCCAGCGTCCCGTCGCTCGACGCCTGGCTGCCCTCTACCATCACCGTCCGTGTCTCCGAAAAAGGCCACATCGTCCTGGAGAGCTCCTACGCTTACTCTAATTTCCGCTCTCTCCCCTCCGACCCTCGCGCCGCCTCCTCCAAACCCTAGCCCCGCCTCTTTGCGTCTTTCTCTGCCACTGTGTCACTCTGCCACTCTGCAACTTTCAACTTTTTAACCTTTCAACCTTTTAACTTGTTCCGACCGGCACAGCCCTCGCTTGCCAAACTTGACCGTCCCCATCCCCCTGCTTCACAATGGATTCACTGTGGGCGTGTAGCTCAGCTGGGAGAGCACCTGCTTTGCAAGCAGGGGGTCGCCGGTTCGAACCCGGTCACGTCCACCACCCCTTCGAAGATCGGCAGAAAAACCCTTGTGCGCCTCGCGCACAGGCTGCCGCACGTCCCCTTCGAGGAGGATTGCCCATGGACGCACCAGAATCCGGCCACAAGGATGATGCCAGCCAGCGATTAGAAGCCGTCACTGCCGCACTCAGAGAATTGGAACAGCTCATTCGCTCGGGAAACATCGACGCGCGCGTGCTGCAGGATTTCCGCGAGTCGGTGGACCACGTGCGCACTACCGCTTGGGCCATTCAACAGTGGATCGCGCTCGGCGAGCACCACAAGGACCAGTACACGGTTCTCCCCATGCTCACCCTTGAGCGCGTCAAGCGCGCCGCTCAAATCAATCACGATCTCTCGCTCGATCTCGATTGCACCGATGTGAGCTTTGAAACGCCCGGGCTGGAAGGCCTTTTTTGCGCTGTCCGCGGCTTGTACACGCGCCTCCGCCCGCTCTTCAAAAAAGAATCCTGCTGACCTGTGCCGCGTCTTTCGTAGGACAGGCCCTACTTGTCCCGATCCCGCTTTGCGGGACGAGGGGCCTGGGGGTTGTGTCCCGCCGCTTTTTCGCCACAGCTCTGCACTCTTCCACTCTGAAACTCTACAACTCTGTCACTTTGAAACTCCGTCCTCACTTCCTCTTTCCTTCTCCGCTCGTCGAATTTCAAATATCGATTTTCGCCTTTCGCTTTTCGTTTTCAGAAGTGGTACAACATACTGCGGTTCAGCCGCGCATCCTCTATTGCGTCAGAAAAACGAACCGGAAGGATCGCACTCTCGTGGACAATCTGCCTCCCGCTGACGAATGGAACGACACCGAAGAAGAAAGTGGTGAGGCTGCGGACCACGCTGCCGAGTCCTTGTCGCAGCTCGCCGACGCCCTCACCCGCGTCTCGCAGCAACATTCCCAGGCCGAAGAGCTGAACCGCAGCATTGTGCAGATCAAAGACACCATGACCGAAGCGATTGTGGCCTTCAGTTCCCTGGCCCAGTCCACCATCGAAACCGAAGGTCGCCTCCAGGCCGCCGCCGAAAAACTCGAATCCACCGTGGAACGTCTCGCCGTCCGCGAACAAAACATCCTCGGCGCGCTGGACGCCCACGTCAAACGATTCACCACCTTCTTGATCTGGACTTTGCTGCTCGCCTCCTTCGCCGCCGCCGCCGCTGCCATTTCCATTCTTTTTTCTCTTCTCAACTCCCGCTGACTGCAACGCTTCTCCGGTACTCGCTCGGCACATTTCCTTGCCTTCGCCGGCCCCGGCGCGATTTCTGCTGCTACAGTACGCGGAGGAGCTTTGGCTCATGCAATCTCTTCTGTACCGCTTGATTGCCGCCGTGGTCACCGTTGTGGCCCTGATTCTGTTTGTGGTGTACATGAAGTCCGTTTCCCGCGACGTTCGTTCCAAGACCATTGACGATCTCAAGGCCGGCGCCTCGAAAGAAGGCTTGCGCGAGCTGTCCGACATCGCGCAGCTCCGCCAAGCCGCGCAGAAAAATCCCGGCTCCGCGGAAGCCCAGGCCGCCCTGGCTCACGCGCTGTTTCGCACGGGCGAATACACCGAAGCGCTTCCCGTGCTTGACGCGGCCATCCGTTTGAATCCATCCGACGCTAAATTGTTTCTTGCGCGCGCCAAGGTCCGCGAAAATACCAGCCGCCGCGACGAAGCTATCCAGGACTACGAGCAGGCGGTACGCCTCGATCCTAAAAATGTGCCCGCGATGATGCGCATTGCGGAACTCTTGCGCTATAAACGCGATCCCGACCGCGCCATTCAATGGTATCGCCGGGTCCTTGAAATTGACCCGGACAACGCTGTCGTGCACCACCATTGGGGTTTGGCTCTGGCCCTGCAAGGCGAGTATTCCCGCGCCATCAACTCCTACGAGCTGGCCCTGCGCTCCGACCCAAAGAACGATACCGTGTACTACGACCTGGGCGTGGCCTACAGGAAGAACGCCGATCCGCGCAACGCCCGCGAATCCTTCGAGCGTGCCTGCAAACTCAATCCGCGCAACTTCCGCGCCTGCAGCGAAGCCCGCCGGATGCGCGCCGTCGAATAATCTCGTCCACCTCCACCACATTGGCCTGCTGGTGCGGTGCCCGTAAGACTCGTTGACCTGCCCGCAGTCGTGCCCTAGAATGTACCGCCTCGGGCCCGTTTACCCGATTCCCATGATTGGTCAAACCATTTCACACTATCGTGTCGTCGAAAAGCTGGGTGGTGGTGGCATGGGCGTTGTCTATCAGGCGGAAGACATCACGCTGGGCCGCCTCGTCGCGCTGAAGTTCCTGCCGCCGGAAATCTCCCAGGACAAGCTGGCCATGGAGCGCTTCGTGCGTGAGGCGCGCGCCGCCGCCGCTCTGAATCATCCCAACATCTGCACCATTCACGAGATCGGGAGCCACGAAAATCAGCAGTTTCTGGTGATGGAGCTGCTCGAAGGCCAGACGCTCAAGCGCCGCATCGATGGCTCGCCCCTCAAACTGGACGAGTTGCTGGACATTGCCATCGAAATAGCCGATGCGCTGGACGCGGCCCATGCCAAAGGCATCGTCCACCGCGACATCAAGCCCGCGAATATTTTCGTCGTCACTCGCGGGCATGCCAAGGTCCTGGACTTTGGCCTCGCCAAACTCGCCACCCATCGCGGCCGCGTCGCCGATCCCGTGGACGCGGCGGTCACCAGCGCTGATCTGACCAGCCCGGGCACCGCTCTGGGAACCGTGGCGTACATGTCTCCGGAGCAATCGCGCGGCGAAGAGTTGGACGCGCGCACCGACCTGTTTTCTTTGGGCGCCGTGCTCTACGAGATGGCCACGGGGAAGCCCGCATTTTCAGGAAATACTACCGCGATGATTTTCGACGCCATCCTGCATCGCGCGCCGGCCGCTCCGGTGCGCCTGAATCCCTCCGTGCCGGCGGAACTCGAGCGCATCATCAACAAGACGCTGGAAAAAGAGCCTCGTGCGCGCTACCAGAGCGCCGCGGATTTGCGCGCCGATCTGAAGCGCCTGAAGCAGGACACCGATTCCGGCCGGGTGTCTGCCCTGGGCGCTAAGCAGGCTTCCGCCGAAGCCAAGAAATCCGTCGCCGTGCTCTACTTCCAAAACTTGAGCAGCACCAAAGACGACGAATATTTCCGCGACGGCATCACCGAGGATCTCATCACCGAATTATTGAAGATCAAGGGCTTGCACGTATTCACGCGTTCCGCCGTCCTCGCCTATCGGGATAAGCCCGTGAGCGCCCCCCAGGTCGGCCAGGAGCTCAACGCTGCCTATGTTCTCGAAGGGAGCCTCCGCCGTGCCGGCGATCGTCTGCGCATCAACGCCCAACTCCTCGATACGCGCACCGGCCACGGCGTTTGGGCGGAACGCTACGATCGAGAGCTGAAGGACATCTTCGCCGTGCAGGACGAGATTACCCGCAGCATCACCCAGGCGCTGCGCGTCACGCTCTCCACTCCGGAAGAAAAGGCCATCGCCCGCAAGCCCACGGAAAACGTCCGTGCGTATGATTATTACCTGCGCGGTCGCAGCTATGCTCGCCGCATCACCCGCCCCGACCTCGAGCTGGCCATGGAGATGTACGACCGCGCCATCGAGCTCGACCCCAATTTCGCTTTGGCCCACGCCGGCCTGGGGATTGCTTGCGGCGTCTACCACGAGTGGCACGAGCAGAATCCTCGCTGGACGGAAAAGGGTCTTGCGGCCTGTGCACGCGCCCTCGCGCTGGATCCCCAGCTGCCCGACGCGTTGGCCGCCCGCGCCCGCATTGCCTATGCGCTGCACAATCATGCCGAAGCCATCGACTACGCGCGCCGCGCCATTGAGCTCAAGCCCGATTGCGAAGGCGCCTACTGGGCGTTTGGTCAGGCTTGCTTCGTCTCCGACCGCTGGGAAGAAGGCGCGGCCATGGTCGAGCAAGCCGTGAAAGCCTCTGGAGATGACTACAACACGTACATCCCTTTCTACAACATCCTCAAACGCCTCGGCCGCGAAGAGCAAGCCGCTCAGGTGCGCGATCAGCAACTGCGTGCCCTGGAGCTTCACCTCGAGCGCGTGCCCGAAGATGTCCGTGCCCGCATTCTCGCCTCGGCCATCTACGCCGGCTCCGGCAGGGAAGCGGACGCGGTGCGTGCGGTGGAAATGGCCGTGCTCCTCCGGCCCAATGACCCCAACATCCACTACAACGCTGCCTGTACCTATGCGCTGCTCCAGAAAAAAACCGAAGCCCTGACCCTGCTCAAGAAAGCTCGCGAATGCGGCTTCAACACGATGGAGTGGGCCGCCAGAGACCCAGACCTGATTTGCCTCCACGACGACCCGGAATTCAAGAAAGTGATTGGGGTCACCACCGGCGCGGACTAGTAGCCGTCTCATGAATGTTCCTTACACGGGCACCGGTACGGCACGGCTTTCGCGTTATTTGCGTCCCGGTGCACGCCACCGGGAAGCCGTCCCGCAAAAGCTGGCTGAATAGAGGGGCTTTAGCCCGAGATCTTTCGCGGAGAATTGAGAAGGAGGCCCATGATGCTCCGACGCCTCGTAGTTTTATTTTTCCTGTTTGTTCTCATTCCATTTTCTGCCGTGGCGCAGCAAGCGCGAGTTAAAGCGGGTCAGCCCGCCCGCGGCGTGAAAACCCGGCCTGTGCCGATAGCGGCAACAACTATCATCCTGCCGCAAAACAAACGTTAGCTGGCTCGGCACGATCCAAATGAAAGGTGGCTATCCCATGTTTGGACCACGATTGTTTGTACTGGCACTGGCAGTTACCCGGGCGGCCTTCCCTCAGTCCGTCGGTTCCGGGATTGAGCAACTGGGCACCCATCATATCAGCGTCGATCAGGCGAAGCGTCCGCACGTAGAGAGCTATATTGCCGTGGACCCCCGTGATCCCCAGCACTTGCTCGCGACTGCGATGGTCGTCATCGATGGCAACACGCGGGCATATCCCTACGCTTCGTTTGACGGTGGAAAGACCTGGGCTACGGGCCAGATCATTGGCGACTCCAGCATAACAGGCGCCGGAGCAGGGGATCCGGTCATCTACATCACGAATTCCGGCGTCTCCTTCTTTTCCACGCTGGCCAAAGTAAACGGCATTGCGCGGAGTCTCATAGCTCGATCGACCGATGGCGGCCGCACTTGGAGCACCACTGCCGTTCTGCCAGAAGCCGACCGCCAGTGGCTGGCGTTCGCTCCGAATCGTGGTCCTTTCGGCGGCCGCATCTACTTCACCGGAACGGGCCTCTATCAATCGCGGGACGGAAAACGCGCGGTAGCGCCGTTTCTGGCGCGCTCCGATGATGAGGGACTCACTTTCCCCTTTCGGACAATTGTCGCCTACGACCGCGCCGGCACCGATCCAGCCGCTCCGCTTAACGCGGTCCCGATGGAGCCGCTCGTGACACCGCGTGGCCTCCTTCTGCTTACACTCCAAGGGTCAGTCGACCAGCAAACGGCCGAACGGGCGAAGCGCGATTCTCTCAACGCATGGAGCTTTGGGCTCGTAGCGTCGGATGACGGCGGCGAATCTTTCGGTCCGGCGCGGTACGCCCCGACCCCACGATTCAGCGTCACGGGCAGCGCTAGGCGCCGCCTGCGCTCCACTTCGGCTGGCGGCTTCGTCCGCGCGGCTATCGATGCCTCGCCCGGCCGCTTCGGTAATCGCATCTACTTCGTCGCCACGGACTATGATCCTACGATCGACCGATACGTTGTTCGAGTATGGCGCACGGAGGACTTCGGGAAGACGTGGGGTATTGCGGTGGCGAGTGATGCTGTGCGCGGGGACGTTGCGAATCCCGCGATCGCCGTCAATAGGAACGGGATTGTTGCCGTAACATGGAACGATCGGCGCAACGATCCGCGGGGGCAATGCTGGCGATTGTACGCGGCGCTCTCCCTCGATGGCGGCGAGCACTTTCTGCCCGCGCAGCGTTTAAGCGATACACCGACGTGCACGAATGTGCCGCAGAACTGGGACCTGTTCAGCGGTGGCTTCAATTCGGATCAGAGCGGGCAATATTTGGCGCACTTCCAGGCCGCGCCCTTCGTCCCCACACGATTCCCGATGGGTGGCGATACGCAGGGGCTCATCGCGGACGCGACAGGCGTGTTCCACGCCGCATGGATCAACGGGGAAACGGGCGCGATGCAGCTCTGGTACACCAGCTTCCGGGTCAAGCCCGGGCTCGTCGCGCAAGAGCTTTCACGGACATCGCCGCCTGCCGACCGCTCGCCTGCCAGTGAGCCGTTGCCCGCCGGCATGGAGGACGTTACCCGCGACGTTCGCTTCCAGGTAACGGCCACCAAACTCGACTTCGCGGCGCATCTTTACGCCATCACGCTCGAGATTGAAAACCAGAGCGGCCGCCCATTACACGGCCCACTGCGAGCGGTCATGCAGCACTTCCTGGATGAGATGGACAACGGACACGGCCTAAAGCATCTAGCCGTAGCAAATGCAGATAGCGATGGGCTCGGGGTTGGCGCAGTCTGGACATTTGAGGTTCCCGGCGGCATTCTCGTCCCCGGTGCTCGCACCAAGCCGCGTGTGCTGTTATTCACTTTTGAAGGAGGCATTCCGGAATTCCCGGAGGGCTACCTATCGCCCGGCTTCCGAGTGTATGGCCGCGCGGAGTGACGCGGTGTCAAGAGAAGGTCCCGCGGCGACCTGATGATATCGACCTTTAGCGGTGAGCGATCCATTCGGTATCTGCGCGTCGGCACAGAGACGCCCTTCACCGAGTACTGCGGCTCGCAGGCCGCTTTCGACCGCACCGTCGCCGGTATCAAGAGCGCTTTCGCCAATGGCGTGAAGATGGCCTTCTCCACCGCCGTGGACTAGATTCCTGCTTCCGCGCCCGCTCTTTGGGTCACGCCCGCTTCCCCTTCTTGTGAAAACCCGTTCCGAGAACCGTTGGATTTCTTATTTCCTCTGAACCCCTCTATAATCATGATTCATCCAATGGAACGTGCTAATTCTCCATTCTAAGGAGTCCTGAAAGCATGGAACCCTATTCGAACGACCATTCGCCTGTTCCCGAAAACCGCGGCACTTCCCGCCGCGCCTTTCTGGCTGGAGGAGTTATCTTTTCTGGCTGGCTCGTCTGGTGGTTCAACCGCGGCTCCTCCGGCGCCGCAGCGGACTCCGCCGTCCCCAACGGCCCTCCCAAGCAGGTCACTCTCGTGGACTTCTCCAATTCCGGCGCGAAAAAAGGTCTCCTCAAAGTGGACAAGGTCGTGAAGTCCGAAGCGGAATGGCGGGCGCAGCTCACGCCGTTGCAATTCGACGTCACGCGCCACAAGGCCACCGAGCGCCCCTTCGCCAACGCCTACAACAATAATCACGAAAAGGGAATTTACCGCTGCATCTGTTGCGACACCGCGCTCTACAGCTCCGACACCAAATTCGAATCCGGCACCGGCTGGCCCAGCTTCTGGGCGCCCATCGCCAGGGAAAACATCTCCACAGGGACAGACGTATCCCTCGGCATGGCCCGCGACGAAGTCTCCTGCAAGCGCTGCGACGCCCATCTCGGCCACGTCTTCGACGACGGCCCGCGCCCCACCGGCCTGCGCTACTGCATGAACTCCGCCTCCATGAAATTCTTCAAACTCGAAAAATAAGACCTACAAGCTCCTCTAGGAGCGGTCGGAACTTGGGCCGGAGGTTTCTGTCGGGCCCCCGCCATCTGTGCCCATTACTTCTGACCGCATGCACGCACGAGTACAAGTCATCCTCGCTTGGTCTCGTAGGGCCGCACGGGCTCTCGCAGGCTCTCCCTTGGGGTGGCTAGTCAGTAAAACGTCTAAATCCTGCTTGACATTTGTTTTTCAGGAGACGATTATTAGCCACTGCGCCTGATAGTCCTCGCGAGTCAAGGGAAACGCTGTGTACGGGAATAGCATCTAATGGCTTGGGAGAACCTCCGGTGAAGCGCAAAAAGCAGGACCTGAAAATGCCCCTCGAAAAGCAGACCACTGCGTTTCTCGAAGAGAATCGCGAGCTTGCAGAAGCGATTGAGGTTTTTCGCTTCTCCGAGTTGCAATACAAGACGGCCCTCCAAGCTCTTTGGCGTCCAGAAATCCGCGTGAGCAATTCGACGAACGAGGAATAGAGGAAGTCCGAGTGGGGAGCTGGAATAACATTCGGCTTGAGCTCGAAAATGCCCGTTTGCCCAACGGCAACCCTGATTTTGACAGAGTGCGCAGAGCGAAGATTCGTGATGTTGCCAATCACACCGGTCGCCCTTTGGTGATCTATGCGGCCGACTTTCTTAACGAAGCTAAGGTGGCCGCCTGTGGAGGCGAAGTAAACCTGGATTTCCGTGACAAGAATGGGTTCCTGGAGTGCATCCAAGCGCTTGACGGCACTTCGCTTGATGTCTTGGTCCATAGCCCCGGTGGGTTGGCAGAAGCAGCAGAGTCAATCGTGAAGTTGCTGCGCAACAAGTTCTCGGACATTCGGTTTATCGTTCCAAGTATTGCGAAGAGCGCGGCGACTATGCTTGTCCTCTCTGGCAACGTACTGATTATGGACGAACTGTCTGAACTGGGGCCGACGGATCCTCAATTCCAGATTCTGCGAGGAGATGGATCGCCCGTCTTCGCTCCGGCTCAGGCTATCATCGACCAGTTTGAAGCTGCCGAAAGGTCACTCAAAGCGGACCCAAAGCGCTTGCCTGCGTGGTTACCTATTCTTCCACTGTATGGTCCCGCCCTTTATCAGCAATGCAAAAACGCAATTAAACTCTCCAAACGCTTAGTGGGCGAATGGCTCTCAGCATATATGTATGGAGACCTACCAGGTCCAAGAGCGCGTGGTTCTGCAAGGAGGATTGCAACTTTTTTTGCAAACCATAACAACTTTCTCACACACCTTCGAAGAGTTGATGTAGACCAAATGTTGGGGCTCGGAGCGCGTGTCTATGATATGCGCCAGGACGTCGCGCTGCAGTCACGAGTTCACGCTCTTTTTTTCGCCATTATGCTGACTTTTGATGGCACTGGTGCTTTCAAGATCATCGAGAATTCTCAGGGCGGCGCCTACGTCAGGTCAGTAGTTCAACAGCTAATTCAAGCACCAGGTGGAGCTGTGCGCCTTGTCCCGCGTCAGCTGGCCCCGCCGCCAGCACCGCAGCCAACGCAACCTGCTCCAACCGCTCCCGAACCTCCGTCTGGTACCTGACAGCAATACAAATTAGCAGTTACCGCGCGCACGGCGTACCGCCCTGCCGGAGGCGCTTTCGCCCTCTGGCGCGAAGCGCCTTCCGTTACTTTCTTCCGTCGCCGGACTTCGCCGGCAGCGGTCCTTCCAGCAATTGGAATCCTTCTCCGGTAATTCTCGGGCTGGCCAGCACCCACACTGGACGGTCGGCGTAATACTCCCGCAGGCGTTCTACCGATTCCGTTCCCAGGTCCAGCGCATAAATGGTTCCGGGCGCGTCGCGGTCGTACCGTGGCGGGTTCAGCGCCAGCGCCGAATACGCTGCGGAGGACTCGTAGGGCTTCACGACCCTTGTGCCGCGAATAAGCACAAGACTGCGCCCGAATTGCAGTTCGGCAGACAGTCGGCGCACATCCGAACGCACATCGCGATAGTTCGTGTACTTGTCCAATGCGCGCCACGGCAGCAGGTTCATGCATCCGAGCACGCTGGCCAGCGTAATGAAAGCCCACACGCGCGAGGAAGCGGCCGCTGTTTCGTCCTGCTGCGCGGCAATCCACTGCGCTCCGCGCAGCGTGAGCAGCGCCAGCGGTGCCAACAGGGGATACCAGTAGCGCGCGCCGAAGTCCGGACCGCCGCTGAACCAGTACACGTTCATCGTCATCCAGAACGTCCCCAGGAATCCCCACGCCCACGCGTGGCGGCGGAATTCGCCGCGCGCGGCCAGCAGAAACACAAGCAGCAGCGAGCCGCAGCCCCAGCCGAACAGCTCGAATTGGGTCATGTAGAGATTGTGGTTGGTGTTAATGGCCACATCGAGCGGGCCGTGCCCGCTGAGCGGGTCCAGGTGTGTCCAGCCAAAGTTGCCCACGTCCGCGCCGAAGCCAAGCCGGTTTGCGCCCGGATAGACCACTTCGTCGAAGAGCACGTTAATCGGCGTCGTCATCCGGCCGCCGGTGAAGTAGCGGTTATATTCGAGATACAGCCACGCAAACGCGGCGAACACCATCCCCGCAGCCAGCACGGCGGCGACGCGCACTTTGCGCCTCCCTCCGCTCAGCCACCAGGCCGCCCCGAAGACTCCGACGGCCACCGCTTCCAGCGGCTGCGCAGAAACGCCAGACACACCGTACCGGCGATCGCCAGGGCCAGGATTGTCCAGGAGACGGAAGCTGGGATGGGAGTGAGGATTGCGCGTCTCGCTTTCTGTCGAATCGGCTACGGCGCCGGCGGATGATTTCCTGTTACACGCTGGGGCGTGCGGCGGCGGAATTCGGCGGCCAGCGTCTCGGCGGCGGTTTTGCCTTCGCGCGTCGCGGCGAGGTTGTGCTCCTGCGCCTTGTCTGCAATCCAGTCATAGAGCTCCGCGCTGCGTGTCTGATACTCAATGTACTGATGCGAAGAACTGACCAGCGACGCGAGCCAGCCTTCAAATGCCAGGCTGCGAAAATTGGCGTTCAAATCCTGATACGGCCAGTGCGCCATTTCCCGCAGGCAGCCAAACATAGCTGTGCATATGAACAGTTCGGCATTTCTCGCGCCATTCGTCCCCTGCACGCGGGTTCTCCCTTAACAGAAAGAAAAATAAAGGGTTACTTGATTTGCAACCAAGAGCCACAAGAGTCCTATCCTAAAGGAAGTGTCCGAACTCAGGCACGTCCAGCTTTTTTCACATTTATTCCAAAGGATTGGAGCTCTGATTCGGTCCCCCTGTTTCACCGCAAGGAGCGTAGACACGCCGAATGCCCTCCTGGTGCTTGGCCATCCAATCGCGCATGACGGCCACCCCCGACTCCGGCGGCGTAGTCGGTCTCCAGCCGAAATCCCGGTCGGCTTTACGGACGTCGCTGATGTAGACGCGCTGATCACCGGCCCTCCAATCGCCAAAAGAGTATTTCATTTTTGTTCCGCCGAGCTTCTCGAGCAGCTTGATCAGTTCGAGAAGGGAGAGGGTGTAGGTCGGCCCGCCGCCGATGTTGTAGATCTTCCCAGTCGTCTTGGAAATGGATTCGATTGCCTTGTCGAACGCAATCACAAGGTCATCCACGCAGAGAACGTCGCGCACCTGTTTACCATCGCCATAAATTGTCACCGGAAGGCCGAAGAGCGTACGCATCGTGAACCACGCCACCCACCCCTGGTCTTCAATCCCAAACTGGTGAGCGCCGTAGATGCACGATTGACGGAACACGATCGTGCGCAGCCCGTAGATCCGCGCATAGTCGCGAACGTACTGATCGGCCGCGCCCTTCGAACAGCCATACGGTGAATGGAAGTCCAGTGGCTGCTCTTCACTGACACCATTGGGCAGACCGCGATATCCATAGCAGCCGGCGGTTTCGGTCACCTCCGCGTCTTCCATGCCGCCGTAGACTTTGTTGGTCGAAGTGTAGAGTACGATGGGCGGATTTTTTGCTTGCCGCGCTGCCTCCAGAACGTTCAGCGTGCCTCGGGCATTGATGTCGAAATCGGTCCGCGGGTCCGAGACAGAAAGCGTTACCGCCACCTGGGCGGCCAGGTGCAGCACTACGTCGCACTGCGCCGCCTCTGCCGCCAGAACCTCTTTGTCCGTTCGAACATCAGCTTCCACCACACGGACATCCGGAAAATCCGCCCGAATCCATTCGGCATTCTGGCGAGTGCCGCGTCGCGAGAAATTATCCAGCAGCGTGACACCATGCCCGCGCTTCGCATAATAGCGGGCGGCATTCACTCCGATAAATCCAGCGCCGCCGGTGATCAGATATCGAGCCATTTAACTCTCTTCCTTAACTCCATGCCTCCGCCTAAGTGTATCCTACAGGGGAGGTCCATTCTCGGAAAGCGAACCCCTTAGTTCCGACGAAGCACCTTGCGCTCTTCCGAATTCCCGCCCTCCCGCATTGACCTATGGAAATCCCGAACATATGATGCTTCTCCGCCGTCCAATACTTTGGGTGGTTGTGCCCCGTCTCCGTCTGTAGCCCGCCTCTTTAGAGGCGGGGGTGCCGCAGTTCTGTAGCCCGCCTCTTCAGAGGCGGGGATTTTCATGTTTTTCAGGAGGAACTTCCGTGTCCTGTCGACTTTCGCTTCGCAGACTTCTCGGTTTTGCCCTCGCGCTTCTTTTCCTCGCGCCCTTCGCCTCCGCGCAAACCAAACTCTTGCGCTTCCCCGACGTTTATGGCGACAAGGTGGTCTTCACCTACGCCGGCGATCTTTGGGTCGCTCCCATCAGCGGTGGCACTGCGCATCGTCTCACCGCGCATCCCGGCGTTGAATTTTTTGCGAAATTTTCCCCCGACGGCAAGTGGATCGCCTTCACCGGCCAGTACGATGGCGACGAGCAGGTGTACGTCATGTCCGCCGACGGCGGCGAGCCCAAGCAGCTCACGTTCTATCCCGCCCGCGGCCCGCTGCCCGCTCGCTGGGGTTACGACAATCAGGTCTATGGCTGGACGCCCGACGGCAAATCCATTCTCTTTCGTGCTCTCCGCGACAGTTTCGAGCTGGGCCACTCCCAGCTCTACACCGTTCCCGTCGCGGGCGGCCCGGCCACCGCGCTGCCCATGCCGCAATCCGGCGCCGGCGATTTTTCTCCCGACGGAAAAAAGCTCGCCTACTCTCCGCTCTTCCGCGACTTCCGCACCTGGAAGCGCTATCAGGGCGGATGGGCGCAAGATCTGTACATCTACGATCTCGCCTCCGCGAGCGCCACGCAGATCACCAACAATCCTCGCGCCGATCGCGACCCCATGTGGATCGGCGACAAAATTTATTTCACGTCCGACCGCGACGGCACCAACAACCTCTACGTCTACGAAACTGGCTCCAAGCAAACGCGCCAGCTCACAAACAGCAAGACCTGGGACGTCCGCTGGCCCAGCTCCGACAATCAATCGCTCATCGCCTATGAACTCGACGGCGAGCTGCACATCTACGACACCAGGAAGAGCCAGGACAAGCCAATCTCTATCACCGTCCCCGACGACGGCCTCGCCAAGCGCCCCTCGCGCGTTTCCGCCGCCAATCTCATCGAAGGCTTCGACCTCAGCCCCAAAGGCGAGCGCGCCGTCCTGGTCGCCCGCGGCGATATTTTTTCCGTGCCCATCGAGAAGGGCCCCACGCGCAATCTCACCGAATCCTCCAATGCGCACGACAAGTGGGGTCGCTGGTCGCCTGACGGCCGCAAGATTGCCTTTGTTTCCGACCGCAGCGGCGAAGACGAAATCTATCTGATCAATCAGGACGGCTCGGGCAAGCCCGAGCAGCTCACCTCGAACGGCACCTGCATGCGCTACGCTCCCGAATGGGCGCCCGACGGCAAGCGCCTCGCCTTCAGTGACAAGGACGGCAAGCTCTTCATCCTCACCCTCGACGACAAGAAGCTTTCCGAAATCGCTGACGAAAAGCGCGGCCAGCTTCGTGACTACACATGGTCCGACGACGGCGGCCATCTGGCCTTCACCATGACGAATCCTGCTTTCGCCCGCGCCGTCTATGTCTGGAGCGTCGCCGACGGCCAGGTTCGTCGCGTCACCGACGATTTCTTCAATCACTACTCGCCCGCCTGGGATCCCGACGGCAACTACCTCTACTTTCTCAGCGACCGCGAATACGCTCCGCTCATCGGCAGCAATGAATTCAATTACGCGCTTACTCGCCAGGGCAGCATTTTCGCCCTCACCCTGCGCAAAGACGTGAAGCACCCCTTCCCCGCGGAGAGCGACGAAGTCACCCTCGCCCCCGAAACCCCCGCGCCAGGCGGCACACCGCCTTCTCCTGCGCCCGGCGCCGCCCCGGCATCTCAAGAAGCAAAATCTGCCGCACCATCCAAGGAAGAACCCAAAAAGAAGGACTACATCAAGATTGATTTCGACGGCATCGAAGGCCGCGTCTCCCGCGTTCCTCTCGATCCCGACAACTACGGTGGCCTCGCGGCCATCAAGGGCCACCTCCTTTTTGTGCGCGGGGGCTCCTTCTTTTACGGCCGGGACTCCGAGGCCCAGCCTTCGCTCCACCAGTATTCGCTCAAGGAGCGCAAGGAAACCACCGTCGCCGAGCGCATCAACGGCTACGCCGTTTCGCAAGACGGCACCAAGGCCCTGGTCCGCATCGGCCAGGAAGGCAAGCTCTACGACCTCCCCGTCAAAGGCCAGCCCACGCCCAAGACCGTCTCCACCCGCGGCCTGATGGTGGACCGCGTTCCCGCTGAGGAATGGGCGCAGATCTTCGACGAAGTCTGGCGCCGTTTCCGCGATTTCTTCTACGTCAAAAACATGCACGGCTACGACTGGAAAGCGCTCCACGACCAGTACAAGTCGCTGCTCCAGTACGTCGGCCACCGCTCCGACCTGAACTACGTGATGGGCGAAATGGTTGCCGAGCTTACCGTCTCCCACGCTTACATTTCCGGCGGCGACTGGCAGATTCCCGATCGTCCTCGCGTCGCGCTTCCCGGCGCGCGTTTCGCGCTCGATTCTGCTTCCGGCCGCTACAAATTCACGCGCATTTTCCGCGGACAGAATGAAGAGGATCGCTACCGCTCTCCGCTCACCGAAGTTGGCGTGGACGTCAAGGAAGGCGAATTCCTCCTCGCCGTGGACGGCGAAGAGTTAAAAGCCAATGAAGACCCCTATCGCCTCTTCCGCAACAAGGCCGACCGCAACGTCACGCTCACCGTCAACAGCAAGCCTTCGCTCGACGGCGCGCGCAAAGTCACCTATCGCCCCGTCACCAGCGAAGAAAGCCTGCTCTATCTCGACTGGGTCGTTTCCAATCAGGAAAAAGTGGACAAGATGACCGGCGGCCGTGTCGGCTATCTGCACATTCCGGACATGGGCGCCAACGGCATCCGCGAATTCATCAAGTGGTTTTACCCGCAGATTCGCAAGGAAGGCCTGGTCATCGACGTCCGCGGCAACGGCGGCGGCAACGTTTCGCAAATGCTCATTGAGCGCCTGCGTAGGCAGTTGCTTGCCACCGGCTTCGCGCGCACCAGTGAAGCTACTTCCACGTATCCCGGCGTCGTCTTTTACGGCCACATGGTTTGCCTGCTCAACGAAACCTCCGCTTCCGACGGCGATATTTTCCCCAACATGTTCCGCCGCGCGGGTCTCGGCCCGCTCATCGGCAAGCGTTCCTGGGGCGGCGTCATCGGCATCACCGACCGCGGTCCGCTCATTGACGGTGGCACCGTCAACGTCCCCGAGTTCGGCAATGCCGACGCCACCGGAAAATGGGACGTCGAAAACCACGGCGTGGATCCGGACATCGTCATTGAAAACGATCCCAAGTCGCTCATCGCCGGCCGCGACCCGCAACTCGAGCGCGGCGTCGAGGAAGTCCTCAAGCGCATGAAGGAAAATCCGAAAAAACTTCCTTCTCGCCCCGCCGACCCCGTGAAGACCAAACCGTAGCTTAGCCCGTAGCGCAGCCACTCTTGGCTGCGCGCATTCGTAGGGGCGCTGCTCGCCTGCCCTGAGCTTGCCGAACGGGCTGCGCCCCTGCTGCCTGCTTGTCATCCTGAGGGCCGACGACTTTTGTCGGCCCGAAGGATCTCTCTTCGCACTTCTCCGGGTTTCTCTGCGTACTCTGCGTCTCTGCGGTGAGGTTTTCTCTTCGACGCTTCGACTCTTCGACCCTGTTGCGCTATCATCCCCACACTGCACAATTTCCCGGGAGGAACTGCAATGCACAAATCTCTTCGCATCACCTGCGCCGTGTTTCTCGCCGCCGCTCTCTTCGCCGGCGGCTACATCACTGCGCAAAACAAATTCAACACGCCGAGCACCATCATTCACATATCGCTGATCCAATGGAAAGCCGGTGTCTCGGACGCCGACAAGCAGAAAGCCCTCGACGGCGTGAAGGAAATGGCCGCCAAAATCCCGGGCATCAAGAACGTCTGGCTCAAGGCCACGCGCATCCAGCCCCGCGATTATCACGCCGCCTTCGTCATCGAGTTCGAAAACCGCGCCGCCGCGGAAGCCTACGCCGAGCATCCCCAGCACGCCGAATGGAGTAAGTTTTTCCTCTCCATCCGCGAGGCCAGCATCTCTCCGCAAATCTCCAACTGACTTTTTCGACGCAAGCCTATCCTGTCATCCTGAGGGCCGATGTCCCGAGAACTCGGGATTCATCGGCCCGAAGGATCTCCCTTCTCCTGGATTGTCTCTATAGGATTTTTCTGCTAGGACTTGCTGAAGGTGCGACTTCCCCGCTTTTCGAGTTTCGAGTTTCGAGTTTCGAGTTTCGCCTTTTTTAATGGGCTACCGCTTGCGTCGCGTGAACGCCTCGGCGATTTCCAATTCCTCGGCGATGGCCTCTTGCGCTTCTTCGGAGATGCTCACAAATTCCACGCCCACTCCGATTCCCGGCACGCAGTAGCGCACTTCGCCACGCGTGCTCACCGGGTAGCCGGTCCGCGTCAGGTTAAAATTCAATTTCAGCACGGACCCTTCCGCGAACATTCGCGGCGTATTGATGAACATCCCGTGGATGGACAGGTCCGGCACGCGCAGCGGGATCTCTTCCGACCGCCCTTCATAGGTCATCGACAGGTCCCGGTACGGCGAGTAGCGGTCAAACTGCCGCGGAGGCGGCATGGTCTTCTTTTTCACTCGTGTCCTCACCCGTTCCCTCCTTTTTGTGAGGATTGTCTGCCGCCCGCTCCCCGGGCCGCTCCCGCCTGGCGCGTCCCCGCCCCGCAGAATGGGCAGAACAGGAACGTCGACGCCAGCCCTTTCCCGCAACTGGGACAGCGCAGGTTCGCTTCGTGCTCGAAAGGCACAACGCGCATTACTTCGTCGAGCGTGGTGATGCCCTGCTTCACCTTATCCATGGCGTCTTCCTGCATGGGGCGCATCCCGCCGCTCCGCGCCAGGTTGCGGATCTCATCGTCCCGCGTCGAGGAGCGCACCGCCGCGCGCATCCGCTCGTCAAACACCAGGATCTCGTAGATGCCCACTCTTCCGCGGTATCCGGTATTTTCGCAATCGTTGCAGCCCACTGGCACGTACATCTTGCTTTCGAAATCCGTGATGCCCGCCGTCAGCAGCCGCGTGGCGTATTCCGCCTTGATGGTTTCTTCTTGCTTGCAACGGCACAGTTTTCGCACTAGCCGCTGTGCCACCACCTGCGACACCGAGTTCGCCACCAGGAACGCCGGCACGTTCAGGTCCAGCAGTCGCGTGATGGCTCCCACCGCGTCGTTCGTATGCAGCGTGGAGAGCACCAGGTGTCCCGTTTGCGCTGCTTGCAGCGCGATCTCCGCCGTTTCCGTGTCGCGGATTTCTCCCACCATGATCACGTTGGGGTCTTGCCGCAGGATCGACCGCAGGCACGTCGCGAACGTCAGCCCCGTCTTCGTATTCACCTGCACCTGGTTCACTTCTTCGATCTTGTACTCGATCGGTTCTTCCACCGTGATGATGTTGATCCCCGGCGACCGCACCGCATTCAATGCCGCGTAGAGCGTCGTGCTTTTCCCCGATCCCGTCGGCCCGGTCACCAGTAGCATGCCCTGCGGGCTATTCAGCACCACCTGCATTGTCGCCGCGTTCTCCTCCGAAAAGCCCAGCTCCCCGAATCCCACCCGCGTCACGCTGGGGTCCAACAGCCGCATCACCACTTTTTCCCCGTAGTGTGTCGGCAGCGTGGAGACGCGCAGGTCCAGATGCTTTCCCCCGATCTCCACCAGGAACCGACCGTCTTGCGGCACGCGCCGCTCGGCGATGTCCATATCCGACAGGATTTTGACTCGCGAAATCAGCGAATTTTGCATCTCTCCCGGGATGTGCGTTAGCTCTCGCAGCACTCCGTCCACGCGTATGCGCACCACCGTTCCCATGGCCTGCGGTTCGATGTGGATGTCGCTCGCTTTTTTCGTGGCCGCCGCGGAGAGGATGGCGCTCACCAGCCGTACGGCCGGCGTCTTTTCGTTGCGCAGTTCCGCCTCGAACTCCTCCATCGCCGCTTTGTTTCGTTCGCTGGCGCTGGCGGTGTGAAACTGCATGTCCGACACGTCCACCTGCTCGATGAACGGCAGCTTCGCCGCCAGTGCTTCTTCCGTCGGCTCCAGCTCCGCGTAACACTTTTCGATCGCTTCCATGATTTCCGTGCGGAATCCCAGGCGCGGGGAAATTTCCATTCCGGAGATGAAGCGCAGCTCGTCCAGCCCGTGCAGGTTTTGCGGTTCCGCCATCACCATGATGATGCGGTTGCCTTCGCGCACCAGCGGCAGCGCGCAGTTCTTGATCGCGGCGCTGCGCGGCACCATCTCCAGTACCGCGGTTTCCACCGTCGCAAACCGGCAGTCCACGTACCGGAATCGCGTCACTTCCTCCAGCGCGGAAACCAGGTCGTCCTTTTTCACCAGGTCCCGCTCCAGAAGCAGTTCGCCCAGCAGCACCGATTTCGCCTGCTGTTCGTCGATCACCGATTGCAGGTCTTCTTCCGTGATCCGTTTCCGCTCCCGCAGGACTTCACCCAGCTTCTTCCGCTTCATTGCAAATCCCGTCCCCTCACCGTGAAAAAAAACTTGCCGTGCTGTGCTCTCCATTCTGGACGCACCATACTACGCTTGTCCAGTTTCGAACAGAGTCGCCGTCATTTTTTTTTGCTAACTCTTTCGTTGTGCCGCTCCTCCTCGGCGTGGCGGCCATTCGTTTCCGCGTCCCGGACCAATTCCCTCCTGCCGGACTCTCTGCTACACTCCCCTCGTATGGCCTCGGATGATATTAATCGGCGTCTAGAGCCGCGCGTGGCCGGCGAGGAAATCACCGTCCAGTATCTCTCTTCGGTCCCTCGCGTTCGCGACCTCTCCACCAGCGGCTTCTTCATTCTCGATTCCCGTCCCTTTCAGCGCGGCGAAACCATCGAATTTCGCCTCACGTTGGGTTCCGCCAAACCCTTCGTCGTCACCGGCATGGTCCGCCGCGTCGAGCCCGGCGTGGGCATGGCCATCGAGTTCATCCACATTGACGCCGACGCGCGGCGTCGCGTCAAAGAGTTCATCTCCCGCTCCGACCCCAAGAAAGTTTCCACCAGCCGCAACGATTTCTAAGAGAATTCATCTCCCCGCCCGCTTATCTCCACCCCAAGCTCTTTCCGAATCTCCAATCCAGAAACCGGTCCGTCACGAATCGCTTCGCAAAACTCAGCACTTGTGCGCGCCGCGTCACCATGTACCGCGCCCGCGGACGTTTCGCGCGCACCGCCCGCAGGATCACTCCCGCGCAGTCTTCCGGAGTGTCCTTTACTTTCCCCGTGGACTCGCGGTAGTTCCGCCCGTAATTCTTGTAGAGTTGCGCGTACGCGCTGTGCCCCGCGTTGCGAATGTACTCCGACGACATCTCCCGCGCCGCCGGTTGAAATCCCGTCGGGATGTACCCCGGCTCGATCAGCACCACGTGGATTCCAAACGGCCGCACCTCCATGCGCAACGCATCGCTCATCGCCTCCAGCGCAAATTTGCTCGCGCTGTACGGCCCGAACAGCGGGAATGCGTATTTCCCTGCGATCGAACTGAGATTCACGATGCACCCGCGCTTCTGCGCGCGCATTTCCGGCAGCACGCGCTGGATCAGCCGCACGGCGCCAAAGAAATTCGTCTCCAGCTGTTGCCGCAAGTCCTCCATGCGGATTTCTTCCATCACCGCGTAGTAGCCCACGCCTGCGTTGTTGATGAGCACCTCAATCGGCCCCCATTCCGCGCGCACCTTCTCCAGCCCGCGCTCCACCGACGCATCCTCGCGCACATCCATTTCCACCGTGGTCAGCGGAAGTTTTCTTTCCCGCGCCAGCGCTTCCAGTTGCGCGCGTCGCTCCGCATTTCGCCCCGTTGCGATCACCCGGTACCCCTGCTTCGCCAGCAGCAGCGCCGTTGCTTTCCCCAACCCATCCGTCCCGCCCGTGATCAGCACCGTCTTCAATTCCCCCGCCTTCGCCATGCGCCCTCCCTGAGAATCTGCACCCTATCCCAATTCCCTCTTTGCGGTCAAAATCTCATTCCTCTCCGTCACTCTGCCACTCTGAAACTTTTCTCCTTCCTTCCTCCTTCCTCTCCCCAATCACGCATCTTTTCCGCGGGCGGTTGACCCGCGAATCACCAATCACTCAATTCTCCTTTTCGCTACACCTTCCCATCACCACCCTTGCTTTCCTCCCCTCATGTTCTAGAATTCTTCCAGTTGCGCATCGTCCCCAGGAAAGGATTTCGCTTTGGAGCCATCGCCTCTGCTCCCTTGGATTTACGGCCTGATTATCGCCGCCGCGGTTTGTTTCGTGTCCGGAGTGGTCGCCCGCTTTGTTCGCCATAAGGAGGGCACCGTCTGGTACCGCGGCACCATCGCCCTTCTTGGTTTCGCCATTGCCTTTCTTCTCCTGGCCATTTATTTCGCGCAAGCGAATCTGCGTTAACAAAGTGCTTCGCTCCAGCGTCCTATGCGTAAGGAGATTTCCCATGAAACGCTTGTCCTGCGCCTTGTTGCTGGCTGTACTGGTTCTGGCGGGAGCAGCCCCGCTCAGCGCCAAACGCGGTTTAGGCGTCCCGGACGTTTCTACGGGACGCGGTTTTGGCGTCCCGGACGTTTCTGCGGGACGGGAGCCTTTTGTCGTCTCTGCCGCCTGGCTCGCTGAGCACCTCAACGACAAAGACCTCGTCCTGCTCCACGTCGGCGTCCGCGCCGAGTACGACGCCGCGCACATTCCCGGCGCGATGTTCATCGATAATCAAGCCATCTCCACGCCGCGCGGCGAGGGCCTCACCCTGCAGATTCCCTCCGTCGAGCAACTCAAGGAAACCTTTGAGACTCGCGGCGTTTCCGACAGCTCGCGCGTCATCGTCTATTTCGGCAAGGACTGGGTCACGCCCACCGCCCGTGTCTTCCTCACGCTCGAGTACCTCGGCCTGGGCGACCGCACCTCCATGCTCGATGGCGGCATGCCCGTCTGGATCGCCGAAAATCATCCGGTCACCGCGGAGGTCAAGCAGCTCGCGCGCGGCAGCCTCACGCCCAGGCCTCGCCCGGAAACCATCGCCGACGTCGCCTGGGTCAGCGCCCATCTCCAGGATTCTGCGGTGAGCATCGTCGATGCCCGCACAGAAAAATTTTACGCCGGTGATCCCGGCGGCTTTTCCCGCGGCGGACACCTCCCCGGCTCCGTCAGCATTCCTTTTACCACTCTGGTCGAATCGGAAACTTCCGACAAGCTGAAGGACATCCCCGCGCTCGCCGAAATCTTCCGCGCTGCCGGCGTCAAGCCCGGCAGCGAAGTCGTCACCTACTGTCACATCGGCCAGCAGGCCAGCTTCGTCTATTTCGTCGCGCGCATGTTGGGCTTCAAAGCCCGCATGTACGACGGCTCCATGCAGGAATGGTCCGCGCGCGCTGACCTCCCGCTCGACGCCGCCAGGCCCGCGCCGCCTCTCGCACCCAAACCCTGAAAGCGTTATTGCAAGTCGAAAATCGGGCCAATGGACAAGTGAATCGAAGACCAGATTTCTTTGGGCCTTTTCTTAATCACTCAATCACAAATCACCAATCACTCAATCTCTGCTTGTATCTGCGTTCATCCGCGTTCATCTGCGGTTCCAATACTTTTTGTTGAAACGTGCTATTTCTCTTGCGCATCCCTCTTCTTGCCGCGTACCATCCGGCACGCGTGACGCTTTCAACCCGCACTCATCTTGCAAGGAGAACGATCATGAACACTCGAGTGGTCTTCCGTCAGTTCGCCGCCGTGCTGCTCTTCGCCGCGCTGGTGTTCGCCGCCGGCAGCTCTCTCGGCCTCGCGCAGTCCAAAAAACCCGCCGCGCCGGCCATGCAGCAGAACGATGCCGACTACACCGCCGACATCCTGAAATTCACCACCGAAAAATATTTCCTCACGGACCTGGTGGACCATCTTCCCGCCTCGGCCACCGTGCCCTCGCCCAAAAAAGTTCTCGGCTATGCCGCCGGCACCGAAGGCAAGCTCACCTACACGAAAGATATCTACCGTTACTATCGCGAGCTCGCCAAGGCCTCCCCGCGCGTGAAGGTCTGGACCGCCGGCAAATCCGAAGAGGGCCGAGAGTTTCTCCTCGTCGCCGTCACCGACGATGCCAATCAGGCCCAGCTCGACAAATTCAAACAGATCACCGCCAAACTTTCCGACCCGCGCAAAATTTCCGACGCCGACGCCGCGCAACTCATCAAGGACGGCAAGCCCATCTACTGGGCTTCCGGCTCGATTCACTCGCCGGAGACCGGCTCGCCGGAAATGTTGATGGAGCTCGCCTATCGCCTCGCCGTTGAGGATTCGCCGTTCATTCAGAACATCCGCAAGAACGTCATTTTCCTTATCACGCCGGTGGTCGAAGTGGATGGCCGCGACCGCATGGTGGACACCTACTACTATCGCAAGGCCAATCCCGATAAGCCCGCGCCGGGTCTCGTCTATTGGGGCAAATATGTCGCCCACGACAACAATCGCGACTCCATGGCCCAGGCTCTCGAGCTTTCCAAGTCCATGATGAAGAATTTCCTCGACTGGCATCCGCAGGTCTTGCACGACCTGCACGAATCCGTCCCCTATCTCTACACCTCCACCGGCACCGGCCCTTACAACGCCTGGCTCGACCCCATCGTCATCAGCGAGTGGCAGAAACTCGCCTACTGGGAAATCGAGCACATGACCCAGCGCGGCGTTCCCGGCGTTTGGACGCATGGCTTCTACGACGGCTGGGCCGCCAACTACATGTTCTACGTCGCCAACGGCCACAACTCCATCGGCCGCTTTTACGAAACCTTCGGCAACGGCGGCGCGGACACGCGCATGCGCACCCTGCCCCCCGGCAATACTTCGCGCACCTGGTTCCGCCCCAATCCCCCGCTCGCCCGCGTCCGCTGGTCCATCCGCAACAACGTAAACATGCAGCAGTCCGCGCTTCTCTTCGCGTTGCAATATACCGCTGACCACGGCAAAGAATTTCTCGAAAATTTTTACCTGAAATCCAAGCGCAGCGTCGCCAAAGCCGCCACCGAAGGCCCCGCCGCCTGGGTGATTCCCAACGACGGCAAGCGCCCCGCCCTTGCCGCCGGCCTCGCGCGACTCATGCAGCAGCAGGGCGCGGAAGTTCACACGCTCGCCAACGAAACAGAAATAAAAGATCCCACCCCGCCCGCTCCCGCCGCTCCCGCCCGTGGAAATGTAGCGGCAACCCGCGACAGCGGGTTGCCACCTTCAACGGCGGCTGCTGATTCGCAGGCCGAACAAAAACCTGCCGAACCAAAAATGTTAAAGCTCCCCGCCGGCTCCTACATCATTCGCATGGACCAGCCCTATTCGCGCATGGTGGACATGCTCCTCGACACGCAGTACTACTCCACCTCCGACCCGCGTCCCTACGACGACACCGGCTGGACCATGGGTCCGCTCCGTAACGTGAAGACGATCCGCATCACCGATGCCGCATTCCTGAAAGTGCCCATGACGCTCGTTGCTGGCCCTGCCGCCGCTACCGGCAGCGTCTCTGGCTCCGCCACAAAATTTTTCGTCATCAACGCCAACGCCGAGCCCGGCGTGGCCACCTTCCGCTTCCGTCTGAAGGAAATCAAAATCTTCGCCGCGGAAGACGCCTTCGAAGCCGACGGCCAGAAATTTAATCCCGGCTCCTTCATGATTCCCACCGAAGGCAATCCGTCTGACGTCCGCGCGCGCATCGAATCCGCCGCAAAGGATCTCGGCCTCCGCGTCGTCGCCACCGACGCCGATCTCAAGGTCGAGCGCCACGCCGTGGCCGTGCCGCGCATCGCCGTGATGCACACTTGGGTCAACACGCAAAACGAAGGCTGGTACCGCCTCATGCTCGAAGAGGCGCAGGTGCCCTACGACTACATCTCCGACGCGGTCGTGCGTACCACGCCCAATCTCAAATCCAAGTACGACGTCATTCTCTTTCCGCCGGTCACCTCCAGCCTCAGCACACTCATCAACGGCGTCCGCAAGCGCACGCTCGCGGACGGTTCCGATTTCGGCGGCCCCATCCCGTGGAAAAATTCTGCTCTCACTCCCAATCTCACTACCGCCGACGGCAAGCCTGACGCCTCCGACGACATTCGCGGCGGTCTCGGCTTCGACGGTCTCGCCAACCTCAAAAAATTTATTGAAGACGGCGGCGTCTTCATTCCCATCACTGCCGGCGCGGCGCTGCCCATCGAGCTCGGCATCACCGAAGGCGTCAGCATCGCCACCACCTCGCAGTTGCAAGCCCGCGGCGCGATTGTCAACGCCACCGTCGACGATACGCGCAGCCCCATCGCCTACGGCTACGACGATAATGTCGCGCTCTACTTCAATCAATCTCCTGTGTTCCGCGTTTCGCTCACCGGTGGCGGTGGAGGAGGCGGTGGAGGCGGAGCGCCCGGCGACGTCGGCGCAGGACGCACCTCCGGCCGCGGCTCCGCGACGGATCCCGACATCCCGCAGGGCCGTCCGTTTACTCCCACCGAGCCCGAGCCGCGCCGTTCCCGCGCTCAGCAGGAGTTGTACATTGATCCCGACGTTCGCGAATTAATTCGCGCCACGCTTCCGCCGATGCGCATGTGGCCTCGCGTCGTCCTTCGTTTTGCGGAGGAGAGAAACCTCTGGGTCAGCGGCATGATGGCCGGCGCCGCGGAGATGGCGCAGTCCCCCGCGGTGATTGACGTGCCGCTGGGCCGCGGCCACGTCGTCTTCTTCGCCAACAACCCCATGTGGCGCCACGAAACTCAGGGCAGCTTCATGCTCGTCTTGAACGCCGCCCTGCACTTCGACAACTTGCACGTCGGCCGCCGCGCCCCCGCCGCTCCCGGCTCCGGCTCGCGCTCCGCCGACGACTTCGACTACTTCTTTTTGCTCTTTTAGTTTTTGGTTCGCTTCGTAGGGGCACGATATATCGTGCCCCTACCTTATTTTCGCTTTTCGTTTTTCGAATTTCGTCGTATCCGCCATAGGGGCGCTGCTTGCCGAGCCCCTACGAATCGCGTCTCATGGCATCCCGCGCAGCACGCTCGGCTCAATCCCCGCCATGCGCGCGTGCGTCACGCTCATCACCTTCAGGTATCCGTCCACGCGCTTGCGCTGCATTTGCAGTTGACCCATCTTCACCTTGCGGTCGTCGCTCATCCTGCGGAGTTGCTGCTCCATTTCGCGCGACTGCTCGTCGTTGCGCAGTAATTCCTGCTGGCCGGGCACGCGCCGCGTCGACGCCAGCATGTTCTGTTCGGTTTCCTTCATCACTTGCATGCGCCGGATGATGTCGTAGGCTTCTTCGTCCATGCGCCGGATGCGCGCCGCGAGCTGCCGCTGGCCGGTGTCCTCCTCTTTGTACGCAAGGTAAAACAGCAGAAAGATGGCGGCGTCGCGCGCTTCATCGCTGGCTTTTGCAAATTCCTTGTCCACCACGGCCATGGTGGCCCGCGGATCGATCTTCTGTTTGGGCATTTCCTTCTGCGCGTAGTTCTCGCACCACTTTTTCAACTGCGGCGGCGCATTTTCTTCCAGCGCGGCGCCGAAAGCCAGCGCGTCGGCCGGAAGTGTGGAAGGCTTCCAGTCTTCAATTTTGGGATCGCGCGCCGCGTTGGGCGGCGCAGCGCTTTCTCGTTGCGGCGTGCTCTGGGCGGCAGCACTCGGCGCCACGGCAGCGGCAAACATCACAAATACAATGAAGCATCGAATTCGAACTGTCATTTCTGTCGTTCCTCAGTCGCGAGCATCAACGAATCTTGCGCAGCACGTTTGGCCGTGGTGCGCCCGTTTGCTTGTAAGCCTCGCTGAGCATCCGCTGGCTCATGTCCACGCGTGCGCGCAAGCGCGGCAGATGCGCTCCCACGGCCCGCATGTTGGCCCCGTCCGCGAACACTCGCGTCGTCGAGTGCTCCCCATACATCCCCAGCTCGCGTCCTCGTGCCATGTCTGGAGAAATATAACTCGTTCCATTGAATTCCACTGCGCGGCCGGCCGGTGCCTCTGGGGGAGCCAGCGACGTGTAGCTCCCCGCGAACAGTTTGCCGCTCGGGAGGCCCACGATTCGCTCGGTCTCCGCGAGGCTCATCGCACGCCTCTGGTAGGCGGTGTAGAGCAGCAAGTACACCACCGCATCGCGCGCCGCCGCGCTGGCTCTCGGGTATCGCGCATCAACGGCCGCGTGCACCGCCACCAGGTCAATCTTGTTCTTGGTCATCGTTCTTGTGCGCGCGTACTTGTGGACCCACTGCCTCAGCGTGGGAGATGCCTGCGCCTCTAGCGCCGCGCCGTAGTCCAGCGCGGGGAAGTCCGGCGGGCTCGGCTCCCATCCCTCCGCAAAATCTTTCTTTTCCTGTTGCGTGGGATCCGTCGCCGGGGTCTTTTGCGCGGCAACCGCACTCGCGCAAAACAATAAAATAGCAATGGGTAGGCAGATTCGCTTCCGGGTGGTCATGGCATCAACCCCCTCTTCCGCTACTTCCACGGTATTCCTTTTCAGCCTTCCGGGCTACAAATTTTGCCGCGCTGCAAAACCGCGGGCGAAGTCAGTTGTGACCCGCCCCGGATGGTTGTATAAGCACTCTTCCGGCGATTGCCGCCACAGCAGGAGGAAAGCATGCCCACCATGACCTGGCGTGAATTGCGTCGCAGCACCGCGAGGTTCGCGCTCACGCTTCTACTGGCCGTCGCTTGTGCGCTGCCGCTGGCCGCGCAAGAGATGAAGCAGAAGCCTAAAGTGCGCGCGGTTACTGCCTTCCTCCGCATCGACCGCGCAAACTATCCGGCGCAGATTGCCGGCACGCTGAAAATGCTGCGTCGCGCAAAAGAGATTTTTGAAAAGGGCGGCTACGAAGTGCAGACCATCCGCATTGTCACCCAGCCATTCCCGGCATATACGAAGGAACTTTCGCGCGAAGAGGCCATGAAATTCTTCCGCGCATTGGACGCGCTCGCCGCGAAAGAAAATGTCGACGCCAACATCGGCCCGGCCATGATGCGCGATTCCGACGACCCCGCGCAGGCCGACCTGCTCGCCGAAATTCTCTGCACTACCAAATTGAATGCCAGCATCATCATCGCCGGCGACGACGGCATTCACTGGAACGCCGTGCGCGCCGCCGCCAAGCTCGTCAAGTACGTCAGCGAGCACAGCCCGCACAGTCAGGGCACGTTCGGATTTGCCGCCTCGGCCATGCTCGCGCCCTACGCGCCGTTTTATCCCGGCGCGTATCACACCGGCGCGGGAAAGCAGTTCGCCGTCGCGCTCGAAGCCGCTAACGTAGTGGACGAAGCTTTCACCGGCACGCATGGTGACGCGCGCACGGCCTCGGCGCGCTTGACGCAAGCGCTCGGCTCGCACGCCGCTGCGGTGGAAAAACTCGCCCGCGCCGCCGAAAAGGAAACCGCCTGGACCTACATGGGCATGGACCCCACGCCGGCGCCCTTGAAGGACATTTCCATCGGCGCGGCGATCGAGAAGTTTACCGGCGTGCGCTTCGGTTCGAGTGGCACTCTGCTGGCCGCGTCCATTATCACCGCCGCGGTGAAGGCCGCCCCGGTGAAGCACGTCGGCTATTCAGGCTTGATGCTGCCGGTGCTGGAAGACACGCGCATCGCGCAGCGCTGGAGCGAGGGCGCGGTGAACATGGACGCGCTGCTGGCGTATTCCGCGGTGTGCGGCGCGGGGTTGGACACGATTCCATTGCCGGGCGACGTCACCGTCGAGCAGATGGAGCGCATGCTCGCCGACGTCGCCGCACTCGCGCTGAAATGGAAAAAACCGCTCAGCGCGCGCCTTCAGCCTGTCGCCGGCAAAAAAGCCGGTGAGCGTACCGACTTCGACGATCCCTTCCTCGTCAACGCCGTAATTCAGAAAGTTCCGTAAGGGCGGACCCCCATGTCCGCCCGATGTAGCGCCGGGCTTTAGCTTGTCCCGAGCGGTGTCGAGGGGCCCGGCATCTGTCTGTTCTTTTACCGCGGCCACCGCCACCCAAACACGCCCGCCGTCAAGCCGGCGTAAATCAGCCCGTCGATCCAGAATTTCACCGTCGTGCCCCACGATCGTCCTTCCCAAATCGACGCGTGGGCGTGCGCCAGCCCGTAGCCCATGAACGCCGTCGTCCCCGCCACGCGGAACACCGCCAGGTACGGCGTGCCCGACCCGAGCGTGCGACTCGTCAGGTACGCCACGAAGAAGCTGACCACCACGCAATAGAGAAACCACGTGGTCAAATACTTGCCCATGTTCGGCTGGCCGCTGGGCATCACGGTCATCAGCCCGATTGGCCCTTTGTTCAACTTCGCGACGTACTCGGGAGTTTTCATGTCCTTGTGGCTTTCGCAGCGCGGGAAGTGGTACGTGCCAGGGGCCACGCCCAGCGCGCGCAGCGCGTCGAGCACTTTGTCTTCACTGGGCAGTTTCTGGTAGTCGCTCTTGTGGTACGGCAACGCCATGTGAATCACGGAGCTGGCCACAAACACCAGCACCGCCGAACCCAATATGGGCATCCACAGCGCCGTCAGTTCAACCATGTCCTCGCCTCCTTTTGCGGTCGAAAAGTCAAAAAGTCCGAGAGTCTAAGAGTCGAAATGTGCCAGTCGTATGCGCCATTACATAACGCATCTTTGGCCTCGGCGTCCATCGTTTTTCTTGGAATGCTTGTACCCCCTCCCCCCTGGTTAATCGAGTTCACAAGCTCATGACAGAAAAGGAGTTGTGAGTTTGATTCGAATTGTAACAGAATGGACAAAAGCAATGGAATGAACAGGTTGCGTGGCTTGATAGGTTTTGGCGACAGTCCGGGTGCAAGCCTGCGAAGCGAGCGGCGTGCGCTGGCGAGGGCCGGGGCGAGGCATGCGGCGAGGTTCGCATCGGGTAAACAGAAAACAGTACATATTAGCTTATAGAAAAGTTCGTGTCAAGGATTATTTCCTGCCGTCCTGCTGCTTGTGATCCCTGACCCCTCTTCCGTCTTTTCACCCGGCGCAGAAATGACAAAGGGGAGCGGCCGATGGCCGCTCCCCGCAGAGGCTCTGAGTTTTTAGGCTGCTTACGAGGTTCCCGCAGCAGCGGCGGCCTGTTCCAGGATCGGCACGGCCCGAGCGACCTCGGCGACCCCGAAGAAGACCAGGGGCGCATTGGTGCCCGGCTCAACCCCGCAATACGCGTAGTTGATATTGATGTTGGCGTCGCCCAGCTTCGACGCCGCCCGCGCCAGCTCGCCGGGACGGTGCGGAAGCTTCACTTGGGCGATTTCTGTTTCCACGTAGGTCACACGTTCGCTATCGAACGCGGTTTTGGCCGTCGTGGGGTTGTCCACGACAAACCGGACGATGCTCTTTCCCCCGATGGGGATCGATTGCATGGCCACAATGTTGACGTTGCGATCGGCCAGTCCTCGGCACACTTTCCCGAGAGTGCCCGGCCGGTCGTCCATCAACACGGTGAATTCTTTGGTGGCAGGCATGGTGGAGACCTCCTTTGCCTATTCGGAGAACGCAGGACGCGCTCTCCCTTTGGGCTGTTGCGAGCCTGCATCATACGCCCCGCCTTTGCCCGATTCAAGTCCCTGAACTCTGAATCCTACACCCTAAACCCCACACCCCCGCCTTTCGCGCCCCGCCCCATGTAGCGCCGAGCCGCGCGACGACCTGAATTCCTCGCTGTCCTCTCATCTCTAGCCAATTAAAGACAAAGGAACACACATTGAGGGGAAAGTGTTGACTCTTTTCGAAATCTCCACATAATCGAGCCGTGTTCAAATGTCCTCACTGCGGAAAGGCAATCCCAGAAAAGCTGATTGTCGCCCATTCGGGGAGCGTTGGCGGCAAAAGAACCGCCCGAAAGGGGTCGGATTACTTTCGCTGGCTTCAATCACTTAGAAAAGACCGAAAAGGGGGCAGACCGAAGAGGAAGAGTTAATGAGGACAAGCATTCTCGGTGAATAGTATGAAAAAGCAGAACACTTCAAGTAGAAAGCCCAAAGTACGGTATGGCATAGGTGAGTGGTATGGCGGGATTTTTAGCCGATTGTCCCCCGAAGAACGGAAAAAGTACGCCAGAATTCAGACGATCGAGAAGAAGAACCGTCCAGAAATCAAATGTCCATTCAGGGGCAGTGTGGAGGCAGGTGCTGTCTGCACAAAAGAGGGTGGCGTCTGTTCTCTTCGCCTATACCAACTTGATTCCAATTCACATGTCGTCGACATCGCTCCAGGAAAGAATGGCACTCTCGTAACGACTTGTCCCAACAGATTCCAGCAGGACAAAACGATTTATGAGTGGATTGGAAAGACCCTTTTGAATACGCCCGAGCCACTCGTTGTCAACGAAATTGGTTTTCTGGAGCAAGAAGCTGCTGGCCCTGGAGGCGCAGACAAAGCTTCGGATGTAGGGCGAATTGACAACGTGCTCGTGCACCCGAAACGTGATCCTTTCCTGTGGTGCGCATTGGAGACTCAAGCAGTTTATTTCTCAGGTGCGTCAATGCGAAAAGAATTCAAATTTCTGGAGACCTACTCTAAGTCGAGCTTGCCCTTCCCGGAGGGGCATCGCCGTCCCGACTTCCGCAGCAGCGGTCCAAAGCGGTTAATGCCACAACTTCAGATCAAAGTTCCGACCCTGCGTCGCTGGGGTAAGAAGATGGCTGTAGTTGTGGATCGTATGTTCTTCGATTCATTGGGCGCGATGGATGACGTGCAGCAGGTTTCGAATTGCGACATCGCGTGGTTCGTGGTTCGTTTTTCGGAAAATGGAAATCAAGCCGTGCTAGAACCAGATCTTGTTCGCTTAACTACGCTTGAGCGAGCGGTAGAAGGCTTGACTGGCGGAAACCCCGTGAGTCTCGAGACTTTTGAGCAGAGAATTCGCCAGAAGCTTGCTCCTTGATAGAACCACCCCTCAACCAGCGCAGACTCTTTCCGATTAAAAGCTCTTCCATTCTGGCGTTGTGAGTATTCTTCATCGCAACTGTTTCCATATCGAACCCTGTGCGAATCGCAAGCTGACGGATTTCCGATGAGTCGTCGTATGTCATCAGAAAATCACCACAAATGCGACGCGCAAGATAAAACAGCTTTTCATGGTCGATTTCAGAGTATTTGTAGAGGCGCCGCCCTGCAAAGGTGTAGGGTGGATCAATAAAGAACGAGACGTTCTTTCGATGCGCATTTCTCTCGATGAATTTCATTCCGTCGCCCTGCGTAAAGCGAATTCGATCGCGTAGTGTTCCAATCGCAAGAATTCTCTTACTTAATGTTTCTGGATACCATCGAGAGTGCAGGCCTTTGCCATTCTCTCCCTCTTTCATCATGCCCGCGCCTGGTGCCAATATTCCACCGCGTTGCACTCGATTTCGCAGAATCGTTGCAAATGCTCTCTCATGAATGCTCTTCGAACGTGAAGAAAGCACTGCCCGCGCAGTTTCGTCTGTCAGGCGAAAACCGGTAATCCGATCCGCCAGCCATTTGGCGCGTCCGCCCAGCACACACTTCCATACGGCTCCCACATCTGGATCACGCTCAACGAGTCTTATGTTTCTTGCTAGGCCCTCAAAAGCGGCTGTCAGCCCCACGATTGCCCCCCCAGCAAAGGGTTCTATCAATTGTTGGCAGTTTGTCGAATTAGAACGAAGCCAGATGCGAATGTACGGGACGAGCCATGTCTTACCGCCCGGATACCTGAAAGGACTGCGCTGAGGAACGGAAGAGACGTTTATGACGCACTCGGTGTCCATGGCCATTTCAATTGCCCCTCTTCTCATACACCCCTCTCCAACAAAACTCAAGTCCGGCAGCATTATTTAACAACGAGGCTCGCTGTTTGTCAAGGGAGGATTTCCAGAATCTGCTCATGCCTCTTGAACGGCGGATCGGTTTCAGGCGAAGACGAGGCGGCCCTTGGGAGGGGGAATGGGGCGGCCAAGTTCTTTGGCGGTTTCCATCCACTCCCGGATGATCACTTCCACGTTGGCGAGGGCCTCGCGATAGGTCTTGCCATCGGCAGCGCAGCCAGGGAGTTCAGGAACCTCGGCGATAAAGGCCTGATCTTCCTCGCTCCAATAAATAATGACCTCGTACTTAGGCACCGAACTCTCCATCCCAATAAGGCTGCGGACCTGGCACGACTAGCCGCGCCGGAAGTCCTCGAGAGTGAAACCGGCATCCTTCAAAATGCGAAGGAACAGGCCCTTGGGCAGATCTCCGCGATGTACCGGGATAAACAGCGGTCTTCGTTCTGGATGTTCCCATGTGAGGTGTGATCCGGCTTGGCGTACGCGGCGATAGCCCTTCCGTTCTAGGAAGCGCACCAACTTGCGAACCGTTGTCATTTAATCGACGGCGAGCGTGACCGTCTCCGCATAAACGGTCCGGGCGGGCGGTATCGGTTTGCGGGTTTTGCGGCACCGCTCGATGTAGAGATGCATGGCGGTCAGAATACTTTTCTTGGCGGCCTCTACAGTCTTGCCGATCCCATAGACGCCAGGCAAGTCTTCGCTGTAGGCGTAGTACTGCTTGCCCTCTCTCTCAATCGTGATCGGATAACTATACAGTGTCATCGCTTCCACATCCTACCTTGAAGGACTCCGCAGAGCAACCCGAAGAGCTTTCTAAAATGAAAAAGGCCCCGATTGCTCGGAGCCTTTTTTCATTTTTAATCCCGGCGGCGGTCCCGGTCAAGAGAACCGGGATCTCGGCGCGGAGCGCCTCGACCTAAAAACTTGCAGGATCGCAAGACGAGTTTGAAAACTAAAAAGCCCCCATCCCAAAAGTCTGGGATGGGGGCTTTTTGTTTTTAATCCCGGCAGCGACCTACGTTCCCACACAGTTACCCGTGCAGTATCATCGGCCCTACGGGGCTTAACTTCCGTGTTCGGGATGGGAACGGGTGTGACCCCCGCGGTATGGCCACCAGGAAACTTGTAAAACCGAAAATCGAAAAACGAAATTCGAAAATCGGTCTGGACAACTGAATATAGGCTGGCTAGCCGAAAGCTTGCTACGTAGAACGATGCGATGACGTGTTGGGAAAGTTTTATGGTTAAGCCGAACGGGCGATTAGTACGGGTCAGCTCCACGCATTGCTGCGCTTCCACATCCCGCCTATCAAAGTCGTAGTCTACGACTGCCCTTCTTATGCCCCCGTAGGAGCATTGGGAAACCTTATCTTGGGGTGTGTTTCTCGCTTAGATGCTTTCAGCGATTATCACGTCCGGACTTCGATACCGAGCGATGCCGCTGGCGCGACAACTCGATCACAAGCGGTCCGTCCA
>Ga0080064_1001033_pt1 | contig 62632 bp, 53 predicted proteins | sample Subgrocontami54m_FD_69260 | JGI IMG/M metagenome (GOLD analysis project Ga0080064, IMG submission 69260) | Subsurface groundwater microbial communities from S. Glens Falls, New York, USA - GMW46 contaminated, 5.4 m (SPADES assembly) (version 2) ... | reverse complement strand
TCCATGCCCTTATCGAGGTCCTCCAGCCTCAGAGCGCAACAAAAATGGCGGAAACGGACAAGCCCAAAACGCTAAAATCTCCAAGGGTTTTCATCAGCCCAGCCGGAGCCAGTCCCTATTTTTTCACAAACTCTGGGCGGGTCGTTGAGCCGGGGCAACAGTGCGGACGACGGGGAGGCGGCGAAGTTGAGCGGGGCGATAAACACGGGCGTGTCGTCGTTGCCGACGGCCTGGGCCGCCCCGACAAAGGGCAGGATTTCGCGGCCCATGGCGGGGACGTCGACGGGGGTGCGTTCCCGTTTTTCAATGACGGCGAGAATATGATCCTGGTCGCGGGAGAAACAGAGCCGGCACTTGCAAGCTTGCAGGCGCGCCAGCGCGGGTATGACGTCGAGCAAGTGCGCGGGACCGGCGCCGATTTGATAGACCGCCGTCAGGGCCGTTATGTCCCAGGGCGCGAACGGCTGAGGATCGAGCGGCGTCAGCAAGTCGGCGGGCGCGGTCGCGCGCAGCGTCTCCCAAAGGGGTTGGCGGCTGGCGTGGTCGGCCAGGATGATGCGGCATAAGAGTGGCGACATAGTTTCTACCCTCGAGAATTCCCCGCAAAATGCGGTGTTGACCTCGAAACTCAAAAACAAACGCAAACGACCGACATGCGCATCGACGGGACGAAGCCATCGCCCCAGAAACACCGCGAGCACAGAGAAGCCAACGGCAGGCGAAAACGCGTTGGCAGTTTCTCTGTGCTTTGGTGTCGCGTTGATCGGCGTCGAATCCAACTGACAAATGCGCGAGCGAACCTGAGAGTTTGTGAAAAAATGGGGACAGGCACCGGCCATGTCTCGATATTTCCAACCTTCTGCGCAGGATGGCCGGAGCCAGTCCCCATTTTTTCACAAACTCTGACAGTTCATGATTGGCCGAGCTGAATCTTCGGTAGTGGGTCAGTTTGTGGTGCGGGCGTCTCGCCTGCACCGATGCAGGCGAGACGCCCGCACCACAACACAGCAAACTGACCCACTACCGAATCTTCGAGGTCCCGGCTGGGCAATCCGGGGCTTCGAAGCGCGAAAAGTCGGTTTGGCAAACGCAAAGAAACCCGGAATCTCGAAGAAACCGGGTTTCTGGTCGCGCTTGACGAAACGGTTCCTAAGCGACGAGCGTGTGCGGCGCGGCGCGTGCTTCGGTGTCCATCGGCACCAAGCGATTGACCATCCGCTGGCACAACGCCCGGGCCAGGTGGAGACGCTCGTCGGGGCCGGAAGCGGGGCTCACATGCATCTGCCGGCTGAGCAGGGCAATGCGCCGATGCAAGGGCGACGCCGGGGCGCCGGGCGTCAGGGCGTGGTTGACCGCCCGCAGCATGCACGGCTCCATTTCGCGCTGGAATTGGGCCAGCACGTGGGCATGACCTGCACGCACCTGGGCAGCAAGCTGGGCGAAACGATTGGTTGAAAGGTCCATCGAAAAACTCCTTGAATCTTGAATCATGGGAAAACGAATGAGATCGCAACACCAGGAACAATTCGGCGCACCGAAATAATGCGCCTTAGGCCGACGGATGCACCGTGCACGTAGCCAGATTCGAATTCTGCGCCCACCAATCGGTGGTCTGCGCTGTCGCAGTTCCTTCCTCGCCCGGCTGCAGCGCGACGGTGAACGAAAACGTGCCGTCGGCGCCGACGGTGGCCGTCTTGCCCTCTAGCGACGGCAACCCGCCCAAGCGGACCGTCAGTCCCGCGGCGTATTCGTCGGAGACGGTGCCCGAAAAGGTCCAGTAATTGTTGAATTGGCGCATGGCGACGAAGTTGGAGATCATCGGCACCATGCTGGTGAGCACGTCCTGCACTGGGACCGAAACCAGGCCTTCGACGTCGGTCACCTTCGCATAAATGCTTCCCAACTGGCTGGGCTCGATCGTGACATTGAAGTCGCCGCTGGCGTTGGTTTGCGCGGTCCCGGTGTAGACGCCGGTAAACTGCACGGTCAGCCCGCTCGGCTGCTCGTCGGTAACGTGGCCGGCAAGCATGAACGTGTGCGGGCCTGCAGTGGAATGCAGATAGCTGATGCTCGGGGCGATCGGGCAATAGCGACTCTCAAGGGCTTCCAGGCGGGGCGAGTAGTTCCAACCAAACGAGCGCGCACGAGTGTACAAACGCATAGCACAAACTCCTGTAAAGGAAACGGGGAAAGACAAAGGGGCGAGATCGGCAGACCAGTCCAAAGGTGAGCGAAATAGCGCGTAGCCGCGACTGCGCTGCTAAGGGACTCGGAAAAAAATAATCATCCCGGCGAGCCGAGCTCCGTAAGGAGCCGGGTGAGTTCGCGTCCGTAACCCGGCCGCTGACGCGGCTCGGCTCGCCGGGATAGTTGAATTCTTCCGAGTCCCTAAAGTAAGCAATTGCAAAACGGGGTCGAAATTGGCCACGGAAAAAAAGAATCTTCCAGATTATTTTTTGTCGAATGGGTCGAAATCAGTATTACTTAGATAAAACAACCTATCTCAAAGAGATTATCACTCATCGAGAGGGTCCAAAATGCGGACCCAGTCGGCGATGGGGCGGGGCGCGGTGGGCTGGCGCTGCAGAAGGGCGGCATAACGCGGATTCGAGGCCAAAGGCTCGAAATCGGGATTCCGGCACACCGACGTCGAACTGCCGGCATCGATGGCCCGTTCCAGCCAGGTCAGAGCTTTGTCGGCTTGCGACCAGTCAAAGGGAACAGCCAGGGCGTAAATGGGGGCTAACTGCACTGCCTGATTGGCAGGCGCGTTGTTGACGGCCGGTGAACCGCTCTTGAGGTGTGCGAGCGCGCGCCGCAACGAGTCAGGCATGGGCGCGTCGGCAACGCCCGGCTCTTCTTTGGGCTTCTCGTCACGCCGATACAGTGAGGCCAGCAAATCCGCCATCTGGCAGTGCGTCAGGGATGCCCGATCGTCGAGCGCCAGGGCCTGTTCGAAATGGCTTTGAGCCTTCTTGAAATCGTCTTTCTTTAAGTCGCTGCGATCCTGGTACAAGCAACCAAGGTTGTGATGCAGCGCCGCCGTGTTGAAACCTTGTCCCAGGGCTTTCTGATAGTGCATTTCGGCCACGTCCAACATTCCCAATCGGTGCGCGCAATAGGCCTGGCCAGCAGCATACTTCCCGTTTGGCGCACACATGTAGGCCTTTTTGTATTCCTCGTCGGCAAGGGAGAAAAACAACTTCTTGTTGGTTTCGCCCAGGCGCTGAAAGGCTCGGGCCCGCGCAAAATGGCAGTCGGCTGCGGCAGCGCCCTGGGCCGCGGCAGCGTCAAAATGCGTGACGGCGCCCTTGAAATCGCCGGCGCGGAATGCTTGCCAGCCTTTTTGGTAAGCGGCTTGCGCGCGCGCTGGTTCAGCGGCGGCTTGATACGTTCCCCAAGCCAGCATGCCGCCCAAAAACAGGGCCAGGACGCCCAAAGTCCGCCGGGGATGTTGCCACAAGCTGCGCGCCGTGCGGCGCTCGGGCCGCAATTGACGCTGCAAAGCCTGTTCCACCTGCGCGGCCGTGGGGCGCTGGGCCGGATGCCGGCGCAAGCACCGCTCAATGACGCGTGCCAAAGCCGGTTCCACCAGAGTCAGTGCGGGCAGCGCTTGGCCCTGGTCCTGATAGCGGTGCAGCAGGTGTCGCCGCAGGGCCGCCGGATCATTGTTGGCGGGCAAAGGCGCGCAGGGATGGGAACCCGACAGCCATTCATGCAGAATCACGCCCAGGGCGAAGATGTCGACTTGCGGCGTCAGCACGGCAGCGTCGCCGTGCTCCATGGCCTGGAGCTGTTCCGGGGCCATGTATTGCAGGGTGCCGCCCAGATGGGCCTGGGGCAAGAGCGCATCGGCGCTGAGATTGAAGTCGAGCAGGCGCGGCGTGCCGTCGGGTTGCAGCAGAATATTCGACGGCTTCAAATCGCGATGACAAATGCCCTGGGCGTGCAGATAGGCAAGCGCCCCGGCAATGTGGGCGGCCAGCCAACGCACGCCGTCGAAATACGATCCCCAGCGCAAGACCGCGGGCGCCTGGACTGCGGGCAGAAGTGCATCGCGGCAAGCGTCCAGAATGGTTGCGGCTCGGTCGATCGGCTGCGTCTGACCGTGTAAATGCCGGCATACGTGCAGCAACGTCGCGTGTCCGAGGTAGGGCATGCAGACGATGGTCAAGTTGTGATCGGGGAGATCGCGAATCGAATGGATCGGCATCACGTTGGGGTGGTGTAGGCGTCCCAACGTGGCGGCCTCGCGGGCGCCGAACGACGTGCATTTGATCGCCACCAAACGCCCGCCCAACGGCAACTCATACGCCAGGTACACGCGGGCAAATGAGCCACGTCCCAACTCGGCAAGCAACTCGAATTCTTCCCACTCGCTGCCGACCTGGGGCCAGTTGGACGGGGCGTCTACCAAATGCTCGAAATTGGCCTCGACGTACTCGTCCAGGTGCAGCATCTTTGCCAGCGAGCTGCGTATCGGGGCGAATCGTCCGCAATATTCGCGTGCATCGACCGTTTCGCCGCGGGCGAGACGTTGGTGGTAATCCTTGTAAGCGGCGTCGAGCAACTCGCTGTGCGCAGTATTTTCGGCCTGAGGCGCGGCGGTCGCATCCGCGTCCATGACAGCAACAGCTTCTTGTTCTGTGTTCATAAGTTCAGTTGGTTCGTCACACGCCGGACAGTTCGGAGGCTGACTTTGAGTTCCTGGGCAATTATCTCATGCGATTTGCCGTTTCGCAACATCAAAAGAATGCAGCGATAGACCGGCGGCTGACTGGCCAGCAATGCGTCCCAGGCTTCCTTGTCCATGGCGAATTGACTGGGGGTCTGCTGGGCACCGGGCAGGTGAACGCCGCCGTCCAATTGCGCCTCCAGCGAGTTTTCACGCACCAGCTTGCGTTTTTCTCCCTGAACGCGCTGCCGCACCGCCATCAGGACCTTGTGCCGGGCCATCTTGGTCAGCAGGCCGATAAGTTGTCCCGGATTGGTCAGGTCGTACTTGTCGGCCGTCGTGGCGAAAAAAGAGGCCCACACGTCCTGGGTGAAATCCATCGAATCGAATCTCGACCGAATCCGCGGCGCCAAGCACCGGCGCACGGCGCGCAGAATATACGGCCCGTACTCCTCATGCAGCCGGCGGGTGGCGTCGGCATCACCGGCCTGCACGGCGGCCATCAGCCGAACGAAATCGCTACGCGGTTCCAAAGTCGTAGTCATGACACTGGCTCAAGAATGGGCTTCTGTAAACTTAGCATGCGCTTTGGCAATTGCCCATTGCAAATCGCCGCGCTATGTCATCCAAACAGCGGCGTCACGGGTCGGCCTTGAGTCAATGTGAGCGGACGGCCGAGCGCGTCGCGCAGCTCCGTGTGCGGATCTACACCAAGCGCGTGATAGATGGTCGCCGCCAAATCGGCCGGCGAAATCGGGGTAGAGATGGGATAGGCGGCGATGCGGTCCGAGGCGCCCAGCACCTGCCCGCCGCGAACGCCCCCGCCGGCCAACACGACCGAGTTGCACGCCGCCCAGTGATCGCGGCCGGCGTCGCGGTTGATGGTCGGCGTGCGGCCGAACTCGCCCAGGCATACGACCAGCGTTTCGTCCAAAAGGCCGCGTTCCTGCAGATCCTCCAAGAGCGCCGACATGCCCTGGTCAAAGGGAGGCAAAAGGTCGTTCTTGAGCTGCTCGAAGTTGCGCGCATGCGTGTCCCAAAAGGCGTCGTTGCGCGCCCAGTTGACAGTCACCAACGGGACACCCGCTTCGACGAGTCGCCGGGCCAGCAGCATGCTTTGCCCAAAGGCCGACCAGCCATAGCGGTCGCGCCGCGGCCTGCTCTCACGCGTCAATTCGAAAGCCGCACGGGCGGCCGCCGAGCTGACCAGGCCGAAGGCACGCTCGAAAAATCGATCGAAACTCCGCCCCGCAGCCGCCTCCGCGACCGCCCGGCAATGCCGTTCCACTTGGCTGCGCAGCGAGTCGCGGCCAAGGAATTGCGCCGTCGCCGCGGCAGGCACGGTCGGGAACGGCTGGAAATCGGCGCTGCTCGGATCGTCGGCGATGAACAACGGATCGTAGCGGTTGCCGATCAGACCCGCGAAAAAACCGGGAAAGATGTGGTTGTTCGCCGACACCTGGTTGGCGGGCGCATTCAAGCTGATGCCGGCCGGCAGTTGCCCGGGCTGGCGTCGCAGATAATTGAGCACGGCGCCGAACGTGGGAAAGTCGCTGGGTTGATTGCGCGGATTGGTGCTGGGCTGCGCATGCCGATGGCCGGTGAGCATGTAGTGCATCGCCACGGTATGCGTGTTGTCCGGATGGCTGACCGAGCGGACGATGGCATAGCGGTCGGCCAGGCGGGCCAGACGCGGAATGTGTTCGCCCACAAATGTGCCGGGCACGCTGCTGGCGATCGGCTGAAACTCGCCGCGATATTGGCTCGGGGCGTGCGGCTTCAGGTCCCAAATGTCCTGATGCGCCGGGGCGCCGAACAGGAAAACGACAATGCACGACTTGGCTCGGCCGAAGGAAGTCGTTGTGTTGGCCGATTCTTGAGCCTGGGCCCGCAGCAAATCCGGCAGCGTCAGCCCAGCCAGGCTGAGGCCGCCGACGTGCAGGCATTCCCGCCGGGTGATATCGGACAACAGCGGCAACCGATGGGGAAACATGTGCTTGAGGTTACCCAAGTCGCGCTAGCCCTGTCAACCGTTAAGCCGCGTGGGTAGTGGTACAGTTTGTGGTGCGGCCGTCTCGGCTGCATCGTGCAGGCGGGACGCCCGCACCACAATCCGAGCAAACTGCACCACTACCGCCGCGTGCCTTCATAACTGGCCCAAAGCGCATCGACCGGATGCGCAATCCACACGTGCGGCTTTTCCGCGCGCAAATAGCGGCCGATCTGAATCAGGCAGCCGACATTACTCGTGAAAATCGCGTCGGCCCCGGTGGCGAGCAGGTTCTTGGCCTTGCGCTGACCCAGACGCTCGGCCATCTCCGGCTGCGTGATGTTGTAACTGCCCGCGGCGCCGCAGCAGATTTCGCTCTCGTCGAGCGGCACCAGCTCCAGGCCAGGGATCATCTCGAGCAGTTGCCGCGGCTGTTCGCGGATTTGCTGGCCGTGACAAAGATGGCAAGCGTCGTGATAGGTCGCCTTGAGTTTCAACGGCTGCGTCGGCTTGATCGGGCCCAGCTCCATCAAAAACTCGCTGATGTCTTTCGTCTTCTTGGCAATAGTTTGGCTTTGCTCGGCAAACGGACCGTCGTGCAGCAGCTGGCCGTAGTCCTTGAGCATCGCGCCACAGCCTGCGGCGTTCGTGATGATCGCGTCGCAGGAGTCCCAGCGACTGCCATCGGTGGAGTCGCCCAGAAACGTTCCGCAATTCTGCCGCGCAAAAGCTTGAGCGGGCCCTTCCTTGGCGGCGTGATAGTGCAGGGCGCCACAGCAGACCTGGCTGCGCGGGATCCACACTTCACAACCGTTCTTCTGCAGCACTTTCGCCGTCGCCACGGTCGTCGCCGGGAAGAACGCATCGCCGGCGCAACCCGTGAACAATGCCACGCGTGCTCTTCGTTTCCCCTCGGCCGGCAGCACTTCGGCCAGCTTGCCATAATGGCGGCGCAGCGGCGGCAGCATGTCGTGGAATTGCCGCAGCGAACGCGGCAGCAGGCAGTAGAAGCCGATCTTGCCCAGCAGCCAATCCAGACCGGTCCATTGCAAGAAGCGCGCCGGCGCCAGGGCCAGACGCATGCGGCCGGCGTACGGCGTCACCTTGAACAGCAAGAAACGCTTGAACCAGCCGAGGTTGTCTTGGTTCGCGCCGGTCCGCTCCATGTGCATGCGAAACGGCTCGATCAGCTTGCCGTACTGCACGCCCGATGGACACGCCGACTCGCACGCCCGGCAATCCAGGCACAAGTCGAGATGGCCTTTCACTTTGTCATCGAGTTCGATCTTCCCGTCGGTCACCGCACGCATGAGATAAATGCGGCCGCGCGGGCTGTCGTTCTCGTCGCCGAGTTCCACGTAGGTCGGACATGCGGAGGTGCATAGGCCGCAATGCACACAGTCGAGGAACAATTCGTAATCGATGCCGGCGTCATGTTGCGGCGGGAGCGTCGGTAAAGATGTGGTTGTCATGAGAGGTCGCAAATCAAATGCCAGCGACGAAGCGGCCAGGATTGAACAAATTCACCGGATCAAGCTGTTTTTTCACTTGCTGCATCAGCCAAGCGTCCGGCGGCGGTGGGCCCCACACTTGCAGAATCGATTTCCATTCGCTTGAACATCGAGCCACAATAGCACTGCCCGGGGGATCCGTCACCCTGTCCAACCATCTCTTCATTCTATTCTTGGCAAGGAGCACCGCCGGAACGACGTTTCCGTCCAAACCTTTGACGTTCGCCATTTGATCGGCAAGGTGGATGATCCCGTTGCCCGCGTGGGCGCGGATTGAAACGGACGGATTCAGCAGATCGGCCAATTGGCAGATCGGCACCATACTGCTCGGCAACGTGCTGACTTTGAAAACGACATCCGACCCCTCGAAGGCCGATGTTGTTATGAGCGCATGCCAAAGCGCCGTCGCCGCGGCGCCGATGCGGGCGCCCAACGATTGGCCAGCACCAACTTCTTTGACGAATTGCTGCACCTGCCAGTTCACTGCATCGGCGTTGCCTTCATAACCGACGACGACCGCCCAGCGCGCCTCCGGACACGCCAACTTGGCTTGCTCGAAAACCGCGCGGGCCGCGGGTTGATTGAGCAATTCCAAGCAAACCGGCCGGGTGCGCGATCCATGCAACCTAGCGAGCAGCTGGTCCAGTTTCTCAATATCGCAGCCCAGCGTGACGAGCGCGCTTTCCTCCGCCAGCGGGCGCAGCTTCAGCGTCACCTGCGAGATGATCCCCAGCGTGCCGAGCGACCCCACCAGCAACTTGCAAAGATCATAACCGGCGACGTTCTTGACGACCCGGCCGCCCGCTTTGAATTCGTTGCCCTCGTCATTGACGGCACTGATGCCGATGACGTAATCGCGCAAGGTGCCGTAGCCGAACCGGCGCGGCCCGCTGACATTGGTGGCGAGGATGCCGCCCAGCGTCGCTCGCTCTGGCTGCGGCACGTCGATCGGCAGTCGCAGATTCTCCGGCGCCAGCAATGCTTGCAGCTTGGCGATGGTGATGCCGGCCTGCACGGTCACGGTCATGTCGCGCGCCGGAAAATCAATCACCTGGTCGAGCCCGCGCATGTCCACGGCGATCCCTGGTTTCGTCGGCGGATTGCCCAGACCAAGTTGCGTTTGTCCGCCGACCGGGTAGATCGCCTGTTTCTCCGAAGCGGCGCGGCGCACGACGTCGCCCAGGTCCGCCACGGACGTTGGCCGAACCACGGGCAGCGGGCCGAAGCCGTCGATGGTGCAAGTTTCCGATACCATGCGTGCTGGTCATTACATGAGTAAGCCCACGGGCGGCAACCCGTGGGCTTGCGGGGGAGATCAGGTGAAATCGAAGGGGCTTTTGCCGCGCGGTTTGGCGCGCTCCGGTTTGCCGACCGGCGGACCGGGCGGCGGCGGCTCATTCGGCACGTCGAACTCCAGCAGGAGGGGCTCCACTGGCGCTGCATCAACCAATGGGCTTGCTGAAGCTGGCAGTGTGTAACTGCGGCGCGGTTTGCTCGCCTTCATGCCGCGCAGCACCCATAGGCCGCTCACTCCAATACAGACGAGCGCCATGGGCCAGGTGACCACGGCACTGGGCATGGTTTGATCCGTAACGATTTTTCGCGCAAGGAACAGCGCAAGCCAAGCCAGCGGGAAGAAGCTGACCAGCAAGATGCCCGCCCTGCGTCCGACTGGCTTGGTGATTTTCTTGCCGTTTTTGAAAGTGATCTCGCCGCCGAGGAGCAAGCCGACGCCTGCCATCAACATGGCAAAGCCGACAACGAACAGCGCGAAACCGAAGGCGAATTCCATGAACGACTCGCGATTGGACGAAGCGGCCCGTCAACGCACTTCCATCATCGCAGACAAACTCGCCGCGCTCAAATACAGTCGGTAAGGGTTGCCCGGCAGTTCTTGGAAGTCCCAGCGCTGAAAGAAGGATTTGGCCGCCGCATTGATGCAATCCAACACCACTGCAACAAACGGAAAGGTCTTTGCTCCTTCATGGCAATCGAGCAGCCCATGAAGCAGCAGCAAACGCCCCAGCCCTTTGCCTTGGTGGGCGGCGCTTACGCCGAGCCAAGCGACTACCGCGACGGGGAGCAGGCGATGGGGCAAATGCTTGGTCAAATCGCCAGGTAACGCGCTGAAGTCCACCTGACCGGTTGCCAACGTGCAATAGCCAGCAATCGCGCCATGAGGATCGATGAGGACCTTGGTTGCCGACAAGCGCTTTTCTTGGTTTTGCCAGGCTTTGGTCGCCAGCCAGTCGTCCACCTTCCGTTCGCCGCTTCGGAAACTCTTGCGCTGGTGTCGGCGTAGCAGCCTTTCCAAGCGAAAGCCGTCGGGCAGTTCGTAACTCTCAACCTTCATCGCAATCCTCCGTGGGAACGGGACCGTCCCAGCCCGGAGGTCATGACGCCAGAGGACGTGAGCTTGAAACTCGGGATTGCAGCGGCCGTCGCGCTGACGGCCGGCTGCCAAACCATCGGGATAGCTAAGTCGCGGACTTTCGGGTGCGTGCGACCGCTTGCATCATCTTGCCCAGTTCGCGTTGCGCCGGCGTCAACGCGACCGGTTCGGACAGCGCGCGCCAGAATGTCAGTTGCTCTTCGGGTGTCATGGAAATGACCTGTTGTTTGGCCGATGCCAACTCGCGGCGCGCTTGGGCGACCGTTACCGTCCGAACGTAGTCGCTGACACTGATGCGCCGCAAGCGCGCTGCGCGCTCCAGACAGCTTTTGCTGCTGGGGTCGAGTCGCACCATCAGCGGTGCTGTCTTGCCGCGTTTGCCGATTCGTCCCATCGTGCGCGACTGCCGCATGACGTCATACCTCCATGGAACTATTGTATTGCAAATAGCTATACATGCAATACCAGATCATGCCATGATCTCTCGGACAACCCGTTACCTTTTCGCGCCGACTTCAACTCTGCCCCGCCACCACCTGCTTCGAGCGCAACAAATCCTCGATCTCACGCACCTTGCGGCCCAGGAAGAGCACGTTGGGCATGTCGAACTGGTGCGTCTGCGCGCCGGCGGTGCGGACGATGAGGTCGCCGGAGCCAAGACCCAGGATCCAATGGCGGAACAGGTCGCTGCGCTGCTTCTGGATGGTCATGCCGGCGGTGTCGTAGGCGGTCTCGGCATCGCCGATCTCAAGCCGCACGCGGAACTGGCCGGGCGAGAAGACCATGTAGATCTGCTTGTCGAAGAACATGAAGATCAAGAACCACAACACAAACAGCACCGACGAGAGCACGATGTAGCCGGCGAGGTTGATGCGGATGTCGAGGAAGCCAAGATGCTGAATGATCGTTTCCCACTTGTCGAGAATGGCGAGAATGATCGAGATTGACAGCAAGATGACGATGACAATGACCGACCACAGACCGCGCAGCGGGATGTTGGTAATGGCGATGACGAGCAGGATAACGATGCAGAAAAGAACGCCGAGGTTCTTGTTGGCCGTCATGTGCAAGTGCGGCTCGGCGGGATTGCCGTTGCGGTCCTTGATGAGGTGTCCGTCCTTGGGCAGCACGAGAATGTCACGCGGTTCATTCGCGATGTCTTTGAGGGATTGAGCCGGATAAGCCTTGGTGCCGGCGGGAACGGTGATCATGCGCTCGCCGCCCAGCCAGGTGATGGCCGCCATGATGAAGCCAAGCGCCCACACCGGCCACCAGTAAAAGAGAAACGAGTGGCTGACAACGATGATCTCACGCTTGTGTTCCATGGGGGGCGCGGCGGATTGCGGCGCGGTCGTCGGAGCGGTGGCCATGTGTGTATCCCAGGAATCAGGGGTCAGGAACCAGCTGTCAGAAATCAGGGGCAAGCCCCAGGGCGAGCAACGCGAGCCCTGGGGTTGTTCGTTATGGACCCGACCGAGAATAAATCGGCCGCAAGCCCTTGTCAAGTATTCGCCGGCGGTCCCGCCGAGTCCTGGCCGGTAACCACAACTTTTTCCTTCAGCAACTCTTCGATCTGCTTGACGCGCTTGCCGACGCGCAGCACGTTGGGCAATTCCAGCACGTGCCCCAGCCCGGCGGGACGCACCACCAGGTCGCCGGAGCCGAAGCCCAGCACCCAGTGCCGGAACATGTCGCTGCGTTCCTTGAAGAAGACCATGCCGGCGGTGTCGTAAACCGTTTCGCCGCCGCCGATCTCCAGGCGGACGCGCACCTGGCCCGGCGTGAAGATCATGTACGTTTGCCGGTCCATGATGAAAAAGTTAATGAACCACAGCACGAACAGCACCGCCGATAGCGTCAAATACCCGCCCAGGTTGATGAAAATCTTGAGCTGGCCGAAATGCGCGAGAATCGGCTCCCACAGCTCCGCCGCCCACAGAATGATCGATCCCATGATCAGCACGACCAAGACGAAGATCGACCATAACCCGCGCATGGTGATGTTGGTGATGACAATGACGATCAAGAGCACCATGATGAAGATCGTGCCCATGCTCTTGTAGCGCGACATGTAAATCGTTGGCTCGAGAATCTCCGGGTCGCCATGGGCGCTCTTGTGCGTCACCAGTTTCTCTTTTTCGTGGAGGATCAGCACGTCGCGCTTTTCGATCTTGTCAGGCGCGACCTCGACCTGCCGGCCTTCACCTGCTTTGGTCCCTTCCGGCACGATCGCCATGCGCTTGTCGCCGAAGAAAGTGAGCGCCGCAAACACAAAGCCGAACGCCCAGACCGGCCACCAGTAAAAGAGATTTGAATGGTGATACACCGGCAGTTCGCCCGGCTTGGTCATGCCGAGAAAGAACGATTGCCAAAAGGAGACTTGTTCCGCCCGCGTCAGTCTGTGCGGCTTTGCTGCAGCCGCGGCCGGACTTGGCACGCCCGCGGCGGGCGGCAAATTCACGGGTCTCGCGGTCGGATCGGTGGACATAAGGGACCCCTGGCAGCAACACCCGGAACCTGAATCGTTATTCGCCGAGAAAGCGATGATCTTTGTATGGAATTGAGCGATTGCTTGCATCCCTGCATACGCCTCCTATCATAACGGTGCAGCGCCATTCTTCCCCACAGCATCAGAGAATCAGAAATCATGCTTGCGCGGAAGTATCTCTTTCCCCATGTGATCGAGCTGAACTACCAGGCCGGCCGGCGGTTGGGCGTCAACGTCTATCTCGTCGACGGCGGCAGCGAGTTCGCGCTCATCGACATCGGCTACCTCGACACCGTCGACGAGATCGTCGAGCTGATTCGCAAGATGGACTTCAACCTGTCCACCTGCAAAATGATCGTCGCCACGCACGCTGATGCCGATCACATTCAGGGCATCGCCCGGGCTAAGGAGTTGCTCAAAACGAAAGTCGCCGCCCATCCGCTCACCGTCGAACCGCTCGAAAGCGGCGACGAGATCGTGACCTATGCGACGATCAAGGCGCAGAACTTCCAGATCCCGATGCCACGCTGCCCGGTGGACATAACGCTCAATGAAGGCGATGTGATCGAAGTCGGCACGCAGCAGCTGCAAGTCTGGCACACGCCTGGCCACACCGCGGGACAATTGGCGTTCAAGTTGGGCAACCTGCTCTTCTCCGGCGACAATATCTACAAGGATAGCTGCGTCGGCGTCATCGACGCGCACCACGGCTCCAACCTGCCCGACTATATTGCCTCGCTCAAGCGCATTGCGAAGGACGACGCCGAGTATCTGCTGCCCAGCCACGGCCCGGTCTTCCGCCGCGACAACCGCATCATCCAAAAAGCGATCGATCGCCTGACACAATACCAATACATGGCCGACTTCGGCACATGCGCCATCGGTTGGCCGCTCCTGGACGAATGGGAAGCGGACGTCAGCGCCGGGCGCATGCCCGATTTCAGCAAGAAGTAATAGTCAATCTGGTTTACGTTTAGCGCAACGAGCGTACGATGCTGACGTGCATCGCGCGCTGGTTGCGCAAAACGCGAGCGGATACGCATCTCACCCGCCGCTCGCCGGCGTCACCGGCAACGCGGCGCTGGCGCGCACGTGCCGCCGCCACTGTCGCCACGAGTACCATGCCGGAATCCCTAACAGCAGAATCACCGGCAGCCACGGGGCCAGCGCAATGGCGAACAGCGCGATGCCCTGGCCGAACTCGCGCAGCGCTCCCCAAGAGCTGTCAAACGTCTTGCCGGCCTTCATGCCGAACGTCGCGGCTTCGGCGACATCCGGTCCCTTGTCCGGGTTGAACTTCTGCCGCTCGCGCAGCGCGAGAGTCACCGTCGTCAGATCGGTCAAATTCGCCATCAGCCGCAGCCGGCCTTCCTTGCGCTGAATCTCGTCGGTGACGCGGTCCAGCTCGCGCTTCACCGAAATCAGATTTTCGAGCTTATCGGAGGTGCGCTTGAGCATGTCGCGCCAGCTATCCTGCTCGGCCTTCAGGTTTTTGATGTTCGCCTCCAGGTCGTAATACTGGTCGGTCAGGTCCTCGGTGTTGACCGTGTCGGACTCCACCTCCGCCAGTTTGCGGGCGGCGTCGCGGAAGGCGGCGAAATTCTCGATGGGCACGCGCACCCGCCAGGTGCCGACGCGCTGCGCCCCCGGCGACGAACGAATGTCGGCCATCGCCTCATAGCCTTGGTGCTTCTCGATCAGCTTTTGCAACTCGTCGCGCGTCTTGTCGAACTCGTCCGTGATGAGTTTCAAGTCGGCGCTGTGCTTGATTTTGCGCGCGACCTTGGGTTGCTGCTTGGGCTGGTTGCCGCCTGCTCCTTTGGGCGCGCCCGCGCCAAAGGGTTGTTCCTGGGCGATAAATTCGTCCGCTTGCGCCCAGTCGGAGCCGAGAGGCGCGTGTTCCGCGACCGACGGCGCCGCCATCGGCATGTTGGAAATCGGCACCGGGCTTTTGGCTGCCGTTTTCATGGTTCGACTGAGGCTGTCGTTCCGATCGCCTCGGCCACAGCCGATCAACAACAGCATCAGCGCTGCGGTCGTGAAAGAAATCGCCTTCATGATGGTCCTCGGGAAATGGACAGGGACTTCCTACCACAATAGACGGGCGGCCCAGGCAGGCGGATCGCCGAGCCATGGGATTCTTTAGCGCGAGCGCGAAACGGCAAGCCGCGCGTTGCTGCGAGCCTTCTCCTTAATCATACGATGCCGCAGTCGAAAGGTTTATTCCCGTCCGCCGCGCAATTCGAGCGCGCCGCCTGCGTTTCTTGAGGAGCGGCACTGCAAGCTGTCTTGTTCCGATGCTCACGGCGACGTAAGATGCGCAGCGTTCGGTTCGAGCGATTGTGCAGTCTTTTCCGCAGCGCTGGACGCGCGGGTTCTCATGGAGGTTACACCATGCGGCACTTTCTTTCCACGTTGTTGCCACTGACTCTGGCTTGCATGCTTGGCTGCTCGCGCGAGCCCGCGCCGAATCCCGGCAAGATCGTTGCCGGCGTCGGCGACGGCACCAAGATTCAGATCGGGCTGCCGACCGACGACAAGGCCAAGAAACCGCAGGGCGCCGGCGACCCGCAGCCGCAGCCGATGAACGATCCGGCCGTCGCGCCGATGGAAACGAACAACGAGAAGTACGAAGCCGCCCTGACCGAGGGCCTGGTGCAAATGGCCGATCAGAAATGGGCCCAGGCGCTGCTCTCATTCGAAACAGCCCGCAGCATCATCGACACCGAGTTCGTCCGCGGCGAGATCACTAAGTTGCGGCAGCGCGTCGAGCAAGACACAGCCGCCAAGAAAACGGTCGGCGATATCGAAAAGATCCTCGAAGAGGGCAAAGCGTCGGACGCCGCCAAGCTGGCTCAACAGGCGCTGAAAGAGTTCGGCGACGGCGATGCGTCAGCGCAATTGGTGAAGCTGCGTCTGCAAGCCGATGCGCTGCAAAACGCCGGCGCCAAGGAAGACGCCGCCGCCCGCGCTCAGCGCTATCGTGAAGAAGGCGAAGCCGCGCTGCGCGAGCAGAACCTGCGTGCCGCGGCGCTGGCCTTCGAACAAGCCTTGCAAGCCCGCGACGATGCCCGCCTGCAAGACCAACTCGACGATATTCGCAACAAGCTGCAGCGCTACGACGGCCTGCGCCGCCGCGCCGCGGAAATGCGCCGCGATCCACAGCAATTGGAAGACGCCCTCGAAGCCCTCAGCGATGCCGCCAAGCTTTGGGACACGCTGCAGGTGCGCCAGGAGATTGACGAGTGCCAGCTCGCCATGCAAAAGCGCCGCGACAACTTGAGCGTCGCCGACTTCGAAATTCGCGGCAACCTCGGCTTCCCCGACGCCGGCCGCACGATTGCTGAAGAATTGCAGCCCTACTTCAAGTCGCGCTTCGAACTCGTCGAGCGCGGGCAGATCGGCAAGGTCATCCAAGAATTGAAGCTGGAAGAAAGTTTCGTCGACGATCCCGACCAGCAGCGCGAGCTGGCCCGGCTTGCCAAGGTGCGCTATCTGGTGCTCGGCAGCGTTAGCCGGCTTTCGGGCGTCACCGTCAGCGCCCGGCTCGTAGACGCCCGCAGCGGCCTGGTCGTGCAGACGGGTAGGATCACGGCGCCGTCGATCGACGAGGCCATTCCGCTGTTGCCGATCCTGGCGAAGCAACTGTTGATGTCGGATCAAGACAAGATCGCCTTCGACCAGGAGCAAACGCGGGTTGCCAAGCGGATCGCGCCGCCGGCGGACGACGCGCCGCTGCCGCCGCCTCCTGCAGCGCCGCTGACGGGCTTTGTGCCGCCGCCGATCGTCGTCGAAGTGCCGGCGCCACCGCCGTTTGTTGGCATAACGATCGAGCATTTCCGCCGGTTGCCGCCGCCGCTCGCCGTGTTCGTGAAGCTGCCGCCACCCCCGCCGCCCGAACTGCTCGTCAGCCATCGCTTGCTGCACGCCTCGCTGTTCTTGGGCGACGATCTGTTTCGTCGCGGCCGCTATGCCGAGGCGCATCGCCACTTCGAATTCGCCCTGAGCCTGTCGCCGGGGAACTTCGACCTGCGCCTGCGTCTGGAGCGCGTCCGGCCGCTGCTGCCGCCGCCGATGGTGATCGTCGAGCCGGTCGTCATCCTTCGGCCACGAATCGCGATTCTCGATTTCGCGACGTTCGGTGATCCGCGCGTGGTGCCGCCCGGCCTGGGGCCGTGGACTGCTTATCATCTGTCGCCGTACTTCCGCGCCCGCTACGACGTGGTCGATCCAGCCGAGGTCTACTGGTGGATGGGCCGGCTGGGCATTTCGATGCGCGACCTGCTCGACGACCCGCTCGCGCGGCGCTGGCTGGCGCGCGCCGTCGGCGTCCGCTATTTCGTGGTCGGGAACCTTGTCGCAACAGCGAGTTTCGACGTCAACACCTACGTGCTCGATGCTGAGTTCGGCTACCTGCAAAGTTCCGCCAGCATCCATGTGCGCGACCCCTTCGAACTGAAGCTTGCGCTAGGCGAGTTGGCGCAATTGACGATGATCGACCCGGTCGAGCGCGCTCGCTGGCTGGCCGAGGCGGACCGGTTCAACGCGCTGGTGCTGCGCGGCCGGCAGAACATGGACCGCCGCGACTTCGCGATTGCGATCGGCATCTTCGACGACGCTCTGCGGCTGCGGCCCGGTCACGTCGAAGTGATGTTCCACCTCACCAACTGCCGCCGTCAGGCCGACATTTTTGCCCTTGAGGAAGCACGCCGGCAGCAATATCTGCGGCAACAGGCGTTTGCCGCGGAAGCTGCCCGCCGGCAGTGGGAGTTGGCCCGTGCCGCCGAGCTGGCCCGCGTCCGCGCTGGCCAGGAAGCAGCGTTGTTCGGCGTCGCCGATCGCCGCCGATTGGAGGAAGATCGGCTGCGTGCCCATCAAAGCCTGCTGGTGCAGGCCCGCGTCGCCATCAAGACGAAGAACTTCACGCTGGCGCTCGACTTCTTCAAAGGTGCCGCCGACATCGTGCCGCCGCAATCGGTTGTGGTCGGATTCACGCCGCAGTCGGACATCTTCCGTGAGATGGCGCTGGCCCGCGCCGAAGTGGATCGCGCTACCCAATTGCGCACCGCCCAGACGGTCGCCGCTCGCGAAGCCGTCCTGCTGCAACAGCGCGAACAAGAGCTGGCGCGCGTCCGTCAAAGGTTGGCGCAAGAGAAGCAGCTTGTTGCCGAGACCCAGAAGAAAGCTCTGCTGGAACGTGACAACCTCTTGTACCAAGCATCGCTTGACGAAGGCCAGCGCCTGTACGCACAAGGAAAGTACGACGCCGCGCTATCGTCCCTGCAAGCCGCGCGGCGCGTCAAATCGACGCCGGCTGTCGAGCAGTTGATCAACCTGACGCTCCACCAGGAAGCCCTGGCCAAGACGAAAGGCGCCGCGGAACGTCAGCAGCTGGAATTGAAGTTGGCCGCCGAGAGCGCGCGCCGCAAGCAGGCCGAGACCGAAACGAAACGCAACCAGGACGCTTATCAGGCCGCGCTGGCACTGGCCAACACGGCACTCGCGCAAAAGCAATACGCCGCCGCCCAGGCGAAATATGAAGAGGCCGGCAAGCTGTTTCAGACTGATGCCGTGCTGACCGGCCTGCGGCGTGTGGGGTCCGCCCGCATCGATGCCGCACAAAAGATACAGGCGGCAACGGACAAATCGGCGCACGTCAAGCAGATGCTTGCCGACGGCAAGTCGGCTCTGGACGCCAAGGAATATGCCAAAGCCGTGCAAGCGTATCAGCAGGCCAAGAAGCTGGCGCCGGACAATCTCGAAGTGCTCGCCGGCTTGACCCAAGCGGAAGAAGCGCGCACCCGATTCCAGGCCGCCGCCCAGCGCCAGGCCGTGGCGCTGTCCAAACGCGCCCAGCAATTCCAGGATTTGCTGTCGGCCGGCAAGAAATCGCTCGACGCCAAGAAATACGACGATGCCGTCAAGACGCTTAGCGAAGCCGTGACGCTCATGCCCGATGACAAGACGGGCCAAGCCCTCTATCGCCAAGCGAAAAACGCCCAGGCGGATGCGCGCTTTGCCGACGATGTCGGCAAGCTTGCCCGTGCGGACAAGATCAAGAATCTTTTGAGCACGAGCCGGGCCGCCATGACGAAGAAGGATTTCAATGCTGCCGAGAAAGCGCTTACGGATGCGAAGAAGCTGGAGCCCAACGATCCGAGCGTCCTCCAGGCGCTGCGTGACTTAGCGGCCGCGCGCCAAACCGCCGATCTCGCCGCCCAGCGCGACAACGACTTCCAGAAAGCCATGCGCGCCGGCCAAAAGGCCATGCAAGCAAAGAACTACAAAGAAGCGGTGCTAACCTATCAGCAAGCCGCCAAGATCAAGCCCAACGACGCCCAGGTCACGGCGCAGCTGGAGATCGCCCAGCGGGAACTGCGCCGGGCCGAAACGACAACGAAGGACGAGCCGAAGAAAAAAGAAGAACCCAAGAAAAAGGACGATCCGAAGAAGAAGGAAGAAGCATCGGCCCCGCCGCCGACGTACCAAGAGCTGATCCAGTCCGGCCAAAAGGCGCTTCAGGCAAAGAAGTACGACGACGCCGTCAAAGCCTTCAACGACGCCCAGAAATTGCGACCCAACGACGCCGGCGCCGCCGCATTGCTGAAGCAAGCGCAGAAGCTGCAAGGTGCTGCGGATCCGAAGAAAAAGATGAGTTCGCTGACGCCGGAGCGCCGACTTGAGCAACCTCCCCTGTGGCGCGCGGTAGCAATTGATCTTCGAACTGACCTTGCAGGGACTTCTGACCAATCCTTGTGGTCGCACAGGTGGATGCGGCGCGAATCCGCCGGTTTGTTGTCGCCACCGCCAAATTTCATGGCTTCGCCGGCCGGATAATTCGCAACAGTTGATTCGTCAGATCCGCTAGCGAAGCTATGGCCTGGTCAATGCGCGCCGCCAATGCTTGATAGTCGACGTCGTGGGTGCAGACAATAATGCCACCGTGTGGCTTGACCAAACGGTGCAATTTCATGAAGTCCACGCGATCAAAAGTGACCACGGCACGGTCCAAGCGGATGGCATAAGCCAGCACGTCTCGATCGGGAATTTGCAAGTTATCCAGTCCCACGTCTTGTACGCGCAGAACATCATGGCCAAGTTGTCGAAGGGCAACCACGGCCGGGAAATCGAAGTTCTCGTCAGCGTAGAGCCTGGCCATGGCTTACGCTTCCTCATCCGCGCGGATTGCTTGCTCAATTTCTTCGGGATGTTGCTGCCAGTAGGTCCAGGCAACATCCAGATCAGCTTGGGAAAGATCGGGATGACGTTCCAAGATGGCAGCGTCACCAAGGCCCAACTTCCGCCAAATAACGAGCCCGTAGACGTTATGGCGCGTCCGGCGGATGCAAGCTTCCCCACCGCACACGCCGAGCGTCTTTTCGATCCAACTCGAACCGGTGCGCAAGACTTCTGTGGACATGACTGTCTCCTTGCTTCCATTATCCACGAGGATGCACTGGCAGTGAAGAGCGCTTTTCGCAAGCGATCTCGCGAGCGCAAAACGACAAATCAAATACTCCATGTTCCCAAACGCCCCGCCTCGCGCCATACTGTCTTCATGAGCGAAGCGCTGTCGGGCACCATCGAACGCGTCACCTTTCATAATCCGGAAAACGGCTTCGTCGTCCTGCGCGTCCAGGTGAAGGGCAAGCGCGGCCCGGTCACCGTCGTCGGGCAGATTCCGCGCGCCATCGCCGGCGAGTATCTGGAGGCAACCGGCGCTTGGAAGCAAGACCTCGAGCACGGCGAGCAATTCAAGGCCGACACGCTGCGCACCGCGGCGCCCAACTCGCTGGAAGGCATCGAAAAGTACCTCGGCTCCGGTCTGGTCAAGGGCATCGGCAAGCATTACGCCAAGAAGATCGTCGCGGTCTTCGGCACGCGCACGCTCCAAGTCATCGACGAAAGTCCCACGTTTCTCAAGGAAGTCAAGGGCATCGGCCCGCGCCGCATTCAGCAAATCCGCGAGAGCTGGCGGCAGCAGAAAGCCGTGCGCGACATCATGGTCTTCCTCCATTCGCACGGCGTCGGCCATGGCCGGGCGGTGCGCATCTGGAAGACCTACGGCGACAAGGCGTTGGAATTGGTCCGCGCCAATCCGTATCGTCTCGCCAACGACATCTGGGGCATCGGCTTTCAAACCGCCGATGATCTCGCCCAGCGCATCGGCATTGACCGCCAATCACCGCAGCGTGCCCAGGCTGCGCTGCGTTACGTGCTGAAGGAACTCAGCCAAGACGGGCACTGTGGCTATCCGCAGGAAGAGGTGTTGAAGCAGACGCAAGCACTCACGGAGATTGATGAGCGAATCTTGATCGATGCGGTTGCGACGCTCATCGCGGAGCGCGAACTCGAGCGCGAACCGATCAATCAGATTCCTTGGTTGTTTCTCAAACGACTGCATGCCGCGGAAGTGGGCGTGGCGCGCGGGTTGCGCGAGTTGCAGCAAGGCGGCCATCCGCTGCCCGCGATCAACCTTGACGTGGCGCTCGACTGGACCCAGAAACAAATGGGCCTGACGCTCGCCGCCAGCCAGCGCGAAGCGATCGGCCAGGCCACGTCGCGCAAGGTGCTCGTCATCACCGGCGGCCCCGGCGTCGGCAAAACGACGCTGGTGCGCGGCATTCTCGAAATCTTCCTCGCCAAGCAGCTGCGCTGCCTGCTCTGTGCGCCCACCGGTCGCGCCGCCAAGCGCCTCGCCGAAAGCACAGGCCGTGAGGCGAAGACGATCCATCGCCTGCTCGAATACGACCACGCCGGCCCGAAGCGCGACCGCGATCACCCGCTCGACGTCGATTTGCTCATTGTCGATGAGACGTCGATGGTGGACATTTCGCTGATGTATCAACTGGTGAAGGCGATCCCCGCGCACGCCTGTCTGGTGCTGGTCGGCGACGTGGATCAATTGCCCTCGGTCGGGCCCGGCACCGTGCTGGCCGACATCATCGCCTCGGGCGCGGTGCCCACGGTGCGGCTGACCGAGATCTTCCGCCAGGCCCAAGAGAGCGGCATCGTCCGCGCCGCCCATCATGTCCACGAAGGCGAGCTGCCCGAATCCTCGCCCCCAAGCCGCGGGATGAGCGCAGCGATTCCCGCGGGTTCGACGCTCGGCGACTTCTACTTCATCGAAGTCGATCAGCCGCCGGTCATCATCGAGCGCATCCTGCAACTGCTCCGCGAGCGTATTCCGAGTCGTTTCAAGCTCGATCCGTTGCGCGACATTCAGGTGCTGACGCCGATGAATCGCTCCGAGCTGGGCGTCCGCAACCTCAACCTGCGCTTGCAAGCCGAGCTCAACCCACCGCAGGGCGATCCTGAAGTCGCCCGTTTCGGCTGGACTTTCCGCGCCGGCGACAAGGTGCTGCAAACTCGGAACAACTACGACAAGGAAGTCTTCAACGGCGACATCGGCCGCATTCGCAAGATCGATGAGGATGACCAGGAGATGACCGTCGATTACGACGGCCCATTGGTCAATTACGACTTCGAAGAACTGGATGAGCTGGCCCTGGCGTATGCACTGACGATCCACAAATCGCAAGGCAGCGAATACCCCGCCGTCGTGATCCCGCTGCACACACAGCATTATTTGCTACTCCAGCGCAATCTGCTGTACACGGGCATCACGCGCGGCAAGCAATTGGTCGTGCTCGTTGGGAGTAAGAAGGCGCTAAGTCTCGCCGTGCAGCGACAAGATACGGCACGGCGATGCACGGCGCTGGCGCTGCGGCTACAATCAAACGCATATGATCGTGCGGCGAGCGGCGAAGCGTAAACTCGACGTGGTGCGACGTTGCGCAACAAGCACGTCGGGCGTACGCCTCGACGCTCGCCGATCAGAAGGAGAGATGCGCGATGCTCGGATCTGTGAGTCTGCTGTTGGCTGCGTTTGTCAGTGGTCAAACGAAACAGGAAACACCGAGCCCGGGTGCATCCTTCTTGCGCGACTATGCCCAGACGCGCGGCTTCTCGCTAGGCCGGCCGGTCAAAGCGACGCCCACGCCGGACGGCAAAGCGGTGTTGTTCCTGCGCTCCGGGCCGCGCGTTGCCAAGCTGGGCCTCTACGAGTTCGACGTCGCCAGCGCCAAAACGCGCGAGCTGCTCACGCCCGCACAAGTGTTGAAGGGTGCCGAAGAGAAGCTGACGCCGGAAGAAAAGGCTCGCCGCGAACGCCAGCGCATCAGCGTCGGCGGCTTCACGAGCTTCCAAATCTCCGACGACGGCAAGCTGATTCTTCTGTCATTGTCAGGCCGGCTGTACGTCGTCACGCGCGGCACAAACCAGGTCCGCGAACTAAAGACCGGGCCGGGCGTCCTCGATCCGAAGTTTTCACCGGATGGCGCCAAAGTTTCTTACGTCCGCGATCACGATGTCTACGTCTACGATCTCGCCGCCGCTCAAGAGGTTCGGCTGACCCAGGGCGGCACCGCGCTCTTGTCGCACGGCTTGGCGGAATTCGTGGCTCAAGAAGAGATGAGCCGGTTCACCGGCTACTGGTGGTCGCCGGATGCGCGGCAGATCATCTATCAGGAGACGGACGCCAAGGGGGTGGAAGTTTGGCACGTCGCTGATCCGATTCACCCAGAGCAGACGCCGACGCCATTCTTCTATCCGCGCCCCGGCAAAGCCAATGTCAGTGTCAAGCTGGGCGTCATTTCCGTCAAAGGCGGCGCGACGACGTGGCTCGACTGGGATCGCGCCAAGTATCCCTACCTGGCGACGGTGCGCTGGACGAAAGGCGGGCCGCCGCTGCTCGTCGTGCAGACGCGCGACCAGGCGGAAGTCGTGGTGTTGGAGGCCGATGTTGCGAGCGGCAAGACGGCGCTGCTGCTGACTGAACGCGATGCGACCTGGGTCAATCTGCGTCAGGAAGTGCCGCGCTGGCTGCCGGACGGCTCCGGCTATTTCTGGGTGACCGAGCGCGACGGCGGGCCGCAGCTCGAAATCCGCGGCAAGCAAGGGCGGCTGCGGCAAATCGTCGTTCCGGCCGACGAAGGCTATCAGGGACTCGTCGATGTTGACGACGGCGACAAGTACGTCTACTACCTGGCGAGCCGCGACCCGACGCAAACGCATCTCTTGCGCGTCGATATCCATCCGTTCGGCGATGTGGAGAAGCTCAGCGAGGCGCCCGGCCTCTACGCCGCGACGTTTGCCAAGGATCATTCCATGTATGTGCAAACCGTTCGGCCGCGACAGGGATTGCCCAAGACGACCGTTCATCACACCGGCGGCAAAATCTTTGGCGAATTGCCGTCAGTCGCCGAGTCGCCGCCGTTTTCGCCGCGCGTCGATTATCAGCCTTTCGTGGGGACACGAGAATTCCGCGCCGCCGTCGTGTTGCCGCGCACGTTTGACGAACGCAAGCGCTACCCGGTGTTGCTGGATGTGTATGGCGGCCCGCAACATCAACAAGTGGTCGCCGCCGAGAGTCGCTGGCTGCTCGAGCAGTGGTATGCCGACCAGGGGTTCATCGTGGTCGCGATCGATGGGCGCGGCACGCCGGGGCGAGGTCGCGACTGGGAGCGGGCCATCTTCAAGAAGTTCGGCGACGTGCCGCTGGACGACCAGGTCGCCGGCCTGCAAGCGCTCGGAGCGAGATATCCGGCAATGGATTTGAAGCGCGTCGGCATCTACGGCTGGTCGTTCGGCGGCTACATGGCGGCGCTGGCGGCGTTGCGCCGGCCCGACGTCTTTCACGCTGCCGTCGCGGGAGCGCCCGTCGTCGATTGGCTCGACTACGACACGCACTACACCGAGCGCTATCTCGGCATTCCGACCAAAGATGATGCCGCGTATCGGGCCGGCTCGCTCCTCACTTATGCCGGCCAACTCAAACGCCCGCTGTTGCTCCTGCACGGCACGGCGGATGACAACGTCTACTTCCGCCATTCGCTGAAGCTGGCCGACGCGTTGTTTCGCAACGGCAAGGACTTCGAAATCCTGCCGCTTTCCGGCCTGACGCACATGGTCCCGAATCCGGAGGTGAACGAGCGGCTGCACCAGCGCATAGCGGGATTCATGGCGAAGCATCTGGGGCGGCCGGAATAGGCGCTCAATTCAAGACTGGATCATTCGTTGATATTCGTCGTGCGCGCCGATCCAAACCCAATTGAAGTCTTTACCGTCTTCAACGGCAAGTGCGCGGTGAGCAAGACCCACGCGCGCCGACCAGAACTTGTCAACCTTTTTGAAGTGCAACGAGGGATGACGCGGATCAGCCTTCAGCAACTCGAAATTCGCACGCGCAGTCTTTTGAATCTCCTGCGGAAGGTCCGCGAAGTGCCTCCAGAAACGGGAGGTCGCCCGATGCATTTACAACTCCTGCAACGTCCCCGCCGCTTTTTCTCGCGCAGCTTCCGCGAGCAGGAAATCGAGCTTTCCCGATTGCGAATCCGCTTCAAGTTGGCGATCCCAACGTTCCCAGTCCTTGTCATGGAACCACTGCCGCAGTTGCACGTATTCCGCGGAGGGCAATGTTGCGATCGCGGCTTTGATGGCTTCAACGTTTGACATAGCCTCCTCCTTCATCTCTTGCTTAGTCTTGCAATCTCAAGCATTCTTGTCAACAAAACGCTTGACATCACGTTCCGCCAGCGTAGAATTGAAATGAGACGGAATCTCAATTGCAGGAACCCGCCGTCTCCCCGCCTGTTCGGTCCACGTTATGGCCGCCATTGCCTGCACTCCTGATGTCTGCGAAACCTGCCCCGGCAAGGTCGTTTGCCGTTGTTTGCAAGTAACCGAAGAACAGCTCGTCAACCTCATCACCCGCTTCAAGTTGCCGTCGATCAGTGAAATCCGCAAGCATGGCGGCGCCGGCGATGGCTGCACCTGCTGCCACCCAGAGTTGCAGCAGTTTCTCGACCGCTATTCCTTGGCGGTTGTGGAGTGAATCGCCTCAGTCCGCAATTCCTCGCGCCGCAACAGCGGCTGCAAGTCGTCCAGCGCTACGATCACCGTCAAACGATCGCCCGGCTCGAGCCGTTCGTCGGACGATGGTGTCTTTTGTCCCCCGCTGGCCGCCATCCAGATGAGCGGCAACAAGCGATTCGCGACGGCCCATTGGCGCATCGGCGTTTCGCGCGCGGTAGTCTCATGTTCCTGAATGACGAGATCGTAAACCGTCAACATCCGCCCTTCCACCTGAAACATGCCGCGGACATGGTCTCCATACAGCGCCGCCACGAATGCCGGAGCCGCCAGATCGGGGATGGAAACCGCCAGGCGAACGTTGGCGGATTGCCGAAGCGTGCTGGCGAGCTGCGAATCGATGAGCCGCAGGACCACGCGCTGCTTGGGGGCCAGTTCGCGGACCAAGAGGCCGATTTCCACATTGACGAGGTCATTGCTGGTGGCGGCGACGACGGCGCGCGCATGAGGAGCATGGGCTTGGCGCAACACTTGCGCGATAATGGCGTTGCCGACGATGACGGCCACCCCCAACCGCCGCGCCGTCGAGATGAAGGGATTGGTTGGATTGGACTCGATGGCGACGACAGGTTCGCCTTGGCGCACGAGTTCCTCGACCACGCGGAAGCCGACGTTGCCCAGGCCGCAGACGATGACGTGGCCACTCTCCGGGATGCGGCGGATTTCCAAAGCGCCGCCGAGGTTGGCCCGAATCAAGTAGTTGGTGAAGATCGCCGTGAAAGCGGCCGTCAGCGCCGTGCCGACGAGCCGCAGACCGCTGATGAACGCCTTCTGCCAGCTGCCGCGCTCGACGTCGTCGCCGTGCATGTCGGCCCCGGTGGCGAGCAGGCTGATCGTGCGATAAAAAGCATCGACGGGGCCGTCGTCCTTCATACCGAAGCGGAACACGAGCACGCTGGTCAAAATCACCGTCAGGAAGATCGCCGTGCACACCTTGACCGGCCATTCCACCGCGGCCACGGTGCGGACAAAGACGCGGCTAAAACGCTTGACGATGCCCGCCCACAACAGGTCCGGCAACGAATCGCCGGCGCCCTCCGTGAGTAGCGGTTCCACCTTCTTCGGCGGACCGCAAATGACCACGCGATCGTCGGTGGCAAGGACCGTTTGCGGGTCGATCTCGTGTAGGAAGCGGAACGGCTGGCCGGCGGGCTGATGCGCCACCAGCGCGATCCCGTGTTGTTGGGCGACTTCGTCGAGCCGTCGGCCGGCAAGCGCTGAACCGCCTGCGATGACGAGCGTCGCGATTTGTTTGCGGCGTTCATGGTCCAGTCGCACCAGGTCGCTCGTGGCGCCGGTGCGTGCGATCATCGCCAAGAGCGGCGCAGCCAAGGCGGATGCGGACAGCGCCTGCATATTGCCCATCGCCGAGCCGAGGCGGGTGATCAGCGATTGATTGAACAGGCGCACGACGACACGAATAGTCGGATGGAGATGCCGAACAAGCAACGCGGTGGACAGGCTTACGAGATCGTCGCTGCTGAGAATGACGACGCCGCGCGCCTGCTCCAATCCGGCCCGTTGCAACACCTCGGCGTGCCGGCAATCGCCAGAGACGAGCGTGGCGCCGTCCAGCCGCGGATCCTTGGGAGTGCAGTGGTTGTCAATGGCGACGACATCCGCCCCGGCGGCCCGCAGCTGCTGCAGCACGCGCCAGCCGATTCTGCCCAGCCCGCACAAGATAAAGTGCTGGTGCATGGTACGCCTCGGTCAACGTTGCAATACTCCCGAAGTCTGCGCAGACTTCGGGAGTATTGAAACAAGCTTCCATAGTATATTCGCGTCGCCGTTCATTTCCTTGGCGCGCCCGAATGCCTTCACGATTTCATCATGGGAAGTCCGTGCGGCATGCGTTAAGCTGAGGAAGCACAATCAACAACCGCGGACCACGGACTCATTGCATGATCGGCGAAAACCTGGGCAAGTGGAGGATCTTCAAGGAGCTGGGCCGCGGCGGCATGGGCCGGGTCTATCTCGCCCAGGAGGAGGGCACGGGGCGCCAGGCGGCGATCAAGGTCCTGGCCGGCGAATTGGCCCAGGATGTCGGCTTCCTGCAACGCTTCCAGCGCGAGATCGAAACCCTCAGCCAGCTCACCCATCCCAACATCGTCCGCTTCTACGAATCGGGCTACGAAAACGGGCACTACTTCTACGCGATGGAATACGTGGACGGCCAAAGCCTCGACGAGACGCTCTTGGCCCAGAAGCGGCTGCCCTGGCGCGAAGTGCTCGACATCGCCTTGCAGCTTTGCCCGGCCCTGCGCCACGTCCACGATCACGGCGTCATCCACCGCGACCTCAAGCCGTCCAACATCATTCGCACCGCGGCCGGTCAGGTGAAGCTGATGGATTTCGGCATCGCCAAGATCTTCGCCGGCACGCACCTGACGGCCACGGGCGGCGTCGTCGGCACCGCGGAGTTTATCTCGCCGGAGCAGGCCTCGGGCAAGCCGGTCACCAAGCGCAGCGACCTGTATTCGCTCGGCGTCGTGCTCTACACCTTGCTCGTGGGCCGACCGCCGTTCGAAGGCGTCGGCTTTTTGGATTTGCTCCACAAGCACCGCTACGCGCAGTTCGACAAGCCGCAGAAGATGGTGCCGGAGATTCCGTACGAGATCGACGAGGTCGTGTGCTTGCTTTTGGAAAAGGATCCGGCCAAGCGGCCGCCCGATTGCCTGGTGCTGTTCAAGCACCTCGATGGCCTCAAACGCCGGTTGGATCGCCGGCTGCAGAACACCGAAGAACTTGGCTCCAACGCCATGACCGTGGCCGAGCAGCGCACCGACCCGATGGAGCTGGTCGATCTGCCCGGGCCCGCCACGCTCATGAGCAAGCTGATGCGCGAGGAGATCGCCCGGCAAAAGCGCGGCTCGCCGGTGATGCGGTTCATCAACCATCCGCTGGTGTTGGTGGTGCTGCTCGCCGTGTGCATCGGCCTCATCACCTGGGCCTTTTGGCCGCTTGACCAAAACACGCTGTTTGAGCGTGGCGCGCGGCTCATGGCGTCGGCGCGGCTGTCGGACATGAACGAGGCATTCCGCGAATACCTCGACCCGCTTGAAAAACGCTTTCCCGACCATCCCTACAAGGAGGAAGTTGACAAGTTCCGCATCAAGCATGAATCCGCCAAGAACCCGACGCCGACCGAGGCGCAGCACTTCTACCAGCTCGGCGAACGGCTGCGTCTGGAAGGCAACGACAGGGCCGCTCGCGAGATCTGGTCCAGCCTGGTGATCGCCTTCGACAGCAGCGACGCCGATCGCAGTTGGGTGCAGCGCGCTCAAAAAGCGATTGGCGACCTAGAAAAACGGGCGGCCCAAGGCGATCGATTGAAAAGCTTGAAGCCAATCGTGGACCGCGCCGCAGCGCTCAAAGCACTCGGCAAGATCGACGAGGCGGAGAAGATCTGGAACGCGCTGGAGACGTTGTATAGCCGCGACTTGAGCGCCAATGATCTGCTGATGGAGATTCGCCGGCAGCGAGGCAAATGATCGTAAACCCTTGCACGGCAAGGATGTGGAGGGATTTGCAATCCGGCCAACCAAACTTGCGCCGCGTTTCAGGGCGCCCCAGGGGGGGGTGAAATGAAACGCGGCGTCTTGCTCGGCATACCATGCGTTGAACGCGATTGACGGCGCCTGGATGGATCACTCGACCGCGCACGGTCATTAGATGATCGATAACTCTTTTTTTGGATTCCACGATGAGCGATCAACGTCTCTGTGACCATTTGCGCACCCAACTCGCCGACCTGCAAGCCAAAGGCCTGTTCAAACGCGAGCGCCAACTGCAAGGCCCCCAAGGCTCGGCGATCCGCGTTGCCGGCCGTGAAGTGATCAACTTCTGCGCCAACAATTACCTCGGCCTGGCAAACCATCCCGCCATCATTGAAGCCGCGCAGCAAGGATTGAAGCAATACGGCTACGGCATGGCCTCGGTCCGCTTCATTTGCGGCACCCAGGACATCCACCGGCAATTCGAAGGCGATATCGCCCGCTTCCTCGGCAAGGACGATGCCATTCTCTACAGCTCCTGCTGGGACGCGAACGGCGGGTTGTTCGAGACGATTCTCGGCGAAGAAGACACGATCCTCAGCGACGAGTTGAATCACGCCAGCATCATCGACGGCATCCGATTGTGCAAAGCCAAGCGCTACCGCTACAAGAACAGCGACATGCCCGACCTGGAGAAAGGACTTCAAGAGGCGAAGGATAGCCGCTTTCGTCTGATCTCGACCGACGGCGTTTTCTCCATGGACGGCCTGCTCGCGCCGTTGCCGGACATTTGCGCTCTCGCCGACAAATACGATGCCCTGGTGATGGTGGACGACAGCCACGCCACCGGCATCCTCGGCCCCGGCGGGCGCGGCACCGCGGAGGCGCAGCGTTGCCTGGAGCGCATTGACATCATCACCAGCACGCTTGGAAAAACGCTGGGCGGGGCGGCCGGCGGATTCACATGTGCGCGCCAGGAGGTCGTCGATTACCTAAGACAACGTTCGCGGCCGTATCTCTTCTCGAACGCCCTGCCGCCGCCGATCGTCTGTGCCGCTCGCAAGGCGCTGGAATTGGTGTCGCAGTCGAAAGACCTGCGCGATCGTTTGCACGCCAATGCGCGCACCTTGCGTGCGGATCTGGAAAAGGCGGGTTTCACGATCAAGCCGGGCCAGCATCCGATTCTGCCGGTGATGCTCGGCGACGCCGCCCTTGCCTCCCAAATGGCCGACACGCTGCTCGAAAAAGGCATCTACGTGATCGGTTTCTGCTTTCCCGTCGTGCCGCAGGGCAAGGCGCGGATTCGCATCCAGCTGTCGGCCGCCCATACGCCGGAGCAACTCGACCGGGCCGTCAGCGCTTTCACCGAAGTCGGCCGCGAATTGAAGATCATCCCGTGACCCCAAGCCGCGGGATGAGCGCAGCGATTCCCGCGGGTCGTTGAGACTTAAGGAGCATTGCATGTACCGGATCTTATTTTCTGTCCTGACCATCGCCTGGTTGTCATTCACGCCGTTTACCCCCGCTCAAGACAAAGTCGCCGAGCCGGTCGCCAATCGGCCGAAGCTGCCAGGCGCCCTGCAATTGACGCTGCGGGATCGGCGCGAGGAGCCGGCGGGAAGCGGCAAGTTCAAGATCCGCGAGCGCCAGGTCGAATGGAAGGTCAGCGAGACGGCGCTCATCATCTGCGACATGTGGGACGATCATTACTGCAAGCTCGCCGCCCAGCGCGTCGGCGTCATGGCCCCGCAGATGAACAAGGTCATCAGCGCCGCGCGTGGCCATGGCGTCACAATCATCCACTCGCCGAGCGGCACGCTGGATCTGTATGAAGGCACGCCGTACCGCATGCGCATGAAACAAGCGAAAGCTGCCAAACCGCCGGTGCCGCTTGAAGGTTGGTGCAACCTCGATCCGAAGAAGGAGCCGCCGCTGCCGGTGGACGTATCGAAACAGTCGTGCGACGACCCGGTGGTCGGCCTGGCGGTGCGCCGCTTCACGCGCCAGCACCCCGGCCTCGACATCATCGGCTACGACGGCATCAGCGACAACGGCCAGGAAATCTACAACTTCCTGACGCAAGAGGGCATCAACAACGTCGTGCTCATGGGCGTGCACACCAATATGTGCGTCCTGGGCCGGCCGTTCGGCATCCGTCAGATGGTGCGGCTGGGAAAGAACGTGGTGCTGGCCCGCGACCTGACCGACGCGATGTACGATCCTCGCCAGCCGCCGTTCGTCAGCCACGCGCGCGGCACGGAAATGGTGATCGAGCATATCGAGAAGTATTGGTGTCCGTCGATCGTGGGTAAGGATTTGACGCACGTCGTGGAAGGATCGGCGGACCGTTAGCCGTTTGCGGCTTAGCGCGCCGAGGATCGCGCCGCTGGCGCGATCTTGGTCGCGCTAAGCGGCAAGCCACGACCGCCTACACGCGCATCAAGATCGTCGCCCCACCACGCACCTTGTCGCCGACCTTTACACACACTTCGCGCGCTTGCCCCGCCGCTAGCAACACATCCGTCCGTGACCCCAATTTGATCATGCCGAGCCGTTCGCCTTTTTGCACGGTGTCGCCGACCTTGAGCCAACAAACAATGCGGCGTGCGATCGCCCCGGAGATTTGCTTGACGCGGATCGGCCGGCCTGTCCCTTCCTCGTGCATGTCGATCCAGAGCTGCTCATTGCGAACCGCGCTGTCCGGATTGCGGGCATCGAGAAAAGCGCCGGGAAAGTAGCGGACCTTCGTGATCTTGCCCGCGCGTGGCAAACGATTGACGTGCACGTTGAAGATCGACAGGAAAATGCTGATGCGCAGGGCCCGGCCGAATTCGGGCTCGTCGACTTCTTCGACGTTGGTCACGGTACCGTCGGCGGGACTGACCAGAGCATCGGCGGCGGCCGGGATGACGCGCTCCGGATCACGGAAGAACCAAAGGACTTCCAGCCAGATAAGGACCGCGGCGGCGAAGGGAATCCACGCAAACCACGCGTCCAGCAGCAGCACCGTCGCCGCGCTCAGGCCGCCGAAAAACAAGCAAACGACGGTAAACACCACGATCTCCGCGAGCCCATGCCGCGCGAAGCCGAGCTGGCCGCGCCAGGCGTATCGATCATCTTCCGGCTTCCACCAGTAGCCGCAGACGTTCCGCATGTACTTGAGGTCGCGCGGATCGACGATGTCGTGCGGACAATTCGGACAGCTCCCCTGACGTTTCAATTCCATGCGGCGGACGTAGCCGGGAAAATAGGCGCGCAGGATCATACGGCGTGAAACGCTCCAGACGCGTTCGAGGCTGAAGCAGAACCCGCCGCCGGGCTGCACGCCCTGCGGCGTTTGCGGCGTCGTGGGCAATGATAAGTCATTCATTTCCTGCATTGCTTGCCGTTTCGCGCTCGCTTGGTCCCGTAGCATATGCGGCTCGCCTGCGCAAATCGTGTAGGCGAGCCGCCCGCACTACGATGTTCTATCGAAGATCCGGTTGTACGAGCTTTACTTCGACCCCGCATCTCCGCATTAGCGCTTCCGCAGCCAAATAGCCGCTGCGCACCGCCCCTTCCATCGTCGCCGGCCAACCGGTCGCGGTCCAATCGCCGGCTACGAACAGGTTTTCCAGCGGCGACGTTTGCGGCGGCCGCCAGCGATCGACACCCGGCACGGCGCTAAAGGTCGCCGCGTGCTCGGTGACGACGCGGGCACGCAACACCGACGCTGCTTGCCCAGCCGGGAATAGGCGACGCAACTCTTCAACAACTCGACGTTGCACTTCCTCGTGGCCCAATCCGCGAAACTGCCGCGCGGCGCTGACCACGATTTGCACATACCATTCGCCCGGCGCCACTTCGCCGCGCGGGAACACCCATTGCCCGACGCAATCGACAAGCACCACATGCGGCAACTTTGTGATCGGCCGATCAAACCAGACGTGCACGCTCGTGATCGGCGAAGTTGTCAGATGACGAAGGTTGGCAAAGTAAGGGTCGCCGTCGATGATTTCGGGAGGCAGCACGCTGAGCAAACGGTCGAACGGCAGCGCGGCGATGATCCATTCGGTTTCCAGGATTTCATCCGAGCGCAACGCCAAACCGATCACGCGCCGATTCATCACGTGCAATCGTTGCACCCCGCGACCCAACCGTAGCTCAACGCCATGCCGCGCCAACCATCCTTGCAGTTCATCGCCATATAGCCGGCCCAGCGGCACGGTCGGCAGTTCGACCTCGAATCCTTTGGGATGCCGCAGAAATCCATCGACGAACACCTTGCGAGCGTAACGCAAGCCCACGCGTTCTGGCGTCTCGTTCAGTGCGCTCGTCAGCACCAGGCCCCAAAAGCGCTCGATGGTCCGCGGCGTTTGCCAGTGTTGCGCCAGCCAGTCCTGAAACGGTGGATCCTCGTCGCCGCCGCGTTGAATACAGCCGAGACCATAGGCGATGCGCGCCTTGTCGCCGACCGAAAGAAAATGAGCCGACGCAAAACTGCGCGCCAGATGCAGCGGCGCCGGCCAGGCGTCGGCGCGGAATCGGCTCACGCGACGATCGGGTGTCATGAAATACAAACGCCGCTGCGGTTGGAGCAGATGGGCGATGCCAACCGTGCGGCAGAAATGCGCGAAGTTCGTGCAGCAACCCATGCTGACGTGCTGGCAAGCGTCGATGAGTTGCCCGGTCGCGGCGTCTTGAAAGGATCCCGCCCGGCCGCCAAGGCGATTGCGCGCTTCGAGCAGCGTGACTTGGAAACCGCGCGGCGCCAGCGCGGTCGCCGCCGCCAAGCCTGCTAGGCCGCCGCCGAGGACGAGGACGCGCTGGTTACCGTTTGCCATGGCGCGGCTTTTTGGGGCGCGGGGAGCTTACGGGTGGCAAAAATGAGGTGCCGGGTCCATCAATGAACACCACCTGCGGCGGCGGAATCGGTCCCTTCGGAAAAACGCGCGGCCTGTCCGGCGGACGCGGTGCAGGCTCACCGGGTTTGAGTTGGTCGAAACCAGACGTTCGTTTGTTTTTCTTCATTCTCTTTCATGCCTCGAAGGAAATCTTGATGTCGTCGAGAAAATAGACATTTCCGAACTCGTCCTCGCAGTGCAATTCTACCAGAAAGTCACCAGGCGCGCCAATTCGCACGTTTCGGACAGGAATGCAGAGGAACCGGGTCTCGATTGGGTCGGAAAATACGACATCCGCAATGTCGCTACTCCAAACGGTAGTCTGTTGGCCATCGGGCAAAAGTGCGTCAATTTCCAACCTGAATCTGACCTTGCCGCGACCATTCGTAAGCCATGCAAATGCCGCAAAGGAGCTGATCGGAGCCGCGCTGTGCCAATCTTTCGGCAAACGCTTGAGCAGCCAAAGATTGACCAAATTGACGCCGCCATCGGTGCGCTTCTCAATGGCATCGCAAACCAACAGCCGTTTGGCAACCACAGGATCGGGTCGGTCCACCGTCATGAATGCACTCGTGAATTGTTGAACTGAGAGATTACCAGTCCCAGCCACGGGCGTCAACAACCGCCTAGTTTGCACTGAGCGCCAAACGGCAAGCCACGCGCGCTATTTGCGCCAGAACGCGATCGTGATGTGCATGATCGTCCAATACTGAAAGCTGGAAGTCGCAAAGAGTTCGCTGACCAGACCGGCGCGCTGCCAGAGGTGCACCCGCAGCGCCATCAGGACCAGGACAATTCCGGCCGCGACCAGATGCAGTGTCACCAATCCTGCGGGGGTAGTGCGCAGCCAAGTCCATAACCCCGCCACCCCAACCCCTCTCCTCTGGAGGGGCGCGTGGCCTGTCGATGCCAGGCGATGGCGCACGAATACGAGCCAGGCCATCACATGGATGAGCACGATGAGATTAAAGCCGACCGACCCCAGGAGCGAACCGACAGCGAGAATCGAGCCGATGGTCGCATACACGGCCAAGAGCGGCGCGAAATCGCGCAGTGCGATGCCGTGCCGTCGCTGCCAGGACCAGGTCGTCCAGGCGCTGGCGAGACAACCCACGAGCAAGCCGCCGCCCAGCAAGGGCAGCCAGCGATCTGGTTCAGCGACGATCCGTTCCAGCTTCTCCTGCACGCGGCCATGAAACATGTAGATCAGCGCGAAGACGGTCATCAGCGCCAGCGCCACGGTCGTGCCGAGGCGGCGCAGGAACACGTCGCGGGCGGGATCGTCGGGAGCATCGCCATAAGCAACAAATAGATTGGCCTCGTCGCGGATTTCATGGACGAGGAAGTAAGCGTAGAACGTCAGCAGCAGCAGCGGGTTTTTCAGGCCGCCGTTGGCCCACGAAAAGACGCACCAGGCGGCGCCGAGGATCGTCAGCACAGCGACTCTGGCGAGCGCCGGCCGGCAGCGCAGCCGCGGCGACGAGATCAGGAACAGCCAGCCGATCCCAAAGTGCGCTATGCCGAAGGCTCGCACCATGGCCTCGGCCGGATTTTCGACGAATCGATGCCGCAAGCCCAGGGCGAAGGTCTCAACGAGATAGATGACGCCGCCCGCTCCGACCACGAGCAGCGCCAGCAGCACTGCCGCTTGGAATTGCCGCCAGGTGGTAGAGAGTGGAAGAGTCGGGCTCAGCGTCCGTGCCGTGGCCATATTTCAGCAGTCAGTAGTCAGTAGTCAGTAGTCAGTAGTCAGTAGTCAGTAGTCAGTAGTCAGTAGTCAGTAGTCAGTAGTCAGTAGTCAGTAGTCAGTAGTCAGTAGTCAGTGGTCAGTAGTCAGTGGTCAGTGGTCAGTGGTCAGTAGTCAGTGGCTGCGCGCCAACTACCAGGGTGTACAAGCGGATTATAAGAAGATACTTCAATTCGCGAAAGTCCGGTTTGGGTGATTGGGCTGCAAAAGGCGAACCGTGAGTTGCTCCCCCCGGACCACTGACTACTGACCACTGACCACTGACTGCTATCCTTCCAAACAAATCGCAATCTGCGCCGCCAGTCGCGCGTTGGCCACGACCAGCGCATGATTCGCCTTCAACGTTTGCCCTTCGGTGATCTCGGCGATGCGACCCAAAAGGAACGGCGTCAATTCCTTGCCGCGCACGCCGACGCCCACCGCTTGTTGTTCGGCGGCGGACAGGGCGTTCATGAACGAGCCCGGATCGAGCGCGACGTGCTTTTCCACCGGCTGGGCGATGACGACGCCGGCGCCGTCGAGCGCCCAGTGCGCGCGCAGCAGATCGGCGGCCTGGCGCGGCGTATCGACGCGGGCGGTGATGCGTTCGCCGCTGCTAGGGACGAAGAAGGCCGGAAACTCATCGGTGCCGTAACCGACGACGGGCACGCCCTGCGTTTCTAAAATCTCCAGAGTGCGCGGAATATCGAGCACGCTCTTGGCCCCTGCGCAGACAACGGCGACGGGCGTCTTGGCAAGTTCGGTCACGTCAGCCGAGATGTCCCACGGATTGTTGTCACGATGCGCCCCGCCGATGCCGCCGGTCGCAAACAGGCGAATGCCGGCGCGATGAGCGAGCAGCATCGTGGCGGCGACCGTGGTAGCGGCGTTCAGTTTGCGTGAGATGGCGTAGGCCAAATCACGGCGGCTGGCCTTGATGATCGCGCGGTTGCGGGCGACGCGTTCCAGCTGTTGTTCGTCCAGGCCGATGACGGGAACCCCCTCCAGGACCGCGATCGTCGCCGGCACCGCTCCGGTGTGACGCACCGCCGCCTCCGCTGCCTGGGCGGTCTCCAGATTCAGCGGCCACGGCAGGCCATGGGCAATCAGCGTTGATTCAAGAGCAACGACGGGCCGGCGTTCTTTGAGCGCCTCGGCAACCTCGGGACGAATGCGCAGGGTAAGAGCCCGATCCATGGAACACCCCGGTGTAAAAGAAGAAAGGAAACGTGACATCATGATGGCGCAGTCAGGACCGGAAATCAACAACCATTTTTGCATTTAGCCGGCGCGCTTGCTCGCCGCGGACCACATGCTGGCCGCGGCGAACAAGCGCGCCGGCTAAATGACCGTAGAATACTCCAATGTCCAGTTCGGTTCACTTGCGCTTCGACGCCGGCACGCTCGTCCTCGCTCACGAGGACGAAGCGCAGCTGCGCTCGCTACCCGGTTGCCAATTTGATTCACGCAACAGCTGCTTTCGGGCCGAGGGCCGCTATTACCGTGCGATCGTCGAGGAGTTGCGACGCCGGTCCATGCCGTATTCCGACGACGCCCGCCAATTTCAGCCGACGCCCTGGACCATCCGCAACCCGCGCACGCCGTTTCCGCATCAAACCGAGGCGCTGAACACCTGGTGGAAGCAGAGCGGCCGCGGCGTCGTCGTGCTCCCGACAGGCAGCGGCAAGACCTACGTCGCCTTGCTCGCGATGCAGCACGTCGGCCGGCCCAGCCTCGTCGTCACGCCGACCATCGACCTATTGAACCAATGGTACGCGGAAATGTCCGCCGCCTTCGACAGTCCCATCGGCTTGCTCGGCGGCGGCACGTACGACATCCAATCGCTGACCGTCACCACCTACGACTCCGCTTATCTGCACCTGGAGCGCTGGGGCAATCGCTTCGGGCTGCTGGTGTTCGATGAATGCCATCACCTGCCGGGGCCGAGCTTTCAGTATGCGGCGGTGGGGGCCATCGCTCCCTATCGCCTCGGTTTGACGGCGACGCCGGAACGTGCCGACGGGCTGGAAGCGCTGCTGCCGGAGCTGATCGGGCCGATTGTGTATCGACGTGAGATCAAGGAGCTGGCCGGCGATTTCCTGGCCGAGTATCGCGTGCAGCGCGTCGAAGTCGATTTGAGCCAGGATGACCAGCAGCGCTACGAAGAAGCGCGGGCAATCTATCGCGGTTTTCTCGAGCAGAATCGCATCTCGTTGGGCACGCCGCTGGGCTGGAAACGATTTCTTCAAGCCACATGGCGCTCCGCAGACGGCCGGGCCGCGTTCCAGGCGTACCGCGAACAGAAGCGCCTCGCCTTGGCCGCGCCCGCCAAGATTCACTTGCTCGATGAACTTCTGCAGCGCCATGCCGGCGACCGGACCCTCGTCTTCACCTACGACAACGCGACCGTGTATCGCATCGCCCGCCAGTTCCTTGTGCCGGCCATCACGCATCAGACCAAGGCCAAGGAACGCCAGCTCATCCTCCAGCGCTTCCATTCGGGCGCGTACAACGTCGTCGTCACCAGCCAGGTGCTCAACGAGGGCGTCGATGTGCCGGCCGCCAGTGTCGGCATCATCCTCTCCGGCACCGGCAGCGTCCGCGAGCATGTCCAGCGCCTGGGCCGGCTCTTGCGCAAACACGGCGACAAGCAAGCGCTGCTCTACGAAGTCGTGACGCGCGGCACCGCCGAGGAATACACCAGCGAACGCCGGAGGCAACATCATGCTTACCGGTAAACTGGTCCGCGTCCGCTTTGCGCGCGACAAGATCATGCCGACGTATCTGAAGACCGACGATCCGCAATGGCTCGACTGGGCCGAGACGCTGCTGGCGATGTTCCGCGCCGCAACCGGCCGAGCGCGCGGCGAGTTGGAGGAAGAACTGGATGAATCATTCGCCGCCGTGCCGCAGCCGCTGGTTCCGCAGGGCCTGGCGAAGTTGCTGGACGATCGCTGCGACTTCGAGACACAAGCGGACCATCCGCCGGAAGAAGTGCGCGAAGCTGTATTTTTGGCCGCGGCGGCGGGTAGGTTAGGTTTCCAACCTGACCGGGTTGCGCGAGACGGTCAGGTTGGAAACCTAACCTACGATCGCGACGCAATCCTCAACGCTGTGGCCCAATCATTCAAGCTCGACCGCGCTGTCCTCGAATCCAGCCTTTTCGCCGACCTCAAAAGCGAACAGCGCTTGATGCGCTTCGACGACATCACCGCCCCGCGGTTGCTCGAGCGCTACAACGTCGCCCTCGCCCAGGCCATCTTGCTGAAATCGACCCGCGTCGAAGCGGTCATTCGCGGCGAGACGGCGCGGCGTTTTCGACAGATTCTGCGTCAGGTGAAGTTTCGGCGCCTAATCTGCGAGATCGAAGCGGTCAGTGATTGTGGTGCGGGCGTCCCGCCTGCTCCGGTGCAGGCGAGACGCCCGCACCACAACAGCGGCTGGCGATTACGCCTCGACGGCCCGCTCAGTCTGTTTTCCGCGACGCAGAAGTACGGCTTGCAGCTTGCCCTGTTCCTGCCGACGCTGCTCCTGTGCAACGACTTCGAATTGACCGCCGAGCTGCGCTGGGGCGCCGAGCGCAAATCGAAGACATTCACGCTGTCGTCGGATGACGGCCTGGTGTCGCACACCGCGGAGACCGGCATGTATGCGCCGCCGGAGATCGCGATGTTCGAGGAACTGTTCAAGAAGAAGATTACCGATTGGGAACTCGCCGAGCAACCGGACATTCTCCCCGTCGGCCGCGGCTTCTGGGTGCCGGACTATCGGCTCGTGCACAAAGCGTCGGGCCGCTCCGTTTACCTGGAAATCCTCGGCTTCTGGCGACGTTCGAGCCTGACGAAGCTGCTGGAGCAATTGAAGACGCTCGACAACCTCCCGTTTGTACTGGCGCTGTCGGAGCAGATGCACGTGGAGGAGGCGGAGTTGGAAGGGTTGCCGGTCGATGTGGTGCGCTTTCGCAATATGCCGTTGCCGGAAGAGATCGTGAAGCGGGCGGAAGGGATGATACAATAAGAGCCGCCACGAAAACGACAGGGCGCCAATGCGAACGACGATTACCAAACTCCAGAAGACGTGCATGTTCATCGGCGCCGTTTTGTTCGGCTCCCTATTCACATCTGGGGTTGCGTTCGAGATTCTCAAAGAGGAACCAGAACTGGCGCTGCGCAACCCCGAGGTGATTCACCGAATCAGAGAAGGCGCATTTTTGTTTTGCTTTCATGCTTGGCTGCTTGTTCTGGGTGCATGGTTTGGTGCCCTGGTCAGTGGTGTGTGGCGTTCGCCGGCGGGAAAACGCGTGTTTTTGACCTTAGGCGGCGGTATCATTTCAGCCTTTGTTTCGGTCGTCGCAGCCGTATTTGTTTGGGATGCGGTCACAGGCGGCCAAGCACCTGTACCGGGATACATTTTCGCGGAAACAATCGTTTTCGGTGGCGCCTATCTGGTCGGAACACTGTTGGGACTGCTAGTCGGGCACTTGACCGGGCGACGCTTGCAACAAAGGCTAGAGATGTGGCGAACAATCCCTGAACCACAGGATGCTCGGTAATGGACTTCCCCCTCCCTGAACTCGGCGAAGGCGTTTACGAGGCGGAGATGACGCGCTGGCTGGTGAAGACCGGCGAAACCGTCAAGCCGGGGCAGGCGCTGCTCGAAGTGCTCACCGACAAGGCGACCATGGAAGTGCCGGCGCCGTTTGCGGGGACGATCACCGAATTGACGGTGCAACCTGGCGACAAGCTGGAGATCGGCCAGGTGGTGTTGTCCTACGATGCGAAGGAAGGCGCCGCCTCGCCGGCGCTGCGCAAGCCGAAACCGTCTCCGGCGAATAAGGTAGCGCCGTCCGCTCCGATGAAACCGACCAACGGCCCTCCGACGGCAACCCTGGCCCAAATCGCGGCAGCGCCCGCAGTCAGGCAGATGGCCCGCAAGCTTGGCGTCGATCTGGCAAAAGTACGCGGCTCCGGACCGCATGGACGCATCCTGATCGACGACTTGGCCGTCGCTTGTGGTGCGGCCGTCTCGGCTGCACGTGCAGGCGAGACGCCTGCACCACAAGTCGTCGACTTCGGCACCGGCAAGCGCGTCAAGCTTCAAGGCGTGCGCCGCAAGATCGCCGAGCATCTGGTGCGATCCAAACGCATCGTGCCGCATTACACCTACGTCGATGAATGCGACGTGACCGACATGGTCGCGCTGCGCGAACACCAAAAGGATGCGTTTGCTGTTCAAGGCGCCAAGCTCACCTACCTCGCCTTCTTCGTCAAAGCCGTCGCCGCGGCGCTCAAGGAAGTGCCGTCGCTGAATGCCGCGCTCGACGACGCGGCCGGCGAAATCGTGCTGCACGACCACGTCAACATCGGCATCGCCGTCGCCACGCCCGCCGGCCTGATCGTGCCGGTGATCCACGACGCCGATCAGCGCAACCTGCTCGACATCGCCCGTGAAGTGGAACGCCTCAGTGCCGACGCTCGGGCCGGCAAATCGAAACTCGACGATTTGCGCGGCGGCACGTTCACGATCACCTCAATCGGCAACCTCGGCGGTCTGTTCGCCACGCCGATCATCAACCATCCGGAAGTCGGCATCCTCGGCGTCGGTAAGATCGTGAAGCGTCCGGTGTTTGATGACCAGGGTGAGATTCGCGCCGCCGACATGGTGTATCTGTCGCTGGCGTTCGATCACCGCGTCGTCGATGGCGCCGTCGCGGTCGAGTTCGGCAACGCGATCATCAAGCGGCTACAGCGCCCCGTGGACATGACGGCATAGGTCAACTTGCCTACGGCGCGATGCGTTGCACCGTTGCACACAGGCAAAGACCGTGCAACGCATTTTGGGGCGGTCGTCGTAACTGATGGTGGACAAGGAAGTCACAGAAATCGACGATTTCCGAGCAACGTGCCTTCGTGCAACGTATGGCGTAAGTGATGGAAGCACAACGACTTAACCGTTGCATGCATGATTAAAGTCGGGCATGGTTCAATTCTTGTCATTTCTGGGTGACCGTGTGAACGCTGGGGGGACTACACCACTCTGTCATGTGATGCCGGCATTTTTGTCGGTGTAACATTGGATGGATCAAGGGGATAGGAAGTTGAGTGCGTGCCAACTGTGTCGAAATCCTGTCGTCTCGAAAAGCACCTATGCCTGTGTGCATTTGTGAACCATGCCTAAGATCGCAAAAGCTTGCACTGCAACCGGATAGGGCAGACTTTGGATTCAGCGGCGGGCACATTGACATGCTTCCAGAATGAACATGGTCTTGATCCGCGGCTCCGGACAGCCGCGAATGTACATGGCGCCGACGTAAAGGCCCGGTGCCACCTGACGCATCTCGTCACGGGCATTGTGCCAAATATGTGAAGTGTCGGCATAGTCGAGGATGTGCGCCGGCTTGCCGTCGAGCCAGCTTTCGCCGGTATAGATGTTCGCCCGGATCGCACGGACGCCGAGCCATTGATTGACGAGCGTGCCGTCTTCGGGGCAGAAGTGCTTGCCCTTCCAAAGGCAATTCGCGACCTTGGTCCGCGGTCCCGCCAACGTCTCGCACGGATTGAAGAGCGATCGCCCGCGGACGAACCCTGATGGCACCGTCCCCGGTTGGGCGTTGTGGTAGAGGTTTTGCAGTTCGTCCCAGCCCATGCAGGCGAGGCGATCGAAGGTCAGCGGCGGCGGACCGTCGTGCGCCAGCGTCGCCGCCGTGCCAGCGGTTCCCAGGAGCAGCGCGACCAAGGTGAGTTGCCAGCGGCGCGAGGCATGCATGGTATCGACTCCAACACGAAGGCTCCCCGTGGAGCATTGCCGGCGGCGCGGTCGAAATCCAGCGGTTCTTGTGAAGTGGTTCTTGGATTCGGCTCACGTCATCCAAGACAAGCGGCATTCCAGGCGCAGTTTGACGGGAATCGTTGATGAGCAAGGCGAATTCGTTCCATGGCCCCGGATCGGATACAATGGATCGGTACGAACTTCATCCACAGGTCGGCAACATGAATTCCCCGTTTCCAGGCATGGACCCTTTTTTGGAAGAGCCGGCGTTTTGGGCAGACTTCCATGCACGCTTCATGAACGCGTGGTGTGAAGCCATCGACAACGCGTTGCCGGATCACTACGAAGCCAACTTGGGAGAGCATGTCTACTTGGTCGAACACGAACCGGAGGCGCGCAAGCTCGGCCATCCGGACATCGCGGTGTCCCAAACCGAATGGGCTGCTGCAATCCTTGCCGAGGCCGATGTGACCGCCGTCGCGACCTTGGAACCCGTCACGATTCCGCTGACGCTCTTGGATGGGCCCAAGGAAGCGTACATCGAGATCCTCCATCGGCCGGATCGGTCGCTCGTGGCCGTGCTGGAATTGCTGTCGCCGGCCAACAAGGAGCAATCTGGCCGGACCGAGTATCTCGCCAAGCGGCGCGCGATTCTCGTTCAGCAGGTGCATTTGGTTGAACTCGATCTCTTGCTCGGCGGCCGCCGTTTGCCGATGCAACAACCGCTGCCGGATGGCGACTATTACTATCTACTTTCGCGTGCCGAAAAGCGACTTGACTGCGACGTGTTCGCGTGGGGTCTCCGACAGCTTTTGCCCAAGTTGCCGGTGCCGTTGCGCGCCCCCGATCGCGACATCATTATCGACCTGGCCGCGGTATTTGCCATGGCGTATGAGCGGGGGCGGTATGGCCGCAAGATCAGGTATCACGACCACCTGCCGCGATTGCTGAGGGACGAAGACGCAGATTGGGCGCGCACAATTGTCGGGTCCACTCTCGTAGTGTCGCCCTGACCAGTGCATCTCATGGAAAGGTCGAAAGATGTCGAATGAAAGGGAATTGGGCCTGAAGATTCTTCACTGACCTGTCGTCCGCGCTCGCGAGTTCGCAGTTCTCGCGTTCAGCCAAGGCAACATAGATGCAATCGTACATGCCGATATGTGCGGCCGACGCGATTTCGTAGGCCCGATCGAGCAACGGGATGTGCGGGTAAAGCGTGGGGCAATCGGCAAGAATCGACTGCCAGAGCGGGTGAGCGGTTCCGTGGACGATGCGCTTCTGTCGCTCCGCTTTCGTCAGTGCGTGGAGGTTTTCGACGGGAAAGATGTCGGGTGCGATCAGATCGATGAGGGCGTTGTGAAAATCATCGCGAAGCCGGATGGCCTTGTCAGCATCGATCTCGGGCAACACCCACTTCATGGAAATCGAGCAATCGAGTACGATCATGACTCCTCACGGATTTCGCGGATAAGATCAACCGCGATGTTCATTTCGCCATGTTGTTTGCGAAGTTCTGCCGTGATGGCCTCTTGACGCTCACGAAGCCGGCGGTACACGTCGGGGTCAAGCGGCTTACCCGTTGCCAGACGAGCTAGTAGCGCATCGTTGTCGGAAGTGATTTCGGCGACGTTCATGGTTTAATTGTCGCCGATCCGGGCGGAGAAATCAACTCGCTTCAGTCGTCGTTGTCCAAAGTCATTGTGTTTTGCCAAGAATCTACGAGACAACCGGCAATCGAATTCTTCCGTCGCCCACTTCCTCGAAACTCTCGTGATGCGCCTCTTCTTCACGAGCATCGCTGACGATCGCCGGCGCCCCATGTTTTAGCGTTCCCTTCTCCGCCTCTTCCTTCTCCCACAGCGCGATCTCTTCCATCAGCGCATCGACCATGTCCTTCTCGAGCACATTGCGCACAATCTCGCCGCGTTTGAAGATGACGCCTTTACCTTTGCCGGCGGCGATGCCCAGGTCGGCTTCGCGCGCCTCGCCGGGGCCGTTGACGACGCAACCCAGCACGCTGATCTTGATCGCGGTCGTTTTGCCGGCTAGGCGCGTTTCGAGCTTGGCGATGATGTCTTCCAGGTCGATCTCCAGCCGGCCGCAGGTGGGGCAGGCGATCAGCTCCGGCTTGCGGACGCGACGCCGCGTGGCTTGCAGGATGTCGAACGCCGCCGCGATTTCCGGCACCGGGTCGCCGAGCAGGCTGATGCGGATCGTGTCGCCGATGCCGTCCAAAAGGATGGGCGCCAAGCCGCACGCGGATTTCGTGACGGCGTACGGCGCTTTTCCGGCTTCGGTAACGCCGATGTGCGTCGGGTAGTTCGCTTGCTTAGCGAAGAGGCGATACGCTTCGACGACGGTGAGCACATCGCTCGATTTCAGCGACACGATCAGGTCGTGGTAGCCGACCGATTCGGCGATCTCAATGTAGCGCACAGCGCTGTCCACCATGGCGGGGGGGCAGGGGAAGCCGTACTTCATGGCGAATTCGCGTTCCAGGCTGCCGGCGTTGACGCCGATGCGCATCGGGATGCCCTTGTCCTTGGCCTTCTTCAGCACCTGGCGAAAGCGATCCATGCCGCCGATGTTGCCGGGGTTGATGCGAATCTTGTCCACGGGATGATCGAGGGCAGCCAGAGCCATCTTGTAATCGAAATGGATATCGCAGATGAGCGGCAACTTGATTCGCCGTTTGATCTCGCTCAGCACCGCGGCGTCTTGCGGCTTGGGCACCGTGACGCGGACCAACTCACAGCCGGCTTCTTCGAGGCGGTGAATCTGTGCGACGGTGGCCTCGACGTCGAAGGTGTCCGGCGTGGTCATCGATTGCACGATAATCGGGTTATCGCCGCCGATGACGAGATTGCCGACGCCGACTTCGCGAGTCTTGTGGCGATGGGACGTGTGCTTGTAGGTCATGCGATCCTCGTGAAAGCACTCCCTCGTCCCCTTGGGGGGAGGGCTAGGGCGAGAGGCGCTGTCTTCTTACATCTTCGCTGCAACCGGCTGATTGAACAGCTCGGCAAGGTGCAGCCGAAATCCCGGAATGACGTCGCCGCCTTCGAGTTCCTGGTCGATCGTCAACGTGCGGTACTGCGACGGCGAGGTGTAAACCCGGACCTCTCGTCGGCGCGGCACCACGACCCAAACCTGCCGCACGCCGTATTTGAAATACTCTTCCAGTTTTTCAAGGAAGTCATCAATCGTGTCATTCGGGCTAATCACCTCAACCGCCAAATCGGGAACGACAAGCCAATCGCCGGTTTCCGGAATCGGCTTATCGAGAGCCCAGCGGTCCTTGGAGACGAAGGCGACGTCGGGGCGGCGGCGAAGATCAGTTTCCGGATCGAGGATGAATAGAGCTTCACCGACCACGGTGCCAAAGCCATGCTGTTCCGAAAAGGAATCCAGGCGCGAGGTGATACGCGTTCCCAGTCGAACTGAATAGACGCTCATAGGCGGCAACTCCACGCGTTCGCCGTTGACGATTTCATACAGGGCGTCGCCGTTCACGACCGACATGGACGCTGCGGCTTTCGGTTCAGGTAAGGTTGCGATGCTCATCGAAGATCTCCAAGACTGCTACGCCATCATCCTAGGTTTTTTGCGGGCGCGGCGTCAAGGCAAAGGTGTGTATGCGGGCCTGACCCGCGGGAATCGCGTTGCTCATCCCGCGGCTTGGCAATGCTGCGATTCAGCGCGCTTCGTCGAAAAACGCGCGCTCTTCACCCTGGGCCAAGTTGACGCACGTCGCCGACCGACGCAAGCACGCGGCCAACTCAGCGTGCGAAACATCAGATCGCAAGGACAACACCAGCGCGGCGGCATTGGGTAAATCTGCTGCCTCGAGGCGATTCTGCAAATCGGACCAACTCGCCGCCGGCGTGCCGTTGACGCGTGCCAGCTCCTTGAGCGAATGCAGCGCGAGTTCGCGGCCGGTGATGCCTTGCAGCAGCGTCGGCGTTTCACCCGCGATCGCCAGCGCGAAGTCGTCGCCTTTCTGCCGGCACCATTCCCAGCAAATCGTGGCGGCGAGGGACAGCAGCCTTTCCAGATCCGCATTCGCGCCCGGAACAGCAGCCGTCGGCGTCCAAGGGTCCACGAGCAGGATCAGGTTGTCGTTGGGAAGATCCTCGAATTCGCGGACCATCAGCTCGCCGCGCCGCGCTGTGGTGCGCCAGTGGATGTGGCGCGGGCTGTCGCCGGGTCGAAACGGGTGCAGGCCGTGGAATTCGAGCTGGGCCGTTGGCTGGCGCCGCGCCGCCGCGCGCACGGCGCCTTGGGTCGGGCAGTGTTGGCTTAGCCAGTGCCGCAACACCGCGCGTTGCAGCGCGCCCAAACGCGGCAGAACGAGCAATTCCTGCGGCCGCTCCAGGTGCCGGACGACATTCGCCAAGCCGACCGGATAGCCGCACGCCAGACGCACGCGGTTCCACGTATGGGCGCCGCGGTACGGCAAAGTCGCTTCGCCCTCCAGGACAACCGCTTTCCCGGCCGGGATGCAACCGACATACCAAGCGTGCGGCGCAGCCAGTTCAGTAACGACGACGCTGTGCGCCGGTTTTCGACCGGAGTTGCCAAGCGCCATGGTCCATCGAAACCGAGTCTGCGCAAAGACGAAATCGGGAACGTCGCGCGTGACGTTGAGATGGCGCAGTTGCCGGCGGGCGAGCCACCAGTTCCACAGGATGAGCACGATCACCCAGCAGGCGAGCAGATTGATGAGGTTGATGCCCTTGATGAGGCCGGTGACGAGCATCGCCGCCGAGATGAGCAGCCAGAAGAACCCTTCGCGCGTGAAGGGCAGGCGCTGGAGAAAGGCGAAACGGGAGGGGCGTGGCGGGTTGTTCATAATTGATGAAATCATGGTCGCTTGCCGTTTCGCGCTCGCGGAGAAGCGTCGCGTACTGCGGCGCTGCTCTGCGAGCGCGAAACGGTAAACGATCGGATTACGTGGGCACATTGATCTTCGCAAGCGCATCGTTCAAAAACAACTCGGCGGGATCGGCGCCGCCCGGACGGCGCATGCTCTTGAGCAACAATCGATGCGCCAGCACTGGGACGGCAAGGCGTTTGATATCGTCGGGAACCACGAAATCGCGGCCTTCCAGCAGCGCGTTCGCCTGGGCGGCCCGGTACAGTCCTAGCCCGGCGCGGGTGCTGGCGCCGAGTTGCACGCCCGGCGCGGCGCGCGTGGCCTCGACGATATCGAGCAGATAATCCTGCAGCCGATCGTCGAACCGGACCTGCCGGACGCGTGCCTGTAACGCCAGCATTTGCCCAGCACTCAGAACCGGCGGCAGCGAATCGACCGGCTCGCCGGCGCGATGTTGCTGCAGCACGTCCTTCTCGGCCGCGCGCGCCGGATAACCGATGCGCGTCCGCACCAGGAAGCGATCGAGCTGACTCTCGGGCAACGGATAGGTGCCTTCGAACTCGAACGGATTTTGCGTCGCCAGCACCAAGAACGGCGGGCCGAGCGGCCGCGTCTGGCCGTCCACCGTGATCTGGCGGTCGTTCATCGCTTCGAGCAGGGCGCTTTGCGTGCGCGGCGTGGCGCGATTGATCTCGTCGGCCAACACGATCTGGGCGAACAGCGGGCCGGGGTTGAAGACAAATTGGCCGCTTGGCTGATGGAAGACGCTGGTGCCGATGAGATCGCTGGGCAACAGATCGGGAGTGAACTGGATCCGATGGAAGGAACAGGCGAGACTGCGGGCCATGGCCTTGGCGAGCAATGTCTTGCCGACCCCAGGTACGTCTTCGAGCAGCAGATGGCCGTCGGCGAGCAGCGCGACCAAGGCCAAGTGAATGACATCGTGTTTGCCGAGCAGGACCGAGGCGATGTGGCTTTTCAGCTGGTTGAGCAATGGCAACGCCTCCGCGACCGCCAATGACGCCGCGGAACGAGTGGCTGAATCGCTGACGGGACTCGGCATGAAAGGCTCCGAAAATGTGGGGCACGTTGCCAACGTGCCGCGCTTGCCTGGCACGTTGGAAACGTGCCCCACTGCACGGCGATATTGTAAAATGCCAGCGTTGCTTGTGCCACTGTCGAGGAACCGAAGGCCGTGACGCCGTCGTTGCCAAAGTGGGTCGAGAAACGCGATGGCCGGCGCGAACCGTTCGACGCCGACAAGATCAGCCAGGGTCTGTACGCGGCGACGGAGGGGGCCGGTGCGTCCAACGCGTTTCTAGCGCGCGAACTGGCCGACGGCGTGTTGCATTTTCTCGGTCAGGAGAACGAGGCGGAGTCAATTTCGGCAGCACAAATTGGCGAATTGGTGGAAAAGGTAGTTCGTGAGCTGGGGAATCCGGAGTTGGCACAGGCGTTCGCGGAGCATCGGCAGACCATTGACCTCGCTGCCAATCAACCGAAACGTCATGAAGGAACGTTCACTTACTCCCTCGACCATGATTTCGAGAAGGTTCAGCAAAAATTCTCGGCTCACTACAGTCGACATGCAGTGTTCGCGCGCGATTTAGCTGCGGCGCACTTTTGGGGTCTCATCACGTTATCGGGAGAACTGGACCGGCCGGATTCCCTCGACGCCCTCGTGCTGCCTCCCCCCGAGGTTCAGGACTCTTGGTCGTCGCGAAGTCCTGCGTGGCGGCAGGTTGAAAAGGCGTGTCGGCTGGGACAGTGGCGTGAAGGGTGTCCAGTTCACTTGGTACGATGGCTTGCCGTGGACAGTGCGGATCGATTGGTCGCAAGGTATGGCATGAGGTGGCTGGAAGATCTCGCGGCTGCCGTTAGCGCCAAGCGCTGCTGGGTGAGCCTCAACTTGAATACCCCAACGGCGCCCGCTTGGGCTGATCCCATTGCCGCGGGCCCCTTGTTTGGCCCTGCCCATGCGCCTGACGAACAAGGATCGTCTGAGGCAGTCACCGCCATTCTTAGCACTTTGGGAAATACTGACGCGTTCGGCTGGGATGTCCACTGGCACCTGCAGGCGGCGGACTTCGAGAACGCCCAGCGCCGAACACCCTTGGAACCGCTGTTGGCGCAACCGGAAAAGCTGACCTGGCTCGTGTTCAACTTGCATCGTGTTCGTCGGCCGGTGATGCTGGGACAGTGCCTTGATCGAGATCATCCTGCGGTCCTTCAGCGCGTTTACCTGCCATTGCTTGCCTTTCTTCATCGTCCAGAATGCGGCGGCGACGGCGCGAAAATGATCGACAAGCTGCCGAGCTTGGTGCGCATGGCAGTCCGCGCCGGCGTGCAGAAACGCAATTACCTGCGGCGGCACCGGACGGAATTATCGCGCGAGTTTCTGTTGGATCGGGCGCAACTGGTGATCGAACTCGTCGGCCTGGAAGACACCATCGCCACAGTTGGCGGAACGGTACCGAGCAAGTCCAAACTAGCTTTGGACTTCGGCCGACGTCTTTTGCAGACGATTCATGACGCTGCCACGGATGCAGGCAAAGCTGCCAACCTCGATACGGTCGTTACTAACTCTGCAAATCTTCTTTGGGTTGACGACCTGCGCGACGAGCGCGAACCCGAGGCGGCCTGGAAGGCGGTCGGTGCATTGCTGGAATCCGGCGACTGCGGCGTTATCCGTGTCCGCCTGAAAAAAGCTTCCGCAGAAAATGTTTGGCGCCATCTTCGCCTTGCCTGGCGAGCCACCGGCGTTTCGCAGGTTCAATTCTCCGTGTAAGCGAAACATCTCGGCCCGGATTCGCTAAGAAGCTGTTTCAAAACGGGGACTGGCCCGTTTGCCTTGGGGGGCCTGTCCCCGTTTTGAAACAGCTTCTTAGCCGCAAGCGGCGTTAATCGTCACGGGATTCCAACATCTCGCGCAAGCGCCGATCGCGCCACGCGAACGACTCCGTCAACTTTTCGTGGATCTTCCCCGCGGTTGCGAGCAAGCCCAGCAGGCCGCCGGGCGGATCAAAGTCGATGACATCCTTCACAAGCGTGCCGCCGGACTGAGCGTTGCAAGTGATCGTGTGCTCCCAGCGCCGCAACGGGCCCTGACGTTGTTCTTCCACCAAGCGCGTCGGCGGGTCGCAAACCGTCACCTCCAACACGACCGTTTGACTCAAACCGAAACGCCGCAGCTTCCAGGTCGAGCGCGATCCCACTTCGAGCAGCGCCGGCCCCTCGACCAGCTGCAGCGCCGCCTCGGGCGGCGCGAGCTGCATACGGTTGGCGGTGGTTCGCAGGAAATCGAACGCCTCCGCGGCCGTGCAAGCCAACTCGATCTTGTTCGTGAACAACGCCATCGCGGGCTCCTCGTTGCTCAAGCTCAACCTATTCGAAGTCTGCTATATCGCGCGTGTCCGTCATCGATTAGAATCAGATCGTCGGTTCCATCCGTCGCGGGGGTCCCCATCATGCGCCGTCGTCACCTGTTCCCGTGCCTTGCCGCGCTCTTGCCGATCCTGATCGTCGGCGCAGCCGCACCTTCTCAAGAGCCCAAGCCTTCGCGCTACGAAACCCGCAAGGAGCACGACCCGGACGGCACCGGCAAGTTCTACCTGGGCCGGGAAATCGCCCAGGTAATGAGCTTCCACGGCGCCAGTTGGCTGGAGCGCCCCGAGCGCGACCAGGAAGAACATACCTCCAAGCTGTTGCCGCCGCTGAAAATCAAAGCCGGCGCAGCGGTCGTGGACATGGGCGCCGGCAGCGGTTACTACACGTTTCGCCTCGCCGACATCGTTGGGCCCAAAGGCAAAGTCTACGCGGTGGACATCCAGCCCGAAATGCTGGCCATCATCGGCAAACGCATGAAAGAAAAACAACTGAAGCACATCGAATTGGTCAAGGGCGCCGAAACCGACCCGAAGCTGCCGGATAACGCCGTCGATTTGATCCTGATGGTGGACGTGTACCACGAATTCTCGCATCCGTTCGAAATGACCGAAGCGATGGTGAAGGCGCTCAAGCCGGGCGGCCGGCTGGTGTTTGTCGAGTTCCGTTTGGAAGACGCCAACGTGCCGATCAAGCTCGTCCACAAGATGTTCGAAAAGCAGGTCCGCAAGGAAATGGAGCCACACGCGCTGCGGCATGTGGAGACCCAAAAGCACCTGCCGTGGCAGCACGTGATCATCTTCGAAAAGAAAATGAAATGACCGCGCTTCAAGCCGCGGGATGAACGAAGTGAATCCCGCGGGTTACCCGCGGGATTCACTTCGTTCATCCCGCGGCTTGCTCGTCTTCCCCCCAGCGCGTCAGCAGTTTGTGTTCAACACCCAACTGATCGCACACGCGCCCGACCACGAAATTGATGATGTCATCGAGCGATTGCGGCTTGGTGTAGAACGCCGGCATCGCGGGCAGGATCACCGCGCCAGCCTCCGCGCAGATGGCAAGATTGCGCAACTGCACGACGTGCAGCGGCGTCTCGCGCGGCACCAGCACGAGTTTGCGCCGCTCCTTCAAATGCACGTCGGCGGCACGGTGAATTAGGTTCTGCGACAAGCCGTGCGCGATAGCGCCCACCGTCCCCATGCTGCACGGGCAGATTACCATGCCGGCCGTGAGAAACGAGCCGCTGGCGATCCCGGCCCGGAAATCGCGATGGTCGTGATAGTGGACTTGCTCAGGATTCACGGTCGCCGCGACGTCGCCCAGCAAGTCCGCGAGTTGAAAACGATCCAGGCGCAAACGCCGGTCCATCTCTTGCAGCAGCACTTCGGCACCGGCCGGACTGATTGTCAAATGCACGATTCGGCCGGCGCGCAGCAACGTTTCCAGCAAGCGCACGCCATAGACGGCGCCGCTGGCGCCGGTCATCGCCAGGACCAGATCGTTTGTCACATGTCGCTCGTCACTTGTTTTCGATCGCGGCGCCGCTTTTGTCTTTGTCCGATGCCGTGGGCGGCGCTCCAATCATCGTTTCCTGCGCGTGCCAAATCTTATCGGTGACGCTGTCGAGAGTCTGGCTCATCGGTTCGACGATCTTCGGCATGTCGGCGGGATTGCCGGTCACCATCGGCCGCCGCAGAAAGCGATAAGTGAAATAACCCGCCACGCCCAAGACGACAACGAGGATGACGATATTCTTCGCCATTTCCACCTGGTGCTTGATCAAATAGATCATGCTGTCGGTAAAGAAATAACCCAGCACAAACAGCAGGCTGACGCCGGGAATGGCGTAGATGCCGTCAGCGATCAAGAAGTGCGCCAACGGCAGCCGCGTGATGCCGGCCGACAGAAAGATCGGCGCCCGAATGCCAGGCGTCAAACGGGCGAACAGCAGAATCTTGATGCCGTACTTGTGAAAGTTCTCGGTGATGCTCGCCAGTTTCTCCGGCGTCAGCAAGTGTTTCTTGACGAAGGGACGCTCGACCAGTTTGGCGCCCCAGAAGCGACCGATGAAGTAGAGGAAGCTGTCGCCGATGACGACACCGACGATGCACACCGGCAACATGATCCACCAGTAGATGGTCACGTTGCCGCCGGCGAAACCGCCCGCGAGCGCCCCGCCCAGGACGACGGGCAACTCTTCCGGCATCGGAAAGCCCAGGCCCGTAAGCAAAATGCCCACGAACACGCCCAGGTATCCCCAGCTTTGCAGAAACGTCTCCACGCAGGCTCCTTCGGCCGCCCTGTCACCGGACGTGCCTATTATGACGGACGCACAAGTCCGAGGAAAGAGGGAGTCGAATTTCGGTAGTGGGTCAATTTGCCAAATCTATGGAGTGCGGTGGCATGACACCGCTTTGGATTTTGGACGCGCCGCTCAATCCAAAGCGGCGTGGTGCCGTCGCACTCCAAATTGACCCACAACCGAAATTCCGATATGCGGCCCGGCGGCACACGGCTATAATTAAACACTGCCTATCTTTGCCTCCCGCCCGATGTCCCGCCTTGGGAAATTCATGATGGCTCAGAATGCCCCGCTGCACGAAGGCGTGCTGGAATTGCAGGCCAAGGGTTACGGCTTCTTGCGTTCCGTCAAGAAGAACTATCAGCCGCAGCCCGGCGACCCGTTTGTGCCTGGCCCGCTGCTGCAGAAGTACCAGCTGCGCGTCGGCCATCTCGTCGCCGGCCCGGTCGAGCAGAATCGGCAAGGGCCAGGCCTGCGCCTCGCCGAAGTCACGCAGCTCGAAGGGCAGGCGCCCGGGAAAATCGCCACCCGCACCTTTGATGAGCTCACGCCGGTCGATCCGCACGAAGTACTGCGGCTTGAAACCGGGGCCGAACCGCTGACCACGCGCGTCATGGATTTGCTCGCGCCGATCGGCAAAGGTCAGCGCGGCCTGATCGTCGCCCCGCCGCGCACCGGCAAGACGATTCTGTTGCAACACATCGGCCAGGCCATCGCGCTTAACCATCCTGAGATGCACCTGATCATGCTGCTGGTGGACGAACGGCCCGAGGAAGTGACCGAGATGCGCCGCACCATCAAGGGCGACGTCATCGCCAGCAGCTCCGACCGCGACAGCAGCGCCCACATTCGCATGGCCGAACTCGCACTCGAGCGCTCGCGCCGCCTCGTCGAGCAGGGCAAGCAAGTGTTTCTGCTGCTCGACAGCCTGACGCGACTGGCTCGCGCTTACAACAAAAACACCGGCGCCGGCGGCCGCACGATGTCCGGCGGCATCGACGCCCGCACCATGGAAATCCCCAAACGTCTGTTCGGCGCCGCCCGCGTCTTCGAGGAAGGCGGCTCGCTCACCGTCATGGGCACCGCGCTCATCGAAACCGGCTCGCGCATGGACGACGTGATCTTTCAAGAATTCAAAGGCACAGGCAACATGGAACTGGTGCTCGACCGCAAGCTCGCCGATCGCCGCATTTACCCTGCGATGGACATCCTGCAATCCGGCACGCGCAAAGAAGAACTGCTGTTTCCACCGGAGACGTTCAAGCAGGTCACGCTCTTGCGCCGCAGCCTGGCCAGCTTGAGCCCCGTCGTCGCCATGGAATCACTCGTGCAGAAGTTGGCGCTGTACCCGACCAACGCCGCGTTCCTGGCCAAAATTAGTGCGTATGTAAAATAACGCTGTTTTGCTCCCCTCTCCCCCTTGGGGAGAGGGGCCGGGGGTGAGGGGTGGTGCCATGCGAAAGCGCAACGCACTTTCACCCACCAGGAAACGAAAAACAACTCCACCGCGGCAAGGGACCGCCCCTCACCCCCGACCCCTCTCCCCAAGGGGGAGAGGGGAGAATACAAAGGCATCCATGCAACAAACCCTCATCCTCATCAAACCAGACGGCGTGCAGCGGCGCTTAGTCGGCGCTATCTTGCAGCGCTTCGAGAAAAAGGGCCTGCGCCTCGCCGGCCTCAAGCTCCTGCAAGCGAGTCAGACGCTCGCGGAAAAGCACTATGCCGTTCACAAGGGCAAGCCGTTCTATGATTCGCTCTTGAAGTTCATCACCAGCGGTCCGACCGTGGCGCTGGTCTGGGAAGGACGCGAAGCCGTCGCCGTGGCCCGCACCTTGATGGGTTCAACGGACGGAACGAAAGCCCCGCCCGCCACCATCCGCGGCGATTTCGCCTTGAGCGTTCAGAACAACCTCGTCCACGGCAGCGACAGCCCGGAAAATGCGAAGTTGGAAATCGACCTGTGGTTCGCGCCTGAAGAATTGGTGAAATACACCCCGACCGACGGCCCCTGGATTGGATAGCGCGTTTGGCTTGCCGTTTAGCGCTCGCTCCGAAGAGTCAATTTCGTGGGCGCTTTACCGCGAGCGCGAAACCGCAAGCGAATTTCTTACTGCACCACCAGCGGCCGCAGAAAGCCACTGTTGTAGACAACGTCCACACTTCCGTCGGCGAAGAATCTCACTTCGACCACATAGCTGCCGTAGTTGTAGACGATCCGATCGGCGCGCGTCTCCATCCGCGGCGTCCCGTCCGGCAGCGTCAACGGCACGGTCACGTTGCGGCCATTCGGATGGCGGAAGGTCACCAGGTGCGTGGGCCGCAGCGCTTGCGGATAGGCCTGACGGCGCAACCCGAAACCTTGGAATAGCTCGCCGGTCGCGCCGTCCGGTCCGCACGGCATTTGCTGCATGGTGCCGCAAGCGTCCACGGGGACGTAGCAGAAGCGGACCATCTCGGCGCGCGTCGCATTGGGCAGCGCCAGGACGATGAAGGTCACGAGAAGCATGGACACGCGGCGCATGATGAAATCTCCCGAAGCACCCACCGGCCGCCGCCGGTGGGCATCCTGAAGCCTAACGAATGAAAGCCGGCGGCGGGGGCGGCACCTGACCGTTGGGGCACGGCGCGGCGGCCGGAACCGCCTGCACCACCGCGGGCCGCGCGATGGCGTACGACTGACGTTGCGACGACGCGGTGCGGCAGCCGGCCAAAGTCAATGCGGCCAGTGCCACGCCGAGCATGCTGATGCGAAACATGGTTAGATCTCCAAGGGCGCCGACAACCCTCCACCCATTCGCGCCCGGGAACGGGCAACATCGCCTCTTCGCTTTTGCGCCGCAGGTTCGACACGACTGTCAAGAGGCGCCTGCGCCGCGCGCGTGGCAGGCAGCGCACGCTGCATGCAATCCGCGTCTTCCTTATTAAGAGTAGGTTGCGCACCCGGTTTCTTGCAACGACAACTCCAGAAAAACCTGGGAAAACCAGGCGATTTTGGTCCGAACCTGCCGCCAGCGCAAGCGCTGCCGGTCAGGCCGACTCCACGGTTATGCCGATCGTGCCGGTCGCGCGCACTTTGCCGGTCGTGCCGAACAGATATGATGAGCCGTGCAAGACGATGGCGCCCCATGGTGACCCTATGAAAGACGTGCGCATGCGCGGATTCCAGCAGCGCGCCGATGTCGCCGACGTCGAGCGGCGCATCGACGAGCGCTTGCAACCATTGCCGAGCGAACGGATTCCCTTGTCCGCGGCGGCGGGGCGCGTGTTGGCCGAGAATGTGGTCGCGCCCTGCGCCGTGCCGGGCTTCGATCGCGCCGCGATGGACGGTTATGCGTTGCGCGGCGCCGACACGTTTGGCGCCGACGCGTACACGCCGTTGGAATTCGCCATCCTTGGCTCAGCACTGCCGGCACGACCATTTCTGGGGACTGTTGGCCAAGGGCAGGCCGTTCGCATCATGACCGGAGCGCCCATGCCCGCCGGCGCCGACGCCGTCGTGCAAGCCGAGTTTGCTGAAGAAATCGCGGACGGCGCCCAGGTCCGCATCGTCGAGCCGGCGCCGCCAGGCCGCCACGTCGGCAAACGCGGCGAAGACATCGAGGTGGGGGCGGCGATGCTTTCCACCGGACGTAGCTTGCGACCGCAAGACCTCGGCGTCTTGGCATCCGTCGGGGTTGGCCAGATTGACGTGGTCCGCCGGCCGAGCGTTGCCATTCTCGTCACCGGCGACGAATTGTTGCCGTGCGGTTCGCGGCCGGAGGGATTCAAAATCGTCGACAGCAACTCCGTGATGCTGGCGGCGCTGGCGCAGCGCGACGGTTCACAACCAGCCCGAACACAAATGGTGCCCGACGGCTACGAACCTGTGAAACAAGCCTTTCAGCAAGCGACGGAAGACATCGTCTTCGTGTCCGGCGGCTCGTCGGTTGGTCAGGAAGATCACGCCCCACGCGTGTTGGCGGAGTTGGGCGAACTGTGCATTCACGGTGTGGCCCTGCGGCCCGCAAGTCCAACCGGCCTCGGGTTTCTCGGCGCGCGGCCGGTTTTTTTGTTGCCTGGCAATCCAGTTTCTTGCCTGTGCGCTTACGATTTGTTCGCGGGCCGGGCCATCCGTCGCCTCGGCGGCCGCGCGACCGCCATGCCTTATGCGACGACGGTATTGCCCTTGGCGCGGAAGATCGCGTCCATGGTCGGACGCGTTGATTACGTGCGCGTCCGCATTCAGCAGGGTTGCGTAGAACCGCTGGCGATCAGCGGGGCATCGATCCTCAGCTCGACCACGCGCGCCGACGGCTTCGTGATCGTGCCGGCCGATCTGGAAGGATATCCTGAAGGGGCGACGGTGACGGTGCATTTGTACGACGGCCCGCTTGCGGCTTAGCGAAACCGTGTACCATCGCAGCGCTAAGCCGCAAGCGGCCAACGACATCCCATGAAGCAAGACCAATTCCTCAACGTCATCGATCGCGACGAGGCCGAGCGCCGCTTCCGCGCGGCGCTCGATCTGCGGCCCTTGGCGTCCGAACTCGTGCCGCTGGCCGTTGCGCTGCAGCGAGTGCTGGCGCGCGACGTGATCGCACCGGTCGATGTGCCTAGCTTTGATCGTTCCAACATGGATGGTTTCGCCGTGCGTGCCGAGGACACCTTCGGCGCCGGCGAAGATCGCCCCCGCCGCTTGCGGCTTAGCGCAGAGAGTATCACGCCCGGAGTCCGGCCCCAAGTCGCCGTCGGCGCCGGCAGCGCCACACCGATCGCGACAGGGGCCATGGTCCCGCGCGGCGCCGATGCCGTCGTCATGATCGAACATACCGACGCCGACGGCGCCGACCTGCTGATCCGCCGTCCCGTCTCTCCCGGCGCCAATATCTCCGGCGCCGGCACCGACATCGGCCGCGGCGAAACCGTCTTGCGACACGGCGAATTGCTGACCTCGCGCGAAACCGGCGTACTGGCAGCTCTGGGCGTCGCCTCGATCGCCGTGGTCCGCAAGCCGCGCGTGGCGATTATCTCGACCGGCAACGAACTGATCGCCCCCGGCCAACCCATGAGCCCGGGCTTGGTGTTTGACAGCAACGCGACGATCCTGGCCGACGCCGTCCGCGAATCTGGCGGCGAACCGGTCTCCTTCGGCATCGTTCCCGACGATCGCGATCTTCTGGGTGCCGTCATCCGCGCGGCGCTTGCCGAAGATGTCGTGCTCCTTTCCGGCGGCACGTCCAAGGGCGAAGGCGACCTGTCGTACCGTGTCGTTGCCGAACTCGGCCCGCCCGGCATCATCGCCCACGGCGTCGCGCTCAAGCCCGGCAAACCGCTGTGCCTCGCCGCCGTCCACATCGACGCTTGCGGCTTTGCGCAACAACGTACCGTCCCCGTCGCCATCCTCCCCGGCTTCCCGACATCGGCGATTTTCACGTTCCACGAATTCGTCGCGCCGGTCATTCGCGCCCTGGCTGGCCGACAACACAATCCGACAGCGACCGTCGCCGCCCGGTTGCCGATGCGCGTCAACTCGGAGCGCGGCCGCACCGAATACTTGCTCGTCGGCCTGGTCGCCGACGAAAAGGGTCCTGACACCTTTTTGGCGTATCCGATGGGCAAGGGGTCCGGGTCGGTGACGACGTTCAGCCGCGCGGATGGATTCGTGATCATTCCGCGCCAACAGGAATACGTCGAAGCCGACACGCCGGTGCAAGTGCATCTCCTGGGCCAAGGGTTGCGGCCGGCGGATCTGGTCGCGATCGGCAGTCATTGCGTGGGCTTGGATTATCTGCTCGGTCAACTGCACGAACAAGGTTGGCGGACGAAATTTCTGGCCGTCGGCAGCACCGCAGGACTGGAGGCGGCGCGGCGCGGCGAATGCGACCTCGCCGGCATCCATTTGCTGGACGAAGCGACGCAGGTCTACAATCGCCCGTTTGTCTCCGCAGGATTGCGTTTGGTTGAAGGCTATCGCCGCTTGCAAGGAATCGTCTTTCGGCCCGACGACGCGCGCTTCCAAGGCCTGACGTTGAATGATGCCATCGCGGCAGCGCTTGCCAACGCCGATTGCGCGATGATCAATCGCAATCGCGGCAGCGGCACGCGCATCTTGATCGACCGACTGCTGAAGGGCGCGCGACCCAGCGGCTACGCAATCGAAGCCCGGTCGCACAACGCCGTTGCTGCTGCCGTCGCGCAAACACGAGTCGACTGGGGCGTCGCAATCCAGACGGTCGCCCAACACGCCGGCCTCGGCTTCATCCCGCTGCAGGAGGAACACTTCGATTTCGTCATATCAGAGATCCGCTGGCAGAAGCCGGCGGTTCAGGCTTTCGTCGCCGTTCTGCGGGGAACGGAGGCACGCCGACACCTGGAGGAAATGGGGTTCCGCTCGACCGCGCCGTAGGGTGTGCTGCTACAATGAACCGGCCCGCATCTGCATGGATGGGTCGGCCCTCGGAACAGCCGGATTTGAGGAGGTTGCCATGGGATGGACAACGGAGACCATCGCACGGACGATCGGTCGTCCCGTCTGCAAACGGCCGGCGCAACCATTTGTCCCACAACTCACGGCGCTCGAAGATCGAACGCTTCTCAGCACCTTCACCGTCTTCTCCAAAAGCAACAGCGGCTTCGGTTCGCTGCGTCAGGCGGTGTTGCTCGCCAATCTCAAGCCAGGGACGGATGTGATCCGCTTCGCTCCGGGCCTGACTGGCACGATCGCGCTGTCGAGTTCGCTCAAGCTCATCGACGATGTGCGCATCCAAGGCCCGGGCGCCGCCAAACTCACCATCAGCGGCGCCAACGTGACGCGCGTTTTCTTCGTGACCAATCCGTTCGCGGATGTAACGCTCAGCGGTCTGCGCCTCGCCAACGGTTATGCGGCCCGCGGCGGCGCGCTCTACAATGCGGGCGGCAACGTGATTCTGAGCGGCGTGACGCTGTCGAGCAACTTCGCCGTCGGCGGCTACGGCGCCAGCGGCCAGGGCGGCGCGATCTTCAACCTGTTCGGCAAGATCACGCTGAGCGCTTGCACGCTGGAAAATAATCAAGCACGCGGCGGCGCGAGCGGCGGCCAGGGACAGGGCGGCGCGATCTTCAACAGCGCGGGCACGGTGAACGCCACCCAAACGGTATTTCGCAACAACCTGGCCAAGGGCGGCGACGGCGGCAAGGGCGGCTTCGCCACCGTCCTGGGCGGCGCGGGCGGCGGCGCGGTCGCCAATTCCTTCGCCGGTTCGGCCACTTTCACGGCTTGCACCTTCGAGAAGAATCGAGCCGTCGGCGGGTCCGGCGGTCAAGGCGGCTGGGCCGCATACAGCGTCGGCAACGCCCTGGGCGGCGCCATCGAAAATGAAAACCTCGCCGCGCTGACCGTTGCGAACAGCCAATTCACCGGCAACGTGGCCCGCGGCGGGACCAATGGACTGGCGGGGGGCACGACCGACGTTGACCTCGGCCAGATCGGCTTTGCCGGCGGCGGCGCCATCGCCAACGCCCAAGCCGCCAAGACCACAATCACCGGCAGCACCTTCATCGGCAACGTGGCACGCGGCGGCGCCAACAATTCCGGCGTCGGCGCCAAGGGCACGGCGCTCGTGGGCTTCGGCAACGGCGGCGCCCTGGTCAATCTCACCGCCGGAAATCTCACGATCAGCGGCTCCACTTTGCGAGGCAACCTGGCCCTGGGCGGCGACGGCAACGCCGGCTCGAGCATGTTTGGCGCCCTCGGCGCGGGCGGCAGTCTGCTCACCGCCTACTCTGCGGTGTCCACCGTCCAAAACTGCACGATCGACGCCAACACCGCCCAAGGCGGCGCCGGACTGCCAGGCGCGGTCGGCGGCGATGCGGCCGGCGGCGGAGTCGTCAGCTCGTTCTACGGCGAAACCCACGTCGCCGATTCGACGATCAAGAACAACGTCGCGCACGCCGGGCCAGGCGGCGCCGGCGGCGCGGGCGGTATCGCGGGCGCCGGCGGCCTCAACTGCTCCTTCGGCGCCACCATGTCCGTCGCCCGCAGCTCGATCGACAACAACCACGCCCAGGGCGGCGACGGCGGCGCCAACGGCCTGGGCGGCAAGGGACAGGGCGGCGGCCTCGAAGGCGAAACCGACGCCGTCATCATCGTCGCCGACTCGACCTTCCAAAACAACATCGCCCAAGGCGGCACGGGCAACGCCCAGGACGGCGGCCTGACCCGTGGCGGCGGCCTGTTCATCAACGACACCGCCTCGCTGACTCTGACCAACGTCGCCATCACCGCCAACCAAGCCCTCGGCGGCGCCGGCGCCAACCCCGGCGCAGGCATCGGCGGCGGCGTCCACCTCACCACCGACGCCCACGCCGCCAAAGACGCCCTCACCGCCATCTTCGCCAACTTCGCGTCCACCAGCGATGACGATGTGTTCGGCCAATTCGCGCCTTGATGCTGACGGGCCGCGTGAGTCGCTTTGGATTCGCATGCACTTGAGGTCCGTCGTACGGAACCCAGCGCGGCCAAGTCGCAACCAAGAACGATCGATCCGCAGATTTCACAGATTTCGCAGATGGAGGGAATAGTTCAGGTCACTTCGTGCAAGTATAGTCATTGGCCATTGCGCTCTTCCAATCTGCGAAATCGGCGTCATCTGCGGATACTTGAAGCCAAGTTGGTTCGCGCGACGCGAAGAATTCGAGCGTTGGCAGCACAGATTGATTGGCAAGAGACTGCATTGCTTTCCGTCTTGAGGAAAAAAGCGGTGTCATGCCACCGCACTCCACAGTTTTGGCAAACAGTCCGACAACCTGCATCGTCGCGGCCGGTTCTGAGAGGGGGTGGCCAGTTGGCCGCGACGGAGCGACTGCGATCACAACCCTCGACAGGACAGTTGGTTGCGACGAGCACCGTCGCGGCCAAGCGGCGTGGTTCAAAAACGTGCGGTTGCGGGTGCCATGCGACAGTGCAACTGACTGGGCCACTTGGCCTAGTCGGTACAGTCGTGGTTCCTTTCCGCAACCATTGGATTTATAACCCTTTGCGACGAAGAAATTGGGCGACTAGGCCACAATGCACCGACACTCCACACACACACATGATTGTTACCCGTTTTTGAACCATGCCCGACAAGGGGCGTGGTTCAAAAACGCTGAATGAAGGGTGCCAAACGACAGGGCCACTTGGCCCTGTTGGCCCTGTCGACCTGTACGTTCGCAAGTTCAATAATAAATTGCAGTTACGACACAGGAAAG
>Ga0080064_1001032_pt1 | contig 62682 bp, 70 predicted proteins | sample Subgrocontami54m_FD_69260 | JGI IMG/M metagenome (GOLD analysis project Ga0080064, IMG submission 69260) | Subsurface groundwater microbial communities from S. Glens Falls, New York, USA - GMW46 contaminated, 5.4 m (SPADES assembly) (version 2) ... | reverse complement strand
TACCTCGGCCAGGCGTTGCGACCGGATTTTCGGGTGGATCAACAAGTGTGCGACGAATGCCAGGTTATGCTCTGCGGCCTCGCCCATCCGTTGGCGGACCTTTTGTTCGAAAGCCGGCGAATCCATGTGCCCATCCACGTCGCGATGGGGGTATCGCGCCGCGTATTCAGTTTGGAGTTCTTTGCGCACGGTTGCTTCCGACACGATGTAGTCCAGCGGCTTTTCGAATCCGGCTTTCTGAGCGGCGTCGAGGATTTCCTGCTTGCGTTGGCGAGCGATTCTCGGTCCATCGTCCAACCTGTCCGAATACGGGATGCCGTCGTGCTGGTGCTGGGCCATGATTACCAGTAAACCGCGCGAAAGCTCGTCTGTGATCTTTTGAATTTCAGCCTCATCACGTCTTTTCAACACGTCGGGCTGGTTTTGTTCGATCCAAGGTCGGACGATGTCTCGATATAGCCAATGCCCGACGTGTTCGGTGGTACCGCCGGCCGTGCTGGAAAAAACGTACGTAGGCACGCCCGGATGCCCGGGCAACGTCGCTTTGACGACGTGTTGGTCGCTTTCCGCCAACACCAGGATGCCGTGGATGGTGGGGTCCAATTTCTTTTGCGGTCCGGTGTTGCCGCGGGTGGGCACAGGCCCTGGCTTTTCTTGTGCGGGTGTTTTTCCTTCCGCGAGCCAGGCGGGTAACGCGATGGGCGCGGCAGCTACCATCTTGGTGAATGTGCGGCGTTTCATGGCGTCAACCGTTGATTACTTCTTGCAGCCTTGCGCCGTCCAGGCCTTGCACTGACCCGCTTGGCACTTCCCGTCGGCCAGTTCGCCTTCTCCGCACTGCGAGCCGTCGTCAAACGTGCAAAGTCCGAATCGGAAGAAGGCGGTGCCGATGCGACTGGAGCCGGCCGTCAAATCGCCGCCGGCTTGCGCACACGCGCTGAATGCTTGTCCGCATTGGCCTCGGTAAAAGTCCCATTCGTCGCACGATGAGCCGTCGGAGAACCTGCATTGCGTGCCCTCGTCTTGGAAGGCTTCCGTGTATCCCAAGGCCGTGCAGTGCGCCGAAGCGGGGTTGGCCACGCGCGAGCCGGATTCCGTCGGTGCTGCCGTCGGCGTAGCCGTGGGCACGTCTTGTGGCTTCATACAGGTGCCGCCCTCTCCGCCTGATGTGAAGTCAGGAACCAGTCCCGGGCAGCATTGAAGGTAATCCGTCGGGCCGTACGGATTGATTGCATCATTGAGCGTTTGACCTTCCGGCGCGCACGCGCCTTCGACGATGTTGGCGGAAGCCGCCGTTGGACTCGGTGTCGTGAATGGAAGCGGCGGTGCGATGGGGCTGTCCTTGCTGCCGTAGTTGCTCAACTGGGTGCAGCCGGCAAGGAACACGCCGGCAAATAGGACTGTCAGGACCAACGCACGCATGAAAAGAACCACCTTACTATTGGAACAATCCGGAGGTTAAAGAGGGTGCGGCTGCCTTGGTCTTTTCCATGATTATCCAGGTTCGTGTTTCCACGAATTCGGCAAAACCCGGCGTCGAGACGATTTCACAAACCGAGTACAAAGTCCGCGTGCATGCCAAACCCGTGGACGGCAAAGCCAACGCCGCCGTGCAAGAGGCATTGGCCGAGTTCTTCGGCGTTGCGAAAAGCCGCGTCCGCATCGTGGCCGGTTTGACATCGAAGCGCAAGACGGTCGTTATTTCCGACGTGTGACTTTTGTTGCCGAAGGTTGTCCTTCTTTGACAAGTTCCAGCACGTGTGCGGCGTATTGGGCGTCGTTGGAGTGGTTTCGCACGAATTGATTAATGGCATCGTGATTCCGCTCTGATCCGTCGAACCATTTGCCCATGTGCTCGGGATTTCCGAACAAAGGCGCCATTCCAAAAAACAGGCCGATTTCCGAGCCCGGCAGGTATTTGGTTCGGAATGGCCGTACGGCGTATTGAGTCACGCTCATGCCTGTGGTTGCCGCAATAGTCTGGATGGTTTTAGTATTTTCCGCATGAACCCGCCGTATTTCGCCCATGCTGAATGGCTGGAATGAGAAATCCGGTTGTTCCAATCCCTGCCCTATCGCTGGACTTTGATGCTGAAAAACGTGAAAAAGCCGGCCTCCATGGATTAGGCGTTCGGATAACGCCTTCAAGACTCCTCCACGCGTGATTTCGAATTGGTGGTGGCTGGGCATGTGCCAATGGATTTCGTCAAAACGCATTGGCCCCAACAGCCCGTCGAGTTGTCGGCGGAGGTGATCTGGGTTTGCCGTGTTCAATTGCCTGAAGTGATACGTTTCCGAAACCCGGGCCCGATCGATGAACTGCTCGCCATTGACTCCCGCATGCTCGGCATCGATACCCGCGTATTGGATGTCGCGTTGAGGGTGGCGTTTGGCGGCTTCGTGGGGTATGGCCGAAATTCTTCCGGACCCGATTTCAAGGATGCGGATGGGACGCACGCTCATACAGACTGCATGGGGTACCGTTGTCTTTATTGCCTTTGATTACGCGTTCTGAAAATTACTCGCCTTTCTTGTGGTGTTTCTTCTTGTGATATTTCAAGACGGTCCGGGCTGCCACTTCTTCCGCCCGCTTGCCGTAACGGCTTTGCTTTTCCGCGCTTTTCTTGATGTGTTCGTACATGCGTTGTTCCTTCATCCCCACGCCTTTGACGTGCTTGCGCTTTGGCATGCGTTGTTCAACTCCACCCGCAACTAGCGTTATGCCGTCTGAAGAATATGTTTGAACCGACGTTCCACGATTGACGGACGCCACGCGTGCTTCAATGAAAAGAAAAAATAGAGAAAAAGAAAAGTGCCGCTGGCCGGATTTGAACCGGCAACAGTCCGAAGTTGCCAACGCTCCAAAAAGGGCGCGGGCATCTACATCGGTTTCTAGCCCAATGTGGGACTTCAGCTTCGTCTTCTTCGGTCTGCACGGAAAGCACGGGCCGAAAAATCGAACGCTCTCCCAGGTTGAGCTACAGCGGCGTTGGAATCAAACCTTGAAAGCCCCCGTTTAAAGGGTTTTTGTTGTCACCGGCCAGGACCTGTCCGCGTCTTAAAAGGCATCCGTAGCCCTCCAGGCATGATGCCTTTTAATCCGCGAACCAAAGTTGCCGAAACCCTGCAATCGCCGCCAACGCGCCCCCAACTTGACGTTGAAATGGCCGAGTTATTCGGCATTTATGCCGGCGATGGCTGCCTTGCGTTTTATCGTCGTGGAACTACGACGGACTATCGTCTTACTGTTTCGGGTAGTGTCGACGATTTCGAATACCTTGAACGCGTCCGTTCCATCGTCTGGAGTCGCTTCGGAAGTTTTGGGGCACTTAAGGATCGTCAGCTTCCAGGAAAGAAATGGTTGGAGTTCATTTGCCGCTCAAAATTTGTTGTTGACTATTTTTCAAAAAACGGGTATCTTCCTGGCAAGAAGACGGATATTGGAATACCGGATTGGATTCGTTCAAACTCGGAGTTTTCCGCCGCCTTCATCCGTGGACTTTTTGACACGGACGGCCACTTCATGCTTTTGCCAAAGGGTCGCTTGGGACTTTATCCCAAGTTTGCTTTTCAGTTTAAGCCTCGCCGGCTAATACTGGAACTTGTCGAATTGTTGAGACAACTTGGCTTTAGTCCGAGTATCTACCTTGGTGTATTCAAACCCGATCCCAAGACCGGCCGTATTTACGAAAAAAACTATGCATACTTGAACGGCTGGCGCAACTTCCTGCTCTGGCGCGAGAAAATCGGTAGCTCGAACCCGAAGAACCAGGCAAGACTTGATGCGGCCTATGCCGCTTTTCAAGGACCCGTTCTGAAACCTTCACTTGCTGGCATAACTGTCCCTTTCGAACTTCTGCTCAATCGGCCCACCCGATTCAGATAAACCCAGCTTCATTTGATGCGGAGTTTTTCTTCGAGTCCTTGTTCGCCTGCCGCCCGGAGGGTTTCTTTCCACGTGAGTTGGGCGGCGAGGTACGCCTTGATGGCGCGCTTGGTTGCGGTTTTGTCCGGTTGCGATGGCGCGCGGGTGAGGCGGGCATACGCCAGGCTGAGGGATGGCCGTTTGAGGCTGACGATTTGTTGGTATTGCGCTTCGGTGATGACGGGCTGCGGCGCGTAGTAGGCTTGGCGCAACGCTTCGTCGATCAAAAAGTCGGACGAGGTCCGCATGTTGGTCGTGTTTAGGACGTAGTCCAGGATGCGGAGGTAGGCGTTGGTCTGCTCTCGAGCCGTCCAGCTTTTTTCAAGGCCCCCGACGTCCGGTGACTTGCCGGCCGGATGCGCCGTCCAGACGAACGTGGGTTCCAACACGCGGACGCCGAAGCGGAAGGCTTGCGACGCGTAGACGTCCAGGGGGGCGGGTCCGTCGGGCGGCAGGCAGGCGTTTTGTAAGGCGTGGGTGTTTACGAGGAGACTTTGGTGGCACGGCAGGACGTAGTCGGCAGGTAAGTCGCATTGCAGGGCGGCTTGGAGTTGGGCGGCGGCGTAGTCGGCGCGGATGACGCCGGCGGAGAGGCTCTGCAGAGCTTTGCGGACGGCGTCTTGGAAGAACGCCGGTTCGTCCACGGCGCCGGTGCACGCGCCTTGCACGGCGTCGGCATCCTTGAGGGCATGGAGGTTGTCCGAAGCGTTGGCCGCAAGGTCCGCGTCGCCCAAGAGGATGACGGGTTGATTGAACAAAAAGCCCAGCAGCAAGCCGGCGTTGTAGCCGGCATGGGGCCCAATGAACGCCGACGCGGCGGGCAGTTTGTCGGGACCGGATAGAAAGATGGGGAAGCGGGCGTTTTTAGCGTAGGCACGGATCCAGGCGGCCACCGCGGGGGATTCGGCGTATGCCGACCAGGCCACGTCGTGGCGGTACGCCGTGGCTTGCGCTTTTTGGGCGTCGTCTTTGGCTTGTTGGACGTCGTGCGCATGCGTGGCCAGGATGAATGGCATGGCAACAACCACGCAGTCGGACGCTTTATACTTTGGCGGAAAACGGGTTTCCTTCGTCGTGCTAGACGGTACGGAGCCATTCGCTGGTGCGGTCCAATCTTTGCTGGCAGGCGTCGTCCAGCGTCAACCACGCGTAGCCGGAGTACTCGGCCGCGGGCTTGGCCCGGCGGTCTTTGGCGTCCACGCGGAATCCGAGCACGGGGATGAACCGTTTGTTTTTGCGTGAGCCGACGTTGTGTTTGGCTTGCAGGCGGACGTCTTGCACGTGGCCGTCGATGCCGGTTTGTTGCAGGAAGAATTCCGTCATCTTCTTGACGGGGTCCTGGCCGGAAAAGAGCATGACGAACGGCAGGCCGATGCGTTCGATGCCAAGGCGGTCTTTTTGTTTTAGGAACAGGACGCGGCCGCCGTCTTGGAGGATGCCGCAGGCCAACGCCGTCGGCACCGCCCGTTGTTGCACCGGCTTTTTCATGGCGCATCGGTTTCGAGTTTGTGCACGGCGTCAGACGAGGGCTTGAAGAAGCCGTAAAAGAAGTAGACGGTGAGGCCGACCAACGCGAAGCCAAGGCCGATGACGATGCCGGTGAAGAGCGGTTCCTGCGGATGGAGGACGTAGCTTTCCACGAAGGACGCGAAAACCGGTACGCCCATCAGCACTGGGAGGCCGACGTAGACCACGGCGGCCGTCAAGGCGACGGCGGCCAGAATGGCGGTGAGGTGGGGGTGTTGGTTCATGGCGGTTTCCCTAGGATTCAGCGATGCAATGGTGACGGAGACGTTGTTTTTCTTCGTATGGCCCGCAAGCAAAGACTGCAGAACGAACGCGTGTCGATGCGGACGGAAGCTCCATTAAAGTGGGCCCGCGGAGGATCGAACTCCGGATCTGCTCGGTGTAAACGAGCCGTCTTACCATTCGACTACGGGCCCGCTGGTGGTTGGCGTGTTGTTTTAGGAATCCGTTGCCGTCGGAAGCATTTAAAAGTGCGGAAAAGTTATGTGTGCAGGGAAAAGCCGTTAGGTGGTCATGGGATGCTTCACAAAGTCGTCTGGTTGAAAGTCGGCGGAAAACGCCTGCATTTGTTGAAAGTCGCCGGCGCGTTCTTCGTCTTCGCTGCCGTCCTCAAGCTGGCGCAATCTTTGTACGACGTCTTCGTCACGGTCGAGAAAGCCCGTGCTGCTTTGCTGCGTCCGGAATTGGTGCCGCAGTTGTTCGGCTGGAGCATCGATTCCAACGCGTTGGTCTACTCGTTTTCGTACGAGGACTTCCTCGGCGTGATGTTGGGTCCCGTTGCCGTGTTCTTGTTCTGGTTCGGCATGGCCGTGGTCGCGTTGATGATTTACAACGCCGGCAAGATCATCGTGCCGTTGGAAGAGTATGACTCGCAAGTCGCCGAGCACCACCGCAGCCTGATTCAGAAAGCGGTGGAACACCACAAGAAGAAAAAGTAACGTTTTTCGTTTTTTGCGTTTTTCACGCCTTCAGCTTAGCGGCGGCGCGGGCCCGCGTAGCCGGTTTTGTGCGGCCGGCGTGGCGCGTGCGAGTTCTTGCCGCGTGATTGGCGTTTTCGTGGGCGTCGGCCGTATTTCGTCGTCCCGATGACTCGAGCGTCAACCCGCGTAATGGCAGGCCATTCATCCGATTTCGCGGGCGTCCACGTCGGCGCGTTTTTCCAAGTGCGTTTGGAATTCTTTGGCGCCGGCTTTCCATACGGAGCCGTAGCGTTCGCGGAGTTGTTCTTCGATGTTGCGCGAACGGTTGATGGCCACGGCGATGTCCGACTCGCTGATGCGGCCACTTCCTTCCGACACGGCGAAATCGCCGGCCAGGCGGATGACGCCGGACAATTCGCGCAAACGCAACGTCAGGCTGTTGTCCGCTTCGTCCACGACGCGGGCGCGGCGGCGGGCTTCGTCCAGCAACGCGTCGATGGCGCCGGAATCCGCATGGGGAATGCGGCCGTCTTTGACGATTTCCTGAGCCATGAATTGGACCAGTTGCAGCCGGTTTTGAGGGGTGTCGGCCATGTGGGTGTCCAGCAGGACTTCGTAGCCGTTGCCCACGATGCGGCTGCGCAACGGCGGCAGGATGTTGGACAAGTCGTTGATGTTGGAAGCTGCCACTAGGATGAAGTCGCATGGCACGTCTTCCACGCGGACGGATGCGCCGGCGGAGTGGGGGTTGCGGCCGACGATGGTGTATTTACGTTCCTGCATGGCCGTCAACAAGAAGCGCTGGACGTGGCCCAGCGAGCTCAATTCGTCGATGAACAGCACGCCTTGGTGGGCGTCGTGCACCGATCCGGGCACGACGCGCAGGTAGGGTTGGACGCCGACGCCGGCGTGTCCGCCGTACGGGTCGTGCCGCACGTCGCCCAGCAGTTCCGTTTCGGACGCGCCCGTGGCGATGACGAACGATTTGCGGCCGAACGGCATGAGGACCTTGCGGGGTTTTTTCTTCTTGAGTTGGTCGATTTTTTCCAGCGCTTTTTGGTCCAGCACGCGGATCTTGTCGGCTTTACGTTCGTAGACGACGACTTCCTCGCGGCCGTCCTCCAGCAGGCGGGTGGTGTGCACGCGCGTCTGGGGTTTGGCTTCCTGCAAGTATTCCGAAAGGATGGTGTTGCCGAAACTAGCGGTGTACTTGTCCAATCCGCAGCCGGGGCATGCGCGTTCGTTTGCGTCGGAGAGCCGTCCGCAGCGGCGGCAGCGGAATCCCAGGCGTTCCGCGACGAAACTGGGCACCTCTTTGGGTCCGACGAGTTTGCCTTGGATCTGGGCGTTGATGCGTTTTTCCTTGGCCAAGTGTTCCTTGGTCACGACTTCGATCAGCGGTTTTTCCGGCGTCTCGGGGTTGTGCAACGCGCTGACTTCTTCCGTCGGCTCGGCCAAATGGTGGGACAGCGCTTGCGCCAGGAGGCTTTTGCCGATGCCGGGAGGTCCGACTAGAAGGAGGTTGCGGCGTTGCTTGGCCGCGATGGTGGCCAGTTTCACGGCTTCTTTTTGGCCGATGATTTGTTGGAGGGGATCTTTGGGGATGGGCACGTCCAGCGTGCTTTCGAACGGCAGGTCGTCCATGGGTTGAAAGGGCTGTGCCGCCGCGAGTATAAAAACGTAGGGGGAATTTTCAGGCGGTTTTGGGTGCTATTTTTCCAGTGTCTTCAAAATGGACGTGTATGGCCTCGGCATGATTTTTTTCTTCAGCTTTTCAAACAATGATTCCATGCACGTCACGGTTTAGCCGAACGCCCGCTTGGTTCCGCACGGTCCGCGGAGGAGCATGCGGTTGGCTTTCGTTTTCTCGTCTTTCGGTACAATGACGCCGCTTGGGATGGTGCGCAGCGATACTTACTTTTCCGGAATCCGGTAGCGTTGCTTGAGCAGGCTTACGACGAGGTCCCATTGTTCTTGGTGTTGGCGATCTTTGGGATGGAGTTCGAAGTATTTGTGGGCTTGGATGGCTAGGCGCGCCAGGAAGTCCGGCCGTGGTTTTTCGGGAAACAACAGCTCGGCCGCGGAAGGACCGTGTTCGGCAAAACCGCCGCCGGAAGTAAACGTCGTGCGGCCGCTGATGAGGTATTGCCCGATTTCTTGGTAGTCTTCCGGTCGCTGCCGTATGGTCCGTCGGAACGTAAAGACGCATTCCGTCCGGGCCGCGCTGGGCTCGCGGCTGAACGCCAGCGTATAGTCGTAATGCGAATCCTTGTGGAGCAAGGCTTGGAACTGCGTCTGCGCCGGGTTATGGCGGACGACGCGGAACGTGATTTTCTTCGGCAGACCTTTCCAAACGAGGCCGCCGGCCGATTCAAGCGTCATGGCAGGCTTTTGGCGGAGACTGTTTTTCTATTGTCCGCCTTGGCCGCCGGCTGCGCCCATTTGTTGTTCGAGTTGTTGTTCGCCGCCTTGGCCTACGGGAATCTCGACGAAGCGGACTTGGTCGCCATCCGCGGTGTAGATGATGCGGATGACGCCGGAGACGAGTTGTTTTTCGTTGAGTTTGTCCATGAACGCCAAGGTGGTGTCTTCTTTGACGCCGACGGCGCCTTCAAATACGGCGTCGACTGGGTTGAATCCGGCTTTCTTGAGGGTTTCCAGCATCTGCATGACTTCGTCCTTGATCTGCATGAGTACCACCGGCAAAGCTAATTGGGGCTGTCTTTAAATGTGGTTCGGTTCCGCTAATCCCTTTGCTTTTGGCCCGGTATTTTTTGGCGTATCCGGCTCGTGGAATAGGGGAATCGCGGTCTGGAAAACCTATTTAAATCGAGGCGGCCCTATACCGCACGACGTTTCAAAAAATTGGACGTTTTCAAGGTTTTGAAGGTGTTTTAATGGTCAAGTACGCGATTGCCAAGCAATTGGCTGGAAAACGCATCATCACGACGGACGGCGAGGATTTGGGCCGCGTCATCGACATCTTCATCGACGAGGCATCCGGCAAGCTGGACTCGATCTTGTTGGAGCCCAACCCGGATTCGACGTACGCCACGCGCGCGCAGCATGACGCCGCCGGCCTCATCACGATTCCGTACGGCGCCGTGTTGGACGTCAAGGACGTCATGGTCGTGGACCGCCGCGGCTTGAGCGAGTCGCACGCCGACATGGGCGTCTGATTTTTCGGCTCCGTTTCTTTTAGTAAATGCCGGTTTTTCCGGTATTCCATTTTTTTTTTAACCCAGCGTGCGCTCGTGGGTTTCCTAGGCGGGGGGATGGCCGGGCTACGGCGCGTCGGGCACTTCGATTTCGATTTTGTGCCGTTTTTTCTTGAACGGCAAGTCCTTCGGGACCAGGGGTCGGATGGTCTCGTCGTGCGAGTCGGCGTGCTCGCGCCAGTTTTCGATGAGGGCGAAGTTCAGGTAGATCCATTCGGCCTTGCGTTGGGCGTCGGACGCCCGTTGTTCGAAACTTTCGAGGCTTAGGTGTTGTTTTTCCAGGACGGCGGTCTTGCGTTCATCCGCGATCTGGGGGGCGGCTTGGGCTTCTTCCGCCTTCTTAGCCGCGGTGGTCTGTTGGAAGACGGCGGCCAAGGCGTCGGAAAACGTGGGCGTGGGCTGGGCCTCTAAGTGGCGTAGGCTTTCCAGGGCGAATGGGGCGGCGTGCGCGGGTTTTCCGTCTTCCAGGTAGACGCGGGGCGAAAGCGGTTCGGCAAGCAATGCGGACAGCGCGGCTTTGAGCTTCTGCTTATGGTCGATGGATAGCTGGTGTACCGGCATTTTCTTGTCTAAACCCGCGCGGGCGCAGGCTTCTTCCAGGTAGAACGGTGAGAGGTTGACCGTCTTTGAAAGCGCGGTAATCAGCTGGCCCGACAAGGCGTCCAGAGTGCGGGGGTCAAAATCGGATGGGTGGGCTTTGTCTTGCGGGGGCGGGCGGTACTTCTGTCCGGATTGCAGCGTGCGGGTGGAGAATTCTTCCGACTTCCACGGTTTTAGGATGTAGTCAACGCCGTCCAACAACAGCAGGTTGCCTTCTCCGAATAGTTCGGCGACGATGGAGACGTCGGGAAAGTGGAGTTGGACGATACGGTCGAAGCCGACGTGGCTGATTTTTTCGAGCCGTCCGGTGATGCGCTTGCGCAGCAGCATGACGAACGACGTGGGGTGTTCGGAAAAGTGGGGCGGGTTCTTCGTCAGGAATGCGGATTCCGGCAGGTGGAAGACCCAGTCGGTGTGGCGGAATTTGAAGCGGAACGTGCCGGATTGGCCGAAGGCTTTCTGGAGGAACTCGCCTTCTAAGGCCTTGGCCTCTTGGACCAGGTAGTGCACGTCGAGGTTGGACAGCGTCATACGCTGTCTTTGTGCCCTGACGCGGTTTTATAGCACCGTCCTTGAACCGAAATCCGGCAAATCCGCCAAAGAATTTTTGCAATCCATGTGGGCGCCTATTGCAAATGCATTTGTTGGGTGTTTTCCTGCAAGCCGACTTATCCGTCGTGGCGTCCGTTGTCTGTCATGGCGGGTTGTATTGGTTGTCCGATACCTTTTTACTCATGCGTGATGCAAGCCATTTGGGGTGTAGGGTGTTTTCGCATGCAGCGAGCCCGCGCCTTTTTTTGGGAGTCTGGATTTTCGCATGAAAAAACCGCCGGCCGTTGCTTTGGAACACGTGTCCAAGACGTACCGCTCGGGCCGCCTCAGCGTGCCGGTGCTGCACGACGTCAGCTTGCGCGTCGATTCCCGCGAATTCGTGTCCATCATGGGCCCGTCCGGCTCGGGCAAAAGCACGCTGATGAACCTGGTGGGCGCTTTGGACACGCCGACGGCCGGCCGGGTGCTCATCGACGGCGTGGACATCTCGCATTTGGGCGCGGACGAATTGGCGGACGTGCGGGGCCGCCGCCTGGGGTTCGTCTTCCAAAAGTTCAATTTGGTCGGTTCCTTGAGCGCGTACGAGAACGTCGAGCTGCCGTTGCTGTTGCAAGGCATGGACGGCTCGGTCCGTGACGGACGTGTGCGTTCAATGCTGGAGTCCGTCGGGTTGTCACATCGGATGCACCATCGGCCGGCGGAGTTGTCCGGCGGCGAGCAGCAGCGCGTGGCCATCGCCCGCGCGTTGGTCAACGACCCGGCGTTGGTGTTGGCCGACGAGCCGACGGGCAACTTGGATTCCAAGACGGGAAAGGACATCATGGATTTGTTCCGCCGCCTGCACCAGGAAGGGCGGACGCTGGTCATCGTCACGCATGACGCCAATGTGGCAAAGCAGACGGATCGCGTGATCCGCATCAAGGATGGTCGAGTGGAGGCGAGGGGTTGACATGGTTCGGAAATTCGTGTTCGTGGCGTTGGCGCTTTTATTGGTTTCAAGTTTCGCCCTGGCGGCCAACGCGGCCTTGCTGGGCGGGTCGTTGAGCTTGTCGGCGATCAAGTACGTGCCGTACCCGGCCGAGCCGGGCCAGTACATCGATTTGTTCCTCGACGTCTACGCCAGCGAGTCGCAGACGAACGTGACGTGCCAGCTGAATCCCGTCTTTCCGTTTTCGTTGGACAGCAACGAAGCCAATGTGCGATCCATGGTACACCTACCTGGCAAGCAGGGTTGGCTGTTGAAGTACAAGGTGCGCATCGCGCCGGACGCCATCTTGGGGGACAACCCGTTGTCGTTCGGCTGCAAGACGGCCGGCTCGCCGTTCCTCGCGTCCAACTTCTCCGTCTACGTGCAGGGCCAGAGTGCGGACTTGGCGCTGGATGCCGTCTCGTCGGTTCCGGCAAAGATTGCTCCGGGTCAAGGGAGCAAAGTCAGTTTGTCGTTGCGCAACTTCGGCCCATCCGAGTTCAAGAACGTGCGCGTGAGCCTCAACTTGACGGATCCATTCGTGCCTTTGCGGGGTGGGTCCGAGCGGCGCGTGGACCGCATCGGTGCGCAGGAGTCCCAAGCCGTAGTCTTTGAGGTCCTGGCCTCATCGGGAGCCGAGTCGAAGGCCTACCGCGTGCCGGTCACGGTCAATTTTGAGGACGCTGCCGGCACCAAATTTTCGTTCAAGGACGTCGTGGGTCTGCAGGTCGGGGACGAACCCCGTTTAGACGTGCAGCTGGATAGTTCGACTCTGCTTCGCGCAGGCGCGCTGGGCAAAGTCAGTCTCAAATTGGTCAATTCCGGAACGGAAGAAGTCAAGTACCTCTCGGTCCGTTTGCTGGATTCGGATGCCTACCAGTCGGCCGGTTCGGACCGTTTTTACGTCGGAACCGTGGCTTCGGACGACTTCGAGACGCTGGATTTCGACGTGTTCGCTTTGAAAGACGACCCCCGTTTGGACGTGGCGTTGGAGTTCCGCGATTCGAACAACGAGTTGTACCAGCGCACGGTGCAAGTGACGGTGCCGACGTACACGGAAGAGGAGATTTCACGCTTCCAGTTGGAGCCCAAAGCCGAGATGAATTGGTTGCTGCTCATCGTGGCCTTGGTCGTCCTGGCGTACGCCGGCCGCTTTGCGTGGGACAAATGGGGTAAGAAGACGTGAAGGATTATTTCCTGCTGGCCGCACGCAACCTGACGCACCGGCGCACGCGGTCTTTACTGACGATCGTGGGCATCTTCATCGGCATCGCCACGGTCGTCGGGTTGCTGGCGTTAGGCCAGGGCCTGCAGGACACGGTGGTGGCTGAATTCCAGAAGCTGGGTACGGATAAAGTCACTGTGGTAGGCTACAACGGCGTTGCCGGCGGCCCGTTGGTGTCCGCCACCACGGAAAAGCCGTTGGACGAGGATGACGTGCGGGCCATCCGCAAGATTCGCGGCGTGGATGACGCTTCCTCGTTGATGATGAAAGGCGGGGGCGTCACGTTCAAGGGCCAAAGCAGGCAGACGTTCATCGTAGGCACGCCGACGGATGCCAGCGCCAAGGTGTTGGACGAGACGCAGTTCACCGAAATCCAGTCCGGCCGCCGCCTGCGGGAGGGCGATTCGGACAAGGTCGTCATCGGCCACAAACTGACGGACGACTTCTTCGACAAATCCGTCCGCCTCGGCGACTCCGTCACCATCCAGGGCAAGCCCTTCCAGGTCGTCGGCATTTTCAAGAGTTCGGGCAACGACCAGGACGACAGTTCCGTCTACATGACGATGGAGCGCGCCCGCATACTGTTTGAGGACCCCAAACTGGTCGCGCTGATTTTGGTGAAAGTCGAGCGCGGCGCGGATTTGGACGCGGTGGCCGAACGCATCCGGGACAAGCTGCGCAAGATCAAAGGCCAAGAGAAAGGCGCCGAGACGTTCGCCGTGTCGACGCCGGAGCAGATTGCGGAGTACTTCAACAACATCTTCGGCGTAGTCCAGATCTTCCTGGTCGGCATCGCGGCGATTTCGCTTTTGGTGGGCGGCATCGGCATCATGAATACGATGTACACGGCGATTCTGGAGCGGACCAAGGAAATCGGTATCCTCAAAGCCGTCGGGGCCAAGCACAACGATATTTTGGCGTTGTTCCTGATCGAATCGGGCCTCTTGGGCTTGTTGGGCGGCCTCGTCGGCGTGCTGGTCGGCGCGTTGTTGACGTTCGGCGCCCAGGCGGCCATCCGTGCGGGCGGTTACGGCGCGTTCACCGCGTCGCTTTCATGGGAGTTGGCGTTGGGGGCGTTGGCCTTCTCGTTCTTGGTCGGCGCGCTTTCAGGCGTCTTGCCGGCACGCGCGGCCGCGATGCTCAACCCGGCGGATGCGATTCGGTACGAATAGTGGCCCGTATTTTCTTTTTTCCCGGTTTTGTTTTCACGTGTTTTCTGACGTGGCGTCCGCTTTGCCTTTTTCGTTTTCACTGGGCTTCAAGAATAGTGTCTTACGGCTTCGCTGTCAAACCCGTGGACCAGGCGGACCGGGCTTTGCATGTCGCCTGTTTTTCCGGGTTCTTGGTACAAAAGCGGCGCCAAAAAAGTCGGGTCGGATGCCAGGCGCGTGACGGCGTGTCGTGCGCCGAAGGCGGCCCGGCAGATGGCCGCCGTCTTCTGCCGGCATTGCGCTTCATCGTACTCGCCCAACGCGTGCACGTACTCGTGCAAAAGGACGTGGAATAAGTAGGAATTGTAAAGCGTGGGTTCTTTTTTGCGGACGAGGCTCAGGACGCGTTCGTTCACGACGATGAGGTTGGAGTCGGCGGGGTAATAGGCGCCGACGAAGCCGTGCGGTGAGTAGCCCAAGTCGCCGAGGCCCAGCATGAGTCCGGCACGCCGTCTTCCGGCCGTTGTGTGCGCTACGTCTTTGACAAGCCGAAAGACGTCCGGCAGCGCTTGGGCGTTCTGCAGGCGGGTGGCAAAGTCGGACGGTCGTTGCACGGCTCTATTATTGGGCGACCAATATTTATGGCCTACGGTATGGAGCGGGAAAAACAAGGCGCGGTTTTACGCCGTCTTATTCGTGCATGACTTGCAGGGGCACGACTTTCTTGGAAAACTCGATGCGGGCCAGCTTCACGGAGTCGATCATGTTCTTGGGCACGTCCACCAACGGTGGCGCATCCATCGACAGTTGGAGCGCGCGGGCGCCGACGATGCGGGCTTGCTCGTATTTGGTCAGTTCTTCGAATTTGACTTTCTTGGCCATGACGTCACCTAGATGCAGTAGAAACAGCTTTCATCTTGTGTTTTGGAGGGTTTAAAACCGTATGGTGTTCGGCATCGGGGCCCACGGGTTGTGTTTAAATCCGTCCGCTTCCCCAATCCGTGGGTATGAAGTGCCCGTATTGCGACCATTCCGAGACCAAGGTTCTGGATTCGCGCGATGCCGACGACCTGGAGATCACGCGCCGGCGGCGGGAATGCGAGAAGTGCGGCAAGCGCTTCACCACGTACGAACGCGTCGAGATGTTGGACCTGTACGTGGTCAAAAAAGACGGTCACAAGGAAAAGTTTTCGCGCGACAAACTGCTGGGCGGCATCCGAAAGGCCTGCGTCAAGCTGCCGGTCAGCGAGGAGCAGGTGGAAGAATTGGTGGATGCGGTGGAGCGCGACTTGCGCCGGAGGGCCTCGACGGAAATCACGTCGGGCAAGTTGGGCGAGTTGGTCCTGCGGCGCCTGAAGAAGGTCAACGAGATTGCCTACATCCGCTTCGCGTCGGTCTACCGCTCCTTCGACGACTTGGACAGTTTTGTCAAGGAAGTCAAGCAACTCCAGAACGAGTAGTTTTTTTTGGCGTCGTATTGGGTGGCCAAGAATCCTAACTTAAATATTCAATTGTTGTGATGCTCCACGTTGTTTTTGGGGCGCTCGGGGGCGCGCCCTACGTTCCGGTTTAGTCCTGCTTTTTTCCGCTATTTTCCGCGTTTTTTCGTCAGCCGCCGAAAAAGTAAAGGATACTATCCCTAGCGGTCCATAAAGTATATAAGCACAATCTGTGGAAGTTCTGAGCTTGACGCAACCGGTGCGTTTTCGGCGGTTTTCGGAAGGAAAACCGGCCGCCGGAACTGGCGGCGGAATGGATTTTCTGCGACGGTGCGGACGGCAAGGCACGTACGACGCATTTCTGGAAAAGATGGGTGTTGGGGGAGTTTTCATGGATTCAAAATTGATGGTCTGCAAGCGCAACGGCGAAGTGGTGGCGTTTGACCAAAGCCGCATCCAGAACGCCGTGGTCAAGGCCGTCATCGCCTCGGGCCAGGAACTTCCCGCCGCCGCCATCGACCAACTCGCGGCCGACGTGGTCGAGGAAGTCCAAGCGCGCTTTGTCGACTTCTATCCCAACGTGGAGAACATCCAGGATATCGTCGAGAAGCACTTGGTCAAAGCCGGTCATTACGAAGTGGCCAAGTCGTACATCCTGTACCGCGCCAAACGCCAGAAGGAACGCGAAGAGGAAAAGAAGCGCAACATCGAAAAGTCGCTGTTGGGCAAGCTGACCGTCAAGAAGCGCGACGGCCGTCTCGTCTTGTTCGACGTGCAGAAGGTGCGCGCCACCTTGCAGCGGCACTCCAAGGAATTCTCCTCGATCCCGTTGGACGCGGTGGTCAACGAGGTCGTCAAGAACATCTACGACGGCGTGAGCACCGAGGAAATCGAAAAAGCCATGGTGCTTTCCTCCATTTCCTTCATTGAAAAGGACGCGGCGTACGACTTCGTCTCGGCCCGGCTGTTCCTCCAGAAGCTGTACAAGGAAGTGGTGGGTCAATCGATGCGCGAGGAACGCCTCGCTTCGGTGGCGTACCGCGAGTCGTTCGTCAAGGGCATCCACGGCGGCATCAAGCTGGGCATATTGGATTCCAAGTTGCTGGAATTCGACCTCAAGCGCCTCTCGGAAGGCTTGTTGCTGGAACGCGACCAGTTGTTCCGCTACATGGGCATCCAGACGCTGTACGACCGGTACTTCATGAAGTCGGACGAGCGCCGCATGGAATTGCCGCAAGGCTTCTGGATGCGCGTGGCCATGGGTTTGGCGTTGAACGAGGAAGGCGACAAGAACCAAAAAGCGCTGGAGTTTTACGAGATGATCTCCAGCTTGCGTTTCGTGCCGTCCACCCCGACGCTGTTCCACTCCGGCACCACGCACCCGCAACTGTCGTCGTGCTACTTGACGACGGTGGGTGACGACTTGACGCACATCTTCAAGTGCATCGGCGACAACGCCCAACTTTCGAAGTGGTCCGGCGGCTTGGGCAACGACTGGAGCAACATCCGCGCCACCGGTTCGTGGATCAAGAGCACGGGCGTGGAAAGCCAAGGCGTCATTCCGTTCTTGAAGATTGCCAACGACGTCACTGTTGCAATCAACCGCAGCGGGAAACGCCGCGGCGCGACCTGCGCGTATTTGGAGACCTGGCACTTGGACGTCGAGGACTTCCTCGATTTGCGCAAGAACACGGGGGATGAGCGCCGCCGCACGCATGACATGAACACGGCCAACTGGATTCCTGATTTGTTCATGAAACGCATGCTCAAGGACGACGTCTGGACGCTGTTTAGCCCGGAGGAAGTGCCGGAACTGCACCACGTGTACGGCAAGGCGTTCGAGTCCAAGTACCTGGAGTACGAGGATAAGGCCCGGCAAGGCAAGATGAAGAAGTTCAAGACGGTGTCGGCGCAAAAACTGTGGCGCAAGATGCTGACGTCGTTGTTCGAGACGGGTCACCCGTGGATCACGTTCAAGGACCCCTGCAACGTCCGCTCGCCCCAGGACCACGTGGGCGTGGTGCATTCGTCCAACTTGTGCACGGAAATCACGCTGAACACGTCGGCGGAAGAGACGGCAGTGTGCAACTTGGGCTCCGTCAACTTGGAGCGGCACATCGTGGACGGCAAGCTGGACTCCGATTTGGTGGCCCAGACGGTGCGCACGGCCATCCGCATGCTGGACAACGTCATCGACGTCAACTACTACCCCACAATTGAAGCGAAAACGTCGAACTTGCGCCACCGCCCCATCGGCTTGGGCATCATGGGCTTTCAGGACGCCTTGTTCAAGCTGGACGTGGCGTTCGAATCGCAAGAGGCGTTGGACTTTGCCGACTCCAGCATGGAATTGGTGTCCTATTACGCCATCTTGGCGTCATCCGAACTGGCGAAAGAACGCGGGCCGTACGAGACGTACCAAGGTTCCAAGTGGGACCGTGGCATCTTCCCGTTGGACACGCTGGACTTGTTGGAAAAGGAACGCGGCATGAAAATCGACGTTCCGCGCAGCGCGCGCCTGGACTGGGCGCCGGTGCGCGAACACGTCAAGCAATACGGCATGCGCAACAGCAACACCATGGCCATCGCACCGACGGCCACCATTTCCAACATTTCGGGCTGCTTCCCGTCGATCGAGCCGATTTTCAAGAATTTGTACGTCAAGGCCAATATTTCCGGCGAGTTCACGGTGGTCAACTCGTACTTGATCGAAGACCTCAAGAAAATGGGCTTGTGGTCGGCGGAATTGTTGGACCAAATCAAGTTCCACGACGGCAACGTGTCGGCCGTGCCCGGGATTCCGGAAAACCTCAAAGCCAAGTACCGCGAAGCGTTCGACGTGGATGCCGAAGCCATGATGCGCATGGCGGCGTACCGGGGCAAGTGGATCGACCAGAGCCAAAGCTTGAACGTCTTTCTGAAAGGCCTTTCCGGCAAGCGGTTGAACGACGTGTACGCGTACGCGTGGCTACTTGGGTTGAAGACGACGTACTACTTGCGGTCGGTGGCGGCAAGCCAAATCGAGAAATCGACGCTGGATGCGGAGAAGTTCGGCTTCACGCAGAAGCGCGAGGCCGTCGCGGTTGTCCAAGGCGTGGGCGCGTTGTCGGCCGCGGAAGCGGCCATCGCGGTCGCCACCCAAAACGCCTCGCAAACCAGCGGCCCCAAGGTCTGCCTGATCAACGACCCGACGTGCGAGGCCTGCCAGTAAAAGCCATTTAAACGGAAAGAGGCAACGGAAAGCAGGAAGGAAAAGAAAGGTTGCACCGTCTGGGGAGAAAAAGAAAAGGCTGCCGCTTCGTAAGGAGTTGCCGTTTTTCTTTTCCGGGCTTTTTCGTCACTTTCCCATTTTTGATTTCAAGCGGTGAACTGAACCATGTCGATCATCAACAACCCGAAAACCGATCCGAACAAGATCCTGCCCATGAAGTACATGTGGGCCCGCGAGCACTACAAAGCCGGCGTGGCCAACAACTGGACGCCGGAAGAAGTCTCCATGCAGAAAGACGTCGAGCAGTGGAAGAACCCCGCCGCCTTGAGCGAGACGGAACGCCGCATGATCCTGTGGAACCTCGGCTTTTTCTCGACTGCGGAGAGTCTGACGGCGAACAACATCGTGCTGGCCGTGTACAACCACGTGACCAATCCCGAATCGCGCCAGTACTTGCTGCGCCAGGCGTACGAGGAAGCGGTGCACACCGACACGTTCATCTACTGCTGTGACACGCTGGGCCTGGACCCCGAAGAAATCTACACGATGTACCAGACGATTCCGTCCATCAAGAAAAAAGACGACTTCGTCGTGCACTTGACGTCGTCCATCTTCGACCCCCACTTCACCACGAACGGCAACGACAACATCCAGAAATTCTTGCGCGACTTGGTGGGCTTCTACGTCATCATGGAAGGCATCTTCTTCTACGCCGGCTTTGCCATGATGCTGGCCTTGAAGCGGCAGAACAAGATGATCGGCGTTGGGGAACAATTCGAGTACATCATGCGGGACGAATCGCTGCATTTGGCGTTCGGCTGTGACTTGATCAACACGATCAAGACGGAATTCCCGCAGGTCTGGACGCAGGAATTCCAGGACGAAATCGTCGACTTGATCAAGAAAGCCGTGGTGCTGGAACAAAACTACGCCGACGACGCCTGTCCTCAAGGGCTTTTGGGCATCAATGCCAAGGAGTTCAAGAAGTACGTGGAACACATCGCTGACCGCCGGCTGCAACGCTTGGGCTTGCCGAAGGTCTACAACCGCGAGAACCCGTTTCCTTGGATGAGCCAGACGACGGACTTGCCGAAAGAAAAGAACTTCTTCGAGACGAGGGTTACCGAGTATCAAACCGGTGGATCCCTTCAATGGTAGTTTGAGGGGGTCGAGGAGGAGCAATCTCCAAGGGGGACGCTTTCCTCTGGGGATTGCGAGCAAGAACTTCTTCGAAACCCGGGTGACTGAGTATCAGACGGGTGGGTCGCTCCAATGGTAGGCTAAAACGCGTGACCTCCGCGTTTAATTCGCGGCTTTAAGGACCGCTTCCACCCAGTCGCGCATCGGTCCTTCTACTGGCTTGTTCGTCGGCTTTAGCGTCCGCCGCATGATTGTAGCTTCCGGCTGTTTTTCCTTTTTGCTTTCCTTGAACCCTCGTTCCTTGAGCCACTCAACCATTTTGGCATTGGTTACCGGATGGCGGATGCGTACGTTTTTTCCAGTGTGATTCGAAAAGGCCTGAAGCAGTTCATGCACGAAGGCCAAAAGTTCTCGGCCATGGCGCTGCCCCCGGGCCTGTTCGACGACCAGCGAGAGTCGGATGGTCTCATCGCCTACGTCGTACTGCTTTTCCTTTTCCGAGTATCGCGGCGGTCGAAGGCCGTATTGGCTCATGATTTTGCCTGCCGCGTAGCGGGTGAAATAAATTTGTGGCCGGCCCTCGTGAGGAAATACCGATATTCGATTTTCGACGTTAGGCATATCATTACCGTCGTCGCTCAGCGTTTTGAATCTTTGGTTTTGACTTCTCCGCTTTTTATGTCGTCAGCGCCGCTTTTTCTTTTCCGGCTTGTCGGTGGTCCTGGCTTTCGATCCATTTTCATTGTCGTGCAGCACGCGGTGGCCCGAAAGCTTGAGGTTGACTAAGTGCATGAGCATGAACGTCGCCCAGTACGACAGGATGGCGTGCGTGCTGGTCCAGCCGCCGGCGTACGTCAACAAGCCGTGGTCCAACAGTATGGCTTCGATGCCGGTGCCGATGGCGGCAATCAAAAGGGCGGTCGAGACCATGTAGAGCGCGTCTTTGCGTGCCGGAAGCACCAAGTGAAACGCGGCGCCTGCCATTAAGGCGATGAAGACGACTTGGATGGGCACGGCCAGCAAGTAGGCGAATCCGCCTTGCGAGTACCACAAACCGGCCTGGGCGCCGGCGTTTTCAAACACGAAGTCGAACAACGCCAGAAACAACCCTAGAAGGAAGGCGTTCTTGAGCTGCGCGTGAGGAGGCCGCATGGCGGAAATGACGCAGCCGAGGATGGCGGCGGCCAGGATGAACAAGAACGTCCAGAGCGTGAAGTCGACCAACATGTTGAGAATCCCTCGAAACGTTCACGAAAAGGCGGGTTTTAAACGTTCAGATGGGGTTGAGCGGTCAAACGGGAACCTTTTCTTTGGGCGCTTGCCGTTGCTGGCAAACGGAAAAAAGAAAATGAAAAAAAAACGGAAAGCGCCGGTTTATTCGACGTTGATGGTCAAGTCGCCTTTGAACACGCCTTGGCTGGGCCAGTAATTGGAGACTTTAAACGTGGATTCGGGTGTGAATTCGCGCACGCGCGTCTCGCCGGCTTTGACGCCCAACTCGTTGAACACGTTGGACTTCAAGTCGCCGCCAGCAAAGTAGACGTTTTCGTTCCGCATCTTCATGGTGAGCTTGACGGCAATGCCTTTTTTGACGGTGATGGCGTTGGGGTACCAGCCGTCGTCATCGATTTCGACGGTGAATTCCTGCATGCCGGCGATGGGCACGGTCGTGACGGATGGCTGTACGGTGACGCTCGCTGCGGGCGACGGGCCGGCTCCGGCAGTGGCCTCTGCCGTGGGCTCAACGGTTGCGGTGGGTTTCGGCGTGGATGACGCCTTGGGTGTCGGGGTGGCAATGTCTTCCTTGATGATTTCGTCGATGGGTTTTTCAGTGGCTTGAGCGCCTCCGGGGGCTTGGACGCAGCCCAACAAGAGGACGGATGCAATCAAAATGGCGGCAAGAAGTTTCATGGGTTTGGGTTCACCTGATGGGAGATTGGCGTCGTTTGTTTTTTAATCAATTCTTTTTTGGTTCTTCATGAGGTGTTCCAATCCGACTTTTTCCTCACTCGTCAAATTCACGGGTTCTTGTGGCGACATTTTCCTGACGAATCGCCTTTCTCCGGCCGGTTCGTATTCGCGTTTGAGGAACAATGTCTGAGATTTTTCATTGAGGGCCTCGACGTGCAGGTGTAACGTAAAACCGGATTGGTGTGCAATCGCTTGGGCGATCCGTTCAGCAATTTCGGTCAAACCTTCCGAAAGACCTTCGCGCCTATGCTCCGTCGAAGTCCACGCACTTCCGAGGCGAATCGTCCACCTGTTTTCGGAACCCAGCCATCTGGGCGCTTTCAATTCGACCTTTGAAATGATCGTGTCATTCTTGATTTTTCGTATTTCTATGCCCGTGGCCGTCAATTCGATATGCGCAGGAATGGATTCCATTCGTTTCCTATCCTGCTTTGCGGATGACGTTGCCTCTTCCTTTCTTGATTTTCTGGATGATGCCGAGGTCTTCCAACTCCGTCAACTCCATCGACACCTTGGCTTCGCTCCAGAAATGCAAGGCTTTTCGCAAGTCTTTCTGCGACGCGCGGTTGCCGAAACTGGAAAGCGCCTGCATCACTTTGGTCTGATCGGCGGTAAAAATGCGGGATGGTGCTGCCGCCACCGTGGCGGATGTCATCGCGGGGCTGGGTGACGGTTCTGATTTCGATCTGTGGCGCCAGGGTAGTTTGTCGCGGTGGACGTAGGCGACTGCGGCCAGCAGGATGACTGCGACCAAGGCGGCCACTGGGACGAATGGAAACGGCGCCGGCGTCTGCGTGGGACTAGGGTCGTTGACTTCCGGCACGTCCAGCAAGTCGGCTAAAACCGCGTCTTCCGGCGGCACGCCGGGCAGCAGGATGAGGTCGATGCGGAAGGCACCGCTTGCTTGGATGGCCAGCGTTTTTTCGGCGGAGGAATTGTCGCCGACGGCGGCCAAGCGGTATGTGCCGGCCGGTATCTCGAATTCGTACGTGCCGTCGGTGGTGATGAGTTGCTGGCCGGGGGTGGTGTTGATCTGGACGACGGCGCGCGCGGCTTGCAGGTCTTCGTCGAACACGGTGCCGTACACGCGCGCGGCGCCCAAGGCGCCTGCCAGCGCGACGAGGACCAACATCAGTACGACCAGCGGCGGCCTCGGCATAGGCTTCTGATGACCGCGCCCGCTAAAAAGCCTTGGCTCGGTGAAGCGATGGGGGGTTGGATAAAGCTTTGTTTTAATTTCGGAGGCCTACTGAAGCTTTTTTTGGAGCCGGAGTGAAAGCATGCTTAAATACCGCTTCGGGTTACTGAACGCGAAAAAGGACATCGCAGGGCCCATTTCGGGCCCATGTCCTTGTTGTGATCGGCGGTTCGTCTTTGACGCCACGGTTTGAGTCGTTGGGTGATTGTGAAAATGAGGGAAGGATTGTTTTTCGTATTCGCGGGCCTGCTGGTGCTGGCCGCCGGCGTTTCGGCCATTGCCGGCGTCTCCGTGGATGCCGGAGCCACGACGGGTTTGGTTATTTCCGGCGATGCGTCAGCAGGTGCCTCAGCCGGTGCTTCGACTGATGCATCGGCGGATTCGGGTGCTTCCGCATCTGTGGCTGCCGACGCCACGGCTTCGGCTACCCCTTCCGTTACTCCGACGGCGAGTCCGACGCCGTCGGTGCCGCCGATCAAGTCCCGTGTGGGAAAAGCGCAGGAAAAGCGCGTCATCATTGCGGCCAGCGTGAAAGACCGCATCCAAGACATCAAGGAAAACGTCAAGGACCGTGTTCAGGATGTCCGCAATAACACCAAGGAACGGATTCAGGACGTGCGTGAAAACACCAAGGACCGCGTGCAGGCTGCTCGGGAAAATGGACGGGAAAAAATGCGCGAGGTGGTCGACGCGCGCCAAAAGGCGGTGCGTGACGCCCGAGAGGCCGAACTTGAATTGGCCGAGAAAGTCAAAGCGCTCAAAGCCAAGGATGTTCTGAATGAATCCGAGCGCGACGACTTGCGGAAAAAGACGCGTCTGCATTTGATGGCGTCGTATCACCACCGCATCGAACTGGCCAAGAAAATGCAGGCAGAAGGCGCCAACGCCACGCTGGTGGCGGACTTCGTCGTCTTTGCCGAGGCCAATTGGAACCTGTACGACAACGCCACCAACAATTCCGTTCGGAAGGACTTGATCACGCAGTTCAACCATGCCTGGCGGGCCTTCAAGCAAGCCGTAACCAAAGACCTGCTGGTGCGCAAGTTGCACGCATCGGTCGACGCATCGCGTCAGACGTTGGCCCGGCTCGATGCCGTCATCGCCAAGTTGACGGCCGGCGGGTTCAACACGACGGCGTTGGTTAATGCAACGGCTGCGATTTCCGCCCGGCTGGACTCCGTTTTGCTGGAACCGGACGTGCCGCATGCTATTGCGCGCCTCCGCCAGGCGCATAGCGGTTTGGTACACTTGCGCAACGCCATTCAACGCACCGTGAACCGTGAACTGGTCGAGGCGTATCGCGAACCGCCGGCGCCGTCGGTTGCCGCCGACGCAACGCTTTCCATCACCGGTTCCCTTGACGCGTCTCCGGCTGCCACGGCCGGCACTTCTGCATCCGAACTGCCCCCGACGGCGGCTGCAGCAAGTGCCGCCGGCAGCTCGGGTGCGGCGATTGGCGTTTCTTAGGGGGGCTGGTCATGAAATCCGCTTTCTTCGCGTTGGCCGCGGTCTTGATCGTGGGCTTGCTGTTGGTCGGCTGCATGGATTCGGCAAAGCCGTCTCCCAGCGCGTCGGCCCAACCGAGCTTGGTTCCGGAGACGTCGCGTGGTTCCGGTTCCATGGCGTCGCCGTCGCCTGATCCGTCTGGTGGTTCCGGTTCGATGGGTTCTGCTACGCCGTCGCCGACTCCGGGTTCCGGTTCGGAATACTTGGACGACTCCACGGCGCAGGACGTGGATTCGACCGGTTCGGACATCGAGGACTTGGAAGAATTCTCGGACGACTTGTCCGCCGGCGACGTTGAGTATGCCGAAGGTTGAAAACGTCGGCCCGGACTCTTTTTTTACTTGCCGCTTTTTCGTTTTTTCCCTTTTTCTTTTTCGTTTGCTTTTTTCCAGCGGCCGCCGTTTCCGTCATTGTATTGGACATCCGATATCGTTATATATTGCGCGTCCAATACTTTCTTTCCATTCCGTTTGGGCTCGGTTCCGTCGGCATGCGGAGGCCCTTTTTCATGGATTTCAAGCACATCGTCGCGTCTCGTCACGCTGCCAAGGCATTCGATTCCGACCGGAAGATCCGACCGGAACACGTGGAAGAACTACTGGAAATTGTGCGTCTGGCGCCATCTTCGTTCAACCTCCAGCCGTGGAAAATCATGGTCATTACCGACCCGGCCTTGAAGCAAAGACTGGCACCCGCGGCGTGGAACCAGCCGCAGATCATGTCATCGTCGCACTTGTTGGTGTTCTTGGCGGATACTCGTCTGGACCATCTGATCGCTCAGTTGGCTGAGCAGATGGACGCCGTGGGGGTGCACCCCGACCGACGCGACCCGTACGTTTCCATGATGTATGGATTTTCCAATCGCCTGTCTCCGGAGGAAAAAAAGGCCTGGTCACAGCGACAGGTCTACTTGGCTTTGGGCAACGCGCTCAACGGCGCCGAAAGTCTCGGCTTTGATTCTTGTCCGATGGAGGGATTCGACCCGGCGGCGTTTTCCGAAATCCTGGGCTTGCCTTCCCATCTGGTGCCAACCGTATTGTGTCCCATTGGCTATGCCGTAGACTCCCCATCTGCCAAAATGCGCTTTTCCAAGAAGCAAATCGTGCTGACTCCGGCGGATTTGTCTTCGCCGGTCCCTGTTGTGGCCTAATCTTTGCCTTTTTGGCTTATTGGCGCCTTAATTGGCCGTTTTTTTCAGCCCCCCGGCACGTCATCTCGGACTTCCTTGGCTTTGCGTCGGCGCAGCTGACGGATGGGAATGCCGCTGCTGTCTCCGGCTCCGCGTTTGGCCCGGATTTCCCGCTGCGGCCGCTCCGGCTTGGGTGTCAGCGGCACTTCGCGCCGGGGCACTTGCTGCAGCATCCACCACAAAACTAGCGCGACCAAGACGGCCAGTATGACGAATTCATCGCTCTGCCCAGTTACCATGGCCATGTCTCATATGGTGACCTTTGGACCAATTCAAGGTTTGCAAACCGGCGCTTTTTCGACAAAAAACGATGCGGATTCGCACGTTCCGGTTCTTTTTGCCTCGGTGAAGCTTCATCGTTTTCGACCTAGTCAATGAAGACCGATAAAGTCGGATGAAGCTTTTTTAGGAAAACGGGGGCCTATTGAACCTTTGTTTTTAGGGGTTTGGAAAGTTTGTTTATAAGTTTCGATCCGGAGGGTTGGTGTATGGAATTAAAACCGGCGTCCGTTGCACGGCGCCATGGAGAGGGTACCCGTATGGATCAATGGATTCGAGGTTGGTTGGGCGTCCTGTTGACGGGCGTCCTGTTGTTCGGTATGATGGGCGTCGTGGCCGCCGATTCGTCGGCGTCCGCCGGCGCCGCTGTTTCTGCGGCGGCCAATGCCGAGGCTCAGGCCAAGGCATCTGAACGGTTGCAGCAAGCGATTGAGAAACAAGAAGAGTTGAGGGCGCGAATGGAAGCGCGGGCGGAAGCCTTGGCGGACGCCGCTTCGGAGCGCGAGGCGGAATTGAAGGCCCGCCTCGAGGCCCGTTTTGGTGCCGCGCTGGAGCGCATCCAGGAACAGCGCGAAAAAGCGTTGGAGAAGGCGCGCGAGCGTCAGGAGAAATTGGAAGAACGTTTGGCGAAGCTCCGGGAAAAGGCCGAATTGACCGTCGAGGAGCGCGCGGAATTCGTGGCAACGGCGAAAGCCAAGATTGCCGCGGCGTTCGATGAGCGTGCGGCCTTAGCCGATCGGTTGGAATCACAGGGCGCCAACGCGACGTTGGTGGCCGAATTCAAGGCCTTCGTCGAAGTGCAGAAGGCCAAGTTGAACGCCGCCAACACGACGGCGCAGGTGCGTGCCGTGGTCCAAGAATTCAACGCCGAGTGGCGCGAATTCCGTGAAGCCGTGGCGCAAGACATCGTGGCGGCTCGTCTGGAAATCGCCATCGCCAAAGCCGGTTCGGCCTTGGCGCGCATGGACAGCGTGATCGAACGCCTGACGGCCGCGAACTTCTCGACGCAAGGCCTGGCTGAAGCCTCGGCCAGCGTCAACGCGTCGCTGGAAGCGGCGTCCAATGCCGAGACCATGGAGGAAGCCATGTTCCACTTGCGCCAGGCGCACCGGGGCTTGGTCCACCTTAAGGTCGCCATCCAAAAGACGGTGAACCACGAGTTGGCCGGCGTGTTTGAGACGGAACGGCCCCCGGCGTGGCTCAAGAAGAACGGGCTCCGCATCAACCTGGGCTTGGCTCTTGGCGCCGGCTCGGAAATCGACGAGCGCGTGAAAGTCAAGATCCGCTCGGCCGGTCGCGTGGGCGTCAACGTGGGCCCGTTGGGCATCCGTGTCGGTCACGACGACGATGACGAGGAGGACGAGGACGACGAATCGGCTACCCCCACGCCGAGCGCGTCCCCAACTCCGACGCCTACGGCGTCCCCTAGCCCCACGGCATCGGTGAACGCGGCGGCTTCCGGTTCAGCCAACTTGGCCGGCTCTGCCGGCACGTCGGGTGCAACGGCTTCGGGTAGTGCCTCCGGCAGCGCGGGCGGCTCCGCGTCCGCCGGTGGAACCAGTGCGAGTGCAGGCGCCGGTGCGTCCGGTGCAGCGTCCGGCGCGGCAAGTGCCGCGGGTGGAGCCGTAGCCGGTGCAGGCAGCACGTCGGGTAGCGCCGGCATTGGAGGCTAACGCGCTTTTTTTTCATTTTTTCATTGCCGTTTCGAAAAAGGGGTTGCAAAAGACTATGGAAAACTCAAACGCGTGGTCGCCGCGGCGCATGGCCCAATTGGGTTTCTGGATGGGCGTGTTGCTGCTGGGCGCGTTGGTCTTGGCGGGCTGTACGCAGCCACCGGGATCGGCGTCGCCCACGCCATCGGCGGGTCCTGGTTATTCGCAAAGCGGGTATTCGGATGACTTCGGCTCGGTCGATTCGGCCAGTGCCGATTTTGCCGAGTTGGAGGACTGGTCGGGGGATCTGAACCGGACCGGCGACGTCGACGATTCGGACATGAATCGCATGGATTGATTTTTTTTAAGTGGTTAGGAAGAATTCACACGTTGCTTCGGCGCGTGAACGGGAGGTTTTTCCCTATGAAAGAAACGAATTCGCTGACGCGCGCATTTTGGGCTGGCGCGTTGGTGTTGGCCTTCAGCGGCCTCATCGTGGCCGACGGTTCAGCTTCTGTTGGACTGTTCGGTTCGGGTAGTGCGGCGGCCGCATCCAGTTCGAGCGGCTCGTCGGGCGGATTATTTGACGGCGTGTTCGCCTTCGCCGCGCAATTGGGCGCGTCGATCCAGTCGGCGTTTTCGAGCGGCTCGTCGGCGGACGTGGATGCCGAAGCTTCGAGCAACGGTAACGGCAATGCATCGGGATTTTTCGACTTAGGCGTGATTTTCGGCACGTCCACGGCGGCTGAGGCTTCCGGTGGCGCCAATGCGCGGGGACAGGAAGAAGCCGTCGCCCAAGCCGAAAAGCGGGCCGGCTTTGACTTGTTCGGCGGCTTTGGCGCGCTTTTCGGCGCCAACACGGCGACGCAAGCATCCGGGCAAAGTGCCGGTAGCGCCGCTGCCGCGAGCGGATTCGTGACGCGCAACAACGTTGCCGGTGACGTCCTGTCGGATACCGACTTCGTTTCGGACGTGCGAAGCCAAAGCTCCGGTGCCGCAGGTTCGGCTGGCAGCGCGACGCAAGGCACGGCGTCCGGCAGTGCTGGCATCCTCGGTGGGCTGACCGGTTCGGCCGGCGGTGCGACGCAAGGCACGGGTAGTGCCGCGGGTTCGGCTACGGGTGCCGCTGCAGGTTCGGCTTCCGGTTCCGGCAGCGCGTCGGGAGGCCTTTTCGGCGGCTTGACGGGTTCGGCTTCCGGTGCGGCTGTTGGTTCCGCCTCGGGTGCGGCCAGTGGCGCAGCGTCTGGAAGCGGTAGTGCTTCCGGTGCGGCCGGTACGGCGGCAAGCGCCACGGGATCGGATGGTTCAGCCAGCGGCAGTGCCGCCGGCAGTGCAGGAGGCATCTTGGGCTTGGGCATCGGTTAGCACCGATGCTCTTGCGTCTAAGCGGAGGGGGATGGTCATGCAGTCGGATATGGATGATGAAATTGTCGAGTGGGTATCGGCAGCCGTCGCCCTCGGAGCGGTCTGGGGCGTGGCGGGTTAGTGTCCGCCCGTTCTTTTCTTTTTCAGCCCGCTGTATAGGCGGGCTTCTCTTTTTTTTGGGCGCCCCTACTTAGGGTATTGGCGCGTATCGGATGATTTCACCACTTTGATCCACGGCCCACGCAAGGTTGGGATTGATGGAGTGGACGCCAGTCAAGAAAACGGGAATCGCGCTTCCGAATCGTTGAACGGTCCAGATGGTCTTGGTCCACGTGATGCCGCCGTCGCCGGTTTTCAAGATGTTACCGTCACGTCCGACGGCCCAGCCATGATTGACGTCTGCAAAGTGGACTGCATTGAGGTAACTGGTGGTGCCGCTGGTTTGCCGGGTCCACGTCTGGCCTGCGTTAGTGGTCTTGAGGATGACGCCATCTTGTCCGACGGTCCAGCCGGTGTTAGTGTCCAGGAAGAAGACGTCGGCCAGTTCTCCGCTGACTCCTGAGGTCTGATCTGTTCGGACGATCATTCTGCCGGTGGCCGTTCCAGAGGTCGTGATTGTTGTGCCGAAGTTGTCTTTGACTTCGATGCGGTCGCCTTTGATGGTGGCGGTTTCTCTTTCCGAAACCATCGCGGCGCTTCCGGCGGTGGTGAAAATGATCAACGTGGCCCCCGCTCTTCCCGGAACCGTTCCGGACACCGCCTCTTCGGTTAATTTATAGAGGCGACCAAAGCGGCCTACGACCCATCCCGTATTTTCGTTGACGAAGTACAGCCCGATGATGGACGATCCGCCGAAGGGTATTTGGAACCACGATGCGCCTCCATTGCTGGTTTGGAGGACTTCGTGTGAAAATCCGCCGCCGACTTGTATGTCTTTGCTAAGGATCCATCCCCGTGTCGGTGTGTTGAATTGGACTTCCAAAAGCGATCCCGTTCGGATGGCCCCTCCGGACGGGTCGTTCAATGCCAGAGTTGACCAGCTTTGGCCGTCTGTGGTTTTCAACAGCACGCCACCGCTTGAGCCGGATTTATCGCTGGAGGCCCACCCGTTTTGAGCGTTGATAAAGTGGACAGACTTGAGTGATTTGAACGTGGGGCTGTTTTGCGAAATCCATTGTGTTCCTCCGCTTGCGGTTTTTAGAATGGTACCTCCATCTCCGACGACCCAACCCGTGTTTTCGTCCACGAATTGGACATCGTGCAGCGAGGAAAAGTCGGTAAAACTGACGGTCCATTGCCCCAGCGTAGGACTAGGTGTCGGTGTGGGTGTTGGCGTAGGGGTGGGGCTAGGTGTGGGTGTTGGCGTCGGAGTTGGTGTGGGGGTAGGTGTCGGGCTAGGGGATGGTGTGGGCGTTGGGCTCGGAGAGGGTGTGGGTGTTGGAGACGCGCTGGGGGTCGGAGTGGGTGTTGGCGAAGGCGTTGGCGTCGGTGTGGGTGTTGGCGTGCTTGCTGAGAGACAAACGGTGCTGAATCCAGACAGTTGGCAAGAAAGGCCTTCGCAGCAAGCCAAGCTTCCCGGCAGGATGCCGCAACCTTGACCGGACACCACACAGGTTGGTGCTGGTGTAGGGGTCGGTGTGATGCTGGGTGTGGGGGATGCTGAAGGGGTAGCCGAAGGCGTTGGTGTAGGGGTGCCGCTGGGCGTTGTGGTAGGTGATGCGCTTGGCGTTGGCGTGATGGTAGGCGTTGCAGATGCCGTCGGGGTCGGCGTGTTCGTGGCGGTCGGATTCGGTGTGGGGCTGGCTGTGGGAGTGGCAGTGGCGCTTGGGTTTGGTGTTAGCGTTACGACGTTGCAGGTGCAAGGCGTATTTTGGCCGTTGAATGAAAACGTGTTGCCTTCTTGGAAGGTGCCTTCAGCGGAAAAGCAGGCCAAGTTTTGGTGGGCTGCCAAGGTGCATTGTTTTTGCACGTCGATTTTGGGCTGTGTGTTGGTCAGGAGCGTAAGGGCCAGCGTGGTGACCAGCACGGCGCCGCCCAACAACAGGATGTATTCGAACGTGCCTTGTCCTCTGTTGACGGAAAATGGTGTTGCGTTCTTGGCGCAGGGCTGACTCGCGCTTCGGGTGGTTTTTCGGGGCGTCACATCAGCCGAAAACGAGGTTTGTTAATATCCGTTTCGATTCAATGCAAGATTCGTCCCCTTTTTCTCCGGTGGAACCCGATGACGAAGCGGTGCACGTCGTCCCGCACGCGCTGCAGCAGCTTCAGGCCGGCGTGGTTTCGGGGTAAGCGGATGGGAACGCTGCGTTCGGGCACGTAAATCTCTTCGAATTCCTTGGCCAAAGCGCAAATAGGAATGCGTACGCCGGCGCGTTCGAACGCGTCCAATGCGGCGGAGAGTTGTCCTTTGCCTCCGTCGATGAGCACAAGGTCCGGCAGCGGTTGTTTTTCGCGGGCGAGGCGGTCGTATCGGCGGTAGACGACTTCGCGCATGGCGGCAAAGTCGTCAGGTTGGGGTCCGCGCGTTGCGTTTCCGACGGCGCTTTGCGTGTGGATGTTGAAATAGCGGTAATTGGACTTGTCGGCTTTGCCGTCGTAGAACGAGACCATGGCGCCGACGGTTTGGTGGCCTTGCAGCGTGGAAATGTCGAAGCCTTCGATGCGGCGCGGCAGTTTGCGCAGGTGCAAGGCAGTCTGGAGTTGAATGACTTCGTCGGGCACGTCGGAAGCCAACAGGCGTTGCGCGTTGCGTTCGGCCAGGTCCAGAAGTTCGGCGGCGGTGCCGGTTTTGGGCGTCTTGACGAGGGTTTGTGGCAAGAGCGTGCGCAATGCCGACGTGATGTCCGCGGGTGCTGATGCGTTTGCGTTTTCTTCTTCCATGCGGGTTTGTTGCCGGACGATGATTTCTTTGGGCGGTTCGTGTGTGGCGTAATAGCACGTGATGAACTCGGTTTGGGCGTCTTCCGCGATGGTCTCGTAGTGGTGTTTTTCCTGTTCGCGCAAGACGCCGTAGCGCACGCGGAAGACCTGTGCGGCAAAGCGGTTGCCGTCTTGCGCAAAACCGATGACGTCTTGGTGCGCGTGCGTCTTTTGCTCGATGGCTTGGTGCTCGTCAAGCGCGTCAAGCGCCTGGAGGCGTTTTTTATATCGGAGGGCTTTTTCGTAGTCTTGGGCAGTGGATGCAGCGGCCATGCGGGTTTTCAATTCTCCGCGCAAGTCGGTGTGGCCGTCCAGGACGGACTCGATTAACTCGTACGCTTCCTCGCCAACGGACGCGCCGAATGGTTTTCCCGTCTTCTGGAAGAACAATGCGCGTAGCAGACGGATGAGTTCCCACCGGTGCGAACCTTTGGCAAACGGCCCGTAGAGCTTGCCTTTGGGAACGGTGTGTCCGGCTTTGCGGCGGATCGTCTGGAGGCGGAATGGCTTTTTCTGCAAGAGGAGGTAGGCGTAGCGCACGCCGTCTTTGAGTGCGACGTTGTATTCCGGCAAGTGTTGCTGGATGAGGGACTGTTCCAAAAGCAAGGCTTCCGTCTCGCTATGCGTCAGGGTGGTTTCGAGCCGCTCGGCCTCCGCCACGAGGCGGCGGGCTTTTTCCGGCGCGTCTTGCGAAAAGTAGGAACCGACGCGCGAGGCAAGGTTTTTGGCTTTTCCCACGTATAGGGCGGTACCGTCGGCTTTGGAGAACTGGTAGACGCCGGGCGCGTGTGGTAAGGAAGCGGGTTTGTTCATGGTTTTTCTTTTCGTTTTTTTTGTAGCGTTGGAATTTGTCGGTGTGGTTATACCGCCTCTATTTTCCGTTTGGCTTTTTTCAATGCCTGAAGGATTTTGGACATTCGTGTCGTCTTTTCGGCCACCAGGCACGTGCCCGTGGTACGGAACGGATTGATCGTCTGTCCGCCCAGGTGATACTGCGAGTGGGCTACGTTTTCACGGCTTACATCCAACCCTCGGGTTTCAAATGCTTCATGGACCCATTCGATGAATGCGCGCGGCGTGGTCCGTTCAAAAAAGAGGATGGCTTTGCCGCCTTGGTCCAGCACGCGCGAGTATTCGGAAGCCGCTTGGCTGATGCGTTCGCGTATGATGGCCATGTTCGCGGGGGTGATGAAGATGGTCTTGTTGCCACCGGGCCGTGCGCCGACGATGAATCCCAGTGCGTCCCGTTCGATGACTCGGTCTACCGAACCATTGCGGATACCCATGTCCAGCGCGTCGTCGTATTGGATTCTCGGCATGGCCAAGCGGACGCCTTGCTGGCGCGCGAAGGCCCGCATGGAGCGTCGGTAGGCATCTGGGTCGCCCCGGCCTTGGGCGCGTTTGCGCAGGGTGTTGAGCCGCCGGTTGGTGATCGGGTCTTTCACCGGCAGGTGGCCGTCCATTTCGTCCTTGCGTTGCACGTCTAGGATAGTTAGTTTGGGTCCGGTTCGTTGACGTATGTTCAGTAGGGGGTAGGATTGGTCTGCCGTGCTTTTTTCTGCGGCTTTCCTCGGGCCGATGCGCTGTAGGCGTTGTCCGCGTGGCCGTCGGCTCAGGATGGCCGCAGCTGCCGTGGCCGAAGGATCTTTGCGCACGTGGTTCCACGGCGCGATGCAAAGCACGCGGTGGCGTGATGAAAGATGGCTTTCCAAGATTTCCTGTTCGGAACGCATGCCGATCCCTTACGCTTTTTTCCCGCTTTGGAGCGTCAGCACCCGTTTGAGGTAGTGGCCGGTGAAGCTTTTGTCGTTTTGGGCGACGTGTTCCGGCGTGCCTTCGGCCACGATACGGCCGCCCGCGTCGCCGCCGCCCGGTCCCAAATCGATGAGCCAGTCGGCCGACTTGATGACGTCTAGGTTATGCTCGATGACCAGTACGGTGTTGCCCGCGTCCACCAAGCGGTGCAGGACGGTGAGCAGCTTGCTGACGTCGTCGAAATGCAGACCCGTGGTGGGCTCGTCCAACAGGTAGAGTGTCCGTCCGGTGGCGCGCTTGCTCAACTCGGCGGCAAGCTTGATGCGTTGCGCCTCGCCGCCGCTTAGCGTAGTGGCCGGCTGGCCCAGTTTGATGTAGCCTAAGCCCACGTCGAAGATCGTCTGGAGGCGTTGCTTGATGTTGGGGTTCTTGATGAAAAAGTCCAAGGCTTCTTCAACCGACATGTCCAGCACGTCGGAGATGGTCTTGTTCTTGTACGTGACGGCCAACGTTTCTTTCATGAACCGCTTGCCGGCGCATTCCTCACACGTGACGTAGACGTCGGGCAAGAACTGCATCTCGATCTTGATCGTGCCGTGGCCTTCGCATCGCTCGCAACGGCCGCCGGGCACGTTGAACGAAAAGCGTCCGGCCTTGTAGCCTCGGCTGCGGGCTTCCGGCACGGCGGCGTACAAGTCGCGGATGAAGCCGAAGACGCCGATGTAGGTCGCGGGATTCGAGCGGGGCGTGCGGCCGATGGGGGATTGATCCACCAGGATGACTTTGTCGATATGCTCCAACCCGTCGATTTTCTCATGTTGCCCCGGTTTTTCCTTGCTGTTGAAGAAGTGCTGCGACAGGGCGTTGTAGAGGATATCGTTGCACAGCGTGGATTTGCCGGAGCCGGACACGCCGGTGACGCAGACGAGGCCGCCGAGGGGAATCTTGACGTCGATGGCCTTGAGGTTGTGCTGGGTCGCTTTGCGGATGGTGATGGATTTCTTGCCGGTGCGGCGCTTGGATGGAACGGGGATTCTTTTTTCCTGGCGGAGGTATTGGCCCGTGATGGACGCCTTGCTTTTCTCGATGGCCGCGGGGGTGCCTTGCGCGACGACGTGGCCGCCGTGTAGGCCCGCGCCGGGACCCATATCCAGCACCCAGTCGGCGTGACGGATGGTGTCCTCGTCGTGCTCGACCACCAAGACGGTGTTGCCCAAGTCGCGCAGGTCTTTCAGCGTGGCGATGAGCTTATCGTTGTCCTTCTGATGCAGGCCGATGGACGGCTCGTCCAGGACGTAGAGCACGCCGGTGAGATTCGATCCGATCTGCGTGGCCAGGCGGATGCGTTGGCCTTCGCCGCCGGAAAGCGTGGCTGCGCTGCGGGATAGCGTGAGGTAGTCCAGGCCCACATTGTGCAGGAATTCGAGTCGGGCATTGATTTCTTTCAGCACTTGTTTGGCAATCTGGCTCTGGCGGCTGTCCAACTTGAGCGATTTGAAGAGGACGCGGAGTTGGTCGATGGGTTTTTCGCAGAGCTGGATGATGTCTTGGTCGTGGATCTTGACGGCAAGGGATTCGGGGCGCAGGCGCTTGCCTTTGCATCCCGGGCAGTTGGATGATCGCATGTATTGCTCCAAGTCTTCCCGGCGGCTTTCGTTTTCCGCTGACGCATATTGGCGTTGGAGTTGGGACATGACGCCTTCAAAGACGCCGGAGTGCCGCCATTCCGAGTCGGAGCTGGCGGCATGGAAGCGGAATTCCAACGTCTGGTCCGAACCGTACAACAAGGCCTGTCTTTGTTTGGCCGTGAATTCCTTGATGGGTGTATTGAGATCGAAGCCGAGCTTCTTACCCAACGTCGCGGCGGATTGCAGGCGGTAGTTCTTGAACATGCCGCGCCAGGGCCGCACGGCGCCCTCGTTGAGCGACTCCGAGTCATTCGGAATAACCAACTCCGGATCGAACTCTTTTTTCTCACCCAACCCGTTGCATTCCTTGCAGGCCCCGAACGGGCTGTTGAACGAGAACATGCGGGGCTCTACCTGTTCCAAACTGGTGCCGCAGTCGGCGCAGGCGTTGCGCTGGCTGAAGAGTTTGTCTTTGCCGCCGATGACGGCGATGATTTGGCCTTGCCCGGCCTTGAGCGCGGCTTCCACCGCATCCTGTAGTCGGACGCGTTCCAATTCGCCGGGCGCGAAGCGGTCCACCACGGCTTCGATGGAGTGGCGTTCGTACTTCTGCAGCCGCACGGCATCCGCGTCATCCAAATCCAACGGCTTGCCGTCCACGCGCGCCATGGAAAAACCGTGTTTCTTCAAGTCGGCAAAGACGTATTCGTACGTGCCTTTCTTCTCGCGCACGATGGGGGCCAGGATGGCGATTTCGCCGGTTTCCTGCAACAGCGTCTCGGTGATGCGTTGCGCGGATTGGCCTTCGATGACCTGTCCGCATTTGGGGCAATGCGCCGTGCCGACGCGGGCGTACAACAACCGTAGATAATCGTAGATTTCGGTGACCGTGCCCACGGTGGAGCGGGGATTCTTGGACACGGATTTCTGTTCGATGGCGATGGCCGGCGACAATCCGGAAATAGAGTCCACGTCGGGTTTTTCCATCAAACCAAGGAATTGGCGGGCATAGGCGGACAGGCTTTCGACGTAGCGGCGCTGTCCTTCGGCATAGATGGTGTCAAAGGCCAAGGAGGACTTTCCCGAACCGGACAAACCGGTGATGACGACGAGTTTGTTCTTGGGTAGGCTGACGCTGATGTTTTTCAAGTTGTGCTCGCGGGCGCCTTGGATGTCGATGGAATCGGTCATTGTTTTTGCTTCACCTGTAGTCTGAAAAATTCCGGTTTGTTTTCCGTGCCTATCTTTTCACGTGCTTCTGCAAGGCACGCAATTGGTTGCGAAGCGCGATGGCTTTTTCGAAGTCGAGTTGGTCGGCGGCCTTGTGCATGTCGGCTTCGAGGTTGACGATGGCGATGCGGCGCTTGCGCTCCGGCATGGCCGCGACGTCTTGCAGTTCAGCGGCGCCTTGCGCGATTTTCTTCTGGATGGTTTTAGGCGTGATGCCATGGGCCTGATTGTAGGCTAGTTGGCGGGCCCGACGGCGTTCGGTTTCGTCGATGGCTTTTTTCATGGAGTCCGTCACCTTGTCGGCGTACATGATGACGCGGCTTTGCGTGTTGCGGCAGCCGCGGCCGATGGTCTGGACGAGGCTTTTTTCGGCGCGCAGGAATCCTTCCTTGTCCGCGTCCAAGATGGCCACCAACGCCACTTCCGGCAAGTCGAGGCCTTCTCGGAGTAAGTTGATGCCGATGAGGCAGTCGAACTCACCCAAGCGAAGTTGGCGTAGGATTTCCGTGCGCTCGAGGTTCTCGACTTCCGAATGCAAGTAGCGGACTTTGACGCCTTTTTCGTCCAGGTATTCGGTGAGGTCTTCCGCGAAGCGCTTCGTCAGCACGGTGACCAGCGTGCGGTGGCCTGTTTTTGTCGTTGCCGCGATTTGTTTTTGAACGTCGGCGATTTGGTCTTTCGCGGGCCGGACTTCGATTTCCGGATCGACGATGCCGGTGGGCCGGATGAGTTGCTCCACCACGGGTCCTTGCGCCAATTCCCAGTTGCCAGGCGTAGCCGAGACGAAGACGGCGTTGGTCATATAGTTTTCGAATTCCTCGAATTTCAATGGACGGTTGTCGAAAGCCGAAGGAAGACGGAAGCCGTAGTCGACCAAGTTCTTCTTTCGGGCGTAGTCTCCTTTGTACATGGCGTGCAGTTGGGGTAACGTGACGTGCGACTCGTCGATGACCAACAAGTAGTCTTTCGGGAAAAAGTCCATAAGGCACGATGGCGGCGTTCCGGGGAGGCGGCCGTCGAAGTGGCGGGAATAATTCTCGATGCCCGAACAGTAGCCCAGTTCCTTGATTTGCTCTAAGTCGTATTCGGTGCGTTGCTGCAAGCGGTGCTGCTCCAACGGCTGCAACTCAGGTAACCGCACATCCAATTCGGCGCGGATCGTTTCCAAGGCGCGGGCCGTCTTGTCCGGGGACGTGACGAAATGTTTGGCCGGAAAAAGGATGGCCTTCTTCAAATCGCGGATCTTCTGCCCGCTGACGCCGTGGACGAGCGTGATTTTTTCCAGTTCGTTGCCGTGAAACCGCAGGCGGTACGCGTTTTCGCCGTAGCCGGGAAACACGTCGACCGTGTCGCCTTTGACGCGGAAACTACCTTTCTTGGGTTCGTCGGTCCGGTTGAACTGGATGCGGATGAGCGCTTTGAGCAAGTCTTGGCGGTTGAGCGCCTGTCCGCTTTTGAGGTGGACGGAAAGGCCTTCGAAGTCCTGTGGCGAGCCCAGGCCGTAGATGCAAGACACGGTGGCGATGATGACGCTGTGGCGGTCCGACAACAGGTGTGCCGTGGCCTCGAGGCGCATCTGCTCGATGGTCTCGTTGCGCTTGGTATCCTTTTCGATATACAAGTCCTGCGCCGGCAGGTAGCTTTCCGGCTGGTAGTAGTCGAAGTACGACACGAAGTAGCCCACGTTGTTGTGGGGAAAGAATTCTTTGAATTCGTTGTACAACTGCGCGGCGAGGGTCTTGTTGTGCGAGATGACCAACGCGGGCCGGTTCGTTTTGGCGATGAGGTTGGAGATGGTGAACGTCTTGCCGGTGCCGGTCGCGCCCAAGAGCGTCTGGCGCATGGATGCCGCGTCGCCGGCCGTTGCCTTTCCCGCCGAAGGGCCCCGCTGGACGTTGGCGACGAGTTGGTCGATGGCCGCCGGCTGGTCGCCGGTAGGACTGAACGGTGCTTCTAACTGGTACACGGAGTTTTGCCTTCCTCGGACCCCTCGCGGGGCGTACGTGTATGTCCAAGGTATTATTAGATTCTTTGGACGGCCTGGCCGGTGGAGTTACGGCACTGAGGACGATCGGGAAGGACGTTTTGGGTTTTTCATCCGCTGGGGTTGGGCGTTACCGTCGGCGTGGCGGTTGGAGTCGGGGCCGGTTCGATCTTTCCGTAGACGATTTTGCGTCCTTCTTGAATGAACGTGTCGTCGTTCTGGACGTCGTACTTGGTCTTGGGGTCGTTAGTCCAGAACGTGTCCGTGATTTTGGTGCCGTAGGCGTTCTTGCCGACGATGAATACGGTCTGTTCAGCAAGCGTAGGCCGGAACAAATTGTTCCGGAACTGGGCGTCGAAGACATATTGTTCTTTGGTGCCTAGGCGGATGGTTTCAGCGGGTTTGCCGTATCCGTAGTCGGCGATGGTAAATGCGTTCATGTGAAAGTCCAACAAAGCGCCGCTTTCCACCGTGATTTCGTGCGGCAAGTTGCCTTCGAACATGTTCTGGCTCACCTGCGTGGTGCGGGATCCGCCGCTGTGGTACATTAGCAGGCCGCCGGCGCCGAAGTTGTACGCGAGCCCGTTGCCTTTGATGACGCCGTTGATGCCATTGTAACGGATGCCGCCTTTGGCGTTGCGTACGATGGAGTTTTCTTCCGCCGTGAAGCTGGTCAGAAAGATGTTCTGGTTGTTCAGCGAGTGGACGTTGATGCCGTATCCTCCATTGTCCTGGAGGTAGGAGCGCCGAACGGTGAGGTAGGCGGATGAATCCGGATCGCCCGTTGCATAGTTGGCCGAACCTTCGATACGGATGGCGTCCTCCGTCAGTCCCTTGACTTCAATTCGTTCAATGGTGCCCATCCACGCGCCTTTGAGGCGGATTCCAAGGCTTGCCGCCGGCTTGGTGGTCGTCTTGATGGAAAAGTCGCGCAAGTCCATGCCGTATTGGAACGTGTAATCGGTGAGGACGCCGTTGACGTCGATCAACGCGCCGTTGGCCACTTGGTTGTCGAAAAAGGTGTAGCCCATGCCGTCGCCAAACATACGCAAACCGGGCACTTTGGCTCCAGGTTGTATCACGTTGGCGTTTCCGGTGTGGTACTTGAGGGAAGACGTGACGACGTACGTTCCACTTGGTAGGTACACGGGCCTTCCTTTGGCGTGGTTGATGGCCGCTTGGATGGCGCGCGTGTCATCAGTCCTCCCGTCGGCTTTGGCGCCGAATGTCCGGACGTCGACCCATGCCAGTTGCGCATCCGCATACAACGGCGGCGCGTACCCGCTGCTGGCCGCCTGGAAGGTTTTTTTGACTGCAAATCCCGTGGTCGGACCTGATGCAAAGACGAACAATGCGGCGGAAAAGAGGATAATGAGGCCGGCCAAGATGGCCGCGGTCTTGTGTTTTGCCAATGCGTCCATGAATGGAATGACTTCAAGCTCGTATTTATTGAGGTGCTTACAGGCCGATGCCGAGTAAACCCAATAGGGAGAGCAAGAGGAACAATACCAAGATGCCGCCGACGGCAATGACGAGCGTGTATCCGGCTTCCGGCATGGCGCGTCGTTGGTCTGGTAGGAGTCTTTCCGTGCCGGGTCCTTCGACCGTGACGGGACTGCTCATGGGCCCGGGTAAGTGGAGGGACGGCGGACGCATGGTCTTCGGCATGAACCGAAACGTAATGGTGCTGATTTATTGGGATTCGGATTGCGTATCGGGTGGCTGGGTCGTTACTTTTTTCCCGGCTTTTCGGGCTTGAGGTTGGGCCGCGTGAGGTGTTCCGCGTCCAACAAGGCGTCGAGTTGTTTGGGAGGCAGGAGTTTGCGTTCCAGCGCGAGTTGGCGGATGGTTTTTCCGGTCTTGACGGATTCCTGCACCAACTTGCTGACGGCACTGTAGCCCAAAACGGGGTTGAGGGCGGTGGCCATGATGGTGCTTTCGTCCACGTATTTTTCGAGTTGTTTGGGGTTGGCTTTGATGCCTAAAACGCAGTCGCGCGTGAGCATGCCGCACGTTTTTTCCAGCAAGTCCATGCTGGTGAGCAGTTCAAACGCGATGAGGGGTGTGTTGGTGTTGAGGTCCAACTGGGTGTTGATGCAGGACAACTCCACGGCATGCATGGCGCCCATCACGTGCATGGCGGCCATTTCCGCCGCTTCGGGAATGGACGGGTTGACTTTTCCGGGCATGATGGACGAACCGGGCTCCACGTCCGGCAGCATGATTTCGCAAAGGCCCGTCTTGGGTCCGGAGGAAAGCAGCTTGAGATTGGCGCTGATGCGGCAAATGTCGGCAGCAAGCAAAGAAAGGCTTTGGCCGAAGTGCAGGAAATCGTTGTGGTTCTGCGTGAGTTCGACCACGTCGTCCGTGGGGTGGAATGCAATGCCCGTGGCTTTGGACAAGTGTTTGGCCACGGTTTTGCGGTACGACGGGGTGGTGTTGATGCCGGTGCCGGCCGCCGTGCCGCCCAAGTGGATTTCCTTGAGGGCGTCCGACGCGGCTTGCAGGCGTTTTCGGCTGCGCTTGAGCGCCGAGGCGTACGAGTTGAATTCTTGGCCCAGCGTCAAAGGCACGGCGTCCTGCAGGTGGGTGCGGGCCGGCTTGACGAGGTTTTGGAACGTTTTGGCTTTTTTGGAAAAAGCCGTTTCAAGGCCGTCGATGTTTTTTTCCAACGCAGGCATTGCCAGAAGGCAAGCCAGGCGCGTGGCGGTGGGAATGACGTCGTTGGATGACTGGCTGCAGTTGACGTGGTTGTTCGGATGCACCACGTATTGGCCCTTGCGTCCGCCGAGAAGTTCCGTGGCGCGATTCGCCAGGACTTCGTTGGCGTTCATGTTGTACGGCGTGCCCGCTCCGGCCTGGAAGGCATCGAGGATGAATTGGTCGTCGAATTTTCCGGAAAGCGCCTCGTCGGCGGCGCGGAGGATGGCGTCGGCCTTGCTTTTTTCCAAGAGACCTTCTTCCAAATTCGCCAGGGCCGAAGCTTTCTTGATCAACAGGATGGCCCGGATGAGGTGCGGAGGTGCCTTGTGGAGCGAGAGTTGAAAGTTTTTGGCCGCGCGGACGGTGAAGCCGCCGTAATACGCGTGGTCCGGCACTTGGACGGGGCCTAGAAAATCAGATTCCGTGCGCATGCAAGGCTTTGCGGATTCCGAGTTCAAAAAGGTGTTGGCCTTCTTTCTTGACAAGTATTAAAAGTTTGTTTTGCCCAAAGGCGCCGTATGCGTTTTGACACTGTCATCGTGGGCTCGGGCCTCGCGGGCCTGCGCGCCGCCATCGAGTTGCAAGCCAATGCGTCCGGCTCGGATTCCGTCGCCGTCTTTACCAAATTTTATCCCAACTTGTCGCATTCGACCGAAGCGCAAGGCGGCATCAACGCGGCCATCGATTCGAAGGACCAATGGCAAGACCACTTTTTCGACACGGTCAAAGGCTCGGACTGGCTAGGGGACCAGGACAAGATTGAAGTGCTGTGCCAGGACGCGCCCCGCGTCATTCGGGAAATGCAGGATTGGAATGTGGCGTTCTCCAAGACGACGGACGGCCAGGTGGCGCAGCGGCCTTTCGGTGGCCAGCGTTTCAACCGGACGTGCTTCGTCGCGGACAAGACGGGCCATGCCTTGCTGCATGGCGTGATTGCCAAAGCGGCTGAGAAGAACATCGCGATTTTCAGCGAGTGGCTGGTCTTCCAGTTAGTGGTGCGTGACAATCGCGTGGTCGGCATCGTGGCGTTGGAGTTGTCTTCCGGCAATATGCATGCCGTCGAGTGCAAGGCCGTCATCTTGGCGACGGGCGGCGCCGGACGGTTGTACGGTCGCACGACGAATCCCAAGAATACGGGCGACGGCATGGCGTTGGCCTTGCAGGCCGGCTTGCCGGTGATGGACTTGGAAATGATGCAGTTCCACCCCACCACGCTGTACGGATCCAACAAATTGATGAGCGAAGGGGCCCGCGGAGAAGGGGGTTACTTGCGCAACGCCAAGGGCGAGCGGTTCATGCAGCACTATGCGCCGGAAAAACTGGAGTTGGCGCCGCGCGACGTCGTGGCCCGTTCCATCGCGCAGGAAATCCGGGAAGGCCGCGGGTTTGACAATGAATACGTGCATTTGGACTTGACGCATCTGGGTCGCGCCCACATCTTGGAGAAAGTGCCGCAGATCCGCGACATCGCGCTGCAGTTGACTGGAAAAGACATGTTGACGGACCCCATTCCGGTTCAACCCGGCCAGCATTACACCATGGGCGGCGTGCCTACCGACGCCGACGGAAGGTCGGCCATCAAAGGCCTCTATGCGGCCGGGGAGTGTGCTTGCGTGTCGGTCCACGGCGCCAACCGGTTGGGGGGCAATTCGTTGTTGGAGACCCTGGTGTTCGGCCGCCGCGCGGGCATGGCCGCGGCGCAGTACGTGCAGGGCACTGACTTCGTCGCGTTAGAATCCGGCTTGGTCAAACCGTTCGAAGAAGGCCGCGCGAAATTGTTTGAGCGCTACGACGGCGAGAAAGTCGACGTCCTGCGCCAGGAAATGGGCTCGACGATGGATTGGTTGGGCGGCGTGGTCCGCACCGAAGCCGATTTGTCGGACGCCAAGCGCCGCCTGGCGGCCATCCGGACGCGTTCGGAGAACCTGTTCATCTACGACCACAGCCACGCGTTCAACGAAGACTTGGTGCACGCTTTTGAGCTGCAAGGCATGCTAGTTTTGGCGCAGTGCCTAGTCGAAGGGGCGTTGGCAAGAAAGGAAAGCCGGGGCGCGCACTTTCGGCAGGATTATCCCACGCGTGACGACGTGAACTGGCTGAAGCACACGTTGGCGTATTGGAACCCGGCCACGAACCAAATCCGGTTGGATTACAAACCCGTCACCATCACCACGCTGCCGCCGAAGCCGAGGGAGTATTAAGATGAATTATTCCCGGCATCCGGCGCTGAATGCTTTGTTTGAAAAATTCACTTCCTCTGAATTATCCCGTGAAGAATTCTATTCGGGCCTCAAAAAGCATGACGTGCCTCATGACCATCCCGATTTGCGGAAAGGCCTTTTTCGGTATTGCTTGCAACGACCCGAGTTGATCGATAGTCCGGACCATTTTGTGCAGCATGCCTTGGACGGATATCGGAAGTATTTGAAGAGACCTTCCCTCTAGGTATTATTGTTGTTGATTTTGATGAACTCTGCTGACTTGTTTGTCCAATGCCTTGAAACCGAAGGCGTCGAGTACGTCTTCGGTATCCCGGGCGAGGAAACGCTCGAGTTGATGGAGGCCTTGCGTAAGTCGCAAAAAATCCAGTTCATCGTGACGCGCCACGAACAAGGCGCCGCGTTCATGGCCGACGTCTACGGCCGCCTGACGGGCAAAGCTGGCGTCTGCTTGTCCACCTTGGGACCAGGTGCGACGAATTTGATCACGGGCGTGGCGGATGCCAACATGGACCGCGCTCCCCTGGTGGCCATCACGGGCCAGGCGTCGCTCAAAGCCGCGCACAAGGAGTCCCACCAATACATCGACTTGGTGAATTTGTTCAAACCCGTCACGAAGTGGAACACGCGCATCCTGACGCCGGAAACCGTGCCGGAAGTGGTGCATAAGGCGTTCCGCATCGCCCAGATGGAAAAACCAGGGGCCACGCACATCGAACTGTCGGAAGACGTGGCGGCAAGTCAAGCCGCCGGAACGCCGTTGAGGCCGTCGCCGCCGATTTTGAGCCGGGCGTCGGACCGCGAGCGCCGCGAGGCCCTCAAGATATTGGATCAGGCCAAGCGGCCCATTATTTTGGCCGGAAACGGCGTCATCCGCGAGAACGCGTCGAAGGAACTGCTGGCTTTTGCCGAAAAGACGAACATCCCGGTGGCCAACACGTTCATGAGCAAAGGCGCGTTTCCCTCCGACCACCCCTTGCACATGTCGACGCTGGGGTTGCAGGCGAAGGACTATGCGGCGTGCGGCTTTGATCATGCCGACTTCGTTGTCACCGTCGGCTACGATCTGGTGGAGTACTCGCCGGCGCATTGGAACCCGCACAAGGACAAACGCATCCTGGCCATCGAGTCGGTGCCTTCCGACGTGGACGAACACTACAATTTCGAGATGGAACTGGTGGGCAACATCCCGTTCGTCTTGCGCAAGATGACGGAGGAAACGACGTTCCGCAACCAGGACACGTACGCGCGGGGCCTCAAGGAATTCATTTCCGCGGAGAAAAAGGACGTCGGCTCGAATTCGGACGCCCAGCTGAAGCCGCAGAAAGTCATCGCCGACTTGCGCGACGCCTTGGGACGCCAGGACATCTTGGTATCCGATGTGGGCGCGCACAAGTTGTGGATCGCGCGGCTGTTTCCGGCGTACGAGCCGAATACGGTCATCATCTCCAACGGTTTTGCCTCCATGGGCATCGCCGTGCCCGGCGCTGTCGGCGCGAAACTGGCGTTTCCGGAACGCAAGGTCGTCGCGGTGACGGGCGACGGCGGCTTTTTGATGAATTCGCAGGAACTGGAGACTGGTGTGCGGCTGGGGTTGGACTTCGTCGTCGTGATCTTCAACGACGAGAAGTACGGTGTGATCGAGTGGCACCAGCAGAAACGCGCGCTTCCGCCCAGCGGCGTTCACTTTTCCAACCCTGATTTCGTGAAGTATGCCGAGAGTTTCGGCTGCAAGGGCGTGCGCATCCAACGCGCTGATGAACTGTTGCCCGCGTTGCAAAAAGCCCTCGGCGGGAAAGGCATCACGGTCATCGACGTGCCGGTGGATTATTCGGAAAACATGAAATTGACAGCCAAGTTGGGCAAGAACATCTGCCCGGTCTAAACGTTGTCTAGTTGCGTTGTGAGTACGCCGTCAGGATTCCTTGCGCGTATCGAAGTTCGGCTTTCATTTTTTCCCGGTCCTTGGGCTTCAGCATGCTCTCGAGGCTCGTTTGCAACGCGTACATGGCCGCATGGGCAATTGCGTACATTAGCACTTTCTGCATGTTTTCATCTTGGCCTTTCATTCGGTTCATAAGCTCTTGCACGGCTGTGTTTGATTGGATGACTTTCTTTTTTTCTTTCATCGGCAGATGCGGTTGGACTATTCCAACTACTTTTTCATGGAATTTCACGAAGGTTGCTGCTTCATCTGCGGTGGTTTGGAGACCCGTGGCACGTTCATAAAACGCTTCGGCGTATCGCTGGTGGTCCAGTAGCGAATCCATTACGCCATGTATGGCCCTGGGCGTCAGATGTCTGAATACTTTTTGCCGGGCGCGCTGGTATACTTCGTTCAATCGATGCGTCGTGCTGCCTATCTTTTTTGTTTTTTCTATTTCGCCGTGGAGAAATTCGGACGTGAGAATGGACGGCTCGTACATTGGGTTTTCCTGATATTTATGGGTTGTACGCGTTGACAGCCTTGACGTTGCAGAATTCCCGCAAGCCGTATTTTCCAAGCTCGCGGCCGATCCCGGATTTCTTGATGCCGCCGCACGGCATCCGGGGGTCGGAACGCACCGTCTGGTTGATGAACACCACGCCGCATTCCAGTTGGCGCGCGACTTCTTCGCCCGTCGTGATGGATTCGGTCCAGACCGACGCATCCAGGCCAAATTCCGAGTTGTTCGCCACTTGGACGGCTTGTTCCGTGTAGCGCGCCGGATATAATGGGGCGACGGGGCCGAAAACTTCCTCGGCCCACACCCGCATGGAACCCGTAGCGCCGGACAGCACGGTGGGTTCGTAAAAGAATCCGGGTTCGCGTCGTTTTCCGCCGCACAGCAACCGTGCGCCTTTGTCAACGGCGTCTTGCGTCTGGCTTTCGATTTCGTCGCGTTGCTTGGCGTTGGCCAAGGGCCCGATTTGGGTTTTTTCGTCCAGCGGGTCGCCGATGATGAGGGCCTGCATGGCGGCGGCGAATTGGTCGGCAAAGTCGGCGTACACTTTTTCCGACACGATGAAGCGTTTGGCGCACATGCAGCTCTGCCCGGAATTGATGGTGCGGGCAGTTGCCGCGGCTTTGGCGGCTTTGCTCACGTCGGCGTCCTCCAGAACGATGAACGCGTCGGAGCCGCCCAGTTCCAACACGCATTTTTTCAAGGAACCGGCCGCCAGCTTGGCCACGTGTTTGCCCGCGTTCTCGCTGCCGGTAAACGACACGGCGGCCACCGTCGGCGCGGCGATGAGTTGCGCGACGGTATCGTGGTCGGTAATGACCACGCCGAAGGCGCCGTTCGGGAAGCCGGCGAGTTTGAAGGCATTGCCCACGGCTTGCGCACACAATGGCACGGCGTTGGAGTGGCGTAGGACGGTCGTGTTGCCTGCCGCAAGCGCAGGGACGGCGTAGCGGATGGCCTGCCAGAAAGGAAAGTTCCACGGCATGACGCCCAGCACGACGCCGAGGGGTTCGTAGCGGACGTAGTGCTTGAGGCCATCGGCTTCCGCCGGTTCGTCTTCCAGCCAGGCCGGCGCGTTCTGCGCGTAGACTTCGGCGGTCCAAGCGCATTTTTCGATCTCGCTTTTCGCTTGGGTAATGGGTTTTCCCATTTCGATTGCGGCCAGGCGTGCGTATTCGTCCTTGTTCTGCCGCAAGACGGCGGCTAGGCGCGTCAGGTATTCGCCGCGTTGGTGCACGTCGATCTTGCGCCACTCGGCAAAGGCGTAGTGCGCCGCTTTACAGGTGTCCAGCGCCTGGACCGCGGTTTGGATCTCGATTTCGGCGTTGACTTGGTTATTGAACGGGTTGATGGATTGGATTTTCATGGGTTGGTTTGACTCCTTTGGGCCTTTTCTAGGCTTCGGCAGCTGTTCGCACGGCTTGCCAGAATGTCTTGAACGGTTCCAGGCCTTCTTCTTGCTTTTTGAGGGCTTCGGCCCCCAGAAAGACGCCGTCGGCGCCGGCGGCTTTGAGCATGCGGACGTCGGCGGCGGTCTTGACGCCGAAGCCGCAAAAGACGTCGATGTCTTTGATGGCCTTGATTTTTTTGATGGCGTCGCGGATTTCGTCTTGCGGATGCAGGTTGCCTTCGCGCTCCGGGGCGACTTTCAGGTAGACGAAGCCGTCGCTTGCGCGGACTTTGGCCTCGATGTCGGGCTCGTCAAGGCCCATTTGGGCGCCGAATCGCGTGGCGGCGTCCTGGTTCTTCCGTTTGGCGTTGGCATGTGCGTTTAGTTCCGCGACTTTTTCGGCAGTGAACGGCGCAATGGCGTAGTCAAACGAAGCGTGGATTTGACTGAGTTGTTGGCCGTCGGGTTCTTGGTGGAGCATGAGCATGGCGGGTTGTTTCTTGCGGCTTTGACGGAACGTGCTGAGTATGTCTTCGGCCTTGATGCCGGCGCGGATGACGGTTTGGCGGACTTTCTGCACCAAGGCCGAACCCGACGGCTGCAGGGACGGCAACGCGGTTTCGACGATGACGTCCGGTTGCATTTGCAGGAACACGGAGACGTCGCGCGAGGCTCGGATGGATGGAAAGCCCGGCATGACGAACGGGATGAGTTTCATGCGGTCCTTGGGCGGGCCGTAATTGAAATGGTTATGGTTTCGTTATTGGTCCGATGTAAATGACGTCGCGCTTTCCTTCGAAATGCGGATCGCCCGTCAGTACTTTTAGTCCGTTGGCGATTGCGGTGGCATAAATCATGGCGTCGACCATTCCGAATCCTTTGGCCTGGCCTTTGTTTTCATGGTGGATTTGTCCGGCCAGTTCCGCGATGCCGTTGGTGAATTCCATCAGTTGTGAGCCGCTGCGTACGATCTTGAGGATGACGTGCGGGTCTTTGCCGTTTTTTTGTGCCCAACTGTATAGCTCCGATATGGTTGGCATCGCGGTCTGGGGTGCTTCGGTTTCCAGCATCTTTGCCACGTGTTGCCCTGTAGGAGAATTGTTGAGGAACTCTACCCAGGCGTGCGTGTCCCACAGCATGTCTAATCCGACTCTTCGTGTTCGCGTTCAAACGACGACGCCCCGTGCGTGATTCCCATGAATTTTTTCAGGTCTATTTTCCGCTGCTTGAATACCGTGACCTGCACGGTTTCCCCTTTGTGGATTTTTTCCGATCGGATGAGTTCAGCCGGCAGTATGACTCCCAACGAATTCCCGATTTGCATGACTTTTGCTTGAACCGCCATCGGCATCATGATCACCATGTTATAACTTGTTATTACTTCGGCACCGGGTTATTTATGGCTTGGGTTGATTTCGGCTCTACCGGTGTTTTTATTTGAACGTGGTGGTGGGCCGACTTTGGCATGCCGTGCACGCCTTTCCTTCGTATTTTTTGGCCAAGTACAACGTCAGGCCCACGGCGAGCAGGTTGACGCCTTGGACGGCCATGATGACGGCGTCGGCGCGGGCGTAAGCGTGGACGAACAACAACAGGCTGCCCAGCAGCCAGAGGTGCCAGGATACCATGCTCAGGCCGCCCGTGCATTTTTCCTTGGCCAGATGCCAGACCTGGGGCGCGTAGGCGGTGAGGATCAACGCCGTCCCGATCCATCCGGCCGCTTGTGCAAAGTCCATGGATTTTACCTATGGTTTGATGGACGCGGAGGCATAAACGGTTTTCCAAGGCCATCGGGCGTCCGCTGCAAGGAATTGGTTTTAACGGCGGCGCGCCGGCGGGCGGTGTTGGCCTTTATTCGTTTTCGACGCGGGGGGCCAGGTAGTAGGTGAGTTGGGCCTCGCCGATTTGGTAGGAGATCTTGACGGGCGCGTCCGACTTGAGGTTCAGTTCCAACGCCGAGTCGTCGGGGCAGGCCTTGGCGATGTCGTTGAGGTATTCGTATGGGAACATGGCGCGGCTCTTGCCTTTGGCGTTGATCGACGCCAACAATCCGGAGTCTTTCGTGGTTTCCGAACGCAAGTCGCCGGAGTCGCCTTTGGCCTCGAGCGTCATGCCGGACTCGTCGATGCTGAACACGACGTGGCTGGAAAGCAATCCGGCGTCCTGGAGCATGGCTTTGAGGGCGCCGCCTTGCATTTTGACGGTGGCGTCAAAAGGCACGTTGGGCTCTTTGGGCATGGTGGCGCCGGAGTCCAAAAGCGGCATCTTGAAGACGCGCTTTGAGTCGCCGGAGAACGTGAGGTGGAGCTTGGATTCTTTTTCGTCCAGAAGGATTTCCACACTTTCGTCCGAGCGGGTGCGGGCCAGGATTTTGGAAAAGTCGGCCAGGTTCATGGTGACAGAGGCTTTGCCGTCCACGTCAATCTTCTGGAAGGCATGCGCCGGGAGCTTGAAGTCGACCATGGCGATCTGGGACGGATCCATGGTGCGTAGGTGCAAGCCGTCCTTGGTGGCTTCGAATGACCCTTCGTCGACCAAGTTGGCGATGGCGTCGATGCAGGACTTGAAGAATCGGGCGTCTTTGACGGCGAAGTGCATAAGGAGTTCTGGTATTGTCCGAAAAAGCATATTAAGGTATTTGTGGAAGTCGGCCGATTTTTGGTCGGTTCGTTTTTCTTACGCCCTGAGCCGGCAACCTTATAAAATCAAAACGTAATTATTACGTTGGTGAACGTAAATGGTGAGTTTGACGTTGTCCGTGCCTCCCCAGCTCAAGAAGCGGATGGAAAAGCACGCCAAAATCAAATGGTCTGAAGTAGTCCGGGCGGTCCTGACCCAGCAGTTGGATGACTTGGAGGAAGCGGATCGGCTTGCCTCCAAAAGCCGGCTGACCCAGAAAGATGTGGACGCGTTAGCGGAAAAAGCCGATGCGGACGTGGCCAAGAGATGGAAGGAGATCGTGCGTGAAGCTGGTCGCTGACGCCAACATTTTATTTTCGGCGTTTCTCAAGAAGGGTCTGACGCGCGACGTCTGGTTCGATCCCCGTGTGGCTCTTTTCGCTCCGGCGTACGTGTTGGATGAATATTCCAAGTATGCGGCGGATTTATGCCAACGTTCGGGGCTTTCCGATGCCGCGGCGTCGGCTTTGTTCGGCCGCTTGGTGCGGCGGGTTTCATTGGTTCCGACGGAGGAGCTGATTCCGTATATCTCCGCCGCCGAGCATTTGATTGACGACCCGAAGGACGCCCCGTACGTGGCTTGTGCGTTGAGTGTTGGAGCGGATATTTGGACTCATGACCGGCACTTTCGCCAGCCGCGCATTCGCGTCTGGAGCACGACCGCGTTGGCGGAAGAATTGGAATTGATGTAGCTTTTCTTCCGTTCGTGCTGTTTTTTTTCACGCCGGCTTCTGCAGGACGCTGTCGCACCCGGGCGGGGCCTGGATCTGCAAAAAGAGCAGTAGTTTGATGTAGCCGATGTAGGGAATGCGGAGGGCGACTTTGCCTTTGACGGGCACTTGGCTTTCCTGCAGCAGTTGAAGCCCGCTTTGGCCTTCGCCGTTGTCCCTCCAGGCCAAAGCGCCGAGGAAAGGCAGGTTGACCAAGACGCGGCCGGCCGTCTTGTACGGGATGAGTTGGAAACCGCTTTGCTGGTCCAGGAAGTTGTTGTTGTCGCCTTTGGTCAAGAGGTAGGCGCCGTCGGTGGCGTTCAGCACGGCAAAGGCGCGGTGAATGATGAGGCCGGCGGGCCCGGAGTCGAATACGATGACGTCGGGGCTTTCCAGGATGGGGATGGTTTGGCCTTGGAGTTGGATGTCCTTGAGGCAGACTTGGTCCTGCGCGCTTTGGGCGGAGTCGAGGGGTTTGCGGGAACACGTGGAAAAGCGGGGTTGGAACAGCGGTTGTCCATCGACGGATGGTTGATAGATGCGGGCGACGGTCTGGCCGTTGATGTTGACTTCGGCCGGTTCGTACTGGGCGTTCTTTAAGCCGTGGGGAATCTGGATGACGGGCGTGTTCAGGTCGGCCGCGTTCAGGAAGATCAAATCGCCGCGTTCGTACTGGGGCAGCATGCTGCAGGACGTAATGATGTTGATGGGCGACGTGGTGTTCAGAAGCAGGCTCAAGGCGACCCAGGCGCCCAAGGCAATCGCGATGGAGCCGAGAAGTTCCGTCCAGTTCTGCGTGGCCTTGAATTCGGCGTAGAGCAGGTAGCCCAAGGCGCCTATGGCTGCGAGGGCGAACAACGCGTTCTGGGTGAGTCCGAAGAGGACAACGGCGGCCACCAGGGCGGCCGTCGGCAGGTACTTGTGCAAATCACTGGGCTTTTCGGAGGGCTTCTTCGAAGGCATGCGCTTCCTCCTGCAGGGCCTCAAGGGCCTTTAGGACTTCTTTTTTGAGGTTCTTGCCTTTGATGTGCAGCACGGGGTTGCGCTTGGTGGGGTGGTCGTAGATGGCGGCGGCGAACGTGACGTCCTTGGTTTCCAAGAGTTGTTCGGCCAGCGCTTGCGCGGCTCCGATGTCCATGCCTTCCATGAGGATCTTGAGGCTTCCTTTTTCGTCTTCCAAAATTTTCATACGGTCAAATCACCTGGAGCGGGATGGCGGGCGGCGTTCGCGGCCGAAGTCGCGGCGCGGCGGACGGGGTGCGTTCGTCGCGTTGGCCAGCTTGCGGTTCTGGCGGCGGCCGCAGTGGCGGCATTGGATGTCTTGGCCTGAATCGTTGGGTTGGATTTCCTTGCGGCAGGACGCGCAGAAGGCGCGGATGACGCCAAGTCCGGGCTCGGCCATGGTCAGGTAGATGCCCAAGGGCTTGACTTCGTGGATTTTGGCCTTGACGAAGTCGCCGATGCGGAAGACGTCGCGGAACGATTCGGTGTAGCCGCGTTGCACGTTGGCGATGCGGATGTAGCCGTAGGTGCCGAACGCGGCGCGCGGCTTGAGCGGCTGGAACTCCAGCAGCGCGATTTGCTCGTAGACGTCGCGGACCACGGCGACAACCTCGTCGCCGCGTTGGAGGTGGACGATGGCCTTGGGGTTGCGGACGGAGGCTTGGTGCGCTTCGGTCTTGGCTTCACCCATGACGGATGCGTAGACGATGCCGCCTTCCTCGAAGGCGCCGAATGCCGGTTCGAATTCTTCCACCACGGCGAGTTGTTGACCGGGTGTGGCAAATGGGTTTTCAGTCATGTTTGAGTATCACTTCGTTGTCTTGGTTTTGAATGGTGAAGACGTTTTTCGATTTTTTTTTGGAAGCCAGAAAAGCGGGCCATTCTTCGCCGGCGGGTGACTGGTGACGCTACTTGGGTTGGGCGTCCTGTTCGCGCAGGGCCATGAGTTTTTTCATGAGTTCGTCCGCGGCGTCGACGTTCTTGCGCAGTTGCGGCGCGGCGTCTTCGGCGGACTTCTTGTCCACCGTCTGGATGGTCTTGCGCAAGTCGGCGGTCAAGGCGTCCTGGTGTTTCTGGAGTCGGGCCGCCGTTTCGGGCGGGTGTTGGCCGTGCACGTCGTCCAGGATCGAGTTGGTCTCATTGGAAATGTGCTGTACGATGCTCTTGGTGATGGCCGCGGCGTGGTCTTCGTCTTCTTCCATGGCTTCCTTCAAGAGGCTGACCAGTTCGCTCAAACCCAAAAGGCGTCCTTCGACATACGCCTCTTTAGGGGTCTTCGATAATGGCTCCATGAGGGTAGGATTGGGAAAAACGACCTATAAAAACGTTCTATTTTCGTCCGCATGCCGGCGCGTCGGTTCAAGGCTCAGGCGGCGTGGGGCTTGCCGTTGGTTTTTTCCGTCTTGGTTTCGATTTCGACCGTGGTGGTCTTGGTCTGGGTTTTGGGTGCCTCCGCTTGGGCTTGGCTCTTGAGGTAGGCGCCCACGAGTTGTTGGGCGAGTTTTTCCTCGTCGAGAGGTCCGCCGCCTTTGGCCGCCACGTGGGTCGAGAGGGCGTGAGCGAGTTTCGACAGCTCCAGGGGCAGCACGATTTTGGAGGCGCGGCCGTCGGCGACTTTCTTGAGGGTTTCCATGTACAGGTACGTCATGGTGCGGTCGCCCATGCCTTCGGTGGCCTCGGTGAGGATGCGCAGCGCTTCGCGGCGGGCACGGCTTTCCGTCTCGAGCTTTTCTTTGTATTCGAGGGCTTCCTGCTTCTTTCGGAAGGCCGCTTCAAGTTCAGGCGGCAGGGTGATGTCGGTGAGTTCGACGTTGAGTGCCTTGATGCCCCAGTCGTCTTCGACTTGTTTGAGTTGCTTGAAGAGGTGTTGGTTGAGGTCTTCGGTTTTTTCCAGGACGTCTTGCAAAGGCAATTTTCCGATTTGCGTGCGGAGTTCGGCATGCAGGACGTGGGCCACGGAGCCGTGCAGGTCCTTGATTTCTAACACGGATTTTTTGGGGTCCACGATGCGGAAGTACGCCACGGCGTCGATGGTCACGGAGATGTCTTCCTTGGTCAGGACTTCCTGGGGCGGGATGTCGATGGTCTGCGTGCGCACGTCGACGATTTCGGTTTTTTGAAACAGGGGAAACGTCCAATGCCATCCTGGCGGCAGCGTCTTTTTGTAGCGGCCGAAGTCGAACAGGACGCCGCGTTCGTATTCCTTGATTTCCTGGATGCGGGGAGCCAAGACGATGGCAACCACGAGGAGCAGGACGATGAACAAGGCGATGGCGACCGGCAGGCGCAACACGAACAGCAAGGCGATGGGCACCAGCAGGATGCCGCCGAGGATCAAGGCGAAGATCAATGGTTCCCGTCGGGAGGTGGGGCCGTGGGCTTTGCCATGGCCGCCGGAGGCGCCGTGTCCGTGGCTTCCGCCATGCGCGTCGCCATGGCCGGTAGCGTGTCCGCCACCGTGCCCGTGATCATCTGCCATGGTTATAACTTCTAAGTAGTTACATATTTAAAGGTGGTGGGTGTGGGGTCCGCTGGTAGTACTCAGAACAAGCCGAACGATATTTCCACGTAAGGTTTTCGGTTTTCAAAAATGATTCTGCCTTGGCTGACCAGGTTGATCCGATGCTGGAGTTGGTATTGTCCGCTCAAGTCACTCAAATGGTGCTGCACTTGGTTTTGCCCCTTGAACAACAACTGGCATACCTCGTCGGGCAGGCCGATTTGATCTTCCATGCCCCCCAGGATGGGCTCGGTCCTCGATTCCAAAAATGCTTTGTGCCGTTGCAGGACTTGTTTCCCGCCTGGCAATGCGCTCAGTGGTTTCGTTATTCGGTGCGTCACCAAGGCCGTGTGGGGTTGGTTACCGCCCAACGCGGGCATTCCTCCTTCGAGTGGCCCGTGCCAGGTCCAGCCCAACTGGGTGGTCGTCCGTCTGAATTGTTCCAAATTCATGTGATTCACAGTTTCGTTTTTTGGTTCCAACGCTTACTTGACTCGCAAACGCTTTTATTGCCTTTCCGGCCCAATTTTCATTCCGGATGCTTTGGATACGTGGAGCCTAGATGGCTCCTGGCATGCCTGTACCCGGTTGGATTCGTGATTTCACATGAGGGCCATCATCTTGGCCGGCGGCTACGGCAGCCGGTTGCAACCATTGACCTTGCGCATCCCCAAGGCGCAAGTCAGCGTCGCGGGCGAGCCGGTGCTTTCGCACTTGCTGCACCTGGTGGAAACGGCCAACATAAGCAAAGTCGTCATTTCACTCAATAAGAACCAGGAATCCATCGAGGAGACGTTCGACGACGGCGCGGACTTCGGCGTCGACATCGAGTACCACTACGAGCATTCGGAAAGCGACTTGGACAAGCCCGGCGCCGTCGGCGCCTTGCACCAGCTCATCCAGGAACTGGGCCCTGAGGAAAGCTTCGTCATCGGCGGCGACAACACGGTGTACGGCCTGGATTTGGACAAGATGCTGGCGTACCACCGCCAGAAGCAAGCGGCGGCGACGTTGGCGTTGTACGAATTATCGAATCCGCGCCTCGTCGAGCAATACGGCGTGACCAAGACGGATGCGGATGGCCGCATCGTGGGCTTCCAGGAAAAGCCGTCGATGAAGGACGCCATCTCGCGTCAGGCGTCAACCGCCGTCTACCTCATGAGCGAGTCATTCCTGCGCAAGAGTCTGCCGCAGTACGTGACTTCCAGCCAAGGCAAGGCGGACCGCATCGGCGACTTGTGGCATTTCTTCGTGGATAAGCAACCGTTGTACGGCTTCGCGTTCGGCGGCGTCTGGGGTGACACCAACTCGCCGGAAAGCTACCTGGAGACGCACGTACGCGTGATGGAACACCGCCAAATCGGCGCGGTCAGCGACCCGTCGGCCCAAGTGGATCCGTCGGCCAAACTGGTCGCGCCCGTCATCGTCGGACCGGATTGCACCGTCGGCGCCGGTGCCGTGGTGGGCCCGTACTCGGTCCTGGACCAAGGCGTGCAGGTGGCCGAAGGGGCGCACGTGGTGCGCAGCATACTGTACCCCGGCGTGCGCGTCGGCAAGGCGGCGTGGGTCGAAGACTCGGTGTTGGACCAAGGCGTGGTCCTGGGCGACGGCTGCCGGGTAGAGAAGCAAAGCGTGTTGGGCGAGTCCGTCGTGTTGGAAAGCGGCGCGCGGGTGCTGGCCGGTTCGAAAATCTGGCCGCATGCGGCCCTCAGCAGCGACGCAGTGGTGCGTGGATGCCTGAAATTTCAGTGAATCCCCTCATTTTCCGCGAGTACGACGTCCGCGGCTTGGTCGGCCCAGACCTTGATGATTCGGTTTACTTACGCATGGGCCGCGCATTCGGCCGGTATCTGGAAGAATGCTCCAAAAAAAAGGCGTCATGCGTAGTGGGCCGCGACAACCGCCCATCGTCCACGGCCTTCGCGCAGGCGTTCGTCAACGGATTGCGGGCGGCGGATTGCGACGTGACGGACATCGGTTTGTGCACGACGCCCGAAATCTATTTTGCCAACGATTTTTTGAAAACCACGGGGGGCGCGGCCATCACGGCGTCGCACAACCCGCCGCAGTACAACGGCGTTAAATTTACCTACCAAGGGAAAAGCGCTGGTGGCGCCCATGTGCGGCGCATCCGTGACTTGGTGTTGGAAGAACCAGCCGCCTCCGACGGTTCGGCCGCTACCGAAGGCCCCGCGAAGACGGTGGACATCCGTTCCGACTATTTGGCGGCCCTCCGACAAGGCGCACCGGACTTGTCCGGACTGACCGTGGTGTTGGATTGCGGCAACGGCGTGTCGTCGTTATTCGCGCCGGACTTCATGCATTCGTTAGGCTGCACCGTGGTGAAACTGCATTGCGATGCGTCGAAGCCGTTTTCCGTCCACCTGCCGGACCCGGTGGACCCCGACAACTACGCCGACTTGTCGGCCGCCGTCTTGAGGGAAAAAGCCGACGTGGGCCTGATGTTCGACGGCGACGGGGACCGCGTGGGCGCGGTGGACGAATGCGGCCATATCGTGACGCCGGACCAGCTATTGATCGTGTTTGCCCGCCGGTTCCTCAAGCAAAACCCCGGTGAAACGGTGGTAGTCGAAATCAAGTGCTCGCAGGCCGTGGAGGACGACGTGCGCGCGCACGGCGGAAAGGCGGCTTGGTCGGCGACAGGCCGCACGCTGATCGAGGATGCGTTGTTTTCTCAAGGCGCCCAGCTTGCCGGCGAGATGTCGGGCCACTTTTTCTTCTTGGACGGGCCGCGGCCGTGGTTGTCCGAGTCGTTGTACGCGGCGCGTCAATTGCTGGAAGCCATCCGCGAAGGCGGGCCTCTGTCCCGACAAGTGGCGTCGATGCCGGCCTACGTGTCGTCGCGGGAATACCGGGTGGACGTGGCGGAGGAACGCAAATCCGAGTTGGTCCGCAGCCTGGTCGATGCGTTCCGCAAGAACCATGACGTCGTGACGCTGGACGGCGCCAAGGTGCTGTTCGCCGACGGCTGGGGCCTGGTACGGGCGTCCAACTCCGAGGCCAAGTTGAGCCTGCGTTTTGAAGCCACGTCGGCCGCCGGTTTGGACCACATCATGGCGGCGTTCCGCGAGGCTTTGAAGAAAGAAGGATTAACCGCCCCGTTTTGATTTTCTTTTTTTCGGTGGTTTTAGTCGGTTAGATGACCGATGCTACGCTGGCGTTTATTAAAAATAAAGAAAAAGAGTGGGGGATTTTTCCCCACTGATTTGTTTCGACTTACTGGGCGGGTTTGGCACCGCAGTAGGCTTTGCCGGCACCCAAGGCTCCGCACGTGAATCCGGTAGGCGCCGTCGTGGACACGCAGCCGTTGAATTCAGTGGCCGTGACTTGTCCGCATTCGTTCCAGCGGTCGGCCTCCGTCGTGCTTTGGCATTCGATGCTGGTGATGAGGCGGGCGGTACATTGGTTCTTGCCCGCGCCTTGGAAGCTCTGTTGCGCCGTGTTCTGCAGCACGACGATGGCAAGCACCACGATGAGCAGCACGCCGCCCAAAAGCAGGACGTATTCAAAAGTTCCTTGACCACGTTTCATGAAAGTTCCCTCCAAATATTTAGGCTGGAAAACTAACAGAGGGGGCTTTAAAAAGCTTTAGGCGGGTGGGGTTCCCCTATTGGCCTGGTGCTTTCACGGTTGAGGCGGTGGTCCACTGGGGGTGGGCGTTGGCGTGGGTTGACGCACGTCGGTCTGTTGTTGGAGTTGTTTTTTGTAGTCCTTGATCTGGTCGGATTGGTTTCCGAGCGTCTTGGTCTGGGGCGCCAGGACGTTGTTCATGAGAAAGAATGCCACGAGCGAGATGAGCAGCAAGACGCCGGCGACCATGATGACGTACTCGAACGTGCCTTGGCCGCGGGTTTTCGGTGAGGGCCACGTGGGGGCTTCGATAGTCTGTTTTTCGCGGTTGTTTTGCGGGCAGGAGCGTTTCATGGCTGGGTTCACCGACTTTTACGTTAGGACGCGGGTCTTGAGTATGAACGTGAACATGGAGATGAACACCACGGTGGCGCCGATCATCATGACGTATTCGATGGCCGTTTGCGCGCGTCGTGCGTGTCTCCTGGGTTGACTTTCTTCCACAGTTGCCGCCTTTGTCCTTTTTGTTTCTTTCACGGTTTTTTCCTGCATTGCTTCTCGTGGCGGCTTACTTATGGGTTTCGCTGTCACCCTAGCCGCACGAGATGACGTGGCCGCCGACGATGGCCGAGCTTGCGAACTTGCCGATTTCAAAGATGACCAACGCCCCCAGCACCAAAAACGGCGCGTAGAGGAGGTACTTGGTGAACTTGCCCACGCGGATGAGGCCGATGGCCAACGCGGCGATAAGCGTCTGGGCGATGATGAACACGGTGAGTATGAGGTTGAGTGTGCAGAGCGAAGAATTGCCGGATTCGCTGTTGGGAAGCGCGGAGGAAATACCGGTGTTGATGTAGTGCACGATGCTGACGGAAAAGCCGAAGATGAACGGTGCCAGCAGTACGCCGGATACGAAGAGGAATAAGACGTGCATGGTGGTCCGCGAGATTCGTTCGCGTTTGATGTGCAGTACGTCGCGCGCGTCCTCGGCGATGCTGAACATGACGTCGGCCAAACCGGCGCCGGCTTTCTTGGCGTCCAGGACGATGTTGACGGTGCGTTGGAACAACAAGGAGCCGGAGTTCTGGGCCGCTTCGCTCAAGACGGCGTCGAAACTCTTGCCTTCCCGCATCTGGGCAAGGGACTTGCGGAGTTCGAGGCTGATGGGCCCGTAGTCGGCGTTGGCGACTTCTTCTACGGCCGTCTCGGTCGTGCCGCCGGCTTTGAGCACCAGGGCCATGTGCTTGAGCGCGTCCGGCAGGTTCGTCTCGATCGAGCTGACGCGGGTGTTGCGCACGCTCAACGGGATGGCGATGATCATGCTGGCCGCGGTCAAGAAGGCGACGACGGCGATGGCCAGGCTCAAGCGCAAGGCCAAGAGCGTCGCCATGATGAGCAATGCGGCGCAAAGCAGGATGGCGCAGAAGTGTTCGAACGGCAGGTCGAAGCCGGTGGCTTTGTAGTACTTCTTGAGTTTTTCCCACTCGTCGGTAAGGCTTACCATGCGGCCGGCTCCATGCGTTTGGTGATCCACAGGATGGCGACCATGACCCCGAGGATGCCGGCGAAAGCAAAATAGATCAAGAAAGGCGGGATGCCGCCGGAAAACAGGGGAATCTGCAGGATGGCCGAGAGAATGGCCAACGTGACGGGCGCCACGACGCCGACCATGATGTAGATGACGTTGATGAAGTTGAGCTTCTCGGTGAAATCACGGATGCTCATGCGGACTTCGAACGACACGTCGTCGGCGATGTCGGTGATGATCTGCGAGAGGTTGCCGCCCGTCTTGAACGAACGCAACACTTGCGTGATGGTGCGGCGCAGGCCTTTGGACCGGCTGCGGCGGGCCAGTTTGAGTAACGCGTTTTCCATGGTGTCGCCTCGGTTGACGTCGGACACCACGCGCGCGAATTCATCGCTGAGCAGGCCGTAGTTGGACGTGGCGATGGATTGCATGGCGCGGTGGAACGACACGCCGGCTTTGACTTGCGTGGACAGCTGGCGCAAGGCGAACGGCAAGGCGCGGTCGATTTCCGAGGCGCGGGCCGCGGCACGTCCGGCCGGTATGGTCAAGGCGATGATCAGCACGCCGACGAAGGCCGATGCGGACAGCACGGGCGCGGCCAACGCCAAAAGCGGGTCGGACAACAGCACGCCGACGAGGCCGACGAACGCCAGCGTCAAGGCGGCGACGACGAATGCGGCCGTCACGGCGGCCGCCAGGTACGTCTCGGGCGCCGTGGTCATGCCGGCGGCGGTGAGGCTTGCGGCAAGCGAAGCGGTCATGGGCAACTTGGCGAAGAATTGCGACAGCTTGAGCAGGACGCCGGATAAAAGACCATAGACGGATCCCAGCGACGCCAGGAGGCCGCGGGCCGGAAACGCGACTTTTTCGAAGTTGAGCGGCTTCTTGGTCGGCTCGGCCGCTTTGGTCTCGGCCGGCCGGAAGCGTTCGATGACTTTCTGCAGGTCCGTCTCGACCAAGCTGCCGCCGCCGACGTTTTCCTCGTCGTCCTCGCGTTCCAGTTCGATGGCGGCCTTGATGCGTTGCAGGGTTTCGCGACTGACGGCCAAATGTCTTACACCTTGAGCTGGCGGGAAGCCAGGTAGTTCTGCGTCACGCCGCATACGTCGTTGATGTGCCGTTTTCCTTGTTCGCCCAGTTTCTGCAACAACTGGCTTCGGTGCTGGACTTCCTGGTTCAAGTCGTCCATGCCAAAGCCGGTGTAGCGGGACAGCAATTGCATGTAGAACGAGGGGATGCCGGTGGGCCGCAGGGTGTCGGCGATGGGGTCCCATTGGTACAGCACCTGCAGCGTCGGCATGGCCAGCTCTTCCGAGGGCACGATTTCGGCGATTTCGGTGATGCGGCGGATGGCGCCTTTGCGGCGGTCGTGGATGCGATTCTGCATGACGATGAGGTTCAAGCTGGAAATCATGCTCAAAGGCACGTCGATGGGCGGCGACGTGAGGCGGACCAGGGTTTCTTTCGCCGAGTTGGCGTGGACTGTTCCCATGACGCCGCGATGGCCCGTGTTCATGGCCGCGAACATGGTGTGGCCTTCCGCGCCGCGCACTTCGCCCACGATGATGCGGTCGGGGCGCATGCGCAGGCTATTCTTGACCAAGTCATCCATGCTGACTTCGCCGGTGCCCTCGATGCTGCGCGGCCGTACTTCCAGGCGGATCCAATGTTGCAGCGGCAGGTTCAGTTCGGCCGTGTCCTCGATGGTGACGATGCGTTCGTTGTTGGGAACGAATCCGGTCAGCATGTTGAGGCTGGTCGTCTTGCCGGACGCGGTGCCGCCGGCGACCAGCACGTTGGCCGGAAAGGCGCCTAAGCCGTCGGAGGCCATCCACAAAAATGCGGCCGCCTCGGCGCTGATGGTGCCGAACTGGATGAGGTCGACCACGCTCAAGGGGTCTTTCTTGAACTTGCGCAGCGTGATGGTCGTGCCGTCCAGCGAGATGGGCGGGATGGTGGCATTCACGCGGGTGCCGTCCGGCAGGCGGGCGTCCAAAAGCGGCGTCTGTAAGTCGATGCGGCGGTTGACGGCGCGGGCGATGCGGTCGGCGAGGTTGCGGATGTCCGAATCCGCGTAAAAGACGATGTTGGTCTTGACCATGTCGTACTTGCGATGGTAGACGTACACCGGCTTGTTGGGCCCCAAAATCATGATTTCTTCCAACTGGTCGTCCTGCGTCAGCTGGTCAATGAGGCCGTAGCCCACCATTTCACGCACCACGGTCTTGGCGTAGAATTCTTTGGCGTTGACCGGCACCTTCAATTCGGGGGACTGCTCGATGATCTCGACGATGCGCTGGAAGTATTTCTGGCGTTTTTCCTCGACCGTCAAGGCGCCGGCCTCCACCGTGATGACGTTCAGCGCGATTTCCATCAAGGCCTCGATGACGTTCTTTTCCTCGCCGCGCAAGTGGGGCGATTCGATTTCGTAGATGGGCACGGCCTCACGGCTGTCGCGGTAGATCTTGACGTCGTCGTACGAATCCACCAGCACTTTCTGGCTCTGGCCGGCCGCGGCGGCCGCGGGTTCGTTCGGCGTGTCGCGGGCTTTCTGCAACAGGTTGTCCAGGTACGCCATACTAGGCTAAAGAACGGCCCGGACGTTTAAAATCCCAGTACTCCTGGCGACGTAAATCGGAGGATGCGAAGATGGAAATCGCCGGCATCTTTTTTTAGTTTTTCCGCCCTTTTTTGGCCCGCGTCGGTCGCACGCGCATGCCGTCTTTTTTGTCCGACGGAGCCTGGCTCCGTTCGGCTCGCGCCCGCCAGAGTTTGAAGCCCAACGCGCTGAGGAATCCGACGAGGCCGAATAAGTCGAATAGGACGAACGCGGCGACGGCGGTTGCGACCAGGAGCCACCATTTGCGCGGCCGGTCCATTACCAACAGGCCGCTGACCAAGAAGACGACCAAGAATGACCCGGCGGCCCAGACGGCCGGATGTATGAAGATGGTTTCGTTCGCCATTCAATCGCCTTGGAGCACGATATCCGGATGGTTGCGTCCGAATTCGGTATATCGCAACGTTCGCCTGCATGGGCATTTCAGTACGGCTGCGGGACTGATAAAAACGGAACGGTATTTTTCGCAGCTGCTTAGGAACGCGGTTCTAGTACGTTCAGTTCCAACGGTATCTGGATGCGTTGGCAGGCCGACGAGACGATGAGCACGCCTACCGACTTTCCGGCAAACGTCGGCGCGTTGAATTCCAACGTCATGATCTTGGTCTGTTTGGGTTTGAGCGGCAACTCGTCCGACAAGGTGATTTGCGCGCCCAAGGGGCCGAAGTCGCCGGCCAAACTGACGCGGATGTCCCGCGCCTCGCCAGAGCGGCCGTTGTTCTCAATGGTGAATTGTTTCTTGATG